>Ga0134126_10001311_pt1 | contig 31643 bp, 20 predicted proteins | sample KB31752_FD_96881 | JGI IMG/M metagenome (GOLD analysis project Ga0134126, IMG submission 96881) | Terrestrial soil microbial communities with excess Nitrogen fertilizer from Kellogg Biological Station, Michigan, USA - KB3-175-2 | ecosystem: Environmental > Terrestrial > Soil > Unclassified ... | reverse complement strand
GAACCTATTCGATGAAGGTAATATATGCTGGCGCCACACCGGCTTATTCCGAACCGGCTCAACGCTATCCTGCACGTTATATGGGAATAGATACAATTACCGGCGGTGACTGGGGCGGGATGTATGGAAAAGACGGATACGTGCTCTGCAATTATAATGGACATGGCAAGGATAAGCAATCCCTGCCTTCGTATGTGGCTTCGATCAACTACTACAAAATAAAAGGCAATGGCAAACCGCTAGACACCGTTTGGGAGTCGAATACCGGCAATCGCCGGGCATTGGCCCCGGATCCGGTCAACAGCGTACCCAGGACAGCCGCAGGCCTATTTGCAAAAGATGAGGATCAGGTTGCCTATACCTTTACGTTTACAGCCAATATCAAGGGAATGCATGAATATCGGATATCCCTATACTTTCTGGACTGGGACCATAAGGGAAGAAAGATGGCGGTCGAAATGTTTGACGCGAATACGCTGAACCTGATCGCTCCGGTTGAGTTAGTAAAAAACTGTACCGGCGGCGCATACCTCACTTACGCTTACAATAGATCGGCGAAATTTCGCATTAACATAATACGGGGTGACGATCCTGTTTTGAGCGGAATATTTTTTGATCAATAATTCGGCGCCACCAATGGCAATTGGATCCATGCAAGCCCGATGTTCCTGCGCATATGCGAGGTACTCGTGCCTCCCGGGGAATCATATAGCAAGGCCAGCTTATTTCCCACGGGTATGACCGAAGGCATCCCGATGGCGCCCGTGGACCAGGAGCAGTTCAGGCTGTCCATAACAATGGCTTTGTGGGCAGCATCCCATTTATTCAGGTCCTTTGACCAATAGACCCAGATCGCGTCGGTATATTCACCCCCATTTTTATCTATACCGATATGATTCGTGAAGAGCCACCAGTATCCCGTCTTTTTTTCAAAGTACAGCGAAGAGTTCTCCACCTGTTCTTCCAGTGGCACCACGGGTTGATCATCGATCGTCCATTGCTTGTTTAGATCAGTCGTTCGCGCAATGCCCAATGTCCGCTTGATCCCGGCGCCGTCCTCCACGGAAGCGCTGAAGAACTGGAGATATTCGTCGCCGTTTTTAACGATAAAGCCGGGGCTTGCGGTAGCGGCGTAAAAAGTACCCGGCCGGGTAGAGAAGGGTATGGTGTTATAGTCCTTTATCCAGGGACCGGCGAGTGATCCGCTCCGGGCCTTCAGCGTAACATAAGGAAAGGCAGGGATGCGGTCCGGTGCCGGGCTCGTATGCGGCGTACCGAGATAGAACATATGCCAGCCGTCTTTCGCTTTTATCACCCAGGGCGAGGAGGCGCTCTTGCTATCCATGGCCCCCGGCGCACCCAGCGAGAGGATAGCGCCCTTTTTTGTCCATAAGCGAAGATCCTTGCTGATAGCCAAACAAGCTCTCCAACCCTCCTTCCCCGCGCCGTCATAGAAAAGATAATAGACCTTGCCCTCCCGGTTGACAATGGCTTCGCGCGCACCATAGGTGTCGCAACTGTCGGGCCCATCCCCATATTTCAACACGATCCCTTCATCCCGGCAAGCGATCCTTTTAGAAGCAGCCGGCCTCCCATCCGCATACCCGGTTTTTTGAGCCCGAATAGCTGACCCGGAAGAGCAGGCGAGAAGAATACAAAACAAAAGCTTTCCTTTCATCGCTATCTTTGATTAGATAGTAAAATAGTATTTTCCCAAATCGTATTGTCGGCCGGCCATGCGAATATATCAGAAAGTACAAAAGAAACCGTTTCCTGTTAAATAGGGGTGATCCAAATCGCCCTACTTTTGAGCATTGCACCCCTATCTATCAAAAAAAGAACAATGAGAAGCGAACTTTCACCAACGGAAATTGCAAAATATCGGCAGGACGGCTTTCTGGTCATCGAAGACTTTTTATCACCGGCGGAACTGGATACCTGGCGCAGCGCACTGGCGCAAGCGGTGGCGAAACGGAACGGGAACAAAATGCCCGACCGAAAAGAAGTCTATGGCAAAGGAGACGATTCCGACAAATCCTATTTCGATAACGTCTTTGACCAGTTGATCAACCTATGGCAGGACAATCCAAAAATAAGGGAGCTCATGCTGGACGAACGGCTTGGCAGGCTGGCGGCGCAGCTGGCTGGAGTAGATGGCATCCGCATCTGGCATGATCAGGCGCTGATCAAAAAGCCATGGGCCAATCCCACTTCCTGGCACCTGGATACGCCCTATTGGTCGTTCAGCGACCGCCGGGCCTTATCCATCTGGGTGGCGCTCGATGACGCTACTTATGAGAATGGATGCCTGTTCTTTATCCCCGGGTCCTGCCATCGCACCGGTTTTGATAACCCGGGCATCGGCAAGAACATGGGCGCGATCTTTGCCACCTACCCGGAATTTTCATCTGTTAAGGCCGTAGCCGCACCCATGAAGGCCGGAAGCTGCAGCTTTCACAACGGGCTCACCATCCATGGCGCCAATGCCAACATGACGCCCGGGTACAGAAGAGCGATGACCTGCGCCTATATGCCCGATGGCAATAGGTTTAATGGCATTCAGAATATCCTGAGCGAAGAAGAGGCCGCCCGGCTGAAACCCGGGGACCCGCTCGATAACGATGCGCTAAACCCATTAATTTATAGCCGAAAAAAAATTCATAGCTAACTTATGCCATTGAGAAGCCTAATTACCGCATTCATTTTCCTTTTATCGATTGCAGCAAGGACAAAAGCCGTCAATGGCCCTGAAAAGGAGATCAGGATCAGCAGCCATAAGCTCGACCTGGTGCTTGAATATGGGATGAAGGCCTGTGTTACCTCGCTCACCGTAAATGGACAAAAAGTGATCGGCAACGAAGATGGCATCTTTACCTCGGTACGGGTGGGCACGACCGTATATTCCTCGCTGCATCTAAGATCGGAACCTGTATTGATAAAGGGGAAAGATATCCTAAGACTCACCGGGATCAGCTATGGCGACAGCAGCCTGCGTATCGATGAGCAATGGACCTTTACGAACACCGGTGGATGCATAAAATGGGAAATCGAAAGAAGTCTTTCGAAGCCGGTACAGCTGGAAGGATCGGCGATACCCGTGTTCCACTTCGACAAGATCGACACCTGGGATGGCGCTTATCAGGGGTATGGGGGCCTGGCCTGGTTCTACCTGTTCGATCAAAAGCTTTGCACCTATGGCGTTCACAGCAGTTCCTCCAGTTTTTGGAACGCCGGGAACGGCAATGGCCTGCAGATATCCGTTACCGCACCCGGCAAAAAGGTCGCCATGAAATATACCCGCACCGATGACGACAGGCTGGCCTTCACCGTTACAGTCGCCGGCAAAGCCATCATGCCCCGCTACGATAGCGGGACGAACAGGCGAAGATTTATAAGGGGCGCAACGGATGTATGGGCACCGATGGTTGCAGCAGCGGGAAAGACGACGCAAACCATTACACTGAGCTATTTCGATTTTAACCAACGCTATGCCCGGGGCAGGTTCACCGGTCTCGATGGTTCAAAGGTGGGCGCCGTGCTGAATACCATTGCCCGCATCGGGGTCATCGACTCCCTGCATTTCGGCGGAAACAGCTGGCATACTCCTTACGGCCCCATTTGCCTGCATGAGCAATACATTGCACAGCTGGGCCTGGCTATCGACGACCCCGCTTACCTCAGGGGCTATCAAAGCTGCCTGGATTTTTATCGCGATCATGCCATCAAGCCGGATGGACGGGTATTTGCGCGATGGGCATATACCAACGAAGATGCCATGCCGGGACAGTTCAATGAAGATGGATTTTATGAAGCCCAATGGGGCGTACTCATGGATGCAAACCCGGATTTCGTCAGCAATGTCGCCGAGCTGTATGACCTTACGGGAGATAAGACCTGGGTCAGCGGTCACCGGTTGTCCTGCGAGGAAGTATTGGATTGGATGCTGCAGAGAGACAGCGACGGGAACGGACTGGTGGAGATGATGACCGATAACGAGAGGCAAAAAAAGAGCAGCGACTGGATCGATATCGTCTGGGCGTCTTATGAAAATGCGTTCGTAAACGCCAAGCTCTATCACGCCCTCGTCAAATGGGCGGCCATCGAACGGCAATTCCGAAACAAGGACAAGGCGGTTCGATACGAACGTTTCGCCGCTAAATTGAAAGCGACCTTCAATAAGCCGACGACGGCGGGTGGTTTCTGGGATGAAGACAGCGCCTGTTATGTCCATTGGATCGATAAGGACGGGACCGTTCACGGCCGAAATATGGTCACCCCGGTCAATTTTATGGCCATCGCCTATGGTATTTGTGATGATCCCGCACGGAAGAAGCTGATCCTGGGAGGCATAGAGCGGCAGATGCAGCAGGAAAAACTCTTCTTCTGGCCCCTGGTCATGCGTTCCTATGCTCCGGGAGAAGCAAAGGAGGAGCAATTCCCCTTCCCGAACTATGAAAATGGCGATCTATTCTTGTCCTGGGGTTCCATCGGCGTAAAAGCATATGCGGACTATGATCCCGCCATTGCCCTGAAGTATGTAAAAAATGTCCTGGCCCAATACGGTAAGGACGGGCTTGCTTATCAACGCTATGGCCGTCTTGAACAGAAGGGCCTCGGCGATGACATCCTATCGGGGAACAGCCTGGCCATCGTGGGGTTGTACCAGGCCATCTATGGTATCAATCCCTTGTATAACAGGTTTTATCTCGAACCCCATATCACACGGGAACTGGAAGGCACGGAATTGATCTATCGTTTCAGGGGCGATCGTCTCACGATAAAGCTGGATAGCGGCCATTATGCGGTTTCCAACAAACAATTCACCATCGTATCCAAAAAGAATTTTGGCTTTAACGCCTGCAAAAGCCAGTTACAATATTTCGATGGAAACAACCATGATATATCCCTCGAAGTTACATCGGAGAAAGGACTGACCCTCGACATCAGGAAATGGGCAGTTGAAAAAATGGATTGGGTCCAGCTTGTGTCCGGGCCATCCGGCGGGACGCTTCACTACATCGTCTATCAGTTGAGGCCCGATCATGTTTATTGGCTTTCCGTCGATGGGCGACCCAGTGAAAAGATACGGAGCAATGCAAGAGGGGAACTAGTGATCAACCATTCCGTAACGGCCACTTCGGAGCGCATTAGCATCAGCCCTGACAACTAAAGTCAATGGCTCTCTTCCTTGTCCCGAAAATGCTTTGGTGACACGCCGTTCTTCTTCTTGAACAGCTTGGAGAAGTAAAATACCGAATCGAAACCCGTCTGGGCCGCTATTTCATTTATATTAAGGATAGTCGAGGTCAGCAGGTCTTTGGCCCTGTTCAACCGGAGACTAAGATGGTACTGGTGGGGGGACTCCCCTGTGAGCCGTTTAAATGCTTTCCTGAAAGCGGAATAACCCATTGGCAGTTCCCGGGCAAGCGCTTCCATGTCTATCGAATTTTCAAACGACTCCTGGATCATGAATTTGGCCTTCGCGATAAGTTTTCCCACGGGATCATCGTTGTATCCCTGGTGATGCGCGACAGTGTTGATCAGGCCCAGTATCTGCATCGTTATGCCTGCTATTTGCTGGGGATAACCGGCTAAAGACGCCTGCACCGTTTCAATGAGACTCCTGAACTGGGCGAGCAGGTCCTTATTCAAACTCAAATGGACAATAGGATCTTCACGCTCGAAAAAACCATTGGCCATTAGCTGTTGGGCATAAAATCCATTGAAGCCCACCCAGAATTCTTCCCATCCGGATTGGCGATCGGGTCTATACCGGTGCCAGACGCCGGGAAAAAGAAAGAAACAGGTTCCAGCCGCCACATCGGAAGGCAGTGTCAATGCAGATTCATATTTCCCCTTTCCTTTCGAGATGAAAATGATGTAATAATCATTCAGGGTGCGGCCCCTGTTCCAGGTCAAATGATGGCTCGCAGGGTGCTCCTGGCTAGGATAATTGGTTTCCGGATCAACCTTGGAATAGCCGGCTGTGGTGATATACATACCCCATTTTTCCTCGACAGGCGATACATTTAAATATTTAAAGTAGTTATGAAGCATATGGCTCGTATGGTCGTTAAATATATCAGAATGTACAAAAATATGACCAGTTTACCCATGGACATATCTTTTTGGAATGAATATTTTTGATACATAAAGTAACCAAAAAAAATCGACTGCCATGGTGAAAGAACTATTGCTCGCTGTACAGCGGCGCAAGAAAATATTGCTATTCCTTTTCTTCCTTTTCTTCTCTTCCCTTTTATTTGCTCAACAAAAAATAACCGTTAAAGGAACAGTCCTCGCAGACAACAATACTCCGTTAGCGGGTGTATCGGTAAAAGAAAAAGGCGGGCCCGGAGGGACCACCACCGATGCGGAAGGTAGGTTTACCATCCAGGTCACTGGCGGCGCCACACTTATATTTTCAAATGTGGGCTATAAAGAAGCACAGGTACAAACAAGCAACGGTGAAGGCCCGCTTTCTGTCCGGCTGGTCTCCACCAGCTCCACCTTGGGCGAAGTAGTAGTCGTCAGCTACGGCACCCAAAAAAGAAGAGATATCACCGGTTCCATCGCTCAGATCAACGCCGCCGAAGTAAAGGATATGCCCGTGCCCGATATTGGTCAGAAACTGCAGGGGAAATTCGCCGGCGTGCAAATCAATCAAACGGACGGCACACCCGGTGGGGATGTGTCCATCCGTATCCGTGGAGCAGCCTCCATCAATGCAGGGAACAGCCCGCTCGTCGTCATCGACGGGTTTCCCACAGAAAGCGGGCTTCAGACCCTGAGCCCGGACCAGATCGAATCCATCACCGTTTTGAAAGATGCTGCCGCCTCGTCGCTGTATGGATCGAGGGCGGCCAACGGCGTTCTGCTGGTCACCACCAAACAAGCCAAGGTAGGGCAAAAGAGTATTGTATTCAGTTCCTATTATGGTGTGCAGACCGTTACCAAACACGGAAGACCGGACCTCATGAATGCCCCCGAATTCGCCGAATTCAAAAAAGAATATTATGAAGATGCCGCCACCTACGAAGGGTACACGGGCGGCGTGCCTGCGCAATATCAAAACCCGGCCCAATACGCACCGAATTCGGGGACTAACTGGTTTGATGTTCTGTTAAGAAAGGCTCCCACGCAGAATTATAACTTATCGCTTTCAACCGGCATCAAGGATCTGAAGTCCGTCACGAATCTCAATTACAACCGGCAGGACGGTGTCATGCTCAACCAGTGGGCAAGCCGGTTCACCGCCAACAGCAACAATGTCTATACTGCTTCCGACAAGCTGACGCTCGGTGCTAACCTGGGCATCACCTATCGCCAAAGCAACATTATCCCGGGCCTGGGCCAGGGTCGCAATATCATCCAGGTGGCCTATCTCACGGACCCTACCTTGAACTATAAAAATCCGGATGGTACCTATCCCATCGGCTTCGCTCCGCCGGGCATGTTCTCGACACCGAACTTTTATGAGGTGCTGCAAAAGACGGTAAACCCCGTCAAAGATCTGACCCTGATCGGGAATGCCTATGGCGCCTATAAACTTGCCGACGGCCTGCAATTCAGGACCAGCATCAATGTCAATATGGACTACGACATCGGCCGGGAATTTCAGCCTTCCACGATCCTGGGCGGTACCACGCCGGCTTCGTCTGCAGCAGCCAGTTATAACACCAGCAACTATGTATCCTGGTTGTCTGAAAATACGCTGACGTATAAAAAGACGATCGCCGGGAAACACGATATCGAGACCTTCGTTGGTTATACCGCCCAGAAAGTACATTATGAGAACAGGAATATCAACGGCAGCCAGTTTCCCGACGATAATATCCAATGGCTCAATGTTGCGGCCACCAGGATCGGCAATGTAGGGGCCAGCGATTTCAGCCTGCTGTCGTATATCGGCAGACTTAACTATGGATATGACCATAAATACCTCCTGTCCGTCGCCTTCAGACGGGACGGATCGTCGAAATTCGGGCCCAATACCAAGTATGGCAATTTCCCTTCCGTGTCTGCCGGTTGGGTGGTTTCGGAAGAAAAATTCCTGAAGGATAACGACATGATCAGTTTCCTGAAGCTGCGGGGAAGCTATGGGAAGGTCGGGAATAACAATATCGGCGATTATACCTATCTGGCGGGTGTCCGGCAAAACAACTATGTCTTCAATAATTCTTTGGTCTCCGGCAGCCAGCTCGATGGGATCGGCAATCCAAACCTCACCTGGGAGACTACCTCGGGCTATGACCTTGGAATGGACCTTGCGATCCTGCAGGGGCGCGTCGCGCTTACCTATGATTATTACTGGAAAAAAACGGACGGATTGTTATATGGGATCGACATCCCCGTGCAATCCGGCTATAGTACCGTGACATCCAATATCGGCCGCTTTGATTTCTGGGGGCACGAATTTTCCGTGGATACAAAGAACATGGTTGGAAAATTCACCTGGAACACAAGCTTCAATATTTCATTCGACCGCAATATCGTCAAGCAGCTTGGGACGAGCAACGCGCCCATCGGCGGGTACCAGGATTACTGGGATGACAACCGCACCGCGGTGGGTCACCCTATCGGGTTGTTCTATGGGTACATCAACACCGGCGTATACATGACCCAACAACAATTCGATACCCAGCCGCATGATGCCACCGCCATGGTGGGTACGGCAAGGTTCAAGGACATAAGCGGACCTAATGGCAAGCCGGACGGGATCATCGATGAGAACGACAGGACCTGGATAGGAAACCCCAATCCTAAATTTACCTATGGGATGACCAATACATTCGGGTACAAAAATTTCGATGCGGCTGTCGCAATGTCCGGTTCAATGGGCAACGACATTGCCGACGACGCCTTTCAGTCCACCGAAAACCTGGACGGCGTCTTTAATGTAAGAAGGGGCGTTGCCAAAAGATGGAGATCCCTGTCCGATCCCGGAGATGGCATCTACCCCAGGACCAGGGCAGGCACCACGGCAGATTTCAGGAATTTTACCACCCGGCAGGTCTTCAGCGGCACTTATCTGGCTGTCAAGAACATCACGGTGGGCTATACGTTCCGCATCCCCGGGAACAATGTCGTAAAAGGCGCAAGGGCCTATTTCAGCACCCAAAATGCTTTTATGTTCTCCAAATACGAGGGCATGAATCCTGAGATCAGCTTTGCCGGATTGAACGGCCTGAACCAGGGGCGTGATTTCACCGCTTTCCCCATCGCACGGGTTTATACCCTGGGCGTAAACGTAAAATTTTAGGCTATTTAAATGTATTGATATGAAAAAAAGACTCTTCTATATACTGGTGACGATGGCGCTCTTATCCTCCTGTAAAAAGCAATTTTTGGATCTGACGCCACCCACGTCCCTGAGCTCCGCCTCGTTTTATACCGATCTCGGTCAGTTTCAGCAGGCGTTGAATTCAGCATACACGCCCTTGCGCACAATCGTGAATGCCGGGTTCTTCCAGGATGAGATGCGTTCCGACAATACTTTTTTTACGATCTATTTTGCGAATAGGGGGCTGTCGTCCCAGGAGAACTATACGGAGTTCCTCGACGATCCGCTTTCGACCGCTGTACCCAACGCGCCCGGTGACCGCTGGACGACCGATTATTCCGGGATCTCCATGATCAACACGATCCTGGGACAGCTCCCCAATGTGAAGTCTATCTCGAATACGGCAAAAGATTCCATCTCGGGCGAAGCCTATTTTCTCCGGGCCTTCTATTACTATGACCTGGTAACACATTTTGGCGGGGTGCCGCTCCAGCTAAAGGAGATCACCGACCCGTCCCAGGCCTTTCAACCCAGGAACACGGTGGACGAAGTATATACACAGATCGTCGCCGATCTTAATTTGGCCATCCCCCTGTTGCCGGTGGTGTCGGTCTTTCCGCAATCTGGCCGGGCGAGCAAGGGCGCCGCAAAAATGCTGATGGCCTATGCCGAGATGAGCGGGCCGACAAAGAACTATGCCGACGCAGAGACCCAGCTCACGGACATCACGAAAATGAATTACACGCTGCTGCCCAGCTATGCGTCCGTCTTCGATCCTGCCAATAAGAACAACCAGGAGTCGATCTTCGAGGTCCAGTATATGGCCGACCTCGTAAGCGGACAGCAAAGCAATTTTGCCTGGCAATTCATGCCCAAGGCGCTGAATACCGAAGCCATCATGGGTTACCATGGAAGCACCATGAACATCTTCAGCGGCTGGAACGTCCCGACACAGGAGATGGTCTCTTCCTACGAACCAGGGGACCAGCGGTTGGACGCCTCCATCGCCGTTGTCGAAGGTACCATCAGCGGGGTGGAAGATTTTACCATTACCGGCCTGAAAAGCGCGGTAGGCTATACCCCTGATCCCAACGTGGCCTTTCGCTATATGATCAAGAAGTACTTTCACCCGCCCTATACCATCGATTGGAACACACCCGACGATTTCCCTGTCTTCCGGTATTCCGGCGCCCTGCTGCTGTTGGCCGAATGCCTGGTGGATGAGAATAAGAATGGCGCCGCCCTTCCATATTTGAACCAGGTGAGGGCGAGGGCCGGGCTTGCTCCGCTTGCAGCTGCTACCGCCGATAATGTCGCGTTAGAAATGCGTCATGAGCTGGCCTTCGAGAACCATCGCTGGACCGATCTGATCCGGGAAGGACAGGCCATACCCGTGTGCACGGCAAAAGGTGTCGCCCTGAAAGCCATCTATGGATGGCTGTTACCCGCCTCCTTCAACGTGACCCAGGACCGGCTGATCTACCCGATCGCCTCCAGGGAATTGCAAATAAACACCAAATTAGCGCAAAACCCCGGCTACTAGGCGTCCTGTGGTGCCTTGAAAATACATAGGAGAAGTGTAATGCGTGTGGTGCTGAACGAGTGAATAAAAGGCCCTGTCAAAGGGATCGGATAGATAATTAAAATGATATTTTTTCGCCTTGACGCTCCCGCGAGCATTTGAGCTTAAAAGGTATCATTTACAGTTTGACTATCCACGAATTGCTCGAATCGGATGATCTTGCCATCTTTTAATTGCCACAGATGGGCGACGCGTGCCTTTAGTGGCTTGCCGGTCCTTTTGTTTACTGCCGTATAGGTGCCGTAGGCAACGACTTTGTCCCCCTCGGCGACATAACCTTCCGGCGTGAAGGTATAGTCCGTCCATTCAGTAGCCAGCCGTCGGAATACATTCTTGCCGATAGCGTCCAGCCCGGTGTAGGTGCCTCCGTAGGGAAAACCTTTGGCCTCTGTCCAGACGATGTTCTCTGCTGCATAGGCGGCAAGATTACGGCCGTTTTCTTCCGAGTTTTTGCCTTCGTAGGTGCTTCTTACAATTTCAAGGTTTGTCATGGCCTTACTATTAGTGGTTCACCATTTCATCTCCCCGGTGTTAACCTTGGCGCTCAGTTGCAGGGCGGTTTCAAACCCGGCGGAAGGATATTTTTCTCTCAGCGCGTTAATGAGGCTCTCGGAAGTTTTGTACTTCTTAAGCGCTTCCTCATAGAAAAGGATATAATCCCTGGTATATTTTACGGAAGTGAGGTCGAAGGCTGCCGCGGAGGTTCCATGCGCCGGGATCACGACGTCGGGTTGAAGCGATTTGATCTTATCCAGAATGGAGATCCAACCAGCCCTTGCTGCGGGTGTTTGCGTATCTGCCATCCAGAGGTGGAAGGTGTTTCCAAAGACATTGATGCCGCCCACTACGGTTTTGGCGGATGGGATCCAGACAAAGGTATTGGTGGGGAATTCATCCAGGCCGATGATCTCCAGCTTTTGGCCTTCGAGCTCAATGGAATTTCCCGGTAATACCTGGGGAAGAATTACATTGCTCGTGATGGCCTTTCCAAGATTTTTTCCCCAGATCTCGAGTTTTTTTTGAGCGGTGGCCTTGATGTGCTCTACAGTAGCGGGAGAGGCATAAGCGGTGACTTCAGGGAAGAAGGTTTTGAAAACCTGTAAGCCGAAATAATAGTCGGGGTCACCGTGGGAAATGTAGATGGCGGTGAGGTTCTTCCCTGAATTTTTGATCTCCCGGGCAACGGTTTCCGCGTCGGCGAGTGAAAATTGGGCATCCACCAACACGGCATCCTTTTGACCGTAGATGATGACAGATGCGACGCCAAAACTGTTTTCTGAGGCGTTGTAAACATCGAAAACAAATGATCCGGCATTGACTTTTTTAAAGGTTTGAGCTTGTGATCCCATAGTACTAAAAATTAAAATGAAGACGAGAGTATGGGGCAAAGCTACCTTTAGCGGTGGCGAAAAAAATTGAACAAGTTCAATATCCGTTGGAAATCGAGCTATCGTTTCGCTGCCATCTTCTTTCTTATTTTACTTAGGAACTCATGGCTGATGCCAAGATAGGCTGAGATTTGAATATTGGACAGTCTATTATAGAGTTGAGGGTACTTTGCAATAAAATCCTGATAGCGTTGCTCAGCCGTTTTACTTAGGTTATCGATCATCCGCCGCTGGAGGGCGACGTGTGTCTTTTGCGTCATTATCCGGAATAACTTTTCAATCTTCGGCTGTTGTTCGAACGCGAAATCCTTGTTTTTTTTGGAGATAATCAATAATTCACTGTCTTCCAGGGCTTCGATCGCCAGATCGGAAGGCCTTTGATTGGTAAAACTATCGATGTCGGTGATCCACCAGTCTTCAGCGGCAAAATACAACACATGTTCCACTCCGGCATTATCCAGATGATAGATCCGAAAGAGCCCTTTTGTAACAAAGCCTTCGTGCTGACAAACCCGCCCTTCCCTGAGAAAATGCTCTTTTCTTTTGACCGTCACAGGCGTAAAAAGGCTGCAGAATTGCTGAAGCTCTTCTTCCGTCATTGCAATATGCCTGGCGATATTTTCCTTGAGCAGAGAATGCATGGTGAACTCAAATATAGTCCATATTCATCATTGCAGCCTCCGGACTATCGGCCTCCGTTGATCCAACCTGTGTTTGCATTACCCTTAGCCAAGCAAGCTTGGCCCGCGATCCAACATATCAGACTTACAATCAATCTAACGGTTTCAAAGCAGCCCAAGGATCGACAATGGTTATTTTTTCATAATTTGAAGCATGGTCAAAGCAACCCTGTTCATTTCGATCCTTACTCTTTATCCGATCGCCATTCAGATCACCTCGCGGCTATTGCACCCAAAGCCTTCAAGGTTTCCCAGGCCGTATTTGCAACAAAGCACGGAACAACTGTTGATCATCTTCGTCCTCCTCCTATTGGAGCCCGACAGTTGGCATCGGCTCGGTCGACAATGCCAATTCTACCTATGTATATGGCTATCCAGCGGAACGCCTGCCTAAAAAATACGGGGAGCTTCCGCTCTTTGCGCTTAACATGGCCATCGGTGTTATTTTCGAGGAGTTGTGTTTCAGACAGTTTGTCTTTCATGGATTCTATACTGTTTTCGGCATTCGGGGAGACTGGCTCCTGATCCCCTCCTGCCTGCTTTTTACCATCGCGCATTCTTATCCAAAATGGCAGGATTATTTCGGCGCCGTTTTCTTCGGTCTGATCCTGGGCAAACTATTTCAATCATATGGAACGATCCTTGTTCCCGTGATCCTGCATTTTATTTCGAATACCGCGATGATCATCGTGGCGTATAAGCGGATCGCGAAAAAAAATTAGCCGGCCAAATAGGTGTGGACTGTATTGGGCGTCACGTACATCAGGCTGGCGATAACCAGGCCTTGATATTCAAAGGTCGGAGCTTAATCCGGAAGAGGATTTCCAAGCAATTCTGATTTTTGTTAGGTTGGAATAGGACTTAACTCTTGTTTCTATGGTATACCCGAAGGGCTATAGCCAAATTCCTTTTTGAAGGCAAACGAAAAATGGGAGAGGTTTTCAAAGCCGACGTCTAAATACACCTCGGACGGCTTTCTCTTTTTTTCATGGATATGGTAGTGGGCAAGCTGCAATCGTTTTTGCGTAAGCCATTTACCGGGCGAACTATTAAATGCCCTTTCGAAGTCTTTTTTGAACGTCGTAAGACTACGGCCGGTGAGGTAACCGAACTTCTCGAGGGGGAGATTGAACATATAGTTCTTTTCCATGAATTCGACCAGGTCGAGCTTCCCCGGATCCTCGAAGCGGCCGAGAAGCTGGTCGACGCGGTTGTCGATAGCGCGTAGCACGCGGATCGCTTCCTCGGTTTTGACAGCGGCAATGTCGGCAGGAAGGGCGTCGGCCAGCTTAAAATAGGGTAAAAGGGAATTGAATAGGCTCTCCAGCAACGGATGATCCCCAAAGGATAGCGGCTCCGGCGAATGGTACTTCAGGGGGATAACCGGGTGCTTATCGTAAAATTCCTCAAGGATATCCTGCCGGAAAACAATGGAGATGGCAAGGCAAGGCTGCCCGTTGAGCGGCAGCTTACTCATCCGGCCCAGTTGGTTACGGGGCAGGAGTACTGTATCCCCCATGAAATAGGTATACCGGCGATCGGCGGCGGCGATACGCATTTCCCCCGATAGGATGCGGACAAGGGCCGGCCTCGGAAGGATCAGCTCCCGGCTATAGTGGACTTCCTTTTTGCACGATATGAATATTTCGGCGACATCGGCCGGCGCGGGCATCTCCATGGTCATAAAATTAGGAAAAGTTATTTGACCAGGCCGAGGCGCACCAGGCTTTCCGCGGCCGACTGTATTGCATCTTCCGTCGATCGCGGCGACCAGCCGAGCATGCGGACCGCTTTTTCGTTTGTCGTATTCATGACCAGTCCAAGGAGCGGCACCATGGATTTGACGGTGGGGTCTTTTAACGCGGCGAGCCGCAGCAGGATATTCGGCAGCTCCTTTACGGGCACCTTTGACGCCGCCTCACCCATCGTCCGCTTGAGGATCCTGGCGACCTCTATCAGCCAGATGCTTTCGCCTGCGGTGGCGATAAAGCGTTCCCCGTTCGCCACCGGGTTCGTCATTGCCCGTAAATGGAGATCAGCTACATCCCGAACATCTACGAAGGCGGAGTTGATCTTTGGACAACCTGGCATCGTGCCTCCCAGCAGGTTGCGAATCAGATGAATGGAATGCGAATAATCCGGACCCAGAACCGGACCCATAACGGTAACAGGATTGACTACAGACAACTCCGGCCCGCCCTCTTTTTTAATAAACTCCCAGGCGGCTCGCTCAGCGAGCGTCTTCGATTTTTGATAAGGGGGGACTTTGCCGGTAGTCACAGTCCAATCCTTTTCTGTAAAAGGAGTAGTGCGGGGCGGATGCCCATATACGATGGCTCCAAAGGCGGATGTCAGCACTACCCTCCGTACCTTGCTCTTACGGGATGCCCGGAGGACCCGCAGCACTCCTTCGCGCGCGGGAATGATCATTTCGTCTTCATGTTCATAGGCATTTAGTGGGGTCGGGGACGCGCCATGCAGGACATATGTACATCCTTCGGCGGCGTCATTCCAATGCATGTCGGCCTCGAGATCGGCCGTGATAAATGACAGGCGATCGCCGGCTTCGACGCCGCCTTCCCCGAGCATGGCGCGCACCTCGGGTTCCCGGGTTAGCGAGCGGACGGTTGTTCTGACTCTGTACCCGGCAGTCAATAGCTGAAGTATACAATGAACGGCGATAAAACCGGAGCCCCCGGTAACAAGGACTAACTGGTCGCTTTTTGAATTTGTTGTCATCTGTTGTTTTTGATGACACAAAGGTCGGAAAGGGTCTAATGGTTGAGTTTGTTTAAAAGCCGCAATTCGCTTTGTTTAGAAGACGGGCATCATAGACCGGCGCGGGTGAGGCTAATCAGGCATCTCCGAGCGCCTCGAAATACCCGGACGATCTACAGATGCCCGAGTTTCTGGGCGATGTATTCGGAGGGGGTCATTCCAAACTGTTTCAAGAAATTGCGGCCGAAATTCGTTTGTGAGCCGTAGCCGACAATGAGGGCGACCTCGTAGATCTTGAATTTTCCTTCCAATAATAATTCTGCGGCTTTTTTGAGACGGGTGATGTTGATTAACTCGTTGGGCGTTAGGTCGGAGATCGATTTGATCTTACGGTAGAGCGTCGGGCGGCTCATATTCATGAATTGGGCCAGTTTTTCAACGTCGAGATCGGCGTCTTCGAGGTTTTGCTGTATGATCTCACCGAGACGTTCGAGAAAGAGTTCGTCGGCCCTGGAGTAAGCCATGCTTTTCATGTGTACCATCGGGGTACTGGCGAAATATTCCCGGATCATGGCGCGGTTGGTGAGCAGGTTCGCAATCTGGACGCGGAGGTATTCGGGAGAAAAGGGTTTCTCGATGTAGGCGTCCGCGCCGAGTTCGAGTCCTTCGATCTTGGATTGGAGGGTGTTTTTTGCGGTAAGGAGGATAACGGGGATGTGGCTGTATTCGAAGTTCTGTTTTATCCTGCGGCAGAGCTCGAACCCGTCTAGTTCCGGCATCATGACGTCCGAGACGACGGCCTGGATGGCCTCGATCTTGAGAATGTGGAGGGCTTCGGAGCCGTTAAGCGCTCTGATGACGGTGTATTTGTCGTTCAGCTCCTGCTCGATGAAATCGAGGATCTCTTCGTTGTCGTCAACTATGAGAATGGTGGGATTCATGGAATTCATGGGGTGATAGAATTGGGTTGGGTCAGGTGTTCGTGCCGGATCGCGATGTCGAATTCGCGGTCCTGGTGGACAGGCATGGATAATGAAAAAACATTCATGCCGTTGCGGGGCTCCATTAGCCGGAGCGTGCCTTTGTGCAATTGGGTCAGCGACCGGGCGAGGGCGAGGCCGATGCCGGTGCCGCGTTTTTTTTCCGTCTCCCTTAGCCGGAAAAAGGGTTCGAATATCTTTTCCCGCATCTCCTGCGGGATGAGGAAGCCGTCATTATACACTTCGATCGTAAAGAAGGCGTCACCGTCGCCCGACGGCGATAAGGTTACGTAGGCTTTGGTGGCGGCGTATTTAATGGCATTGCCGAGGAGGTTGGCGAGTATTTTGTTGAAGGCGTCGACGTCAACGAAGGCGAAGAGGGGGTCGGAAGACGGCAGGCGGAGGTCGAAGCTGAGGTCTTTTTGTTCGGCGAGGGTGCGGAAGCCGGTGTAATTCTCTTCGAGTAGCAGGGAGATATTGGCCCGGACGAAACTGAGGCTGAAGCCTTTGATCTCGGTCTGTCGGAAATCGAGCAGTTGGTTGGTAAGATCGATCAGCCGGGTGGTGTTGCGATCCATGACTTTGAGGCTGTCGCCGGCACCGGGGATGTCCGCCATCTTCTTGAGCAATTTTTCCATGGGTCCCTTGATGAGCGTAAGCGGAGTTTTGATCTCGTGCGCGACATTCGTGAAGAACTCGATCTTGGCGTTGAGGATCTCCTTCTCCTTTGCCGTCTCGAGTTGTTCGATCTTTCTCCTGTTCTTTTCTTCCACGCTGCGATGATAACTGCGGATGAAATACCAGGCCAGGAGGAGGCCCGTCAGGATGTAGCAGCAGTAGGCGACCTTGCTCGCCCACCAGGGAGGGAGGATATCGATATCAAGGCGGGTTTCGTGGTCGACCCAGATGCCGCTGCTGTTGGAGGCTTTTACCTTAAAAGTATAATGACCTGGCGCGAGACCGGTGAAATAGGCCTTCCTGTTCTTTTTGAGGAAGATCCAGTCTTTGTCGAGTCCTTCCATTTCGTAGGCATATTCGGTGGTCTCGGGCGCGGTGAAGCCCGGCGCGGCGAAATCTATACTGAACGTAGACTGGCTGTGGCCCAGGGTGATCTTGTCGGTGAAGCTGATGGCGTGTTGCAGCGGGGAGCCACTTTTCCCAATGGGCAGCTCGTGGTTGTCGACCTGGAAGCCGGTGATATAAACGCTGGGGACGACCGTATTCTTGCGGAAATCGCGGGGATTGAAGGCGATCATGCCTCTCACACTGCCGAAATACATTCGGCCGCTGGTATCGCGGAATGCCGAGCTGAAATTGAACTGATCATTGAGGAGGCCGTTCTCGCGCGTGAATACCGTCACTTGTTTGGTGTCCGGGTTGAACGTGACGAGGCCTTTGGAGGTGCTGATCCAGAGATTGCCGTTGTCGTCCTCCAGGATGGAAAGGATGAAATCAGTGGGGAAACCGTCGCGGGTGGTATAGCGGGTGAATGAGCCGAAGGGCGGAGTGCCGGAGGCGGAGGACACACCGTTGCCGGCATTCCAGCGGCAGAGACCGCCTTCAGTCGCGAACCAGAGTCTGTTCTTACGATCGCGGTAGATGCCATTGACCCGGTCGCTCGCGAGACTGCTGTGTGATCTGCCGTCATAGCGAAAATTTTTGACCGTCCCGGTCTTGGGATCGAAGTAGTTGACGCCATTGCCAAAGGTGCCGGCCCAGATGGCGCCGTCCGCGTCCTCCAGCAGCGAGGAATACCAGTTGTTGAGCGGCATGCCCGGCAGGGGGGTGAAGCCGTCATGTCTTTTGTCGTAGACAAAGGCTCCGCGGGTGGTGCCGAGCAGGATGCGGTCGTCGCGGGTCCGGGTGATACAATAGATAAAGCTGCTCTTGAGCATGTAATTGCCCTTGCCTTCACTGTAATGCCTGAAAATCTTTCCCGTGCGGATGTCCATGATATCGAGCCCGTGTTCGAACGTCCCTATCCATAGATCGTTGCCATGGACGAGGAGTCCGTGGATATTGGAATAGGAAATGCTTCCGGGGGCTCCGGTCGGCTGGAAGTGTGTGAAATGGCCGGTGGCGGGATCGAGCTTGTCGAGACCCGCGTCTTCGGTCCCGATGAACAGGTTGCCATGGTTGTCCTGGTGGATCTCGCGGACCACATAACCGCCCAGTGAATTCTCGCCGCTCCTGGGGAAATATTTCTTGAATGTGTTGTATTGTCCGGGGTAATAATTGATGCCTCCGAAATAGGTACCGGCCCAAATGCCGCCTTCGCGGTCCTTGCAGAAGGTGTAAACGGCATTATCGGAGATGGAATAGGGGTCATTGAATTGTTTGCGCAGATTGGAGATCTTGCCGGTGAGGCGGTTGTAAATATAGATGCCCGACTCGGTGGCGATCCAATATTCGTTCGGGCCGGTCTCGACGAAATTGCGGACGAAGATGGCGGTCTTGTCGGGGTTGTAGGTGAGTATCTTCTTGGTCCTGAGCGTGCGGATATCGAAGAGTAGGACGCCGTGGACCGCCGTCCCGATGAGAATCGTGCTGTCGGAGGTGGGGTAGGCGCGCTCGATCCACCGGTCGGACCGCGCGGTGGGGAGGCAATCGAAGGCGGTGAACCGGCCTTGTGTCGCGGATAGGCGACTGCCACCAGCCGGGGATCCTTCATACCGGTAGAGGAAGCCGTTGCTGGAGGTGGCCCATAGAGTACCGCCGGAGGTGACGCAAAGCGAGGTGGCTTCGAAGAAGCTGTCGATGGGGAAATATTGCGGCCGAAGGGCGCCTTGTGGCCATTTGAAAAGCGAGAACCCGGAGATGAACCAGAGATCGTGTCCGCCGTCCATGCAAACGTCGCGGATGGGCCCGTTGCCGGTGCCGGGGAACAGGCTGAAGCGTTCGGTAGAAGCGTCGAAGCGGTAAAGGCCCTTTTCGGTGCCGACCCAGATGACGCCTTCGGGTGTTTCGTACAGGGCGTGTATGAAATTGCTGCCGATGCTGGTGCTGTCATCGGGATCGTTGCGAAATACCTTGAAGGAATAGCCGTCAAAGCGGTCGAGGCCATCCTTGGTGCCGAACCAGAGGAAACCCCGCCTATCCTGAAGGCTGCAGATCACGGCATTGTTCGACAGGCCGTTCTCCACCTGGAGATGGCGAAAACTGTAGGATTGCCCCAAGAGGGCCGGTCCCGCAATAAGGGCGAAGATGGCAAGTATGCAGGTTTTGGCCGTCACACCGCTAATTTGAGATTTTTTGTCGAAACAATGAAACGAAAAGCTGAATGCAATTGCAGGAGATGGGTATTTTTGGAGGTCGATTAAATGTTTAATTGACACTTGTGTATCCCGGTTCGATTGCTTAATACCAAAATAACGCTATATGAAAAAATGGAAACTCCTTTTCCCCCTGCTGCTGATTTTCTGCGCCGGCATGGCACAGGAGACGATAAAGGGCAGTGTCAGGGACAAAGACGGCAATCCCGTCGTCGCAGCCACCATCACCTTGAAAGGCGGGAATATCAGCACCACCAGCGCCGAAGACGGCAGTTTTACGATCCGGGCGCGCCCCGGTCAAACCCTGATCATCTCCTCCGTCGGATTTGAAGAGTACGATGTAAAGATCGGGGCCAAAGGCACACCGGTGGCCGCCATGTTAACTACCCGCAGCAATGCCCTGGACGACGTGGTAGTGGTCGGATACGGGACGGTGAAAAAGAAGGACCTCACCGGATCGGTCTCGGTGGTGAATGTCGCGGATGCCGAAAAGAACCCCACTCACGATGTCGCTAAAATGTTGCAGGGCCAGGTGGCAGGCGTAAGTGTGCAGGGCTCCGGCGAACCCGGCGGCTATGTCTCGATCAAGATCCGCGGCGTTAGTTCCTTCGACCCCAATGGCAATAATGCAAACAGCCCGCTGTTCGTAGTGGACGGGGTGATCATCGATGCGCCATTCGACTTTTCAGTGGACGACATCGAATCCATCCAGGTATTGAAAGACGCGTCCGCAACGGCCATCTATGGGACCCGCGGCGCCCCGGGGGTGATCATCATTACCACTAAAAAAGGGAGAGTAGGCGCGCCGAGAGTGACGTGGAATACCTATGTCGGACTTCAGAACGTACCCAAAAAGATCCCGGTGCTGGACCGGGTCGGGTATCAAAAATCCGTCAACGCCGCCGATGTGAATGCCGGCTTGACCTTAGCGCCGGCCAACGATCCTTCCAGCCCGAATTATGTTTCGAACGTCAATACGGATTGGCAACATGAAGCGTTGAAAACGGGTCTTATCCAGGATCATAACCTCGGCCTTTCGGGAGGCAGCGAAGCCCTTACCTACAACCTTTCATTAGCCTATTTCAACCAGGAAGGCTACCAGGTGGGTCCGCAGGCGTATAACCGGTACTCTATCAACAGCAGCCTGCAAGGGAAAAAGGGCCGGGTTAGCTATGGCGCCAGGATGGCGTACACCTATTCCAAAAAAGGGAATTATGCCGCGACATACAATCATGCGGTCTTCGGCGGGACGGTAACATCGATGCTGACGGCCATTCCTATCCTTCCGGTGTACGACTCAGCCCGTCTGGGGGGATACGGCGGTTCCGATCAAACGATCGACCGGGCGATCTCCGCGAACGTAGTCGGCATCAACAAATTGGTAACCGATTGGAGCGAACGGAACAGGATCCTGTTGAATGGATGGCTGGAGGTGGAGATCCTGAAGAACCTAAAATACAAGGCGAACGCCAGTTTCGACAGGACCGACTATAAGAACTACCACTACGAGCCGAAGTTCGATATGGGGTACTACTACCTGAACACCAACTATTATTACCACCAGGATTTCGGGGCACCCAATACACAGTTGATGGAGAATACGCTTTCTTATTCCCTGAAACATGGCCGCCACCAGCTGGATCTTTTGGCGGGTTATACCTTTCAAAAGTCAAATGTCAACTGGATATCGGCTTCCTCTAGTTCCACCGCTGATCTGACCTACCAGACCTTCAGCAATGCCACGGCCAGCTCCAATACGATCACGGAATACAGGGGTATCAACACCTTAACCGGAAGACTGGCAAGGTTGAATTACAATTTCGATGACCGTTATCTGGTTACGGCGAATTTCAGGCGGGATGGCTCTTCCAAATTCGCTCCGTCATACCGGTATGGGAACTTCATTGGATTTGCAGGAGCCTGGAACATCCACAACGAAAAATTCATTCATCTCCCTGCCGCTATCAGCACGCTGAAAGTAAGAGGCGGCTGGGGCTCTGTGGGTAATGAATATCCCCTGGGCCAGTACCAATCTCAATCTTACATCAATACCTCGGCCAATTATAATTTCGCCAACACCTTCGCCTCGGGAAGCACTACCGTATCCCTCTCGGATCCGAATGTTCATTGGGAATCTACCACTACGACCAATGTCGCATTGGACCTGGGACTTTTCAATGAACGGTTGACCTTCACGGCAGAGTATTACGTCAAGAACCCGAAGGATTTGCTGGTGAATGAGCCCTTGCCTTATTCGGTAGGCTCCAACCCCGCATCCATCATCACGAATGTAGGTGCGGTGAGGAACACAGGGGCGGAGTTTACACTCGGGTATAAAAAGACCGATGGCGCCTTCACCTACAATATTAACGCGAACTTCTCCACGCTCACCAACAAGGTACTGAAACTGGGGGTAGCCAACCAGCCTATTTATGGAGCGGGCAGCAAGACCCAGGTAGGCCACTCAGCCGGTGAATTGTACGGATATCAAACGGAAGGACTGTTCCAGACCGCGGCGGATGTGACGAACCATGCGTATCAATCCGCGTTGACGGCTCCCGGCGATGTGATCTTCAAAACACAGGACCCGAAGAATGAGCACAATAACGCCTACCAGTTGACCGATGCCAACGACCGGACTTTCCTTGGCGTAACGATACCCAAGTATTATTATGGGGTGAATTTCAGTGCGAATTACGAGCGGTTCGACTTTTCCGTTTTCCTCCAGGGCAGCGGAGGCAACAAAGTGTTCAATGCGGTGTATGCGGCATTGATGTCAGGGCAGGATGGGAACCAGCATAAAGATGAATTGAATTTCTGGACCTCCTCCAATACCAACACCAAAATTCCGAGACCGATCATGGGTGATCCGAACGGTAACGCAAGATTCTCCGACCGGTTTGTCCAGGATGGTTCTTATATGAAGTTGCAGAATTTGCAGATAGGGTATTCACTGCCTGCGTCTGCGGGTATCATCAGCAAGCATTATATGTCCAGGCTGCGCATCTATGTTTCGGGTGAGAACCTTCTTACATTCAGTAAATACAAAGGATATGATCCCGACTTCATCAGCGACGGTTTGATCAATCGCGGTTATGACTACGGTTCGTTCCCCAATGCCAGAACTTTTATGTTCGGCATCCAGGCTGGATTCTAATTCTTTACTGAAAAATTATTATCATGAAACAGTTCAATCTAAAATATATTCTTTCAGTTGCGGTCTCACTGATCTTATTCAGCTGCGAAAAGCAACTCAACCAAACGAATCCCAACGCCCAGACTTCCGCTACTTTCTGGAAGACGTCTACGGATGCCCTGGCGGGCGTGAATGCCTGCTATCAAATGTTCCTGGAAGATGGCGGCTATATGCGTTTTTCTCCGGTATTGGAGAATGTTGAGGGCGATGACGTCCGTAGTCAAAGCCCCTGGACTGCGATCTCCAACGTCGGTAAGTTTCAATTGGGGACGGCCGATCTTTCAGGGTACGGCTGGACCTTCGATGAATATTACCAGGGCATTTCGCGTTGCAACCAGGTGTTGACCTATGTCCCGGGTATTGAAATGGACGCCGATCTTAAGAACAGGGTCCTGGGTCAGGCTTATTTTCTCCGCGGCTTGTTCTATTTTCATTTAGTTGATATGTGGGGCAGCGTTCCATTGCCGACCCAAGTCGCGGAAGTCGCACCTCAATCCAGCCCTGCACAAGGGTGGGCAAGGGTGATCTCCGATCTTTCGACTGCCGCCGGCCTGTTGCCTGCGCAATATTCGACCGACGGCGGTGTGGATTCGAAGGATCTCGGCCGCGCCACCAAGGGAGCTGCGATGTCTTTTCTCGGCAAGGCGTATCTGTTCAATAAAAAATACGACAGCGCCGCCGCGCAGTTCAAATCGGTGATCGCATCGAATGTCTATAGCCTGGTGCCCAACTATGAGGATAATTTTACCGACGTGAATGAGAACAATTCGGAATCGATCTTCGAAGTGCAGTTCTCTGTGACGGCGGGTGGCACGGATCTGCAGTGGCAGGGAATCCCATCTCCTACCTGGGGTTTCTATTCGGCAAGGGCCATCACTTTCGGGGGGCCGAATTTTGGTTGGAGGGACGTACAGCCTACTCAAACGCTATTGGAGGAATATCGGCAGGAAAAGACTGTTGATGGAAAGATAGACCCTCGTTGTCTTGCAACCGTGTTATATAACGATACCGTCGATACGCATGCGGCAAACACGCCAATGTATCAAACGACTTTTCAGGCGGCGTATTCGTCCAGCCCGGCGTACATGTCGGATGTGTACTGTAAAAAGTATGAGAATTGGTATGGCAATAAGCCGAATGAATACGATTGGAAATCCGGCATTAATGAAAGACTCATGCGGTATGCGGATGTGTTGCTGATGTATGCCGAATGTGAAAATGAATTGGGCAATCAGGCCCTTGCCGCACAGTATATTCAAATGGTAAGATCAAGGGTCAATTTGCCGGACAGGCAAGCGGAGTTTGCGGGGTATACGCAGGCGCAGCTGCGAGATCAGCTCGGGCATGAGCGGATGTTGGAGTTCGCGCTGGAAGGCCACCGGTGGGATGACATCCGCCGCTGGGGATGGCTTTCCGATGCGACCAAGCTGGCGTGGTTGAAATCGAGAGACCCCGAGTTCAACAGCTATATCCCCGGAAAGGAGTTATTGCCGATCCCGCAAACGGAGATCGATAATAATCCCAGTGTTAAGCAGAATGCCACCTATTGATCTTTGCATGATGAAGAAGTCACTATTTTTTGTGTTTGGTTGTGTCCTTTCCTTAGCCGCATGCAGTAAGCACGCTGGCGGCGGGGGAAAATCGGATTCAACAGGAACAACCCCACCGACTACCACGTTCGATATTAATTCCATCGGCGACACTTATGATTCGGTGGCGCCATTTGCAGATTACCTGAGGTGGGGGCCTTATAATGTACACGACCCCTCTATCAAGAAATTTGGCGACTATTATTATTGCTACAGTACCGATGTCGGTTACGGGATCACCGTTCGGCCGGGTATCCAGATCAGGCGGTCGAAGGACCTGGTACAGTGGGAATTCGTTGGGTGGGTATTTAGCTCGCTACCCGCCGCGGGGGTCGCCTATATTCAGCAGAAGGGCGGCACTGCAAACAATGCGTTGTGGGCTCCCTACGTTATGCAGGTTGGCAGTACTTACCGGTTGTATTATGCATTGTCTTCGAACGTTGGCCGGTTGAGTGTCATCGGGTTGGCGACAGCCGCCAATCCGGAGGGCCCGTGGACGGACAATGGACTCGTTGTCACATCGGCCAATGATAATACTACGCAGACAAATGCGATCGATCCGACGGTGGCCGTAACTCCTTCCGGTGATTATTATATGTATTACGGATCTGCATGGGATGGAATTTATGTGCTGAAGCTAAATGGTTCGTCCGGGCTTGCCGCAACGTCGGGTGACAAAGGAACGCGTATTGCCAATCGTGGTTTCACGAGTGGGGTCTACAATGGGAACATCGAGGGGCCGGAGATCATTTATAACCCTACGTTCAATAAGTATTACCTCTTCATCGCGTACGATTGGCTGCAAACGAAATATAACACCCGTGTTTGCAGGGCGGATCAGCCTACGGGGCCTTTTCTCGACTATAATGGAGTGGATGCGGACTCCAATATCGATCATGTCCCGATGATCATTGCGCCGTACCAGTTCATGGGTCATGGCGGCTGGCAGGGGACATCTCATTGCACCGTGTTTACCGACGACAGCGCGCATTATTACTATGCCAGCCAGGCACGGCCTGCTGTGAACAGTTATTTTATGGATCTGCATGTCCGGAAATTGTTTTGGACGAAAGACGGGTGGCCGGTGGTGTCGCCGGAGCGGTATGCGTGGGAGGATAACAGTCTCGTGCCGCAGGATTCTTTGGCGGGAAGTTGGGAAAGGATAGTGCTGAATTATACGGTGGTGCCGGGCTATGGGACGGAGCAGGTGAACCCCGATCTGCAGGCGTCTCAGTTAGTTACGCTGGCTGCGGATGGGACGGTGAGTGGGGCGGTCCAGGGGACCTGGACGTATAATGCGCCCTGGTTGCAGATCGTCCGGGCGGGGGGAACGGAGAATCTGTTCGTGCAAAAGGGCAGGGATTGGGAGAATAAAAAGTTGACGATCATTTTCACGGGTTTGGATAATACCGGAACGGCGGTGTGGGGGAAGAAACGATGAAAGGGTTATTGCTCATAGTGCTGCTGGGCGTTGCCGGGCATGTTGCTGCACAGAGGGCGCAAGGGGGGGACGGTGTGGGGACGGTGTTGCCGATCGAGTCGGTGCCCGCCCATGATCCGGTGATGATCCATGCCGACAGCGGGTGGTATGTCTATTGTACGGGGATGGGGATATCCGTTTGGCGGTCGGCCGATCTGAAGGATTGGATCCATGAGCCGCCTGTATTCGGGACGCCGCCGCAATGGGCCGTCTCTGCCGTGCCGGGCTTCCGGGGACATATCTGGGCGCCCGATATCAGTTATTATAATGGAGTGTATTACCTGTATTATGCCGTGTCAGTTTTCGGCAAGAATACGAGTTGTATCGGTGTCGCTACTAACAGGACGCTGAATCCGCAGGACCCTGCTTATCAATGGGAGGACCAGGGTAAGGTCATTCAATCTGTGCCGGGAAGGGACATGTGGAATGCCATCGATCCCAATCTGGCGGTCGATGGGGCGGGCGGGGCGTGGCTGGCTTTCGGATCTTTTTGGGAAGGGATCAAGCTGGTGAAGTTGGCGGATGACCGGCTGTCGGTGGCGGAGCCGGAGCATTGGTATACGATAGCGGCGAGGCCACGGGAACGCGGGATCGCGGATTCCCTGGCGGGGGATGGGGCGATCGAGGCGCCGTTCATTTTTCATAAGGGGGACTATTATTATCTCTTCGTGTCCTGGGATTATTGCTGTCGCGGCGAGAAGAGCAATTATAAGGTAGTGGTTGGGCGGAGTAACCGGATCGAGGGGCCGTATGTCGACAAGACCGGGGCGCCGATGGCGGCCGGCGGGGGATCGATCGTCCTGGAAGGGGATGCCAACTGGTTTGGCGCGGGGCATAATGCTGTCGTGAGCAGGGATGGAGTGGATTGGATGGTATTTCATGGATATGATAGTCATGACCGGGGGCGGTCGAAGCTGCGGATCGAGCGGCTGGATTGGGTGGACGGGTGGCCGGTACTCCCGTTATCGGGTAAGTGAATTCTTTTGAGCTGAAAAATAAAACGATATGAGAATTGCAGGAATTTGTTTTGGACTGTTGCTGTCAGCCATCGTAGGTAGGACGCAGATCGTGGTGCAGGCAGACAAGCCGGGGCCGAAGATCTCGCCTACGATGTGGGGTATTTTCTTCGAAGACATCAATATGGCGGCGGATGGGGGATTGTATGCGGAGATGGTGAAGAATCGCAGTTTCGAGTTCAATAATCCGTTGATGGGTTGGGCATCACATAGTGAAGCGCCGGGGAGTGGGACGGTGCTGGTGATCAACCGTGCGCAGGAAGCGCCGGCGAATCCCCGGTATATCCGGGTGAGTCATTATTCGGATGCGGCGTTTGGCTTATCCAACGAAGGGTTTCGCGGGATGGGGGTACGGCAGGGAGAGACCTATCATTTTTCGGTGTGGGATCGGGGGGGAGTGATGCGGCTTCGGATCGAGCTGGTGGGGCCGGGAGGAGTGAAGTTGGGTGGAGGGAGCCTGTCCTTGGGAGCGGTCGTGTCGTCGCCCGGTGCTGTCGCATCGGGGCCAGCGGCAGGAGGGGGTGCGGTCGTGCCGGGACCCGGGAATGCGGCCGGATCGGAGAGGTCTGCGCCCGAGGTCTTTGCGCATGGGGGCTGGCGGAAGGATACGGTGAGTTTTGTCGCGACAGCTACAGAGGCGCATGCGCAGTTGTATCTATGGTTCGAGGGGCAGGGGTCTGTGGATATGGACATGGTGTCGATGTCCCCGCAGCATACCTGGAAGGAGCGGCCCGGGGGACTGAGGGCCGATCTCGTGCAGTTATTGGCGGATATGAAACCTGGTTTCATAAGATTTCCCGGGGGATGTATCGTAGAAGGAAGGGAGTTGGTGACCCGTTATCAATGGAAGAAGACGGTTGGGCATGTGGAGGACCGGCAGTTGATCGTCAACCGGTGGAATACCGAGTTTGCGCATCGGCCGACGCCCGACTATTTTCAATCGTTCGGTTTGGGTTTTTTCGAATATTTCCAGCTTGCCGAGGACATTGGCGCCGAGCCGCTGCCGGTGTTGAATTGCGGAATGGCCTGTCAGTTCAATACGGCCGAAGTGGTACCGGTGGACGACCTGGAGCCTTATATCCAGGATGCGCTTGACCTGATCGAGTTCGCTAACGGTGATGAAAATACGAAATGGGGGGCGTTGCGTGCGGCCATGGGGCATCCTTCGTCTTTTCATCTGAAGCTGATGGGGGTGGGAAATGAGCAGTGGGGGCCGCAGTATATCGAGCGGTATAGGCTGTTCGAGCGTGCGATCCATGCGCGATACCCGGAGATCCGGCTGGTCAATAGCGTGGGGCCGGAACCCGACGATGCCCGTTTCCGGTTTCTGAACGATACGTTGCGGAAAATGCATGCGGACATAATCGATGAGCATTATTACCGGTCGCCCTCCTGGTTCCTGGAGAATGCGCGGCGGTATGACCAATATGACCGGAGCGGGCCTGGGATCTTTGCGGGGGAATATGCGGCGCAGAGCGACAAAATAGCTTCGCCCGGAAACAAGAACGACTGGTTGTGTGCAATGGCGGAGGCCGCCTTTATGACCGGGTTGGAGCGGAATGCCGATGTCGTGCGGATGGCGAGTTATGCGCCGTTGTTTGCGCATGCCGAAGGTTGGCAGTGGACGCCTGACTTGATATGGTTTGACAACCTGCGGTCGTATGGGACGCCCGACTATTATGTGCAGAAGCTATATTCGACGAACCGGGGATCGGTGGTGGTGCCGGCCTTGTTGGGTGGGTTATCGGTCGCGGGGCAGGACAGTCTGTATGTATCGGCGGTAATGGACGGCAATGAGTTGATCATAAAGATGGTGAACGTATCGGGGGGTGCGCAGACGCGGAAAGTGGAGGTTCGTGGGGTTCGGGGGTTGGCACGGCAGGCGGAGGTCGAGGTGCTAAGGAGTCCGGCGCTGGGGGACGTGAATAGCCTGGAAGATCCTATGAAGATAGCCCCTGTGGGGGGAAGGGTTGTGACGAAAGGGGGAAGCATAGAAATGCATTTGGAGCCTTATAGCTTTTCGATCGTGCGGGTAGGGGTGATGCGTTAGGGTGGGGTCAGCGACGATGTCGGTTACCTCCTTAAAGTTTTCTCCCGCCGCCCTCCGGTCGGACGGGTTGATCCATCACGCATTTGCGTCCGCTCACCCTGGCAAGCTCGGCTCGCTCCCGGATAAAACAAAACCCCGAAGCAAAGCTTCGGGGCTCATTGTTGCCCAGACTGGACGTTTTTCGAACCGCTTTTTGGGAGACTTGAGGTTGGTTGTCGAATTAAGTGCTTGATTTTGTTATAGTTGACGTTTTGCCGGGAACAAGGATTGTTTTACAATTTGTTAATCAGCATCGGGCGCATCGGGTGAGCTTGAGTTTTTGGCGGAATGAGTTCAAAGCTTTTCCAATTCTTCTATCATGGCTTTTCGCGCTTTATAACGAAGAATGAACTCGTCTGTCAATTGTTTTACCATTTCTTTGCCACCTGTCCATCCCTGCATTTTTTTTAATACTTTCCGGATGGTGACGTAGTGCTTGCGGCCGGTGTGTTGTTCAGCATAGCCGACCAATGTTTCTTTATATACGTTCAATAATTCTTCTGGGAATTTGTCAACCAATAGCCCTGAATAGTTTTCAACAAATTCCAGCCGTGGATTTTGCTGAAGAAGTTCGAGTAACCTGTTCCAGTATCCTTCTTCGATGAAAATAGAAGAAAGGGCCTCCCCGTTGGCAGTACCCCTAAAGCCGGGAATCGGTCTATTTATTTTTTGGAGATCACTAATTAAGCCTTCTGCAATGGCGGGCCATTCCTTTGCACTATAGCTCTGTTTAATAATCTTGTAATATTCCATATTTCTGCCCGCATATAATTCTTTCGCGATCGCCCGAACAGACGTTGTATCCTTAAGCTCCCTGGCTATCCGTAGTAATATTTCCTTATAGGAATCAACTGTTCCAGGATGGTCCTTTTTCATTGCAACGGCAATACCTTCCGAAATGAGCTGCCTGGCGGCACTGTATTCATTTTTGGCCAACTTTTCTTCAATCAGTTCTATTCTGAATTCTGAGATATCCAGATGCTGTAGGCGTAAAGCATCAGCTTCGGCGGCTTGTCCCATTCGTCGCATCAAAGTCATCTTGTGCTTGAGCAACCGTTTGGTATTGAATTCGTTTATCCAATCGGAAGTTTGTGGAATCAGGTCAACCAGCATTTGGTCAATGAACCGCAACAATTGTTGTTCTTTTTTTCGATCATATGCAGCATGCACCAGGATGTCAATCCAGTACTCATCAAAGCCCGCATAGTCGTACTTCTTATTTTTTGCTTCTTTTTCAGCTTCCTTGAAAATACGTTCTTTCAAGTCGAAAGGAATATCGGACTGGCACAGCTTTATTAAAAATTCAAATCCATCTTTAATGCAATCTCCTGCACTTCCGCCGCTGTCATCCATATTCGTCATCATATCATGTACATTTTCTATTACAGCAAATGCGATGTCAGCTACGACCGAAAAGTGTCCGTGACCAAAAGCAGTATGTGCTTTTTGAAGCAGTAGGTATATAGGTTGGATTGCTTTTGAAGCACTATAATAGTCAATAAAACCATGCCTGTCTGCGGCAGCCCTGGCAGTATTTTTAATTAACCCGGCATATAAATTAGAGCCTCCCTCACCAAAGCTGCTTGAAAAATGAGCGACCAGTATGTTCCTGAATTCCCGGTCCTCTTCTGCATGACCGATAACAAATTGGCGAAGGTCTTTTTCGGGTATTCCATTGACCATGTCGGTAACGGTATCTTTGGGCTTTTGTGCCACGTTTTTGGTAGATTTTGTGGCTTTGCCGATCGGTTTATCAGGCTTTGAAACCTTCCCTTCTTTTATCGCATATAAAACAGAAATTATATGCTTACAGTAAGCCACGTCATGCGGGCAATCGCAGGAGCATTTTTCGATAGTATCCTTCTTAAATATGATCTTCACATGATAGTCTTCCGAGCCAGAAACTATTGCACTCCATTTATCAGTTTCCCGTTCTTCCAGTTCGCTGATGCAGCCATTCTCAAAGTAATCCAATCCCTTTGCCAATTGCACTTTATTCAACTTTCGTTCAAAAGTCAGAAGTGTCATAGTGTCATTTGTTGAAGGATATATGTTTCTTAGCCTGCTGGATATTTATTTTCAAAATCCCAGCTTCGGGAGTTCCGACTCGCCTTAGTATGCTTCATTGTTGATTATCAGTACATTAGGCATTTTAGCCTCATTTTTCCGGTCGTTCCGGTCGTTTAGCGGTCGTTTAATGGTCGTTCCGGTCGTTTAGCGGTCGTTCATTTTAGTACATATTTTGCAGACCTTCCGGTAGTTCCCACATTTTTCAACACTTTCGTTTGGACTAAATCCTGCAATTCTTCGGTGGCAACTGTTCTACCTACGTTATTGATCGCCTGGTATTCTGCATTCTTTATAGAGCCT
>Ga0134126_10001310_pt1 | contig 31643 bp, 28 predicted proteins | sample KB31752_FD_96881 | JGI IMG/M metagenome (GOLD analysis project Ga0134126, IMG submission 96881) | Terrestrial soil microbial communities with excess Nitrogen fertilizer from Kellogg Biological Station, Michigan, USA - KB3-175-2 | ecosystem: Environmental > Terrestrial > Soil > Unclassified ... | reverse complement strand
CAGGCCGCGCCCGCGCGCGGTGTCATCGTTGACTACCGGCCCGAACCGTCCCAATTGCCGGCGGTAAAAGTCCAGCACCTTGTCCGGGCTGTCCGGAGTCCTGAACTCCGCTACCGTGATCAGCAGCGCATGCCCATTCGCGCTCAGCCGCACCTCGGCCCCCGAACTGTGCTCCAGCGCCACGCCGTCCAGGTCTTTGGCGTCCAAACCATCCGCGGCGTCAATCCGATCATCCTCCGAGCGGAAAAAGGGCGAGTTGCGATCGTCCTTCGCCACCGGCACCGAGCCCGGGTACATGCCCATGTCCAGCCGCGACAGCTCCGGTGTGGGGTCCACGTGCAGGTTGCCGAACGGCGAACTGATGTCCACCTTGGCGTTGTCGCCTTGTCCTTTGACGTGCAGATCGCCCAGGGGCGAGTGGATGTCCACCGTCTTGTCGCCGCCCTCGCCGCGGGTGACGATGGTGGTGTCGTGCAAAAAGTGGGCGGCCACGAACAGTCCAAAGCCCACCATCAGCACCAGCACCACAAGAATGCCGATCACCACGGCCAAAAGTGTGTTGGTGCGCTGTGGCGGCGGTGGTTGCGGCGGCGGTATATAGGGAGAGCCCATAGTTCCCCTCCGGGCTTATCTTACGCACATTCTCCCGCTCCGGTTCCGCCACCCGCAAACAGGCGAATGCCGGCTACGCCCGCCGCCCCCGCCGCCAGGCATTCAGCGGCGTTGTCAGCAGTGACGCCGCCCAGTGCCAGCACCGGTATCGGGCACCGCGCCGCTTCCCGCAGGGCCTCGAGGCCGGGTGGCGGTCCATAGGCCAGCTTGGACGGCGTGGCAAAAACCGGGCCGAAGACTACGAAATCAGCCCCCGTTGCCGCCTCCACCTCGGTCACATGGTGGCAGCTTACGGCAATGAGAAAGCCTTCCGGCACCTGCCCGCGGACCCGCTCCGCCGTTACCGCGTGGGCCGCCAAGTGCACCCCGTCGAGCCCCGCCGCCAGCGCCACATCCCAACGTTCATTGAGCAGAATGCGCGCCCCGGTTCCCGCCGTGGCGGCCCGCAACTCGCGACAATAATCCAACAGCCCTCGCGTGCTGAGCTGCTTCTCCCGCACCTGCAGCAGGGGCACGCCCGCTTTCGCCGCCGCCGCCAGCGCCGGCAACCCTGCCCGCCCGCTGCCCGGGCTGATGGCGTAGCGCCAGGGGAGGGCTAAACGCGAAAGTGGGTGATCTCGCCGGCCGCCGCCCATAAATTCAGCACTCCCAGCCCGCTCACCACGCCGCGGCCATAGGTTCCATGCAGCCATTGCAGCCAAGCCCCGCTCTGCTCATTCACCGCTGTCCAGAAGGCGTGTTCCCACACCGCGGTCCACGGCAGCACCAAAAGGAACAGCCCCACCTCGATGGTCACCACCACCAGCAGCGCCCGTCCCAGCGCCGCTGGCCAGGAGGGGCGTCGCCGCGCAGCCGTCGGGGCGGGTGGCTCGGTTGATGATGGAGATTGCATGATCCTTTATATTCTGCTATAAACCGCTTCAGATTCCCCTTGGAGGGCGTCATGAATCGAAGTGATTTGAGTACTGCCATGGCAAACGCCAGTGGCATTCCACGGCTCGCAGCGGAGCGAGCCTTGAATGCGGCCCTGTCTGCGGTGGCCACCGAATTGTCCCAGGGGCGGCGAGTGACCCTCGCCGGCTTTGGCACTTTTCGTCCCGTATCGCGTAAAGCGCGCACGGGCCGTGACCCCCGCACTGGCGGGCGCATCCATATTGCCCCCTGCACCTCGGTACTATTTGTGGTCAGCCCCGAGCTGCGCGGTACCCTCAACCACCCCATGGCCGCCAGCGCCGGCGCCGAATCCTGAGTCCTGCTACTCCTGCTTGGCAAATCCCGTGCGGCGTGGGGGTGGGGACCCCCCGCCGCCGGGGCTCATTGCTGATAGCCGATGGCGGGTAGCTTTCGCAGACGGTTTGTGATATATTGATAGTGCGTTTGTCTTCTGCTCCATGCCTGTAGACCGCCGGTACGAACCTGTTCCGTCCTGCCTATTCGCGTTAGACCAGCTAAGCCAAATAGCTCTTTGTTTGAGGACTGATCCCTTGAAGAATATTTTTGTTGGCAACCTGTCGTTTCACACGACGGAAGCGGACCTGCGTACTGCGTTTGAGCCCTACGGCGCGGTGAGCCGGATTAGCATCATGACCGATCGTGACACTGGCCGTTCGCGCGGCTTCGGGTTCGTGGAGATGGAAGACGACGCCCAGGGCGATGCCGCCATCAATGCCCTGAACGGCAGCGAAGTGGACGGACGCGCACTCAACGTTAACGTGGCCCGCCCGCGCCCCGAGCGCAGCGGCAACGGCGGCGGCCCGCGTGGCGGCCGTGGCTTCGGCGGCGGCGGCGGCGGCGGCCGGCGCGAAAACCGCTGGTAAGCGAATCCAGGCAAGCAAAAGGGCGGCTTCATTTTGAAGCCGCCCTTTTTGTTTTCTTACTGCAGTACGTCCAGGTACTTCAGCCCGCCGCCGGTGTTGTACAGCACCACGGTCTCGTCCGGCCGCATCCAGCCCGACTGGTATAACTGCCGCGCGGCCACCACCGTCGCCGCCCCCTCCGGTGCGGCGAAGATGCCCTCACTCGAAGCCAGCTCCCGCACCGCCGCCTTGATTGCAGCGTCGCTCACCGCCAGGGCCGTGCCGCGGCTGCTGCGCAAAATATCGAGGATGATCTTGTCCGCGTACGGCTTGGGCACCCGCAATCCCGCCGCCATGGTGGTGGCATGGGTGCACGCCACCATCCGCTCCGCGTGGGCGTTGAAGGCCTCCACCACCGGCGGGCACCCGGCCGCCTGCACCGCCACCATGCGCGGCCGCTCGGCGCCGATCCAGCCCATCTCCTGCATCTCGTCAAACGCCTTCCACATGCCGATCAGCCCCACGCCGCCGCCGGTGGGATAAAAAATCACGTCGGGAACCTTCCACCCCAACTGCTCCACCACTTCGTAGCCCATGGTCTTCTTCCCCTCGACCCGATACGGCTCCTTCATGGTGCTGACGTCGTACCACCCCTCGCGTTCGCGCCCCTGCTGCACCAGCTTGGCGCAGTCGCTGATCAGTCCGTCCACCAGCGTCACTTTGGCGCCGTAAAAGTTGTACTCCGCCAGATTCCCCTTGGGCACATCGGCGGGCGCAAAGATGTGCGCCTCAATGCCCGCCTCGGCGGCATACGCCGCCAGCGCGCTGCCCGCGTTGCCGGCCGTCGGGATGGCCACTTTCTTCACCCCAAACTGCTTCAACATGGTCACCGCGCACCCCAGCCCGCGTGCCTTGAAGCTTCCTGTCGGGTTCAGCCCCTCGTCCTTGACGTAGAGCTTCTCCGCCCCCATCGCCGCCCCCAGCCGGCGCGCCGGCAGCAGTGGCGTCTGCCCCTCGCCCAGCGTCACCGGCGTCTCCGCCGGCATCACCTCGCGGTACTTCCACATGGAGCGGTCGGCCTGGGTGCGCGCCGACAGTACCTTGGGGTTCACCGCCTTGGCCGCCGCCTTCAGGTCATAGCGAACGAAGAGCGAGCCCTGGCAGGCGGGGCAAACGGTTTGCAGACGGTCAGCGGCGGCTTCTTTACCGCATAAGGTGCATTGCAGTGTGGTGACGAAGTTCACATTCGCCAGCATACCGCAACGCCACCAAGTTCCTGTAGTATCGCCCTATGCTGCGCCGCATCTCCCTGACCTCGTGGATCTTCATCGCCCTGGTGGCGGGCGTTGTCATCGGCGCTATGTGGCCGCATTTCGGCGTCGCGCTCAATCCACTCGAGGTCATCTTTCTCCGCCTGATCAAGATGATCGTCGGCCCGCTGATCTTCGCCACCCTGGTGGTGGGCATCGCCGGCCACGGCGACCTCAAGGGTCTCGGCCGCGTGGCCGTGAAGGCCATCGTATTCTTCGAGGTGGTCACCACCTTCGCCCTGATCCTGGGCCTGGTGGCGGTCAACTGGGTGCGCCCCGGCGCTGGTGCAACCCTGGGCGCCGCCGCGCAGGCGGGCGCCGATCTGGCCTCCACCCCCGCCCACCAGAGCCTGATGCAGAGCCTCATCCTGCACACCTTCCCGCAAAGTTTCGCTCAGGCGCTGGCCAACGGCGAAGTCCTGCAGGTGGTGGTGTTCAGCGTGCTGTTCGCCATAGCCCTGGTGCTGGCCGGCACCGGCGAAGGCCGCCCGGCGCACACCGTGCTGCGCTTTTGCGAAGGCTTGATGCAGATCATGTTCAAGCTCACCGAGATCGTCATGTGGACCGCTCCCTTCGGCGTGCTGGGCGCGGTGGCGGCCAGCATCGGCCACGAGGGCCTGGGTGTGCTGTTGCCGCTCGCCAAGCTGGTCGCCACCCTCTACGGCGCGTTGGTCATCTTCGTGGTGGTGATCTTCGGCGCGGCCATTTTGCTCTTCCGCATCCCCCTCGGACGCTTCTGGGCAGCGGTCAAGGAACCCACCCTGATCGCCTTCTCCACTTCGAGTTCGGAGGCAGCCCTCCCCAGCGCCCTCGAAAACATGGAGGCCATGGGCGTATCGCGCCGCATCGTGGGCTTCGTCATCCCCACCGGCTACAGCTTCAACCTCACCGGCAGCACCCTCTACCTCAGCCTGGCGGCCATGTTCATCGCCCAGGCGGCGCAAATGCACATGGGCCTCGGCCAGCAGATCTTCATGCTGCTCACCCTCATGCTTACCAGCAAAGGCGTGGCCGGCGTCTCTCGCGCCGCCATTGTGGTGCTCGCCGCCACCGCAGCCACCTTCGGCCTGCCGCTCTCCGGCGTGGCCCTGTTGCTGGGGGTGGATCAGTTTCTCGATATGGGTCGCACCGCCGTCAACGTGATCGGCAACTGCCTCGCCGCCGCCGTCGTGGCTCGTTGGGAACACGAACCCCTCGCGTCCCATGCCGCCGCCGCCGACCGCGTCACCGCGGGCTAAGACAGCAATCCGCCGGGCAAACGTCCGGCCATGCCTCACACTGCCCCACCGCCTGCCGCGCCCGCCCCGGGTCGCACCGCTCGCGAATCAGCTCCTGCAGAAGCCCGGCGAAACGCGGATGATCCCCCGGCGTCTTCACCCGCGTGAACGCAAGTTGCAACGCCTCCGCCTGTTGCCGCGCCTCGTGATCCAGGTCGTACACCACTTCCATGTGGTCGGAGAGAAACCCGATCGGCGCCACCACCACCCCCGGCGCCTGCCGCGCCGCCGCCTCCGCCATCGCCGATTCCAGCGACGGCTCCAGCCATGGCTGGGTCGGCGGCCCGCTGCGGCTCTGGTAGGCCAGCGTCCACTGGGTCCGCCCGCAGGCCGCCGCCACCATCCGGCAGGCCTCGCGCAACTGCTCTTCATACGGCCCGCTGCGCGCCATCTCCAGCGGGATGCTGTGCGCGGTAAAGATCAGCCCGCTGCCCGCCGGCGCCGTCTCCAGCGCCGCCCCCACGCGCTCCGTCCAAATGGCCAGAAACTCCGGATGGTTATAGAACAGCCGCACTTTGTCCAGCCGCGGCGCGCTCTCGCCCACCGCCGTCCGCGCCCGCTCCATGTCTTCCAGGTACTGCCGGCACCCCGAATACGACCCGAACGCCGAGGTCACCACCGCCAGCGCGCTGGTCACCCCCTCCGCCGCCATCCGCCGCAGCGTGTCCGGCAACAGCGGATGCCAGTTCCGGTTCCCGATATACACCGGCAGCCGCGGTCCCGCCGCGTCCAGCCGGGTCTGCAGCGCCGCCGCCATGGCCCGCGTCGCCGCCCCAATCGGGCTCGCCCCGCCCAGCTCGTAGTAGTGTTGCGCCACCTCGCGCCGCCGCTCCGCCGGCACATTCCGCCCCCGCAGCACATTGCTGAGGAACGGCTCCACGTCCTCCGGCCCCTCCGGCCCCCCAAACGACACTAACAATATGGCCCCGTATCCCACCGCCCTATTCTATCCGCCCCAGCGGCCACCTCCGCCTTCAGACTCTCCGCAGCAATTCCATCATCTCGCGGCCGCTTACCACTTGTGTCGCTTTTCAATGGCTCGGGAAATGGCGGCGATTGCCGGTCACCAGAAAATCCGCCCCCGCCGCCTCGGCACATTCAAGAAAGCGGTTGTCCGCATCATCAGGCGAGGCGTGAACCGCCATCTCCGGTTCGACAATCAACGCGACCGAAATCACGGCCTTCAGCATCCGGCGCACCGCGCGAGGCTCCAGCCGCAGGCGAGGCCGCTTCAGTACGCTCTCATACTCGGCCAATATCGCCGGCGACACGCACGGCCTGACCTGTCCCTCGACCACCAAATCGAGCACTGCCGCTTCATTGCCTTCGCTGCGTAGAACCGCAGAAACGAGGATGTTGGTATCCAGAACGAGCCGGATCACCGCGTCCCGGCCGCGCGGCGGCGCCGGCGCGCTCCGGTAACCTCGGCTTGGACCTGACGGTCAGTGAGGCGGTCCGTTCCCTGGCGTCGTGCCTCCTTGCGCAGGGCCTCCAGAGCCAGCCCAAGTGCGCTCCGCTCCCGCTCCGCCGAGACAGTCCCCAGTTCATAGCGCCGCAACGCTTCGCGAACCAACTCGCTCATGGTCCGGCTTTCCCGGCGCGCAATCCGCTCCGCCTGGCGCAGTTGCGCCGGTGGAAGCGAAATCGAAATGGTCCGTGTGGTCCTCATTGCCAGGGACAAGTGCTACTTGTCACGACCCACCATATTGTATCGTCCGCCTCCCCATTTCCCAAGATCGACAGCCCTGAGCCCGCCCCCTAACCCCTAAATCCTGACCCCTGGCCTCAGTGTCCGGAAGGCGCCGGCTGCGGCACCGCCTCCCCGTCCTTGCGCGGATCGCTGGCGGCAAACTTCACCCCCGTCGCCGCGTTGTACTCCACCGCCTGGCCGCCGCCCATCACATCGCTGTAGGCGTTGGTCAGCACAATCTTGTCGCCCTTGGCCGCCAGCGCCGCCTGCACCGCCTCGGGAATGCGGTTCTCCATCTGGAAGGTGCAGCCGCCGAAGCTGCGGTTGGTGAACCGCGGCGCTTCCATCGCCGCCTGAATGTTCATCCCGTGGTCCACGATGTCGCTTACATACTGCGCGTGCGCCTGCGCCTGATTCAGCCCGCCCATGATGCCGAAGCCGATGTGCAGATCGCCTTTCTCCATGAAGCCGGGAATCAGCGTATGGAAAGGCCGCTTGTGCCCCGCCAACTCGTCCGGATGCCCCGGCGTGAGCACAAACAGCGCCCCCCGGTCCTGCAGCATGATCCCGTAGTGGTCCACCACCACCCCCGAGCCGAACTCGTCGTACAGGCTCTGGATGAGGGAAACGATGTTGCCGTCGCTATCCACCGCGCTCATATAGATGGTGTCTGCCTGGAAGCGCGCCGGATCGCCCGCCGGATCATCGCACCCGGCGTGGTCCATCTGAATGCTCTGCGCCCGCTCTTTGGCGTAGCCGACCGAGATCAGCCCGCTTACCGGGATCTTCGAAAACTTCGGGTCGCCGTCAAACTTGCGCAGGTCCGCGTAAGCCAGCTTCTGCGCTTCGGTTTCGATGTAGAAGCTCCGTGGATCGGCAAATCCCCACTCCCCCAGGGGATACTGGGCGAAGATGTTGAGCATCTCCAGCGCCCCGAAGCCCTGCGTGTTCGGCGGCAGCTCATAGACGTTCCAGCCGTGGTAGTGGGTCGAGATGGGCGTCACCCACTCCGGCTTGTAGTCGGCCAGGTCCTCGGCGGTCATCACCCCGCCCAGGCGGTTCGAGGTGGCCAGAATCGCCTGCGCGATCGGTCCCTTGTAGAAGGCATCCGGCCCCTGCTCGGCCACCAGCCGCAGCGCCGCGGCATATTCGGGATTGTGAAACACCTGCCCCACCTGCGGCGTCCCGCCGTTTATCAGAAACACCTGCCGCCCGTTGACATCGCGTGCCAGCTTGCGCTTCTGCAGCTCCCACTTCTCCGAGATCCACTCCGTCACCGGATAGCCGTGCTCGGCATAGTAGATCGCCGGCTGGAAAAGGTCCTTCCACGGCAGCTTGCCGTACTTTTCGTGCAGCGCCTGCCAGCCCCGCACCGCGCCCGGAACCGTCACCGCATAGATGCCGGTGTTCGCCATGCGCGTATAACCCTTCGACTTGAGCAGTCCCGGGGTGAGCTTCTCCGGCGACCAGCCGCTGGAGTTGAGGCCCTGAATGTTGCCCGACTTGGCATCGTACTCGATGGCGAACAGGTCGCCGCCCATGCCGTTCATCATCGGCTCGACCACCCCCAGCGCCGCGTTGGCGGCAATGGCGGCGTCGGCCGCCGACCCGCCCTCGGCCAATATCTGCGCCCCCGCCTGCGAGGCCAGCGTCTGGCTGGTGGCCACAATCCCCAGCCGGCTGATCACCATCGAGCGCGCCTGCGTGCGCCCCGGCAGCGGCCGCGCCGCCGGCGGCGCCGTCTGGGCAAGTGCCGTGGCAACAAAAAGGGCCGGCAGCGCCAGCCAATGAACGGAGCGAACCAAAGAACGCATGCCGCCAGCCTAGCAGCGTTGCACCGCACTGCCCAGCCTGTCCAATTGGGCCTAATTGGGCCATAATAGGCCATGGCCACTGTCGGCATGGGAGAGCTCAAGAACGCGCTCAGCGCCTATGTGCGCCGCGCCGAATCCGGCGAGATGATCACCATTACTGTCCAGGGCCGCCCCGTCGCCCAGTTGGTGCCGATGAGCGAACAGGTGCGCCCGCCGCTGGAAGAAGGTGATCCAACCGAAGGCTGGGCCGTACTCGATTTCCCTCCCGGCACGGCTGCGGCTTGGGTGGATGAAGACCGCGGTGAGTGAATCGGCGATTCGCCCTCGCACTCTCTACGTCGAGACCAGCGCCCTTTTGGCCGCCCTGCTCGAAGGTGAATCATCCGCGCTGCGAGCCCTGCGCGGCGGCTTCAACGTGGTGGCCTCGGCGCTTACGCTGGCCGAAGCCGCGCGTGTGGTGGCGCGCCGCCGCGCTGCCGGAGTTCTCGGCGGCGAGAAACTGGCCACCGTGCACCGCGATCTGCGGACGTTTGCCCGCCGTTGCCGGGTGATCAGCATTTCACGTGTTGTACTGGCACAAGTCGGCCTGATATTCCCGGTCGAACCCATCCGCACCCTCGACGCCATCCACCTGATCACCGCGCAGAGGCTGGGCGCACCGCCGGGCGAGGTGCTGCTGCTCACCCGCGACCGCCGCGTCCGCGCCAATGCCGCCGCGCTGGGTTTCTTACTCGATTGAGTACCTAAGTTCCATGGCCTGTTTAGGCCGACTGGCTTCCTCCTCTGAATGACTTCGCCTATGATGTCACGATGCAGCGCCCTCCAATGCGGTTCGGTTAAGCCGGTACGACTGGCGGATCCGACGCTCAGCGAGAGCGACCTGGCTGCCCTCGCCAGGGCCGCGAAATTCGTGGGGAGTTCAAAGCACAAACGTGAGCCGCTCCGGTTCGGCCAGCAGCAGTTCACCGGGCACCGCGGCGACGCCACCACCTGCGATGGCGATGCGGGGTTCCTCCCCGAACACGCCAAGTACGTGAGGAATTGGATGGCGCGCGGTATCAGAGCAGGCTTGGTGGCAGGTGACCTGAGGACCATTTGGGCTGTTGCCGACACTGGGTGGATATTCACCGGCCGCGCCACCAGCGAAGAGCCCGAACGCGTGTACCACGGTTACCCCTTGCTCCCCGGGTCACCCGGTGCGCAATTGATCTATGATCGGTTCAAGCGGTGGGTTGAACAGCACCCGAAGGCGCGGCACCAAAACGATCTTAAGACGTGCGCGGATCGCTACGGATTACGGCCATGAACTTCGAGATTAAAACCAAACCGGGCGGCGGAATTCGCATTCAATTCGGCCAGGACGCTCTCACGCGATTAGTTCGGCCTTCCCAGGCATCAGAAGACGAATACCTCGACGCGCCTCCGCAAGACCTCGCGTTCTGGCTGGTTCACAATTGGTGGAGGCTGCGCCACGAACCGGTTCCGTCCGAAGATCTTGCCATCGACGCACTCCCAGCCTCGTGGCGACTCGCTCACGATTTCCGCTCAGTTGAAGGCGGATATCGCTGGCCGTCAGCCATCGTCTGGGGGGGGGACGATCTTGTCTTTGCGACGGCCGAATCCGATCCGGTTGGCATCACCGCACCCGTCCAGTTTCTCGCCTCAGCCCGCGGGATCTCGGTTCCCGCGACTGAGTTCGAGTCTGGTGTTGACCGCTTCCTGAACACCTTTGCAGGCCAGGAAGTACTGGGGAGCGAGATCGCAGCACTGCGCTCGGAACGGTTGAACGCGGATTACGCCGCATGGCGCCGGGTAGAGGCCAAGCTTGGGTTCGACCCGGATGCGGCGCCCGCCACGGTAATGACGGAGATGGCAAAGCTCGCCTCGCTCTATGGTTCCGTCAACATCGAGGAGGCGGCATGCGCCGCGCCGGGAGACGCGGCACCAAGCACCCTGGAATCTCTCATCGGGCGTGCCCAGACTGATGACGCATGGGAATGCCATTTCAGTCAGGGAATCCACATGCAGACGGTGCACTCGCCCTCGAGTGCACCGTGGCAAGCTGCCGAGGACGTGGCTGCCGCGGTACGAAGCCAACTGGGCGGTACCGACAGCCTGAACGACAGAGTGCTCGCAAATCTGTGCGGCACCCAGCCCGTGGCATTCGCCGAGGTTCACACCGCCAAGCCACAATATGGCCTCCGCGTCACTGACCAGGGAGTGGATCGGGTTGTCGTCAGATCACGCTGGCGCGGCGGGAGACGATTCCAATTCGCCCGCGCGCTTGGCGATTCGCTACTCATGGGTAGCCACCCGGGCACCACGCTACTGGGACCCATTGCCGACTCGACTACTTCGCGTCAAAAATTCCAACGAGCATTCGGGGCAGCCCTCCTCTGCCCTATCGACCGACTGCGGTCATACCTGCCGGAGGAAAATCCCGACGCGGATGATATCGACGCAGCCGCAAAACATTTTGAGGTCTCTCCCGTACTGGTACGTAGCACTCTTCTCAACCATGGGATTGCATTGGCTGCGTAGGCAGGCTTAACGACCGCTGACCGCCGCCAGTGGATCGGGACGGATCTCCAACGTGCCCGTGGAAGTGTGGCCCGCGGCCGTGAGCGTGAGTTTATAGACGCCCGGCGCCAGCGGCGCCGGCGGTGCGAAACCCGCGCCTCGGCCCCCGCCGCGTTGCGGCGCGGCCATGCGCCCGTCCCAGGCGTAGCGGGTGATACCCGGCCGCGCCGGCATCTCGATGCGGCGCGTCTCGCCGCCCGGACTGGTGATGGCCAGCGTGGCCGTGCCCGCGGCATCGGCGCCCAGCGAGAAGGTAATCAGCGGTGTGTCCTGAATGTGCTGGCGATCGCGGCGATCGAGCACCGCCGGCGCCACATCGGGCGGGTTCCCGCCCGCCCAAACGTTGCTGCCGGTCTGCCCGTCGCGGCTCATATCCACCCACAGCGTCGCCGGACGCTGCGCGAACAGATGCGCCGTATCCTGCGCCAGCGCCGGACGCCACTGCTCCAGCGCCGAAATATCGTCCAGCACATAGATGCCCCGCCCGTGGGTGGCCAGCAGCAGGTCATGGCGCTGCGGCTGCACGATCACGTCGCGCACCGTCACCGTCGGCAGGCCATTGTGCACCGTCGTCCAGCTATGGCCGGCGTCCAATGAAACCTGCAGGCCGGTGTGGCATCCCGCGAACAGCAAATTGGGGTTCACCGGATCTTCGGCGATCACGTAAATGGGATCGTGCGGCGTCAATCCGGCCGAGAGGTTGGTCCAGTGCCGCCCGCCGTCGTTGGTCTTGAACAGCCAGGTGTCGTAGTTGTCGCCGCGGTGCCCGTCGTAGGAAATGTAGGCGGTGTCGGGGCTGGCCGCCGAGGCCACAATCCGGCTCACCCAAAGGTCCTTCGGGACATCCGGAATGTTGGCGTCCACCTCGGTCCAGTGCGCGCCCGCGTCGTGCGTCACCCACACGTTGCCGTCGTCGGTGCCCACCCAGATCAGCCCCGCCTGCAGCGGCGACTCGGAGATCGAGTAGATGGTCGCGTATCCCTCGGCGCCCGTGGTGTCGGGCGTCAGCCCCCCGGTCCCGATCTGATTCTTCGTCGGGTCGTGCTTGCTCAGGTCGGGACTGATGATCGTCCAGTGCCGTCCCTCGTCGGTCGAGGTCATCAGGTAATTGGCGCCGTAATAAATCCGCTGCGGGTTGTGCGGCGACAGTATGAACGGCGTCGTCCAGTTGAAGCGGATCGCTTCCGCCGCCCGCGGCGAGTCTGGCGCCACGCCGGTGGCTGCCTGGAAGTTGGTGATCGTCTTGGGCGTGGCCCGGCGCTCGGTGTCGGTATGCCCGATGGGGTCCACCACGCGGAACGTCCCCTGCGTCCCCTCGGAATACACCACCCGCCAGTTGGCCGGGTCCACGGCCACGTACTGGCCGTCATCCCAATGCACCTTCCAGCTGGCGTCGTTGCGCACCCCCAGCACATCGCGGGTGAAGCTCATGGTGGAGTAGGTGCCGTTGTCCTGCAGGCCGCCGTATACCGCGTACGGCAGGCGCGTGTCGGTCGCCACCTTGTAGAACTGCTCCACCGGCAGGTTGTCGAGAAAGCGCATGCTCCGCCCCTGATCGCGGGTCAGGAACACGCCCTTGTCGCCTCCCAGGTAAAACGTATCCTCCTGATGCGGCGCGATCCACATCGCGTGGTAGTCGTAGTTGGGCCCGAACGGCGCGTGCTGCTGGGCAAAGGTATGGCCGCCGTCGGTGGACTTGCGCGCGCTGGTGCTCAGCATGTAGACGGTCTGCGGGTTCTCCGGGTCAATGCGGATCTGGCTGTAATAGAACGGCCGGTTGTTGTAGCGGTTGAGAAACTTCCAGTGCGCGCCGCCATCGTCGCTGCGGTAAATTCCCGAACCCAGCTTGCTCAGGCCGGCGCAGTCCGGGTTGCTGGCGGCGTCGCGCCCATCGCACTGCCAACCGAAGCTCGCCTCCACAACCGCCATCACCGTCTGCGGATGGCTGCGCGACACGTCAAGCCCGATGCGCCCCGTCGGGCCGCCCGGCAGCCCGTCGGTCAGCTTGGTCCAGTGCGCTCCTCCGTCGCTGGTCTTGAAAATGCCGCCCTCGGGACCGCCGCTGTCGAAGCGCCACGGACGCCGCAGCCGCTGGTACATGGCCGCGTACAGCACCTCGGGGTTGCCGGGGTCCATCACCAGGTCGGTCGCGCCCGTCTTGCCGTCATTGGGCAGACCGTTGGTGAGGTGCTGCCACGTCGCCCCGCCGTCCGTGGTCTTGAACACCCCCCGCTCGCCGCTCGCTCCCCACAAATCGCCGATGGCGGCGACATACACTGTGTTGGGATCGCTGGGGTGCGTCACCACCCGCGCGATTTGATAGGTATCCCGCAATCCGACGTTCTGGAACGTCTTGCCGCCGTCAGTGGATTTGTAAATGCCGTCGCCCCAGGAGACGCTGTTGCGGTTGTTGGGCTCGCCCGTCCCCACCCAAAGAATCTGCGGGTTGGGCTGAAAAATCGCCACCCCGCCAATGGAAGAGGTGCCGTAACGCTCAAAAATCGGCCTCCAGGTGGTACCCATGTTCTCCGTCTTCCACACCCCGCCCGAGGCCGCCGCCACCAGCGCGAAGCGCGGGTCGCTGTCCAGCCCGCGTATGTCCACAATGCGCCCTCCCGCCGCCGCCGGGCCCAGCTCACGAAAATGATAATCACGCAGCAGGTTGGCCGGGGTTTGTGCCGCCACCAGGGCAGGCAAGGCAAAAAGCGACAAAAGCAGCGAGGCTCTCCTCATGGCGAGAGCATAGCTGAAAGTCGTAAATAGCGGAACGGTTTGCCGCCGGGCGCATCCTAGAGGGGATGCGACGCGCGGTCATCACCGGAATCGGCGTGGTCAGCCCCAACGGCGTCGGCCGCGAGGCCTTCTGGCAGGCCACCCAGGCGGGCGCCAGCGGAGTGCGCCGCATCGAGGAGTTTGCCTCGGCCGGCTGTGCCGTCGAAATCGGCGGCCAGGCGGCCGGCTTCGACCCCGGCCTCTACTTCGACGAGCAGGAACTGCGCCACGTCAGCCGGGTGGCGCCGCTGCTGGTGGCGGCGGCCGGCGAGGCGCTCGCCGATGCCGCTCTCGATACCCAGCGGCTGAGCCTCGAGGAGCGGCGCGGCATCGGTGTGCTCGTCGGGTCCGGTGGCGGAGCGCTGGAGTTCGTCGAACGGCAGTTCTCCCTGTACTACTCCGGCCGCGACCGCCGCTGCAGCGTCTACACCATCCCCTCGGCCACCCACGGCACCCTGGCCAGCGAGATCTCCATGCGCTTCGGTCTGCGCGGCTTCAGCCACCTCATTTCCACCGGCTGCACCTCCTCCACCGACGCCCTCGGCTATGCCCGCCAGCAGATACAGACCGGAACCATTGACACCGTGATCTGCGGCGGCGCCGATGCCCCCTTGTCGCCCCTGATCGTCAAGGCATTCCACCTGATGAAGATCCTCACCACCCGCTGGAACGACGCCCCGGAACGCGCCTCGCGCCCCTTCTCCCGCGACCGCGACGGCTTCGTGCTGGGCGAAGGCGCATGGATGTTTGTGGTCGAGGAGCGCGACCGGGCGCGGGCCCGCGGGGCGCGCATCTACGGCGAAATCGCCGGCTACGGCTCGACCTGCGAGGCCTTCCACCGCGTCCGCCTCGATGAGAATGCCGAGGAACCGGCCCGCGCCATGCAGATGGCGCTGCGTGACGCCGGCCGTGAGGCCGCCGCGATGGACTACATCAACCTCCACGGCACCGCCACCGTCCTCAACGACCGCATCGAGACCCGCGCCATCAAGCGCGCCTTCGGCGACCACGCCTACCGCATTCCCATGTCGTCGCTGAAATCGCTCATCGGCCATCCCCAGGGCGCCTGCGGAGCGGCGGGGGTGGCGGCCACCCTGCTGGCCATGCGCGACGGCGTGCTCCCGCCCACCGCCAATCTCGAAGCGCCCGACCCCGACTGCGACCTCGACTACATCCCGCAGCCTGGCCGCCGCGCCGCCATCCGCCACGCGCTATGCAACTGCATCGCCTTCGGGTCCAAGAACTCCGCCCTGGTGCTGGCGGCGGATGCGTGATGCGCCAATCCCCCCAGCCCGAGCTGCTGGACGAGGACGCCGGCACCCCCGCCGAGATCGCCCGCAGCCTCGAGGAACTTTGGTGGATCAACCGCCGCCTCGGCGGCGATTCCAGTTGGCGCAAGCTGACCCCGCGCCTCCCGCCCGCCGCCACCATGCTCGATGTCGGCTCCGGCCATGGCGACATGGCCGCCTCGGTGGCCGCCCGGCTGGGCGCGCGCCTGGTCATGCTCGACCGCATGCCCAGCCACATGGCCGCCTCCGGCACGCGGGTCAGCGGCAACGCGCTGCGCCTGCCGTTCGCGGATGGCAGCTTCGATCTGGTCACCTGCAATCTTTTCCTGCACCACTTCCACGGCGACACGGCGCAGCGGCTGCTCGATGAAATGGCGCGTGTCGCCCGTCGCGCCGTGGTCATCAATGACCTGGAACGCGGCTGGGTGCCGTGGCTGGTGATGAAACTCCTCTCTCCCCGCTTTAGCCGTCTGGTGCGCTACGACGGCCCGGTCAGCGTCCGCCAGGCTTACACCGCCCCCGAACTGGAATGCCTGGCGGGCGCTCGCCCGCACACCCTGATCCGCATGTTTCCCTATCGCCTCGGCCTCATTCTCTGGTGCGGCGATGCGCGCTGACCTGCTGGTGGTCGGTGCCGGGCCCGCCGGCGCTGCCGCCGCCATCACCGCTGCCCGCCTCGGGATGCGCGTGGTGCTGTGCGAACGCCAGAGCATGCGCCACGGCGCCGCCCGCGACCGGGTCTGCGGCGAGTTCATCTCCCCCGAGGCCCTGCCGCTGCTGCGCGCGCTGGCTCCGGATGCGCTGACCGATGCTCCCGAGATCTCCTCCGCCGCCCTCATCACCCGCCACGGACGTCGCGGCGAGTTCGTTCTCCCCACTCCCGGCCGCGGCTGCTCCCGGCTGCAACTCGACGCCGCCCTCTGGCACGCCGCCGCTGCCGCCGGCGTGGACTGCCGCCCGGGCACGCCCATCGCCGAACACGCCGTCCCCTCGGAATTCACCGGCCTGCCCGTCATCCGGGCCACCGGCCGCGCCCACGCCGGACCCTGGATCGGCATCAAAGCCCGCTTCCACGGGCTGCCGCCCTCCGCCTGCGTCGAACTCTACTCCATCCCCGGCGGCTACTGTGGCGTCGCCTCGGTCGAGGCCGGCTGGACCAACGTCTGCTGCCTGCTTCGCCGCCGTCACGCCCCGCCGCTGGCCGCTGCCCGCGACCTGGCCGTCTGGCTGCATGCTCATGCCCGCTCGCAGCCCCTGCGCCGCCGCCTCGCCGATGTACGCCAGGTGTCGGCCACCGTCTTCACGCTTTGCGCCCTGGGCCGCCGCGCCGCCGCGGGCGGCGAAGCCCTCCTGGCCGGCGACGCCGCCGGCTTCCTCGATCCCTTCACCGGCGACGGCATCGCCCGCGCCCTGCTCTCCGGCCAACTCGCCGGCCAGACCGCCGCCCAAGGTCGCCTGGCGGAATACCCACGGGCGCTCGCTCACTCCGCCTCCCCCGGATTCCGCGCCGCCACCCTGCTGCGCCGGGCCATGCTCGCCCACGCCGCGGCGCAGTCGCTGCTCTTTCCCTGCGCGGCATATCCCCTCCTCTCCCGCCGCCTGCTCGCCGCCACCCGCTGGCGCGGGCTACAATAAACCCCGCATGGCCTTTGCCGATTTGCGGGAATTCATCGCCGCGCTGGAACGCGCCGGCGAGCTCAAGCGCGTCCCCACCCCGGTGGATCCGCGCCTGGAAATCACCGAGGTTGCCGACCGCGTCAGCAAGCGCGGCGGCCCGGCGCTGCTGTTCGAGAACCCCACCGGCTATGCCGGCAAGCCGCTGCTCATCAATCAGTTCGGCTCCCGCCGCCGCATGGCCATGGCCCTGGGCGTGGACCACGCCGACGAGGTCGCGGCCCGCATCCGCGCCCTGCTGGAGATGAAGCCGCCCGAAGGGTTGCTGGGCAAGCTCAAAATGCTCCCCACCCTGGCCGAGATGGGTTCCTTCTTCCCCCGCGCGGTCAAGTCGGGCGCGTGCCAGGAAGTGGTGCACCGCGACCATCTCAACGTCCTCGACTTCCCCATCCTGCAGTGCTGGCCCGAAGATGGCGGCCGCTACATCACCTTCCCCTTGGTCTTCAGCCGCCATCCCTCCACCGGCCGGCGCAACGTCGGCATGTACCGCCTTCAGGTCTACGACGGCCAGACGCTGGGCATGCACTGGCAGATCCACAAGCAGGGCGCCGACCACCTGCGCGAGCGCCAACAGGCCGCCGACCGCGCCCAGGCAGGCGAGACCCTGCGCCGCGCCCACGGCCTGCCCGACGTGCAGGCCCCGCTGGGGCCCGGGCACGCTCCCGGCGGACGCCGCATGGAGGTCGCGGTGGCCATCGGCACCGACCCCGCCACCACCTTTGCCGCCATTCTGCCGGCCCCGCCCGCACTCGACGAAATGATGCTCGCCGGCTTCCTGCGCCAGAAGCCGGTCGAACTGGTCAAATGCGTCTCCGTGGATCTCGAAGTCCCCGCCTGCGCCGAAATCGTGCTCGAAGGCTATGTGGACCTCGATGAGCGCCGCCTCGAAGGCCCCTTTGGCGACCACACCGGCTTCTACTCCCTCGCCGATTACTACCCGGTGCTGCACCTCACCGCCATCACCCATCGTCAGAACCCCGTCTACTCCACCACCATCGTCGGCAAGCCTCCGATGGAGGACGGCTGGATGGGCGAGGCTGTCGGCCGCATCTTTCTGCCGCTAATGCAAATGCAGTTCCCCGAGATCGTGGACGTGAACCTGCCGCTCGTAGGTGTCTTCCACAACCTCATGCTGGTCAGCATCCGCAAAGCCTACCCCGGCCACGCGCGCAAGATCATGAACGGCATCTGGGGCCTCGGTCAGGCCATGTTCACCAAGTGCATTGTCGTGGTGGATGAGGACGTGGACGTGCAGAACGTCGCCGACGTGGTGCTCAAGGTCTTCAACCACATTGACCCCGAGCGCGACATTCAGTTCACCCTCGGCCCGGTGGACGCCCTCGACCACGCCTCGCGCCTGCCCAACTTCGGCTCCAAGATGGGAGTGGACGCCACCCGCAAGTGGCCCAGCGAGGGCTTTCAGCGTCCCTGGCCCGACGAAATCCTGATGGACGCCAAAACTCGCGCCGCCGTGGATGCCCTCTGGCCCAAACTGGGTCTTTGACCTAGGCTTTCACGAAGCGCGAAAACAGGCTCTTCTTCTTCTCCGCCGGCATGGGGTGGTAGGGCAGGCGCTCGTGGTTGTGGGCGATGGCCCAGGGATTCTCGCGGCACAGCGCCCCCGCCAACTCCTCGTCCACCTGCTCGGCGATGAACTCGGCCGCCGGCGACAGCCGCGGCGACCGCTGCTCGGCCGAGTGGCCGTCGCTGGCCACCAGATGAATGCGCTCGCCGCGCAGCAGCTCCTGGCTGAACTGCTGGGCGCGCTTGCCGAAGCGCCCGCGAAACGACGACGCCGTCACCTGGCTCAGGCAACCCAGCCGCAGGTATTCGTCCAGCGCCTCCGGATGCTGCTGAAAAACCGGGTTGCGCTCCGGGTGCGCCAGAATCGGCACCAGCCCCCGTTCGCGCATCTGCTCCAGCGCCGAACCCAGCGACCGCCGCTCGAAGAACTCGGGAAACTCCACCAGCACGTAACGCCCGCCGTTGAGCGCGTAGGTTGCCGGCTCTTGCAGCACCGCCTGCACATTCTCGTAGGTCAGGTGCAGCTCACACCCCAGCAGGATCTGCAGCCGGCTGTTCAGCTTCTCCTGCAACAGCGCGCACAGTTCGGCACTGTGCACCGGATCAAAGCTGAACTGGTAGTTGGCATGCGGGGTGACCACCACATGCGTGGTGCCGTCCGCGATGGCCTCCTCGGCCATGGCCAGCGATCCCTCCCAGTCGGCGGGACCGTCGTCGAGCGTCGGCAACAAATGCAGATGTGTATCCACCCGTCCGTGGGCGTCAGGAGGTGGGGTGGAAGCTGGCATAGCGCAGTAGTGTTTCGCGGCCGGTGGCGAAGCGCAGTTTGAATTCCTGCTCTCCGGTGAGGAAGTTGAATCCGCGCCCCTCTCTCATAGTTTGCCGCAAGAGGGCGTAGAGCGCCAGAACGCCCGGCGACAGCGCCGCGAACCGCGCGTCATAGGCGATGGTATAGGCGTAGCGAACCGCGGCGGATCTCCAGCAGAGAATCCCGGCCAAAGTCTCGCCCGCGCGCCGCAGGGACCACAGTTCGGCCAAGTCCAGCTCGCTCTCGACCATGGCGCCCAGCCAGCGCCTCGCGCCCGCGTCCAGCACGTTCTCGCGCGCCTGCGCGGCCAGCCCTTGCGCCTTGTGCTCCAGCAGCCAGTCCAGGTGGCGAAGGCGCCCGCCCCGTCCCTCAACTTTTTCCAGTTGGGCGCCGGCCGCCTGCCAGCGGCGCTGCTGCCGTGGATGTTCCTGCGGCAGTTCCGACTCCGCCCCGGCCACCCGGGTCGGTGCGCACGAAAACTGCCGCGCCTCCATCCCCGACTGCTGCCAGAACTTGTGCTGCCCGGTTCCCTCCGGCACCCCCGTCACCTGCAAGTGGCCATCGGTCTGTTCCCGCGTCCAGAGCGCGGCTTCCGTCCCCGGCCGGCCGATCACATCCTGATAATCAAACAGACCTTCCCCGATCAGGCTCCACATTCCCCCGCGACGGACCAGCGGTACGACGGCCGCGGGATTCTCGCTCCAGCCGACCCGCATTTCCGTTTGATCAGCGAAGCAGGCGGCCCAATGTCGGGCAAAGGTGAAGCCCTGAAAGACCGTCTGGTCCGCCGCAGCTCGCCGCCAGACCTCCTCCAACGGCGCCAGATCGTGCCCCCGATGTACCCGCCACCCCACTCTCCTGACAGTGGCGCCTCCGCAGTCGCAGGTTGCTTACTCGAACGCTTCGCGCCGGTAGTTGGGCGCTTCCTGGGTGATGATCACGTCGTGCACGTGGCTCTCGCGCAGCCCGGCATTGGAGATGCGGATGAAGCGCGCCTTCTGCTGGAAATCCGTGATCGAGGCGCATCCACAGTAGCCCATGCCCGCCCGCAGACCTCCCACCAACTGATGCGCCATGGCGGCCAGCGGTCCCTTGTACGGCACCCGCCCCTCGATGCCCTCCGGCACCAGCTTCTGGCTGCGGTTCCCTTCCCCGTTCTCCAGCGCCACCTCGTGCTGGCCATACCGCTCGGCCGAGCCGGCTTCCATGGCGGCCAGCGATCCCATGCCGCGGTAGCTCTTGAACGAACGCCCCTGGAAGAGAATGATGTCGCCCGGGCTTTCGTGCGTGCCGGCAAACAGGCTGCCGATCATCACCGCGCTGGCGCCGGCGGCGATGGCCTTGCTGATATCGCCCGAGTACTTCACCCCGCCGTCGGAGATCACCGGCACCGGCGTGCCGTTCTTCCCGGCGGCTTCGGCAGCCGCCCGCACCGCATTGCAGATGGCGGTGATCTGTGGCACGCCCGCGCCCGTCACCACCCGCGTGGTGCAGATGGATCCTGGCCCAATGCCCACCTTGATCCCGTCCGCCCCGGCCTCGATCAGGTCGCGCGCGCCCTCCACCGTGGCCACATTCCCGGCAATCACGTCCACATCCGGCAACGCCGCCTTGATCTTGCGCACCGCCTCCAGCACCCGCTTCGAGTGCCCATGGGCGGTATCAATCGCCACCACATCCACCTTTTTGCGCGCCATCTCCTGGGCACGTTCGAGGAAGTCGCCCGTGGCCCCCACCGCCGCCGCCACCCGCAGACGGCCCTGCTCGTCCTTCGCCGCCAGTGGGTACTTGAGCTTCTTCTGTATGTCCTTGACCGTGATCAAGCCCTTGAGCACGTAGTTCTTGTCCACCACCAGCAGCTTCTCCACCCGATGCCGGTGCAGAATCGCTTCCGCCTCTTCCAACGTGGTGCCGACCGGGACGGTGATCAGATTCTCCTTGGTCATCACCTCGCCGATGGGAATATCGGTACGGTTCTCAAAGCGCAGATCGCGATTGGTCAAAATGCCGACCAGCTTGCCCTGCCGGGTCACCGGCAGACCGCTGATCTTGTACTTGCGCATCATCTCCAACGCGGTGGCAATCTTCTGCTCCGGTTCCATGGTCACCGGATCCACGATCATCCCGCTCTCCGACCGCTTGACCTTGTCCACCTCTTCCGCCTGCCGCTCAATGCTCAGGTTGCGATGGATCACTCCCAGCCCCCCTTGCTGCGCCAGCGAGATGGCCAGACGAGCCTCGGTCACCGTGTCCATGGCAGCCGAAAGGATGGGAATGTTCAGACGGATGCGCCGGCTCATCCAGGTCGAGGTCTCGACCTCCGTCGGCAGGACGTCGGAATAGGCGGGCAAAAGCAGGACGTCGTCGAAGGTTAGCGACTCGGGGACCGGAAACTCAATCATGGTGAATTTTACCAGCTTTGGCCACTCGCCCGCCCCAGGGCCTCCACAAAGCCCCACTCCTCGTCCTCCCACAGCCGGTCCAGCGCAAATCCCGCCTCCTGCAGCATCGGACCCACCTCTTTGCGGCGGAATTTATGGCTGCTCTCGGTCCAAATGGTCTCACCGCGCCGAAACACAATGGTTTCCGCCGGCGGCAGGTGAACCTTCTGCTCGCGCCGCGAGCGCAAGTGCATCTCCACCCGCCGCGCACCGCCGCGCACCACAACCCGGTGCTGCCACTGGGTCAGATCAAAGTCCGTGCCCAACTCGCGGTTCAGCCGCGCCAGCAGGTTCTTGTTGAACGCCGCCGTCACTCCGGCCGGATCATCGTAGGCGAGCCGCAACTGCGCCGCCGGCTTCATCAGATCCAAACCGAGCAGCAACCCGTCTCCCGCATGCAGATGCCGGCGCACCGCGCGCAGAAAGGTGGTGGCTTCGCCCGGATCGAAATTGCCCAGCGAGCTGCCCAGAAACAGCAGCAGCAGCGGCCGCCCGCGCAGCCGCGGGTGCGTCCGCTGGCGTTCGAGCGCCTGCAGACCGTCCAGATACTCGTGCGCCAGCGGCGTGATCTCCAGCCCCGCCAGTCCGGCCAGCTCGCGCTGGCTGCGCGCCAGCGCCGCCGGAGATATCTCAATCGGAAAATACGCCGTCGGGGCCCGCCGGCACTGCGCCTTCAAAATCCACCGCGTCTTGCGCGCCGTGCCGCTGCCCAACTCGGCGATCAGCAACTGTTGGCCAAATGCGCTGACAATCTCCTCCGCGTGCCCCCGGATGAGCCGCTGCCCCGCCGCCGTCAACCCGTACTCCGGCAAAGCGCTGATGGCTTCAAACAGCAGGCTCCCCACCTCATCGTAGAGGTACTTGCAGGGCAGGGTCTTCTGCCCCGGGCGCAGCAATCCTGCTCGCACGTCCTGGGCCAGCAGCCCGGAATCAGGTAACGCAGCGGAAGCCAGCATAAGCGTAAGGATAATGCGGTTGAAACCAATTGCGGAAACTGCGGCGCAGCAGGCACGCCGCGGTGCGTGCCGACCCGCCCTTCATCACAAAGTGCTGATCGTCAAAAAAACTGGCCGAATAGCCGGGGTAAAACGCAAACGGTGCAAACCCTGGAAACGGTCCGAACCGGGTCGAAGTCCACTCCCAACCGTTCCCCACCAGGTCCTCAATCCCCCACGCGCTGGCCGATTCCGCCCCCGCCGGCGGCGCCGGATCCCAACCGCGCAGATCAAAGTTCCCCGCCGCCGCCTGCGGTGGCGCCGCGCCCCACGGATACGGCCTCTCCTCGCCCGCCGGCGTGGTGTAGGCCATGCGCTGCCATTCCGCCTCGCTCGGCAACCGCTGGCCGCGCCAGGCCGCGTAGGCGGAGGCCTCGGCCTGGGTCACATACACGGGCTGGTCCAGCGGCAGCGGCGCCTCGCCAAACATGCCGCGATAAAACCAGGCTCCGTCACGCCGCCTCCAGAAGTGCGGTGGCGCGGCCCCGGCCTCCACGAACGCCAGGTATTCACCGTTCGATACCTTGCGTCGCCCCGCGGCAAAGGCGCCCACCTCGACCTCATGGGCGTCAAACTCGTTGTCCCACCCAAACCCTTCGCCCCGCGCCTGGCCGAGCCGCACCCGCCCCGCGGCCACAGGCACCGCGTGCCCCGCGCTCGCCGGCCCTCGCCCCGCCGTCGGCGGCGGCCCGGCCTGCTTGTCGGCGTAGTCGAGATTGTGAAACAGATAGCTCAGCGTCTCGACGTGCATCCAGCGATGCTCAATCGCCACCTCCAGCCGTTGGGCAATGTCTTCGCCGCCCTGCCGCGCCAGTCCTTCCCCCAACGTCTGCCTCACCTGCCGGTTGTACGCGCCGATCTCTTCCACCGCCGGCCAGGCCTCGGGCGGATCACTCGGCAGCGCCCCGTCCACCGGATCAATGCCGAAGGCGAACAGCTTGTCCCACTCCGGCCGGAATGCCTGCTGCTCCAGTGCCGGCGCCAGCAGGTTCCAGTCAAAGGCCTCCAGATGTCCCAGGTAAAAAACCAGCCGGTGCCGCTCCGGCACCGGACGCCGCGTCATCGCCTGCGGCTTCACCACCCGCCACAGTTGATCGCTCGCCGCCTGCGCCTCCCGCCATCGCGCTACCACTCCCGCCACTGGCCACCTCCTGTCTCTAGCTTAAGGCAGCCACCCAATCCCCATGTCTGCCGCCGCCGCCGCCAGCCGCTCATCGGCGCTCCACAACCGATGGGAACCTTTCACCGCTGCGGCCAATAGATGCAAATCAATCCACCCCAGTCCCTTGCCGGTCAGCTTATGCTGTCGTGCCAGCGTCACCGCCTCGACGTGCGGCGCCATCTTCGCCCAGGGCAGGCATTCGTAGTCATGCAAAAATGCGCCGCGGCGGCCGGTGTCGCCCATCAGCAGCTCGCCATAGACCAGTTCATGCCCGGCGATGCGGCCCTCCAGCAACTGCCTCCGCAGCTCGGCCGCAAAGCCGGGCCGCTGCAGAAACGACCGCACCCACACCGATGTGTCCGCCAGAATCACTGCGCCGACGCGCGTCGCGCCCTGCCGTGCCGGGCAGGCTCCTCGCGCCGCCGGGGCGTGTCCCGCGCCCCCGGCTCCCGGTAGCTGGCCAGCCGCTCCAGGGCCGCGCGCCGCACCAGCGCCAACAGCCCTTCACGGATCGTCTGGGTGTCGGTGGCCGCCCCACAAATCCGGCGCGCTTCCGCCAGCAGCTCCGCGTCAATATTGAGCGTCTTTTTCATCCATACCATTTTAACGCCGGATATGGATGCCGGTCCACGCGGGCCTAGGTCAGCTCCCACCCGCGCGTCTCGGGTACGGTCAGGGCGGCGGCGGCGGCGAGGGCGAAGGCCACCCCGCACAGCTCAAACGCGCCTGCCAGTCCGTGCCGCTGGCCGTAGCCGCCGACGATCAGCGGCGCAAAGGCGCTCAGCCCGCGCGCCACGTTGTAGCTCACCCCCAGGGCGGTGGCCCGGATCGAGGTGGGGAACAACTCGCTGCCCAGAATGCCCGAGCCGGTGAAAAAGCCCGTGCCGAAGAACGCCACCAGCGAAGCCGCCAGCAGGATCATCCCCGGCTGCCGCGCGGCGGCGAACCACGGCACCAGTGCCGCGGCGATCACCAGATAGGCGACGATGGTGCGCTTCCGCCCCCAGCGATCGGCGAAGACTCCGAACAGCAGATAGCCGGGCAGCATCCCGCCCAGATTGAGCACCAGCAGAAACGTCGTGCTCCCCAGCAGCGCAAAGCCGCGCCCACCCTGCGCCACCGGCAACACCAGGTAGGCGGGCAGCCAGGTGAACATCCCCCACCAGGCGAACATCCCGCAGGTGTTCATGGCCAACAGGCCCGCCAAGCGCGGCGTGGCGGCCCGCCACAGCCCGGCAACGGGCGGTGTCTTCGCCGCCCGTTGCCGCTGCCACAACTCCGGCTCCGGCACGCCATGCTGGATCCACAGCGTCACCAGCGCCGGCAGCACCCCGGCGAAAAACACCCACCGCCAGCTCGCATGGGAAAGCACCAGCCCGGCCACCAACGCCGCCAGCGCATAGCCAATCGCCCAGCTGCTCTGCACAATGCCCAGCGCGCGACCGCGCCACGCCGACGGCCAGGTTTCGGCCACCAGCGTCGCGCCCGCGTTCCACTCCCCGCCCATGCCCAGGCCCAGGAGAAAACGCAGCGTGGCCAACTGGGTGATGGTCTGCGAAAAACCGCAGGCGAAGGTAAACAGGGAATAGGTGAGAATGCTGAGGCTCAGCATCCGCCGCCGTCCGTAGCGGTCGGCCAGCAGGCCGATGATGATGCTCCCCACCGCCGAGGCGATCAGCGTCAGCGTGTTGAGCAGACCCGCGGTGGACTTGCTCATGCCGAAGTCGCGCATGAGGTGGGTCAGCACCAGCGAGTACAGCATCACGTCGAAGGCGTCGAGCATCCACCCCAGGCCGCTGGCCACCAGGGTGGATCGCTGCGCCCCCGTGGTCGCCGACCAGCGGAAGGCTCCCGGCGGCGGCGCGGTGGAGACGGGCGGCTGGGACGGGGAAGTGCTCACGGTTTAATGACCATCCGGAGACGCCGCCGGCGGTTCCGATCCCGGCAGGATGGGCCGCGCCCGCGTCACCGCCCAGGTGATGCCCTGCGGCGTATCCCGCTCACTGCGGGTGATGCGCAGCTCGCCCTGCGCCAGGTACTTCAGGTGCACGAAGTCATAGGCGAGCCCGGCCGAGGCCACCAGCTTCATGTAGTCGCCGTGCGCCGTCTCATCCGGCGCTTCGGTGTAGCCCTGATCCCAGGTGATGGCGCTCGATGCCCCCGGCCCCGCCATGCCGCCGCGTGTCCCGGTGGACCCCTTCAGCGACATATAGATGCGCACCCCGCCGACGATGGGCTGCTGCATGTTGTCCGGCTGGAAGGCCTGGCCCCAGCGCTGGTAGCGGCTGTTCATCCGGTTTTCGAGCGGCATCAGTCCGGGCACCTGGCTGATGGCATCCGCAATGCGGTCACGCAGCGCGAAGGTCACCGCCTGCGAATGCGTATCGCGTCCGTCGTCGCGGGCGAAGTTGAGGCTGGTGAACCAGCCCCGGGGAATCCACCAGGTGCGCCCGTTGTTGGCGCCGTTGCGGCTCTGCACCCAGCCGCTGTACTCGCTGAACGGCTGCACCCACTCATGCGACGGATACCCGTGCGGGTTGAGAAACGCGTCCGGCATCCACTGATCCAGCAACTGCTTGCGGGTGCGCGATTCCGGATACACCGGATCCTCCTGCCCCTGGCCGCTGGACACATCCGCCGCCAGCGCCCCGTGGTAGCCCAGGTGCAGCAGGTTGTCGGGCATGATCTTCGCTTCCATCACCGAAAGCTGCGCCCCGTCCGGGTTGTCAATCGGATGCAGCACCACATTCACCTGCTTGAGGTACGTGCGGGTCGCCGGATCGCTGACCAGCATCTCCCCCAGCCGCTCCACATGGCTGGTGCTCGACACCTCGTTGGCGTGCTGGCGCGCGGAATACACGATGGACGCCTTCAGCGTGGTTTGTTTGGCCCATGAGGTCAGCGTCGAGGGGGAAGGCAGCATGATGTCGGCCGCCCAGATCACCTGCCCCAGATAGCTGCGCCCCATCGAGTAGACGTTCACCCCCGGGTACTGCGCCAGCCGCGCCAGGTTGGCCGCGCTCTCGGCGGGCGAAATCGGCTCGTCCCACTGCACGAAATACTTCTGCCCGGCGGGCGTGGGCGTGGGCGCGATGTCGGCGATCTGCGGCCGCGCATGCTCCGGCGGCGCGACGTTCCAGCTCAGGCTGACCCGCTGCTCCGGCGTGGTGAACGCCACCCCCAGCGGACGCGGCAGCTCCAACTCGACCGCCATGCGCGCCACCCCGGGATACGCCAGCTCGTCGCGGTACAGCCCGGCGGCGTGCAGCGCGTCGAGCCAGTGCAACTCGCCCCGCGCCTGCTCCACCGAAAACATGCTGCGTTCCAGTTGTTCCCGCCCCTCGAGCTTCTGCCAGGCGTCCATGTCGTAGCTCTCCGTGTCCGCCGGCAGCGTCCACGTCAGGCTCTCGACCCCCGGCTGCCCGATCGCCACCCGCGCCGCGATGAGCCGCGGCGCGAAAGCCCCGCTCAGCACCGGCAAATCGCGTTCCCGGGAGTGCACCTGCCCCTGGGCATCGGTCCAGCTCAGCCGTACCAGCGGGTTGGGCGCGGCCTTGCCGTAGAAGGCAATGTGCACCTCCCCATCCCTGCCGTCTTCCGACGGATGCACAACCGGAATGATCCGCCCGACGTAATCCTCCGGCCGGCCGTTCTTCAGGTCTCCCAGCGTGTCAATAAACGTTTCGGTGGAATAGAACACGTCCTCCTGCAGCGCCTCAATCGAGGAGATACGCTCCTTGTCGACGCCGATGTTGTAGTCCGGCTCGGAGAGATGGAAGTCCATCTGCAGCGTATCGAAAGGCGGCACAAACTCCGGCCGCAGCCGCCCCTTCGCCTGCGCCATGATGAAGCGGTAGACCCGCGGCAGCGTCACCGTCTGGTACTGATCCCAGAACTGCTCGATGTCGGTCTCCACCCGCCGGTCGAGCAGCGTCCTGCCGCCGGCCGCCAGCGTCACCCAGCCCGTGTCCACCTGCACCTGCTCGTAGGACGGCAGCACGCTGATATAGGGGCGCATCGCTGTGGTGACGGTGAAATCGCGCTCCAGCATCAGCTTCCCGGCGGCATCGTAGGCGCGGACGCGATAGGTGGGGTGGGGCGGCGGGTTGGGCGGATCGGCCATGGCGATGGCGGTGGCCGATTCCACCGGCGGCGCGGTGTCGATCATCCGCAGATGAACGTCGCTCAGCGGCAGCGAAAGCTGCTTCGCCAGCACCTCGTCCACCGGGTACAGCTCCTGCATCCACCGCGCCGGCGAGTACATGTCGCGCACCCCGGTGGCATCCACATCCTTGGCGGCCTCAATATCCAGCCGGGCCAGCTTGTCACCGTGGGCCTGCATGGCTGCCAGCGCCGGGGCCACCTCGTCGGTGAGCCAGCTGTAGCCTTGCTTGTAGGCGTCGAGCACGGTGACCGTGGTCTGGCCCGGCGCCGCACCGGCGTGGGCGAGGATATCGCGCAGCTCCGCCGTCAGCTTCTGCCGCTCCGCCGGCCCTTCACTCACCCGCGCCACCAGCGTCACCGGCTGCCCGGCAGCGAGCTTGCGCGCAGCCCCCCTCACGTCGTTGAGCAGCGTCGCCCCTTCCCACGGAATGTGTATGTCCTGGGTGAAGATCGGTTTGCCCGGATGGAACGGATACTCCGGGCTGCTGTAATGCAGGTCGGGGTTGGCCGCGCAGCATTGCGTCCCCGCCCGCAGGCTGGCCGAGCTCACCACCGGCGTGACGTGCAGACGCTGGGCGATGAGGCGCTGCAGAAAGCCGTCCATCTTCGGATCCACCAGGTCGGCGTACAGCTCGGCGTGCACGTTGCTCACCGGCGCGCTTCCCATCTCCTCCAGCCAGCGGTTGAGGAAGAACAACCCTGCCGCCGACTGTCCCACCCCCGAGTGCTGGGAGAAAAACTGGTGCAGATCGTAGCGGATGTCTTCCAGCGTCACATACTGCTTGCCCACGCGGTCCAGGTTGGGCAGGTGATCGGCGGCCCAGTCGAGGGCGGCCGCCGCGGCGGCATCATTGCCGCGCACCAGCAGCCCGGCATGGCTGCCGAAGCCGTTATCCACAATCTGCAACTCCCCCTCGCGGGATCCCAGCGGAGATCCCTCCACGCCGCTGGCCTCCTCATCGGCGGCCAATTTCTCACCCAGCGCCGCCGCGATCGCCGTCTCCCCGGCGGCCACCGGCTCCTCATTGATGCGCTTCAGGTTGGCGCTCTCCGCCGGCGACGCCACCGGCAGCGTGATCCCGGTGGACTCCAGCCCCATGCGCGCCGCCAGGTTGGCCATCGCCAATCCGGCCTCGCCGCCGGCGACATAAAGATGCGAGGCGAGCACGGCGGGCACCGGTACCGCCCCACTGGCGTTGAACAATCCGTGGTTCTCATAGAGCCGCGCCAGATCGAGCGCGTTTCCGCCCCCCGCGGCACCGGCCGGAGTGCCGCTGCCCGCCGCGCCTCCCCCTGCCGCGCTTCCGCCTGCCGCCCCTGCGCCCGCCGCGCCCGCTTCCGGCTTGGGCTGAAACGGCTTGGGATTGACCGCGCTGATCGCCTGCCCCCCCAGCACGAACAGCTCGTGCACGGCGGCCAGATGCCCGCCGGCAAAAGCCTTGGCCAACTCCGCGGCGGTGATCGGTCCCGCGGCGGTGAGATACGCCTTGGTGATGCCTGCCTTCCCCGCGGTGTAGTCGAGTCCCACCAGCGCCACCTTCGCCTCGGGCGCGACCGCGTTGACCGCGGCCACGATGGCGCTCAGCTTCTCACCGCCCTCGCCCACCGTCCATTGATAAGGGGCACGGGCCGAAAAGGCATCGGCGGCCGTGGTCAGACCGCGGTCATCGCCCACCACCAGCACATCCGGGTTCGGCGTGCCCGGTTCCAGCAGCGCCACCCGCCCATCCCCCGCCGGCAGACGGAAGGTCCAGCCGCGCACCGCTCCCGACTCCGCCGCCGGCGCCGAGCCCGCTCCGATGTAGATATGCGGTCCTTGCGCCGCCCTCGCATCCGTGGCCGGCACCACCAGCGGCGGCGTCATCCCCAGCGACAGGTGCGTCAGCCGCGCGGCGAAGTTGGCGGCGGCGGCGTTCTCCGCCTCTGACGGCTGCCCGGGCACCACCACGTGCCCCACGATGGCGTCGGCGTGCCCGTCGTGGTTGGTGTCCCGCAGCATCGCCGTCGGCGAGGTCTCAAAAATCCCCGTCAGGCTGGGACTCTGCGCCGCCACTCCCACCACCAGCCCCAGAACCATCACCGCGCCCACCGCCGCTCGCTTCGCCATCCCCGACCTCCTTGCGCTTCGGCAAGCAGTGTAGCTCTAAAATGGATGATCTCCATGCCCAAGACCTCAAGCCGCGTCGCGATAGATACCGGCGGGACATTCACCGATTGCGTCTGGATCGAAGCCGGCGAGCTGCGCGTGCGCAAACTGGCTTCCACCCCGCGCGACCCCGGCCAGGCGCTCCTCGACGCCGTCCCCCAAACCGGCCCCTCCGCCTCCGAGGTTCGCCACGGCACCACGGTGGGCACCAACGCCCTGCTGGAGCGCACCGGAGCCCGGGTGGCCTTCGTCACCACCGCCGGATTTGAAGACACCATCGTCATCGGCCGTCAGGCGCGTCCTCATCTGTATCGCTGGTCCAACCCGCCCCGGGTCGAGCTGGCGCCCGACGACATGCGCTTCGGCATCGCCGAGCGCACTTTGCCCGACGGCGGCATCCTGCTCGCGCCCACGGCCGCCGCCCTCGAGCAATTGGCGCGCGCCGTCGCCGCCGTCCAACCCCAGGCCATCGCCGTCTCCCTGCTGTTCAGTTTTGCCAACCCGGACAACGAGCGCGCCGTCGCCCGCGCTCTCGAACCGTTGGGCGTGCCCATCTCCCTCTCCCATCGCATCCTCCCCGAGTTCAGGGAGTACGAGCGCGGGTCCACCGTGCTGCTCAACGCCTACCTGGCCCCGAAAATGGGCAGCTATCTCAGCGGCCTCGAAGCCAGACTGCAGAGAGGACGCGGAAAGCGCCTGCACGTTATGCAGTCCTCCGGCGGCATCGCCTCCGCCGCCCTCGCGGCGCGCGAGCCGGTGCGCACCATCCTCTCCGGCCCGGCCGGGGGCGTGGTCGGCGCCTGGCAGGTGGCGCGCCAGGCGGGCTTCGACCGCATCCTCACCTTCGACATGGGCGGCACCTCCACCGATGTCGCCCTGGTGGACGGCCGCGGACCTCAAACCACCCGCGAGTCCCAAATCCTCGGCCTGCCGGTCGGCGTGCCCATGCTCGACATCCACACCGTCGGCGCAGGCGGCGGTTCCCTCGCCGGCTTCGACGACGGCGGCGCGCTCACCGTCGGCCCCGCCTCGGCCGGCGCCGACCCCGGCCCCATCTGCTATGGCCGCGGCACACTCCCCACCGTCACCGACGCCAATCTCATCCTCGGCCGTCTCGACCCCGCCGGCTTGCTGGGCGGCGGCTTCGCCCTCGACCCGGCCCGCACGCGCCTCTACTTCGCCCGCGCCAAAGCCCGCCTCCCCTCGGCCGAGGCCTTCGCCGATGGCATCTGCCGTCTGGCCGAAGCCACCATGGAAAAGGCGCTTCGGGTCATCTCGGTCGAACGCGGCTTCGATCCCCGCGAGTTCACCTTGGTCAGCTTCGGTGGTGCCGGGCCGCTCCACGCTTGCGCCTTGGCAGAAGGCTTGGAAATCCCTCGCGTCCTGGTCCCCCGGCTCCCCGGAGCTCTGTCGGCACTGGGAATCCTCTCCTCCGACCTTGTGAAAGACTACTCGCGCACTGTGATGGAGCCTGTGAAAGATAGGCTAGGGCCTCGCTTAACCCAGGCATTCCGCCAATTGGAGTCCGAGGGAAAGCGCGATATGGCCGCCGAAGGTCTGCGCGGCAAAATCCGGCGCAGTATGGATAT
>Ga0134126_10001309_pt1 | contig 31644 bp, 30 predicted proteins | sample KB31752_FD_96881 | JGI IMG/M metagenome (GOLD analysis project Ga0134126, IMG submission 96881) | Terrestrial soil microbial communities with excess Nitrogen fertilizer from Kellogg Biological Station, Michigan, USA - KB3-175-2 | ecosystem: Environmental > Terrestrial > Soil > Unclassified ... | reverse complement strand
GGCCCAAGCGGATCGCGCAGATAGTCCGGCACGCGGCGCCACAACCCCGGCATCGACTTCATGGAAATCAATGCCGGGCTCGTAATCCGCCTTGCATCCGGTCGCAGTGATTGATGTGGTTTTACTCCGGCAGCGGAATGTCCCATCCCGCTGCTTTCAATTCTTCCCGCAGCCGGTCCACCGTGGAAAACTGAACCGCCTTCATCCCCACCGCGCGTGCCGCAACCACGTTTTCGAGCTTATCGTCTACAAACATGGTTTCCGGAGGTGGCGTCCCAATCTGCTCCAGCGCGTGTTCGTAAATTGCTCGATCCGGCTTCGCCATCCCGTGCTGATAACTCCACACCAGCACGTCGAATCCGTGAATCCAGGCAAACTCGCGCTCAATGTTTTCCAGCACCGAGTCACCCATATTTGACAGGATCGCCGTGCGGATGCCGTGCGCTTTCAGCCTTTGCTGCCAGGCGAGCATCGCCGGGTCCGACGTGGTCCACATGCGGGCATCCTGACGGTTCAACTCGGCGAGTTGATCCTCCGTCAAATTAAGGCCGCTTTCCTGCTTGAACTTTTCCCAGAAGGTAACGCCGCTCAGCTTGCCCTCGTCATAGGCGTGGCGATCGGCCCAATACAGGCGCTCAAATTGCTCTGCAGGCAGTCCCGTGATCCGCACCATCTCGGCATGTGCTTCCGCCACTGGTGGGCCCGTCAATACCATCCCGTAATCGAAAATGACCCCGCGGATCGTCACTCGCTCTCTCCCGGACTGCATGGATTTGCCTCAGCTTCCATTGTCCCTGATCCCTGCGGCCCGGCCTTCGCGGCGATATTCTGAATCCAGGACCCAAATGCGCTTTGCCCAACGAAGCAACTGGAACATCGAGGAGACTGAGCTCGCTCGAGCGCATCGCGAGCGCCTGAACGCAGGCCTGACCGTAGCCGATCTCACCGCTTCGAATCCCACCCGATGCGGGTTTACGTATGCGCCGGATCTTCTGGATGCGCTGAGCAACCCATGCGCGCTGGACTATGATCCCCACCCGAGGGGCCTTCTCAGCGCTCGCCAGGCTGTTTGCGAATACTATGCTTCGCATGGCGCCGTGGTTGCGCCCGAGCAGGTGATTCTCACCACCAGTACCTCCGAGGCGTACAGCTATCTGTTCCGGCTGCTGTGCGATCCGGGGACCGAGATTCTGGCGCCGCAGCCGGGATACCCACTATTCGATTTCCTCGCCACCCTCGACGACGTCAGGCTGAGCAGTGCGCCGCTGATTTACGATCACGGCTGGCAGATGGACCCGGAAGGCTTCCGGCGCGCTATTACATCGGACACGCGCGCCATCGTCCTGGTGCACCCAAATAATCCCAGTGGCCACTTCACGCGACCGTGGGAGGCGAGGGAGCTGGCGCGGCTGTGCCGCGAACACGACCTGTCGCTGATTGTGGATGAGGTGTTCCTCGACTATGCCTTGTCGGGTTCGGCGGCTTCGCCAGGGAGCTTTGCAGCAGGGCTGGAAGATGTTCCTGTATTCGTGGTCAGCGGCCTGAGCAAGATCTGCGGGCTGCCGCAGATGAAAGCTGCGTGGATCGTTGCAACCGGTCCGCAACGCACTGCCGCGCTCGATCGGCTCGAGATCATCGCGGATACGTTCCTTTCGATGAATGCCCCGGTGCAGCACGCCCTGCCCGCCTGGCTGGGCCGGCGAGGGGAGATCCAGCGGCAGATTCTCGCACGGGCGACCCACAACCTGGCCGAATTGGACCGCCAGCTCGCAGCCGAGCCCGTAGTGCGGAGGCTAAGCGTCGACGGAGGATGGTATGCGGTGCTGCGCATCGCCGCGGTTCAGCCCGACGAAGTCACGGTGCGGGAAGTCCTCGAGCGAGGCGTGTGGGTGCATCCGGGGTACTTTTTCGGCCTGCCCGCTTCAGGGTGGCTGGTGATCAGCCTCCTTGCGCCGGAGCCAGTCTTCCGTAACGGGATGATTACGTTACTTGACTATCTAGGAACGAATCAGAGGCGGTAATAATTCCCTGGGTTCGGCTCTAGTTCTTATTTAAGTTAAGGCTGTAAGCAACTGAAAATATGAAGGGTCCTGTTTTGCCTTATCTCAGAATGCGTATTGCAGTGTGAACCGGGTTTACAAAAGGGTAAACTCCACCCGCGGATTCAAGTTGGCGAAGATGCAACGGGGATTGAGGACATCCTGCCTAGAAGCCTCCGCGCAGGAAGGGGTTCCTCTCCCGCTCAATCCCGATCGTGGTCTCAGCACCATGACCGGGGATGACGCGGCTCTCATCGGGAAGCGTGAGGAGCCTGGACCGGATCGAGTCCAGAATCTGGCTACCGTTTCCGCCTGGCAGGTCGGTGCGGCCAATGCTGCCGGCGAACAGGGTATCGCCGGCGATCACAAGCTTCAGCGGAGCGAAATGCAGGCAGATGGAACCCTGTGTGTGGCCCGGGGTGTGCAGCACCTGTGCCGGATAGGCCGGCAGTCCCACAATCATGCCTTCGGTGAGACTTTCATCGGGCGGCGCGACTTCAGGGGTGGGAACGCCCAGCCATGCGGCCTGCTTATCCATCAGGTTGAGTTGCGGAAGATCGTTCTCATTCAGCAGGATGGGTGCACCGGTGAGGCGCTTGAGCTTGAGTGCGCCGCCCACGTGGTCGATGTGGCCGTGCGTGACGAGGATTTGCTTCAGTTTGAGGCCGAGCTCGGTGAGGCGGCGATGGATGCGCGTGATGTCGTCGCCGGGGTCAATGACGATCGCCTCGCCGGCTGTTTCGTCGCCCAGAATGGTGCAGTTGCACTGCAGCGGCCCGACCGGAAACGTCTCCAGGATCATGGGTCTATTCTAGGCATTTTGTTCAGGGCCGGTGTGACACTGCGTACAGGATTGGCGAACGCTGCCCGCGACTCCGCCGGCGAGTCCGGCGCCTCTGAAGACACGAAAAGCGGCAGACCGCTGGGCCTGCCGCCTGGAACAGAATCGATTCGCTGCTATTTGCCGGATTTCGCCGGGGCCGAAGATGTCGGCTGCGAGCCCGAAAGCACCGAGTGCTGGTGAGTGCCGCGCATGTAGAGGATGGTGAGGCTCAGCGACGTCACCATGAAAATGGCCGCCGACCAGGTGGTGAGGCGCGTCAGGACGTTGGCCGCGGCGCGCGGTCCAAACGCGGTCTGCGAGCCCTGACCGCCGAATGCACCGGCCAGGTCAGCCGAGCGGCCCTGCTGTACCAGAACCACGCCAATGAGGAAAAGGCACACGATCACGTGTACCGTCACGATGAAATAAAACAGAATCTGCATTTTCTACGCTGCTTTCCGCCAGGAATCTTGGTGCGGAGGAGGGGACTTGAACCCCTATGCCTTGCGGCGCAAGCACCTCAAGCTTGTGCGTCTGCCAATTTCGCCACCTCCGCGGGTGAACTCTCAAAGTATAGCAGAAGGTCAAATTGTCCTGGAGGCGCTGCAGGTGTGGAACTTACGGTGCCTTCGAGCCTCCTGCGGCCATTTTTTCGCGCAGGCGTTTCTCCGCGTCGTCGCTCCAATATTTGCAATCGAGCCGGAGGAAAACGGACGTGTAGGGCACCGCCAGACGTGTCTTCAGAATCAGCACGCGAAAATCCTTGCTGGTCCGGTCGAGCTGGGCGATTAACTTTTCGTGGGGCACGGATTCGACGGGCTGGCCAGCCAGAGCCTTCTCCAACTTGCCGCGAAATACCGTGACGCCCGGCGCGTCGGACTCGGGCACAAAAGGGAGCTCGGCGTCCATGAACAGGTGAGCCCGCACATGAATAGAGTGGTTGACGGCGCCAAGGACGTAGTGGAGCACTTCGAACTCGTCGGCGTCTGTTTCGATCACCTCGATGCCCGGGGAAGATTGCTGCGGATAAGCCGAGTCGGCGACAACGATCCAGTTGCGGTGGCCGAGCAGTGGAAGCGCCGCATCGACCTTGTCGCGCCACGCCGCCTGCGACGGCGCCTGGGCAACGATCGGAAGCGAAAGGGCAAACAGCAAAAAGACAAGAACGGAGATGCGCCGCATCAGACCCCCAAGGGTTCGTGGATTCGCCGGAGCCATCTTATCGCAGCGAGCACCCGCGTTCGATCCGTCCACACCCGTGACCGCCATCACATCCGTCTCGCGGTCACCGTGCTACCTTACCTTTGCTCCTGGAGAAATCCGGGGTTCAGCACCAAAACCGGAAGTGGAAACCCTCTCTTTTTTTATTTTTTTATTTTTCTTACGTTTTCCACAGCCTGTTGAAATATCACGTAACAAGCAATAAACCAGCAGTTTAGGTCAAATTAGATTTAAACGGTATTCTTAGCAATTTCAGCAGAATGCCGCCTTTCTCGCCATAGCCGCGACCTCAGGAAAGTCTCCTTTCTAGCGCATCCTGCACCCACCCCGCCCCGGCCAGTCCCCTAGTACCGGATGTCGGCCGCCGTCACCTCCACAGACGCCGCCCGTGACTTCGGCCCATCCGCGGGCTGCTGCAACAACCAGTGCTGGAACCCGTCGACGATGGCCATCAACGCCGCCTGGTTCATGTCACTCGATATGCCCGCGGTGACCCACGGCTCACAGCCCTCTGCCTGGAAGCTGACCGTGACACGTACATACGCCGCCGAGTCGTGCGCCGACACATCGAGCGCGGTGACGCTGAAGCGGCCCAGGTGCATGCGCTTGAGGGCCGGGTACCACTTCTCGAGTTCGAGGCGAAGAGCGCGGGTCATGGCATCGACAGGGCCGGCGCCTTCGGCGCGTGCGGTAGCAACCGTTCCATTAGCGTGCCTCAGCGACATGAACGCCTGCACGTAATGCGTTCCCGCTTCGTCGAATTCATCGTGGATGCGCCAGGTGCGGACGGTGAAGAACTCGGGCAGGGTTTTGAGCACGCGCATGCAGGCGAGGCGGAAGGACAACTCGCTGGCCGTGAACCCGCCACCCTCGATCATGGCCTGGTTCGTGTCCATCAGTTGCTGAGCCTCGGTGCCGGTGAGCGGCACGCCGAGTTGTTCCGACAGCATGACGACGTTGGCACGGCCTGAGTGCCCGTTGACACCGATCACCGGCGCGGCGCCCACTTCGGCGGGATCGCACCAGAGATATGCGCCCGGATTCTTGCGCTCGCTCGATCCGTGCATGCCGGCCCATGTGCCGAACGCGCCGGGGCCAACGATGGGCGCGCCATGCGGCAAATCGAGCCCGAACGCGCCATACGCGGAATGCGCCAGCCCGGTGAGCCCGCGCAGGGCTTCGGTAGATACGAACTCCGCTTCGCCGCGAAGCTGCATCCCGCCGGCCACCGTGGTGAGGTTCACGTTGCCGCAGCGTTCGCCGGTGCCCAGCAATGTCCCTTGCACCTGGACGGCTCCGGCAAGAATTGCGGCGCGTGAATTGGCAACACCGAGGCCGCGGTCTGTGTGACCGTGGAAGGCGAACTGCGAATCGGGGAAGTCGCGAATGAGTTGCGTAAAGAGCGAAGTGACCTCTTCAGGGCTTGCGCCGCCTGTGGTGTCGCAGACCACGATGCGGCTCACCTGCTGTGCCACGCACTGCCCCACGATCTGGTTGAAGTAGTCGCGTGTGCGCGCGGCGAACTCGGCATCGCACGGCTTGCCCATCTCGCGACGCGTGCAAGCCGCATCCATGGCGTGTTCGAGATCGACGAGAACTTCGAGGCCGTTGTCCTGCAGAAACGAGATGGTTTCGCGCGCCATACGCAGGTTTTCTTCCGGCGTAGTTTCGAGCGAGCGCTCCACGTCGAGCAAGCGGGATTTGACGACGATGACTGCTGCGGGAATCCGCTGCCGGTGCTCGAGGATGAAGCGAACGTCGGGCCAGTCTTCTACGCGTGTGTCACGGCCCCGCGTGCGCCCGAACAATGCCAGACGCATGCCGCGGGTATCGGCGCGCTCCAGCCCGTGGCAAAGCTGGGTGACGAACTGGTTGGCTCCGGCAAAACCAATCTCCGCGTAGTGCACGCCGAACGCGCCCATGCGTTCGAGCAGGCTGACGGCGGTGGGCACTGAGATCTCGAGGTTGGGCTGCTGCATGCCATCGCGGAGGCTGGTATCAAACAGCTCGACTCGGGGGACGGGCCGGTTCATGCGTTCCTGCTTTCGTGGATTTGAGTTGGCGTAACGGAGAGACGGTCCATCCAGCGGGCGAGTTCGCGCTGGTCGTCGCTGCCCGCGGCCTGGGCGTCGCGGACGTTGCGGCGCTCGGCTTCGGCGCGGTTCTGGCTGAGCTTGAACTTGCCTTCGATGCGGGCGATGGGCATACGGAATCCAACGATTCCGGCGAGCATGGTGCGGCGATAGCCCTCGGGCATGGCGCGCCACTTCTCAAGATAAGCGGGCTCGTGAACCGCGATCAGGTCTTCGACAAGCCGGAGCTTGGACGCATCGTCCTCAAGGACTTCCAGCGTGCCGCGGGCGTGGATAGCGATGTAGTTCCACGTGGGCACCGAGAGCGCCTCGACGTAAAGCGAGGGCGAAACGTAGCTGTGCGGGCCGGGGAAGACGACGAGCGTCTCGCGTCCGGCAAGGTCGGCCCAGTGACTGTTGGCCTTGGCGAAATGGCCTTCGAGCACGCCGTGCTCGCCTTCATCCTTGACCAGGAGCGGCAGGTGCGTGGCTCGCATTTCATCTGCCGGATTCGTTCCATCGGGCCCGAACAAAATGGCAAACGAGTACGCGCGCATGGCTTCGAGGAGATCTGCGCGATCGCTCAGTTTGTTGAAGTTTGGCGTGTACATGGGGTCCATCCGTCTTGAGCTGCCCTGAAATGTCAAAGGCCACCAGCCGCGTTTGCGGGTGGTGGCCTGGAATCGTTCTACTTCCTTAAAGCTTTGTCAGGCTCAGTTTCCCGCGTGCGCCATGGGGCCGCTAATTCGAATAGCGGGAATCGACACGATGCCGCAAAGAACGGCGGCGCGGATCGAGTTGGCCAATGGGAGGTGCATGACTTGTTCGCAGTAGACCAGAGAATCGTGAATGGAGTCAAGAAAGAAGGCTGCGTCCGGGGTTCGCTATAGTTCCGCGTGCGACGCGGTCCTTGAATCGGGCAACGGGATAAAGCTTGTACTGGAAGTAATAGAACGAAAGCAAAACGCTGACCCAGGGGCCGAGTGTCAGGCCCACCGGTTCGCGTTCGTTGTAATGTTTTCGCAGTGTGTCTCGAATCGACAGCACGAGCAGAACGTATGCGCCCATTGACAACACCATCAGGGCGAGCGATGCGAATCTCCACCACGAGGTGTCCGCAGTGGAGTCTCCTATGACCTGGCCCAGCACAGCGGCTGCAGTGATCGCGATGCACCAGCGGTAACACACCGATTCCCGATCCAGTCTTCGCAACCAGATGCAGAAGTAGATTGCCCATGCGTCAAGCAGCAGGCCGGCAATCCATGAGGAATACGGATTTGGAGCGAACTTCGCAGCAAGCCCATCGAAAATGCACGACGGGGCGAGCAGAACTGTCCAGTGCACCCGGGGCGGCGCTGGAAAAGCGCTGGACCTGACTTCTCCCGGCGCGAGTTTCTCGAGATCCATACGGGGCAGCCTCTCCCATCCTGGCAGTGAGTCTAGCAAACCAGCTTCGCTGCACAGCTCCGCTTTTCGCTTGCTGCAGCTTTCACTCGCAAATTTCTACGGATTCGGGCAGACTGGAAGTACTACTCCAATTTCAGGAAGCCTGATGGTCACCGACTCCCGAACGGGCATGCGCACGATACGACCGGCGCGCGAAACCTTCGCCGCCGTCGCGCTCACCGGCCTCACGCTGGGGACCGTGATGCGTTGCGTCGATGGGCAGCAGGGCGGAGTGGCGGGCGCGATCCTCACGTTGCTTGCCGTGGCCGTGGTTTCGCGCTACCGCGTGTCATGGGACGAAGAAGGCATCTGCTATCGAACGCCTTTTTCGTGCCGGTATCGCCGCTGGGCGGAGTGTTCCGCCTACAGCCTCGAGCCGGAAAGACGCGACCGGTCTACGATGGCCGCCGGCAGCCGAGGGCACGGGGCGGGGTCCGGACTGGCATGGCTGCAGCCCTGCCGGCTGCGGCTCCACAACCGCCGCTTGGGCGTAGCAATCAACCTGAAGCCGTACTCCTGGCAGGATATCCGTCACCTCACCGATCGGGTGAGCCGCGATGTTCCGCAGCGGGAGCGCGCTGCGGTCATGGTTTCCTAGGTTCGTCCGTTCCCGTGCCGCGGGCGAGACGACCTTAGAAAACGTCCCGCAATTTTGCGAAAGCATCGAGCTCAATCAACCGTTGCCCATCGGGCGCGGCGTCAAGTTCCGCATGCTCCAGCACCCACGTATCCGGATGGAACAGGTGCACCGCGTGCAGCCCGGCTGCGAGCGCCGGGTTGATATCGCTTTTGGGGCTATTTCCGATCATCCACGTCGTATGCGGGTGAAGCTCGTGCCGCGCCACGACACCCTTGTACGCCGCCGGATCTTTTTCCGCCACAATCTCCACGGCGGCGAAGAGCGGAGCGAGGCCGGAGCGGGCGAGCTTATCCGCCTGCTCGGCGTGGTTGCCCTTGGTCATCAGGATCAAGCGGTGCCGCGCGGAGAGCTCGGCGAGGGTGTCGGCGACATCGGGCAGCAGCTCGATCTCCTGCTCAGCAATCGCCTGTGCAAATGAGCGGATGCGCTCGCGGTCCTCCTGCGTCATGTCGTGCGGGCTTAGCCGCTCGAAGCAAGTTATGAGCGAATGGGTGAAGCTGTGCAATCCGTAGCCGTGCGACAGGATGCTCTCGCGCTCGGCGGTGTTGAGCGCCTCGCGAACTTCGATGGGAGAATATGTGTGGTGATTCAGGTAGCCGATGAACGCGGCGATGGCGCGCTCGAAATAGATATTGTTCTGCCAGAGTGTGTCGTCCGCATCGATGAGCAGGGTCTGGCCGGCAGGGAACTGGGGCATACGGTTCCATGGTATCGAAAGCGCTGCTCCTAATGGGAGGCTGCTCCTGACGGGAGCCTCCTCCTGGCGGCAGAGCGCAGCCCATCGCTGCCGAAGGTAGAGAAATGCTACACTCCGGCAATCGAGAGTTCTAAAAAAGGAGATTTCCCAATGAGGGCCATTGGCCGGTTTCTGGGATTTGCGCTATTGCTCTGCGCGCTGCCGATGCTGCGTGCGGCGGATGTATCGGGCACGTGGGCCGGATCATTCGATTTTCAGGGCACCAGCATGCCCTTGACGCTGAACCTGAAGGTGCAGGACGCCGCCGTGACAGGCACGGTGGGAGGTCTGCCTACGACGCCGGCGGAGATTCACGACGGGAAGATTGACGGCGATTCGGTTTCTTTCTGGGTGAATTCGGATTACCAGGGCACGACGTACAAGCTGGTGTTCAAGGGCAAGATTGCGGCCGACGCGATTGACTTCGATTTCGGCACCGAGGATGGAAGCTGGGGCACGTCGTTCACGGCGAAACGGGAAGGCGCCACGACTGAAGCTCCGGCGGATATTAGCGGATTCTGGACCGGCAGCTTCGAATTCAACGGGAATATGGTTCCGGTTACGTTCAAGTTGAAGAGCGAAGGCGCGACAGTCACTGGTACGGTCGAGGGCCTGGGTCCTGCGCCCATTGAGATTCACGACGGCAAGATCGATGGCGCCAAGGTCACCTTCTGGCTCAACGTCGACTACCAAGGCCAGACCTACGCGTTGCAGTACAAAGGGACGATCAAGCCGGCGGAGATCGATTTCGATTTTGGAACCGCGGACGGAAGCTGGGGCGCGACGGTCAACGCGAAGAAATCGTAAAGCTCCCTGCTTGTATTCCGAGGCCGGCGGATAACGTTTTCGCCGGCCTTCAGCTTTGCATGTAAGGGACTGCAGCTTTCTCGGCGCGCAGGCGGAAGCGCGTGATCTCAGGGCGGCAGTTGAATCGGAAGGGCACGCCGACGGCGCCGATTCCACGATTCACATAAAGCTGCATACCTGCCACATTGAACCAGCCTTCGATGTACTTGCGGCCGCCGGGGGGCAGGTGGACGGCACCCAGCAAGGGTATCCGGACCTGGCCGCCATGCGTGTGGCCGCTGAGCACAAATGCGATGGAGCGGCTGATGGGATGCGTGGCCAGCGCGTCGACGAAATCGGGCGCGTGGCACATGAGGATGACGGGCTCCTGCTGCTGGTTGCGGATGGAAACGGGAATGGTGCGGTCGGGGTCGGGGCGTCCGAGCACCGGGTCGTCGATGCCGGCGAGCCAGATCCTGCTGCCGCCGCGTTCGATGGGCATGAAGCCGTTGCGGAGGACAGGAATCTGGTGGGACGCGATGGCCTCGGTCACTTCCTGCGCGCCGGCCATGATGTCGTGATTGCCGAGGATGGCGTACTTGCGCGGGCAAGTGATCTCGCTGAGCATGCTGGCGCAACGCCAGGCTGCTTCCGTCGTCAACTTCTTGGAGAGCACCTCGGCGCTGACGTAGTCGCCGGTGAGCAGCACCATATCGGGCTTTAGGCGATTGATGTGATCGACGGCCTCGCGCAACAGGAATGGTTCGGTGTACTCGTCAAGATGGATGTCGCTGAGCTGCGCGATGGTCATGCCATCGAACTGGTCGGGAAGGCCGGGGATGCGAACGTCGCGATGGACGATATCGATCCAATGCCGTTCGACTTCGCCGGAATAGAACGCCATGCCGCCGGCGCCGTAGAGCATGGTGGTAAGCACCTGGCGGCGCGTGAGGGGAGTATTGGGGAGGGAAACAGGGGCTTCCATAGCGTATGTGTATCGGCCTTCTCTATTAGGGACGGTGTTTTTATGCGCCGCATCGCCCGGCATGAATCGTCTTGTTTTGTTTGCCCGGCGCAGCGTCCTTATATAAATCGGATGCAGAATTCTGCTTCTCCGGCGGAGCCTTTGTTGATTTGCACCTCGAAGTCGCGCCCGCGGGTGCCGCCGACGCGCCTGTTGCGCACAATTGCGAGGACGCAGGCAACCTTCCCCGTGGTCAGAGAGGATTCACGCGGCCATGCGGCCGTTGACGATGGCAGCGCTCAGGGCGCCGGTTGCCGCATCGACCGCCACCAGGTTGGCTGGGCCGCCTACCCGCAACGTGCCGACGTGCTCGCCGAGCCCCGTCATGGCGGCAGGATTCGCAGTGATGAGGCGAAGACCATCCTCTACGGTTGCGCCGGTAAAGCGGAGGAAGTTGGACAGCGCTCGATCGAGCGAGAGTACGCTGCCGGCGAGAACGCCGTGCGCCATGGCGCGTCCTTTGGCCACCTGCACATCGAATCCGCCGAGCTGGTAGGTTCCATCCGGCATGCCGGCCGCGGCCAGGGCATCGGTAATCAGCATGGCGCGATCGCGCCCCTTGGCCCGCCACCACAGCTTCACCATCTCCGGCGTGTTGTGGATGCCATCGCAGATCAACTCCGCGAACAGGTCGTCGGTGGTGAGAACTACGCCGAGGATGCCGGGCTCGCGGTGATCGAGGGGCCGCATTGCGTTGAAGGTGTGCGTGGCGCTCACCGCGCCGGCGGCCAGCACGTTGCGCGTTCGGCGGCGGTCGCATTGGAGTGCCCAACAGAGATGCGCACACCCCGGGCGACCGCGTGGGCGGCCAGCTCAGTTGCACCGGGAAGCTCCGGGGCGAGCGTTATGAGTCGCACGTTGCCCTCGGCGGCCTCGAACATGCGGTCGAATACGGCAATGTCAGGAGCCAGGAGCAAGTGGGCGGGATGCACTCCGCGCTTGGCATGGGAGAGGAACGGCCCCTCCAGGTGAATGCCAATGGGGCGGGCGATATCGCCCTCTGGATCGGCGGACATGCGGCGCGCAATCTGTTCGAGGGACCGCAGCGTGGCATCGAGCGGCGCGGTGACCGTGGTTGCGAGAAATGCGGCGGTGCCGCGGGAGGCGAGGAATCGACCGATGGTGTTGAGCGCCTCTGGAGTTCCCTCCATCACGTCGTGCCCGACGGCGCCGTGGAAGTGCACGTCAAAAAAGGCCGGGCCGAGCAGCGCCGCTCCAAGGTCACGAACCTGGGCATTCGGGTGAATTTCACTTGCCTGCCGCGTGCCGAGCGAGACGATTCGCCCGCCTTCCACGAGCACGACCCCATCCTCGAAGAACTGCCGGCCGTCCCAGAGCCTCTGCGCGGTGAACGCTGTCTGCATAACTGACATTATTGCAGCCGGTTCCAGTCGTGCGCGAGCAGGCAATGCATCGGCAGTTACCCCCATGTAATACAAAGGCGGGTGCTCTTTGTTAGGGTCGAGGGCATGAAATCCAAGGTGATTGCCGCGGCTACGCTGTTTGGAGTATCGGGCTTTTTCCCCGTCGCTTTTGCGCAGACGATCGATTTGCCGAGCAGCAAGCAACTGGTTGAGCCAGTGCCGGGCCATCCGCAGCGACTGAACAGCGAGCCCGTCTCGATGGCGGTTTCGCCCGACCACCGCTACGTCGTGACGGTGAATGACGGCTATGGCACCTTCGAATCGCATTACGAGCAATCGCTGGCCGTCTACGACACCCAGAGCGGTGCGCTCGAGGACTTTCCCGAGGAGCGCACTGCTCTGCGCGGCGGCCACCAGACGCTCTACTCCGGATTGGCTTTCAGCCAGGACGGCTCGCACCTCTACGCCACCATGGGCTCGGAGACAGACCCCCAGGGCGAGCGCAAGGGCGACACTGGAAATGGCATCGTCGTTTACAGCTTCACCGCAGGAAAGATCACGCCCGACAAGTTTCTGCGTCTCCCTCTCGAGCAGCTTGCGCCGGGTCGCGTAACACGGCTGATCGGCGAGCGCGACGGGAACAAGGGGATTCCGTTTCCGGCGGCGATCGCGGTGCTCGGTTCCCCCGAACGGCTGCTGATTGCAGGCAATCTTTCCGACGACGTGCTGGTGGTCGATCCGGCGAGCGGACAGGTAGTGAAGCGTTTTGACTTGTCGGAGAGCGATGCGGTTCCCGGGACGTATCCCATTGCTCTGGCCGTCACGGCTGACCAGCACCGCGCATTTGTCGCGCTCTGGAACGCGTCGGAGGTGGTGGAGCTCGATCTCACCAAGATGACGGTCCGCCGCAAGCTTCATTTGCTCAAGCCGGACGATCCGGTCAGGCCCGGGTCGCACCCCTGCGCGTTCCAGATTTCTCCCGACGGCCGCAAGCTGTATGTCGCGTTGGCGAACCGCGATGCGGTGGCCGTGGTGTCCATCCGCCGCAGGGCATTTCATCTCAAGGGCTACTACGATACCCGGCTGCCGCACCAGAGTTATTTCGGAGCGGAGCCGGTGGCGCTGGCGCTCAACGCCGACGGCAGCCGCCTTTATGCCGCGAACATGGGCAGCGATGCGGTTGCGGTGATCGATACGAGCAAGCTGACGCACAAGACCGCACGCAGCGGATTCGCCGAGCCTGTCGGGTTTGTCCCCACCGAGTGGATGCCCCTGTCCATGGCTTTCGATGGCGGAAAGCTGTTCGTCGCCACCGATAAAGGGAAGGGTATCGGCCCCAACAACGTTCCGCAACGCCAGGCAGCGGGTTCGAAAGAACGTCCGTCGTCGAGCACTTACATCGGCACCATGGTGTACGGATCTCTGGCGGCGATGGATGAAGCGGAGATGGAACACGGGCTGCCTGAGATGACCGCCGAGGTGCTGCGCGAGAATCGCATGAACGCGGCTCAGGAGAAGATCGCGTTTGCGGGCGGGCAGGATCGGATCAAGCACGTCATCTACATCATCAAAGAGAACCGCACTTACGATCAGATCTTCGGCGACCTCAAGAAAGATGGCCGGCGGGTGGGCAATGGCGATCCCGGGCTTACCACCTATGGCGCCTCGGTTACGCCCAATCTGCACAAACTGGCGCTGCAATTCGGGGTGCTCGACAACTTCTTCGATTCCGGCGAAGTCTCGGGCGATGGGCACGTGTGGTCGAACGCGGCCATCGGCACCGACTATCTGGAGAAGACGTGGCAGCAGGCTTATCGTGGCGACCAGCGCACCTATGATTTCGAAGGCGTGGTAGCCAACGGCTATCCCCTGGTGCAGAAGATTGCCGACGTGAACGAACCGTCGAGCGGGTATCTGTGGGTGAACCTGGCGGCGCACCACAAAACCTATTACCACTTCGGCGAATACATCTCCACCATCTTCTGCACGGATGCAGAAGCGGCGCATCCGCCCGTCAATCCGCAACAGGGGCCATTGCTCGCCGCCAAGGCCTGCGCCGAGCCGACGATCCGACCCGGTGAGCCTATGCCAGAAGAGTGGGGCGGCGGGATCAATAAGTGGCCGTGGCCGATTCCGCGCATCTATTCGAATACCGCCACCAAGCCGGAACTCGTGGGTCACTTTGCGCCCGAAGCGCCGGATTTCGAGCTCATGGTACCCGACCAGGTGCGGGTCGACATATTCCTGCGGCACCTGAAAGGCTGGCTTGCGGACCGCCAGCAGGGCAAGGACACCATGCCGGAGTTCATCATGCTCCGCTTGCCCAACGACCATACGGCGGGCACCACCCCTGGAGGCCCGACTCCGAATGCGTCCGTTGCCGATAACGACCTGGCGGTGGGCCGGGCTGTGGATGCCATCTCGCACTCGCCCTTCTGGGACGACACCGCGTTCTTCATTCTGGAAGACGACGCGCAGAACGGAGCGGATCATGTGGATGCCCATCGCAGCATCGCGCTGGTGGTCTCAAAGTATGCGCCCCACGGCCAGGGTGGCTCGGCGTTCGTGGACAGTCACTTTTATTCGACTGTGAGCATGATCCACACCATGGAGTCGCTGCTGGGGCTCCCGCCCATGAACAACAACGACGCCTTCAGCTCGATCATCGCACCGCTGTTTACCGGGCCGGGCGATCAGCCGGCGTTTGCCGCGGATGTGTCGAACCGGGACAATGGGCTCATCTACATCGCGAACAAGGCGAACGCTCCGGGGGCCGCCGCCAGCATGAAGATGAATTTCCGCCATGCGGATCAGGCGGACTCGCAGAAGCTCAACGTGATCCTGTGGAAAGACGCCATGGGTGACAAGCCGGTGCCTGCGATGCTGACCGTTCGCAGCCCCAAGCGCAGCCGGACAGACGACGACGATTAAGGCAGAATCCAACCGCCCGGGGTGGGGGTTTCGCGGCAGATTGCGCAACTTGGATGGAGCCGGTGTACACGAGCCGGTTCGATGCGGTATCCTGACCCTTCGCCCATGATCTTTTCCCGTGAATACATTGGCTACCTGGGTCGCCGCACGGTCAAACACCTGATCGACGCCAAGTTCATCACCACCAGCGACTTGAAAGCGACGGAACAGAGCGTCACTCAGGCGCTGATAGACGAGCTGTCGCTCGAAGACCGCATTAACGAAGAGGTGCGCCTGATTCTCGACGCTTACTCCGACGAGATGCGCAAATCCGGCGCGCAATACGCCGAGATGTTCAAGAAGGTGAAGACCGAGCTGGCGAAGAAATACAAGGCGGTGCTATGAGGATCAGCCGCGACAAGCTCAACAAGCTGGCTCACACCGTGGCCGACACGCTGGCCGAGATCGACGCCGTGGGGTTTCTTGAAGATCGGAATACGATTCGCCAGGAAGCCCGCAAGGAACTGGAAAATCTTCTGACCGAGGAGGCGCGCATTGATGCGGCTGCCCGGGCCAAGATCGCCAGCCAGCGCAAGATCATCCTCGAAGGCTCGCAGGAGTGGGAAATCCTCTACCGCAAGTACTACAACGAGGAAGTTCGCAAACTGGGCATCTAACCTGAAGTGCAGTCCTGGCCTCACCCTCCGCAACATCTCCAATAGGAAAATCCGGCGTCCATACGGACGCCGGATGGAGTGACCGATGGCCTGGTTTGCGGCCATTGGGGTTTGCTAACCCGGAGATCACAGTCAGCGGCTATCACCGCCGATCGTGGCTTCGGCTGCGGTCTGGCTCGATCCGGCCATCACAGACTGTCCGAAGATGGCGCTGGAACCCCACATCACGAACTCGGCATTCTGGGTGCTCGAGCCCCACATGACGAATTCGCTTGCCAGGGCGTTTGAGCCCCACATGACGAACTCGCCGGCGGTATCGGCCCCGTCGAAGACGCTGGATCCCCACATGACGAACTCGGATTGAGCCGCGCTGGAACCCCACATCACGAATTTGGAGTCCGTGGAGGCGGAGCCCCACATGACGAAGTTGGGCTGCAGTTGAAGGATGATCTGGCCGTTGGCATCGACGGCCGCCAGGGGAGACTCGGCCGCGCCCACCACTGCGGGAGCGAGGTCCGTGTCGTTGAGCGCGGCGTCGATGTCAAGCAAGCCGGCGCCCACGGTGAAGATGTCGGCCTGCAAGTTGAAGGTTTGCCCCGTGCTGGGCTCCGTGGCGACGCTGGCCTGCAGGAGATTCTTGTAGGCGGTCTTCATCAGGCTCGCCTTAAGCTGGTCGGGAGTGAGAGTGGGGTTGTGCTGAAGCAGAAGGGCAGCAGCGCCGCTGACCATGGGTGCGGCCATGCTGGTCCCGCTAAGAATGAAATAGTCGTTCGCCGGAGCTCTTACGCCGCGTCTGACGAACAGCGAGGCTGGCACCTGGTTGCCAGGGTATTCCGCGTTGAGGGTTTCGTGCGGCGTGTAGAGCGAAACGATGAGATTGCCCGGAGCCATGATGTCTGGCTTTACAACGTGGTCGAACAGCGACGGGCCCTTGGAGCTGTAGCTGGCGGGGATGTCGTCGGTCCGGTCAGGCGTTCCCTTGCCGTTCATCGCGCCGACGGTGATCACAAACGGATCGTTGCCGGGTGCGGTGATAGTGCCGTAACCATTGGTTCCGGCGTTGTTGTTGCGGCCCTCGTTACCCGCGGAGACCACGACAAAGATGCCGGCGTTCCAGGCGCGCTCAACGGCCATGCAGAGCGGATCGTCTGCGTAGCTCTCATAGATGCCGCGGCCCATTGACAGGTTGAGGACGCGGATGTTGTAGGTGCCCTTGAGCTGGATTGCGGTGTCGATTGCGGCGATGACATCGCTGTCCTGGCCGGAGCCGTCGGGCCCGAGGACACGGAGGTTGACGATGTTGGCGCCCGGCGCGACACCCTTGAAGGTGTAGGTGTAGGCGGGGCCGGTAGAGTCCGCGCCGGAGCCGGCGATGATGCCGGCGACGTGGGTGCCGTGGCCGTACTGGTCACTTCCATTGCCGCCCGGTGAGACGAAGTCCTGGCTGTAGACGATTTTCGACGCCGTGAGGTCGTCGACGGCGCTAACGCCGCTGTCAATCACGGCGACAGAGATGCCGGACCCGTCGAGGCCATTGGCCCAGGCAAGCGCGGTATTCATGGTTTCGTTGTGGTAGTCGAGCTGCGCCGGCTGGCCAAACACGCTGGTGGACCTGATGCGGTGATCGATGGACGCGTGGACCACGTTGGCATCGTTGTTGAGCGCCGCTACCGCGGCAGCGTCGACTCCACGGTAGGACCGGAAGTTGAGGAGGCGGTATTGGCGCCCTTTCGTCCCACCGTATTTGAGCACTCTGTTTTCCGACGTGGCGCTGGGCGTTGCGGCGTATTGAATGATCAGGTCAACCTTGTCGCCTGATTTGAGTTTCTGCAATTCAGGGGAGAGCTTATTGGGGATCGGTCCGGCGAAGGCCACGCCGGCGCAAAGCAAGAGCGCGCTTGCGATCAGAATCGATCTACCCCACATCGCGCTTCGCGGTCGTTTCAGTTTGTTCATCGGTTCTCCTTCGGTCGCGCCCGCAGTACGGGCATGGAAGTTCCGGCTGCATGCAGAGTGGATTCCGAATTGAGCAGTGATTCAAAGTAGCGGGAATCAGGTCTGCACCATCATGGTTCTCCTCCGCCGGGGAGTCTCAGCGCTCGGATTGGAGAGTGCCGATCCGGCAGATCAGGGGCGAGAGGCCTGATGAGAGGCTTCTCATGCACTGGGCCGGTCATCGGCCCAAGGTTAGAAAACCTTTAGATTCGGAAGTAACCTGTGCGTCGTCTGCTGGTGCGGGGTGGGGGAGCGGAGCTCTTAAAGCGCGGAGTGGCAAGGCCGATGAACCGTTCAGCAGCGTGCCGCCTTGTGGGCTGAGCCTGCCGGGAATGCGGCGGTGGCGGCGGTGGAGGGAAGCCGAGTGGCGCAAGGTTCCATGCCGATACGAGCCAGGCTTTTTATTGTGCTCGTGATTTCGGTCGGAATTTCGGGCATCGTCTACGCTCTGTTCCACTGGCAGTCCCACGACCTGCTGAAGTTCATCTGCTACCTGATCATCGCGGTGCTTGGATCGACGATGAAGGTCAAGCTTCCGGGCATGGACAGCACGATGTCCGTGCACTTTCTATTTATCCTGCTGGGCGTGCTGGAGCTTTCGCTGGGCGAGACTCTCGTGATTGGCTGCGCGGCTGCGGTGACACAGTGCCTCTGGAAGCAGAAACCGGAACTGGTGAAGCTGGCATTCAACATTCTGGGGACGACGTCGATTGCGATCGTGGCGGCGTACACGGCGTATCACGGGCTGGCCGGTTACTTGAACAACAGCATGCCGCTGTTGCTGGTGGTGGCGGCATGTGCGTGCTTCACGGCCAACACGGTCCCCATTGCCATCATCATTGCGCTCACGGAGGGCCGGCCTTTGCGCGGCATCTGGAGCGAAACGTATTTCTGGTCGCTTCCGTTCTATCTGGTGGGCGCGGCGGTGGTGGGGCTGGTGAGTTTTTCCGACCGGTTCATTGGCTGGCAAGGCGCGCTGCTGGTGCTGCCGATCATGTATTGGATCTATCGCTCGTACCACCTGTACCTTGGCCGGCTTGAGGACGAGAAGAAGCGGGTCGAAATCGAAGAGATGCATGTGCGGGCGGAGAAGCGGCACGTGGAGGAGGTATGCGCGCTTCACCTGAGGACCATTGAGGGGCTGGCACTGGCAATTGATGCCAAGGATCATACGACGCACGCCCATCTGCACCGGGTGCGCACCTATGCGGTAGAGATTGCGCGGGACATGGGCCTAAATGAATCGGAGATGGACGCTCTGCGCGCCGCCGCGTTGCTGCACGATATCGGGAAGCTGGCGGTTCCGGACCACATCATCAATAAGCCCGGGCGGCTGACGCCGGAAGAGTTCGAGAAGATGAAGATCCACCCTATCGTGGGTGCGGAGATCCTGGAGAAGGTGGCGTTTCCCTATCCGGTGGCGCCGATCGTGCGTGCGCATCATGAGCGGTGGAACGGGGAGGGATATCCGGACGGATTAAGAGGCGAGCAAATTCCAATTGGCGCGCGGATTCTCGCGGCAGTCGATTGCCTGGATGCGCTGGCGTCGGACCGGCAATACCGGAAGGCACTTCCGCTGGGGCAGGCGATGCAGAAGGTCGCGGACGAGTCGGGCAGATCGTTCGACCCGAGGGTGGTGGAGGTGCTGCAACGCCGATACCTGCAACTGGAAGAGATGGCCTGCGAGGGCATGGATGCGCCGGAAGAGGGGCAGCTTTCTTACATGCAGATTGTGCAGCGCGGGGAGAAGCCGGGAGCGGGCTTTGCTCTGGATGCGGTGCGGCGAGGGAATCAATCGGACTTCCTGATCTCAATTGCGTCCGCCCGGCAGGAGGCGCACACGCTCTTCGAATTGAGCCAGGACCTGGGCAACTCGCTGAGCCTGGATGAGACGCTTTCGCTGGTCGCGATGCGGCTGCGCAAGCTGGTGCCGTATGACTCGTTGGTGGCCTTCATTCGCAAGGGCGACTTGCTGACGCCGGAGTTTGTGACGGGGGATCACTTCCGAATGCTGGCGTCGCTGCAGATCCCAGTGGGGACGGGGCTGTGCGGGTGGGTGGCGCAGAACGCGCGGCCGATTGTGAACGGGAACCCGGCGGTGGAAGTGGGCTTCGTGCACGATCCGCAGGATCCGTCGGAGCCGCGGTCGGCCCTGGTGGTGCCACTGGAAGGTGTCACGGGACTCGTGGGAGTGCTTGCGCTTTACCAGGCGGCCACCGATGCATTCACCAGCGATCACCTGCGCATTCTGCAGGTGGTGATTTCGCGCGTGTCGTTGTTCGTGGAAAACGCTCTCAAGTTCCGGGAGGCAGAGAGCTCGGCGACGATCGATTACCTGACGGGCATTGCCAACGCGCGGGCTTTGTCGTTGCACCTGGAACAGGAGCTGGCGCGCTGCAGCCGCGAGGGTTCCACGATGGCCGTGATGGTCTGCGACCTGGACGGGTTCAAGCAGATCAACGACTGCTACGGGCATCTGGCGGGAGACAAAGTATTGAAGCAGTTTGCGTCGGGGCTGACGTCGTGGTGCCGCGAGTATGACTATGCGGCGCGAATGGGCGGGGACGAGTTCGTGATCGTGGCGCCGAATATGGCTCCAGAGGCGATGAGCGATCGCGCGGTCCTGTTCAGCAACCTGGCGAAGGCGGGCAGGGACATTTGCGGCGCAGGTTTCCTTTCGTTGAGTCTGGGCGCGGCGTTTTATCCGAAGGATGGAACCGACGCGGAGCAACTGCTGGCCGAGGCTGACCGCGCAATGTACGGAGCCAAGCAGCGGCACTATGAGCGAATGACCACCGGCCGCCACGACGGCGCGGGCGGCATGGAAATGACGACGGTGAGCGGATGCGCGCGATGCGACGGCTAGGCCAACACGGGTTGCGCATCGGACTGGTGCTCGTGGCGGGCGGGCTTCTGTCGGCAATGCTGGTGCGGACCGCACCGGGTTACGGAGTGGACGAGCAGGATCTCGATAGCCGCTTGAACGCCGAGAGCCACCGCGCACTGCATGAAGCGAAAGGAATGGACGGCGGCTTCCTGCGCTTTTGTGTCGCGTGGTGCGGGCGCGTGCTGCACGGCGATCTCGGCACGTCGGCCGCGTTGAACGAGCCGGTCCGGCAGTTGCTGGAAGAGCGGATTCCCGAGACGGCGAAGACGCTGGGGGAAGGGCTTGGGCTGGCGTGGACGCTGGGGCTTGGGCTGGCGCTGCTTTCGTCGGCGCCGGGATTGCGCGGCGTGGAATGGGCAGCGTGGTTTGTGGCGAGCGCCCTGCTGTGCGTACCGGCCGCAGTGCTGGCCATTGGGTTTGTGCTGGCGGGAGCGCCGGGCAGGCTCGCCGTCGGACTGATCGTATTTCCCAAGGTGTTTGAGTTTACGCGCAACCTGCTGGCGCGCAGCGCCGTCATGCCGCACGTGCTGGCTGCGCGGGCGCGAGGTGTCGGCGAGGGGCGGGTCCTGTTTCGCCACGTGCTGCCGGTGACCGCGAGGCAAATCTTCGCGCTGGCCGGCGTGTCCGTATGCATGGCGATGGCCGCGTGCATTCCGGTGGAGGTGCTGTGCGATCTGCCGGGGATCGGTCAACTGGCATGGAAGGCGGCGCTGGGACGCGATCTTCCTCTGCTGGTGATGCTCACCATGCTGGTGACTTTGGCTACGCTGGCAGCGAACACCGCCGCAGAGACGCTTTCGGGAAACCTGCGGGGAGGCGAGGCACGATGAAGATTCGAATCGCCGCGCTTGTCTTTCTGGGGCTGTTGGCGCTCGGTTGCGTGCTCGCGGGATGGATTGCGCCGGAAGGATATGCGGAGCAGTTTCGCAGCGAGCCCGATGCGGCCTGTTCGCGCGCACACCTGCTGGGCACCGACGATCTGGGTCGCGACCGCTTCGCGCGGGTGTTGTACGGCACCCGGGTTTCGCTGCTGCTGGCTCCGGCGGCGGCGCTGCTCGCCACGGTGCTGGCGGGCTTGATTGGCGGCGCTGCGGGGTTCTTCGGCGGACAACTGGAAGGCTGGGTGATGGCCGCGACCGACCTCGTGTTGGCCATGCCGTGGTTCTTCCTGCTGATCACGGTGCGCGCGCTGCTGCCGCTGAACGTTGCGCCGGCCACCTCAGTGGGCATCACGTTTGCGCTGCTTGGGTGTCTGGGATGGGCGGGGGCGGCCCGCGTCGTGTGCGCCGATGCACGCGCACTCTGCCGATCGGATCTGGCTCTCCTGGCCCGCGCGCAGGGAGCAAGCGGAGTCCGCCTGTTGTGGCGGCACATTCTGCCCAACCTGAAACCCGCCCTGTACGCGCAATTCTGGATTTCCATTCCAGTATTCATTTTGACAGAGGCGAATCTCGGGATGCTGGGGTTGGGCGTCGCCGAGCCGCTGCCGTCTTGGGGCAGCCTGCTGCGCGAGTTGGAGAGCTGCTCGACGGGGATTACGCACGCGGCGGTTCTGGCTCCTCTGGCTCTGGTCATTCTTACCGTGAGCAGCTTTCAGCTTGCTGTTCGTAAAAAGGAGATACACGCATGAAAACCCGTTGCCTGATCTGCGCAGTCATGCTGCTTTGCCTGACGACGCTCGGATGGACGCAGCCGGGCAGCCAGTTGAAGTTCTGCCTGGGCTCGCAGCCGCGCACGCTCAATCCGCTGCTGGTCGCGGATGACGCTTCTGAGACGGTGCGTTACCTGACGGGCGGCGTGCTGATGCGCCTGAACCGCAAGACGCAGCAACTGGAACCTGAACTGGCGATGTCGTGGAAAGTGGGCGCGGCGGGAAGAAGCATCACGTTCACGCTGCGGGAAAACGTGCGCTTCTCCGATGGGACGCCGTTCTCGACAGAAGATGTGGCCTACACTTTGCAGCGCCTCATGGATCCCGCGCTGCACTCTCCGGAAGGCGATGCGTTCCGCACCGGAGAAGGAAAGCTCCAGACGCAGATCTTCGGCCGCAATCGCATCACGCTGACTTTTCCCGCGGCGGTGATGGGGCTCGACAAGCTTTTCGACCAGGTCGCGATTGTCTCGGCACACTCGCCGCTGAAAGAGATGGCGGTGCTGGGACCATATTACGTGGCGGAGAACAAGGCCGGGGCCTTCCTGCTGCTGAAGCGCAATCCGAACTACTGGAAACGCGACTCGGCGGGGCGGCAGTTGCCGTACATCGATTCAGTGCGGCTGGAGATTCAGCAGAATCGCGACATCGAGTTGCTGCGGCTGACGCGCGGGGAGATCGAGCTGATCAATGCGCTCGACGCGGAGAGCTACGAAAAGCTGCGCGCGAAGGCGCCGCAGATGGCGGTGGACGCCGGCATCGGGCTGGACAGCGAGCAGGTGTGGTTCAACCAGGTGGCGGCGGCGCCGATCGACGGATACAAGAAGGCGTGGTTTCAATCGACGCGGTTCCGGCGGGCGATTTCGCGGGCAATCAACCGAGGCGATATAGCCCGGGTAGTCTATCGCGGGCATGCGCGGCCCGCGGTGAGCTGGGTTTCGCCCGCGAACAAGGTCTGGTTCAACGAGAAATTGCAGCCGCATGCATTCGACCCGCAGGGCGCCCTGGCTTTGCTGCGGCAGGATGGGTTCCAACTGCAGAATGGCACGTTGCATGACCGTGAAGGGCACGCGGTGGAGTTTTCCGTCATCACCAATGCGGGAAATAAAAGCCGCGAGAAGATGGCCACGATGATGCAGCAGGATCTGGGGCGCATCGGCATTCGTCTCAATGTGGTGACGCTGGATTTTCCGTCGCTGATCGAGCGCATCTCGCGCACGTTCAATTACGAGGCGTGTTTGCTGGGACTGGTGAATGATGACCTGGACCCGAATTCGCAGATGAACGTGTGGCTCAGCTCGGCGGACAATCACCAGTGGAATCCGGCGCAGAAGACGCCTGCGACGGCCTGGGAGGCGGAGATCGACAAGCTGATGCGGCTGCAGGCGTCGACTGCCGATTTCAAGAAGCGCAAGCAGGCGGTGGACCGGGTGCAGCAGATCGTGTGGGAGCAGGAGCCGTTCCTCTACCTGGTGAACAAGGAGGCCCTGGCGGACGTGTCGCCGACGCTGCACAACGCTGCGCCAGTAGCCCTTCGGCCGCAAGTGTACTGGAACATCGACCGGCTGACGCTGGGGACGCAGGTGGCGGATCAGCGATGACGGGGGAAGTACTGCTGACAGTGAACATCGAGGCTGCCTATGCAGGCAGTGGGAGCGTGCTGCGCCGCGTGGCGCTGGAAGTGCGGCGCGGCGAAGTGCTGGGGCTTGTGGGGCGAAGCGGCTGCGGCAAAAGCACGCTGGCACTGGCGATTCTGCGCCTGCTGCATCTGAAGGGCGGGCGCGCCGAGGGGACCGCAACCTTCAATGGGCGCGACCTGATGCGGATGCGCGAACGCGAGATGCGAGGGCTGAGGGGAAGGGAAATTGCCCTGGTGTTGCAGAGCCCGATTGCAGCGCTGAATCCAGCCTTGCGCCTCGGCACGCAGATGGAAGAGGCGTGGCGAGTGCATCGGCGCAGATCAACGCGGCAGGAGTGCGCGGCGGCGATTCGCGACAGCCTGGAGCGGGTGAGCCTTCCCGCGGAGGCGGCATTTCTGCGGAAGTATCCGGCAGAACTGAGCGTGGGCCAGGCGCAGAGGGTGCTGATCGGGATGGCGGTGCTGCACCGGCCACTGCTGCTGATTGCCGACGAGCCGACGAGCGCCCTCGACATGATCACGCAGGCGGAAATTCTGGAGCTGTTCGCAGACCTGAGCCGCAATCTCAGCATGAGCATTCTCTACATCTCGCACGATCTGCTATCCGTGGCGGCAATCAGCGATCGCGTGGCGGTGATGGAGCAGGGCGAGATTGTGGAGTGCCAGGCGACGGCGGAGCTGTTCACACATCCGGCGCACCCATATACGCGGAAGTTGATCGGCTCGCTGCCGGTGACGCCGCAGTTCCGGGCGGCGGCGAATTTCTGAGCAGAGCGGGCCGGTGGGTTCCGGCCCGCGCGCTATTTTGCCGGCTGAATATGAATGCCGCACTCCACCCTTCGGCCTCCCCAGCGCCCTGAACGTGGATCATTGGGATCGATGGGAAGCGTGGTGCAGGGTTCGCAGCCAATCGAAGTGAAGCCGCGCTCGTAGAGCGGGTGCAATGGAATGTCAAGGTGCTCGCAGGCGTAATAGACGTCGCGCGTGGTCCAATCGGCGAGCGGCGCGAGCTTGAGTACCTGCTTTCCACCGGGGAGGGAGAACATGGAGCGCGACTCCAGACCGGCGCGGCTGCGGGCCTGATCCCGGCGAAGACCGCTGATCCAGACACGGTAATTCGCCATGGCTTTGAACAGCGGCTCGACCTTGCGCATTCTGCAGCACTGGTCGGGGGAAGAGTTGTAGAGCAATCCATGTTGCTCTTCTTGCTCGGCCACAGTCTTTTCTGGCAAAAGGTTGATGAGGTTGAAGCCCCACTCGCGGGCGAGGCGATCGCGGTATTCGTAGGTTTCGCGGAAATGATAGCCGGTATCGATGAACAGGACGGGAATATTGGGATCGATTTCGATGGCGAGCCGGGTTAGGAGCACCCCCTCTGCCTGAAAGCTGCATGTGAGTGCGACGTCACCGGCGCCGGTGAGCTCGTCGGCGAAGAAGGCGCGGACGTCGTCGATGAGCGGATTGATTTGGCTCAGAATCGCAGCAGTAGCCATGAAAGCCTTGGCCTTTCCGGGGTGCTAAACATCCCCGTGAAATACAGCAGGAGCGCGGTGCGGTCTAAAACGACCGTCGGATTGCGCGGAAGATAGCGGCTGGATGCGCTGCTTGCGATTTGCCGGCTGGCCGGAAGTCGCGAAATCAGTGCGTGGAGCGCTTAGAAATAAAGAGGAAAAGCGCCGGAGCGAGGATCAGCGGCAACAACAACAACACGACTCGGACCCCATGGCATACATCTGCGGGCGCAGAGCGGCCGTGCGCGCGATCGCGCTGGGGGAACGATGGATTACGATGTCGCGTGTTGGAACCGGCATTCAGACCTCGCTTGACTTTGATGTGTGCTGAGGGCCGGTGGATTCAATGCGACACTCCCGGCTGTTCAGCACGGGTGCGTCTGCTTTGATCAGGTTCTGCGGGGAGATCAGAGACTAGCGTGTACACCCGTCGAAATTGTGCGACGGGCGACAACAGAAGCGGCATTGGGTAGCGCGAAACATCTGTTCGGTTATCGTAACAAATATTTCCGCGCCGCACAATGGCGCGCCCACTTTTTCTCTTTAAGAGAACTCAGGGAACGAGTTAGCGCGTATCGCCGGACAGACGGGCCTATGCCGGGTGCAGTTCCGCCAGGATTCTCTGCACGGCTTCATCGCGCGCTTTTTCGCATTGCTCGGACAAATCCATCGAGATCGGCTGTCTGGGGTCGATGCTGATGGCATAGAGAACGACATCCCTTCCGCCGCCCTGAATGTAGAACGCATCCAGCAGGTCCTTGATGCCGATATCGTGCGCCGTGAGGGTGGGCGGGTAATCGGTTGCGAACTTCGGCGTGGTGCGGGTGACGGTGCCGTAAGGATTCTCGTCGGCCGTGGCGTCGATGAGAATGATGCGGTCAGCCTGCTGCAGGGGCTCAAGCAGAATGAAGCCACCGGTTCCACCGTCAAGGCATTCGACGTTTGGCGGAAGCTGCTGTTGCGCGAGGGCGCGCACGGCGTGGACGCCGACGCCCTCATCGCCCATGATGACGTTGCCGAGTCCTAGTACAAGGGTCTTGAGCGGCTTGGCGGAAATAACGAGCCTCCGGTATGTGTCAGCGGTTGGAAAGCTGGATGGGATTGCCGTCGGGGTCCTTGCCGTCGCATAGCGTGAAGAGTTCACCGGTGCGCACCTTGCCGAACCTGGCGCCGCGAGCTACGAGCGCGGCGCGCGCCGCTGCCACATCGGCAGCCTTGAAGGCAATTTTGGGACCTTTGCGGCCGGGAGATGAGGGACCGGAGTGGAGACCGATGGTAATGCCTCCGGCGGAGAACTCGCGCCAGCCTTTTTCTTCGGTGATCTTATTCAGGCCAAGCACTGTTCCGTAGAAGTGGCTCATGGCTTCCATTTGCCCTGTGAACAGGATGACGCGTGCCACAGGAAAAGGACCTGAAGGATTCATGAGTCGAGTGTATAGGAGGTTTTGCGGTGTGGAAGCACGATTTGGATTCCCACCCAGACCGTAAGCGCGGCAAGGGTGGGTACCCGGCTGATGGTTTGCTACTCGCTCTTGTCGCGCTCGAATTTCCAGCCGCCCACGATCGAGGAAATGGTTCCGCGGCCCTCGATGTAGTCGTGATAGAACGACAGGTAAATGTGGACGATGATGAATCCCACGAAGAACCAGAGCAGAGTGTGGTGAAGGTGGCGTACGCTCATTTCGCCGCCAAGCAAAGGCACGATCCACGTAAACATCCGCGGCAGCAACGAGTGGCTCATGCTGGAGTAGAGCGCGAAGCCGGTGATGGCCTGCGCGCAGAACGCCAGGAAGGTGAGGAAGTAAATGAACGCCGCAAGCGAGTTGTGCCCGGTGGATATTTCCCCATGCAACTTGACCTGCAGCACGTCGGTCTTGACCACATCGATGATTTCCTGCCGCTGCTTTTTCGTCAGCGGGAAGAAGTTGTTCCATCTAGCGTACTTGTTGCCGACAAAGCCCCAGTAGATGCGCGCCAGGAAGTTGAACGCGTAAATATAGGCGCTGGCAAAGTGTATGAAACGAATCCAGCCGAACCAGTACTGCTGATATGCTTCGACAGCCGCGAAGGCGCGAATGGGGGCGCCGATCAGGTAGCCGGTGATGATCAGCAGGGTGAGGGCGATCGCGTTGATCCAGTGATAGGCGCGCACGGGCATTTCCCACACGTAGACCCGGCGATAGTCTGTCGGGTGGCTACCCCAGCCGTTGTGCCACCCGTTGCGGATTTTCCCTTTGACGGAAGACGGTATCGTGCTCATAGTCTCACTCGAAGGACACTTGGTGGAGGTGCCGGCCCTGCGGATCGTAAAGATGGACGGCGCAGGCGAGGCACGGATCAAAGGAGTGGACGGTGCGCAGGATCTCGACCGGCTGCTTCAGGTCCGCCACCGGGGTGCCGATGAGCGACTCCTCGAACGCCGAGCGCTGCAGTTTTGCGTCGCGCGGCGAGCCGTTCCAGGTGGTGGGCACCACGAGCTGGTAGTTGTCGATTTTGCCGTTCTTGATCTTGATCCAGTGCGCGAGAGCGCCGCGCGGGGCTTCGCTCAGGCCGACGCCTTCGCACTCCTCGGGCCAGGTCTTGGGATCCCAGCGGGAATTGTTGAAGGTGGAGACCTCGCGCGTCTTCACCCGCTCAGTCAGTTCGCTGTTGAACTCCTTGAGCCACGCCATCGTGAGCGCCGCATCGATGCCGCGTGCAGCGGTGCGGCCAAGCGTGGAGAACACTGCCGCAACGGGCACGTTCAGTTTGCCCAGCACCATGTTGACCAACTCCTTCACATCGGAGTGGCCTGAGGCCAGGCCGACCACTACGCGCGCCAGCGGGCCCACTTCCATGGGATTGTCTTTCCAGCGTGGTGTCTTCAGGAACGAGTACTTGTCGTATCCGGCAAGAGTCTCGAACGGCGGCTGCGGCCCGGTGTACTTGATCTTGGTTTCGCCGGCCCAGGGATGCAGGCCTTCGACTCCGCCTTCGTCGTAGGTGTACCAGGAGTGCGCAATGTACTCCTTGATCTCCTGCGTGTCTTTGGCGTTGACCGGATACACACGGCTGAGATCACGCCCGAGAACCACGCCGCGCGGAAACTTGAACGACTCGGGCTGGTTGTAGCCCTTCGTCGGGAAGTCGCCATAGCTGAGGTAGTTCTTGAGGCCGCCGCCGTAGCTCGCCCAGTCCTTATAAAAGGATGCGACGGCGAGCAGGTCGGGAATGTAGACCTCGTTGACGAATTCGTCCGCCTGCGAAATCAGCCGCGAGACCAGGTTCAGGCGCTCGCTGTTGATCGCCGCCACTTCGTCGGTGTCGATGGAGACCGGAACGCCGCCCACCAGGTAATTCGGATGCGGGTTCTTGCCGCCGAAGACCGCGTGAATCTTGACGATCTCCTTCTGCCACTCGAGGGCATCAAGATAGTGCGCGACGCCGATCAGGTTCACCTCAGGCGGCAGCTTGTAGGCAGGATGTCCCCAGTAACCGTTGGCGAAGATGCCCAGGCCGCTGGCGGCGAACGCCTTGATCTTGTCCTGCACCGCAGAGAAATACGCCGGTGTGTTCTTGTCCCACTTGGAGAAGGACTGCGCGATTTCCGCGGCCTTCTTCGGGTCGGCCTTCAGCGCGTTGACAATGTCGACCCAGTCGAGGGCGTGCAGGTGATAGAAGTGGATCACGTGGTCCTGCACGTACTGAGTCGCCGCCATGATGTTGCGGATGAGCTCCGCGGTGGGTGGAACGGAGATGCCCAGCGCGTCTTCCACGGCGCGCACGCTGGCCAGCGCATGCACCGTGGTGCACACACCACACACGCGCTCGGTGATGGCCCAGGCATCGCGGGGATCGCGGCCAATCAGGATCTTCTCCAGGCCGCGGACCATGGTGCCTGCACTGTAGGCGTCTGTGATGACGCCATTCTCGACCACCGCCTCGATGCGCAGGTGGCCTTCAATTCGCGTTACGGGATCAACAACAATTCGTGCTGGCATGGTCACGATTCCTTCTGCTCTTCGGCGTGAACTTCCGCAATCACCTTGTGCTTGCGGACATTGGTGACGACGGCGTGGGCGGCAACTCCGGCGAGGGTGGTGAGGCCGACCGCGGTTCCGATGCTGTCGGCCGTGCTCTCAATGCCGAAGCCGGGGAACGACGCCAGGTGCTGATAGAACGGGCCGTTGTCCCAGAAGCCGGGCTCGCTGCAGCCAATGCACGGATGGCCTGATTTCACCGGCGAGCTGGTGCCTTCATTCCATCCCACAACGGAGCAGGCGTTGTAAGTCACCGGCCCGCGGCAGCCCACCTTATAGAGGCAATAGCCCTTCTTCGCGTTCTCGTCGTCGAAGGACTCGACGAACAGGCCCGCATCGTAGTTCGGCCGACGATAGCAGGTGTCGTGCACGCGGCGACCGTAGAACTCCTTGGGACGGCCGAGGGAGTCGAGCTCGGGAATCTGCCCGAGGACGAGCAGGTGCGAAACCACCGCCATCATCACGTCGGCGATGGGGGGGGCATCCGGGGACGTTAATCACCGGCTTGTTGATGAGCTTGCTGATGGCGTGCGCGCCGGTCGGATTCGGCTTGGCCGCCTGCACTCCGCCGAAGGATGCGCATGCGCCCCAGGCGACGACGGCGGCGGCATCGGCAGCCACTTCCTGCAGGATCGACTCGGCGGTCTTGCCGCGCACCATGCAATAGACGCCATTGTCCTTGGTCGGCACCGCGCCTTCCACGAGCAGGATGTACTTGCCCTTCTGGTCGCGCATGGTATCGGTGAGGCTCTTCTCGGCTTGGAAGCCGGAGGGCGCCATCAGCGTTTCAGAGTAATTAAGGTTGACGATGTCGAGCAGGGCGTCGGCCACGATGGGGTGCGACGCGCGGATAAACGACTCGCTGCAGCCGGTACATTCCTGGAAATGAAGCCAGATAACGGCGGGCTTCTCCTTCTTTTCGAAGGCCGAAACCACTTGCGACACGCCCGAGCCCTGAATGCCCATCACGGTCGCGGCCATGCCGCAGAACTGCAGAAACTGGCGGCGGCTGTAGCCCTTGTCCTGCATGGATTGCCAAACGGTATTGCCCATGACCACCTCGCTTGCTGTTGCGTCTGACGAGATGGTCATGTGATCCAACACACATCCCGCCATTGACGAAAGCGACAGTACGCGATTTAAAACACGCTCGACTGTGCGCGGCATCACAGTTGATTGGTCACGGAGTGCGACTAAGTTAGTCGGTTTTATGACCTGCATCACTTACCCAATGCTCCCCAGGCGCTTTCGCTTCGCCCGGTTTGCACTGCGAACTCGGTGGCAGGCGTGGGAGCAGGAAATCGCAGGCGGCGCGACCGGTACTCTCCTAACCCCGGTCCAGCCACTAAGTCCAACAGAGTATTGTTCTGGCGGCGGCTATTCGGGAAGCATGCTAGTCTGGCCGTTGTCCACCCCGGGAGGGTTCCCATGCGTCGTATTGCTCTCTTATGTATTGCCATGTTTGCTGCCCCGGCGTTTCTACTGGGCCAGGCCGGCGAGCCTGCCGATTCCGGCGCCACGCTGCGCATCAACAGCCGCGCGGTGCTTGTGGACGTAATCGTTACGGATGGGCATGGGAATCCGGTCACGGGACTGAAGCAGAATGCCTTTTCGGTCACGGAGCAGGGCAAACCGCAGGAGATCGGCTTTTTCGAGGAGCATCACGCGAACGAGCAGACGGCCGAGGCGGTGCCGGCGCCGAAGTTGCCGGACGGCGTCTTTTCGAACTTCTCGCCGTATCCGCAGCCGCCGGCAGTCACGGTGCTTCTTCTGGACTCGCTGAACACGCGCATGGAGAACCAGAGCTTCGTGCATGCACAGGCGCTCAAGTTCCTGAAGACTGCGAAGCCGGGGTCGCGCATGGCGATCTTCACCATGGGGCTGGGACTGCACTTTGTCCAGGGGTTCACCGACGATCCCACCGTGCTGACCGCGGCCCTCAGCAACAAAAAGAACAACTGGGTGGAAACCTCGGTGATGCTGAAGGGGCAGGACGAGAACAACGCGCAGCAGAACGTGATCTCGATGATGTCGGCCCAGGCTCCTGGAGGCGGTTCCGTTGCCTCTCCGGGATCGATCGCCGCGCTGCAGCAGTTCATGCTGGAGAATGACGGCAGGCGTACTGTCGATCGCGTTCTGCTCACATTCGAGAACTTTCAGCGGCTGGCTACGTTTCTCAACAGCTTTCCGGGGCGGAAAAATGT
>Ga0134126_10001307_pt1 | contig 31657 bp, 29 predicted proteins | sample KB31752_FD_96881 | JGI IMG/M metagenome (GOLD analysis project Ga0134126, IMG submission 96881) | Terrestrial soil microbial communities with excess Nitrogen fertilizer from Kellogg Biological Station, Michigan, USA - KB3-175-2 | ecosystem: Environmental > Terrestrial > Soil > Unclassified ... | reverse complement strand
GTTGCCGCTTCAAATAGTTCCGCAATCAATTTTGCCGAATTAAAATCATCATCCATCGCCTGGTAACAAGAGCTTACCCAGGGCTTTACTTCTATAGTTGATGTTGTTCCGGGTTTTATCTTATCCAACTCGGCATAAGCCTGCATTAACCGTGCCAGACCCTTTTCCGCGGCCTTGAGGGCAGTATTTGAAAAATCCAGGGTACTGCGGTAGTGTGCCTGGAGAATAAAAAACCGGACGGTCATGGGAGAATAAGCCTGGTCAAGAATCTCTTTGCGGCTGCCGGAGAAAAGCTCATTCAAAGTAATGAAATTCCCCAGGGATTTGCCCATCTTCTGCCCATTGATGGTAAGCATGTTGTTATGCACCCAGTATTTGGCGGGCTGCTTCCCGTTTCCTGCCACAGATTGTGCAATCTCACATTCATGGTGCGGGAAAAGAAGATCCATTCCACCGCCATGAATATCAAAAACTTCACCCAGGTACTTGGCGCTCATCGCCGAGCACTCTATATGCCAACCGGGAAAACCATCACCCCAGGGGGATGGCCAGCGCATAATATGCTCCGGGCTTGCCTTTTTCCAAAGGGCAAAATCAGACCTGTTTCTTTTTTCTTCCTGTCCATCAAGGGTTCTTGGGCCTGCGCCCGCCTGCAGTTCTTCAAGTACCCGGCCTGAAAGAATTCCATAATGATGGTGTTCGTTATACTTTAAGATATCGAAGTAAACAGAGCCGTCAGCTTCATAAGCAAGGCCCGCATCCATAATTCTTTTGATGAGTTCGATCTGCTCAATGATGTGGCCGGATGCGCGCGGTTCAATACTGGGAGGCAGCACGTTGAGCTTTGCCATATTGTTTTCAAAAACCCAGGTATAGTGATGCGCTACTTCCATGGGTTCTATCTTTTCAAGCCTTGCTTTTTTTTCAATCTTATCTTCCCCTTCATCGGCATCGTTTTCAAGGTGGCCCACATCAGTAATATTCCGCACATACCTTACCCGATATCCTTTGTGCCTTAGGTAGCGAAAAATAAGATCGAAAGTTACGTAAGGGCGGGCATGCCCCAGGTGTGTGTCGCCATAAACAGTTGGGCCGCAGACATACATCCCCACAAAAGGAGGTTTTATAGGAATGAATTCTTCTTTTTCCCGGCTCAGGGAATTATATAATTTTATGGGATGCTCCATTTAGGGCGAAATTAGGGATTATCAATGACCAATGATCAATGATAAGTAATCAATGATCAATAAATTTGTTCAGGTAAGATTCGTAGGTTGTTAGTCTTGCGCCCAAAGAGATTCAAAACTTTCGGGAAAATTGTCAAAACGCTCTTCGACTCCCACAGTTGAAACCGTGGGCTTGGTCTCGCTCTCCGCTCTCCGCCCTCGCTCTCAATTTATCCGCCTATTATTTCACGCAGCCGGTCAATGCTTACGTTGTATATCATGGTGGCGCCTTTTATTTCATCAGGTGCTTCAAAGTCGGTGACGATAAGGGCCACATCCCCGGTAAGCTCATCCTTTTCTATTTCAAACAGGAAATATTCATTTTCCGGCTTGCCGGCCCATTGAAATTTAGCAAATTTATTTGCCCTTTTGCCCAGCATTTTGGCTTTTTCTTCGCTTCCTTCCCAAAGAAAGGTATAGTTGTCCCCGTCAACCCTCACGTCATCGGCGAACCACTCGGCCAGGCCGGAAGGTGTGCTGATATATGTATACAGGAATTCCGGGCTGGAATTGATCTGGTACTCAAGCTGAAACTTCTTTCTTTCTGACATTTGCTTTTCTGCAACGGCTGTATCGGGGGGCAATAAAGGTAATTTTTGCATTAAGTACAAATTTACTGAGGTATTATTTTTTTTTGTCATAAAGTTGTAAACCGGAAAAAGCTATTTTACAGTTACAAATAATCGGGTATAAAAGGATGCAAAACTATACAGTTATTCGCCTGCGCCAAAGATAAAAGGCATATTGCCTACAACGTCATAGTTTTCCACATCATAATTGCCACCGTCCCTGCCGTCGCCCTTATCATTTACGAGAAGCATGATAGCCATCAAAACAACACTGGCGGCCATGACTCCCATCGCTAAGGGCAACCCTATATTAATGCTGCTTTTAGCGGGGGCAGGTTTAATACGACGCTGTATCATGATTTTTTTAACGAATTTTAAGTTTAACCTTAGTATATACAAGATTACCTGCTGCAAATTTACAGTTCCAGTTATTAATAAGAAATATTATACCCTTTTTGTTCTAAAAAAATCCTGCCGCTCAAGTAAATCCTTTCCTGCAACCCGGAATTCGTCCCATATATTCTTCAAAATTTCGGCTGCCGGTTCAATGTCTTTAATGTACCCCGCTACCTGGCCTATCTCCAGTTCGCCCTCGTCCAGGTTCCCTTCAAACATTCCTTTTTTCGCCCTGCCCCTCCCCAGCATGTCTGCCAGGGTTTCCGCGTTCGCGCCGCTCTTTTCAGCAGATGAAATTTCTTCATAAAACCTGTTGTGGAGCATCCTTACCGGGGTAAGCGACTTTAAAGTCAGGGTAGTATCTCCTTCCTGGGATTCAATAGCCAGTTTTTTGAAAGCCTCGTGGCCTGAAGATTCATTGCTCAGTGCAAAACGCGTCCCAACCTGTACACCATCTGCCCCGAGGGCCATGGCGGCAAGCATAGCCCGCCCGGAACCGATTCCCCCTGCGGCAATCAAAGGGATTTTTATGGCGTCCCGTACAGCAGGGATTAAAACGAGGGTAGTGGTTTCCTCGCGACCGTTATGACCGCCCGCTTCAAAGCCTTCCGCTACTACCGCATCCACCCCTGCATCCTCGCTTTTTAAGGCGAACTTAACACTGGATACCACATGAACCACCGTAATACCATGCGATTTTAATAATGAAGTCCATGTTTTTGGGTTGCCTGCCGAAGTAAAAACTATCTTTACCCCTTCTTCAATACTTACCTGGATATGCTTTTCAATATCGGGATAAATCAAAGGCACATTTACCCCGAACGGTTTATCAGTGGCGGCTTTGCATTTGCGGATATGTTCCCTTAAAATTTCAGGGTACATGGAACCTGAGCCAATGAGGCCCAGCCCGCCCGCATTGCTCACGGCAGAGGCCAGTTCCCAGCCCGAACACCAGATCATTCCCGCCTGGATAATGGGGTATTGAATATTAAAAAGGTTTGCGACCCGGTTTCCCGGCATGGCTTCCTGATGCTCGTGGGACATTTTGAATATTTGGTTTCAAAGATAAGGGTGAAGACAATGTGATGATGTGATAATGTGTTGATATGATAATTGCTTCGCAAGAGTGTCTATCATAGAAGGCCGCTCTCCGCTCTCCTGATGGCAAACTGTCAAGCGTCAGCGATTCCCCTCCTTCCTTTTAAGGAGGGGAAATCCGAGAGGATTTTGGAATTTAAGGCCGGGGTGGTTGGCGACAAACATTGCCGCCATCAATGCCGTCATTGCGAGGGAGGCACGACCGAAGCAATCCCGTGGAATTAAGAAGCCGAACGTGAAAATTGCGTCATTGCGAGAGAGCTTTGCGCCATTAGTGCGTCATCGCGGGCTTGACCCGCAATCCCGTGGAATTAAGACGCCGAACGTGAAAGAAGCCTCAATGCCCGCGCCAGTTTGTAACTGGCGTGCAATTATAATGCAAGTTTGTAACTTGCGGCTCATGAGTACAAAATACACCATAAAAAACAACGACAACTTTTATTTCCTCACATTTACCACCGTACAATGGGTAGATATATTTTCAAGGCAGATATACCGCGACATCATGATTGACAGCTTTAAACATTGCCAGGAGCATAAGGGCCTGCATTTACACGCTTATGTTATCATGACCAATCATTTGCACCTCATAGCTTCTGCTGAAAAAGAAAAAGAACTTTCCGGGATTGTGCGGGACATGAAAAAATTTACCAGTAAAAAAATTGTTAAAATCTTTTCTTCGGCAGGCAAATTCAATTATAACAATGAAAACTACCAGGTATGGCAGCAAAGCAACCCTGCTACAGAATTATGGTCTTTTGAAGTCATTAAGCAAAAAACAGATTATACCCACTACAACCCTGTGCGGGCAGGATTGGTACAATTGCCTGAACACTGGCTTTATAGCAGCGCCACAAACTATGCCGGACTTGAAAGTTTGATAGATGTGGATTTGTTGTTTTAGTGCAGTTGGAAACTGCTTTTATTGCTCGCGCCAGTTTATAACTGGCGCGCAATTATAAAACAAGTTTGTAACTTGTTTTAGTACAGTTGAAAACTGCCTTTATACTTCCACGCCAGTTACAAACTGGCGCGAGCAGGGGGCCAGTTCCCAGCCCGAACACCATATCATCCCCGCCTGGATGATAGGGTATTGAATATGAAAAAGGCTCGTAACCCGGTTTCCCGGTATGGCTTCCTGATACTCGTGAGACATAATGAATATTTGGTTTCAAAGATAAGGATGGAGGGGATTAAAACCTATTGGCAAAAAATCCGGCAGGTTTTTTAAAACTCACTATTTGGAACGAAAAACCTTTAGGTTTGTTAAGTGAATTCAACTACCTTTGCACCCATTAACTATCTACCCGAATTATGTTCAAAAATAGAGCTATCACGTTTTATGCCTATATCCTTATTCACATCATTGGCATTACGGCGTTGTTTCTCGTTCCTTTCAGCTGGAAATACGTAGTCCTGTTTGTGGTTACTTATTTCTTCGGCATGTTTTTTATTACGGCAGGCTATCACCGTTATTTCAGCCACAGGTCGTACAAGCTCGCCCGTATCCCACAATTTATTATGGCATGGATGACGATGTCCTCAGCCCAAAAAGGGATATTATGGTGGGCTGCCAACCACCGCGACCACCATATCCACTCAGACCAGGAGGCTGACCTCCATTCACCGGTGCTGAAAGGTTTCTGGTATTCCCATATCGGTTGGATTTTTGACCCTGCCACGCAAGGGTACAATCCCAAAAAAATCACTGATTTCGGAAAATATCCTGAGCTGCGTTTCCTCGACAAGCACCACTGGATACCAACCGTATTTTTTGCGGCGGTTGTATTTGCTATTGGGGGCATTTCAGGTTTTGTATGGGGATATTTACTGCCTATTATCTGTATGTACCAGGCATCCTACTGTGTAAACTCCCTGGCCCACGTTTATGGTACCCGTCGTTTTGAAACGGACGACCATAGCCGGAACAATATTTTCCTTGCCATCATTACCCTCGGCGAAGGCTGGCACAACAACCACCACCACTGTAAGAGCTCGTGCAGGCAAGGGTACAAATGGTGGGAAATTGATATGACCTTTTACCTGCTTACAGTATTGTCATGGGTGGGCATTGTAAAGGACATACGTCCATTCAGGGCAGAAAACACCAAGGGAATTGTGGTGGAAGCGGCAAATAATTACGAATTAGGAATTACGAATTAGGAATTGCTTCGCATTACTCCTTACTCCTAATTCCTGACTCATACGCCCTGATAATATCATGCTCTACCTCAAAATGGTAAGATGGGCGTAATGCTGAAATATAATTCCGGATCTCAATTAAGGATGGGTACTCGTTTTCGCTGGTAAAAAGTCTGGCATCCGGAATGAGAAGGACATGGTTTTGCTGAGTATTTAATATTGCGCTTATTTCCTTTTTTATGGAAAGCTCAGTCAACCCTTTTTCAAGGCTTTCGTGGGTGTCCAGCCAAAAAAGAGCGGGATAATCTATTGATTTAAGAAGTAAACTGAGCTGCTCGCCACTTTCTCCTTTTATCACTTCAATTTGAGGTAATAGATAGAATTTTTCTTTGGCATTGAGGTACCGGTCAATATTGAGTTCTATGGTATATATCTTTTTGAAATCGTCCTGCACCGCCCACGGCAAGGCACCCAATTGGGTGCCTGTTTCTATAAGGGTATCAAGACTATACCTGGCGGCGTAGGTTTTCACTACGCCTTGTTTGTACTCATGCGGAGGCGGATAAGGATGCCCGGCATTGCGCCATTTTCGGAATATTGCATTGGATAATAGCTTCTGCCTGAACTTCCTGTATCGCTTTTTTATTTTTTCAACAATCGAATCCAGGTATTTTTTCAAGATATGGATAGCTATTAAGTGAGGATGAGTTTGTTACATTTCCGCCAACTGGCTATCCATAGCTTGCGCAACAGAATATTTTACTTCAGATATTTCTTTTATCTGACCGGTACTGTAATAAAAATTGCCATCCTTATCTTGTTGTGCCGTATTCACCATAGCCTTTGCCAGGGTTTCAGCACCAATGGAGTTTCTATTCGTATTTCCCCGGCTGCCGGAATTAAAAAATCTTGACATAATCCTGTCCCTGTTAACAACAATATTGTCTTCATAACTAACCTCAGAAGGCCGGAAAATGTGGAGGGAAGTAAAACTAAATTGCTCCAGGCCTTTTTCCATTTCCCCTTTTACACGCAGATACAGGTCAGATGAATGATTGTCTGCACCCTTGGTTGAAATGGCAAGGAACCGCTTCACACCATGTTCGGATGCAATGTTGGCGGCTTCGGTAGGAATATGAAACTCAATGCGCCGCAAAGCTGCCGGGCTTCCCGCGTTTTTTAAATTGGTGCCGATGCAGGAAAAAACATCATCTACGCCATCATAATATTTTTCCATGTTGGCGGTATAGTCGAAATCTATAACGGCTTGCTCAACCCGTGGATCAGCAATATCAAGTCGTCGTCGAACCAGAACAATAACTTTTGAATAGTATGAACTATTCAGTAAAATATTTAGACAGTGGCGGCCTGTAAGCCCTGAAGCCCCCAGGATTAGTGCGGTTTTTTGTTGCATTTTGTTTGTATTTTTGTTGCATTTTTATGAAAGGTGTTTTGTCTGACTTTAATCTGAAGTCATCCAGACTAAAAATAAGCTGCGCAATATACATTGATTTTTATATTACAAAAAAATTTTTTTTTAAATGCGTGGAAAACGATAAATTGAATGGCAAAAAAAATTAAAAGTATTCAAGCCCAAAGGGCGGAAATAGGCACATTTGAGAAAGAACAAACCACGCCGTATTGTATATACCAGGTAAAAGAATATAACGAGAGTGGCCTGGTAACCCACGAAACCGAATATAGGCCAAATGGCCTTAAGGAAATGGAAGTCACTTTTGAATACGACCCTCAAATGAGGCTGATAGCCAAACAAACCTGGTACCCGCTTGAAGACACCCTCGAAAAAATGGTTTATTCCTATGACAGCGAGGGGAGAAAAATATCAGAAGAAAATTATTTTGGGGACGAAGTATTTGACCGGTTATTATTTAAATATGACGACAAGGGAAATATTATCAGCCAAATCCGCTCAGATGATGAAGAAGATATAGAAATTGAAAAACAACTGAGTGAGTTTGACGATAAAGGCAGACTTGTAAAACAGGTAAATTTTACAAACGGGCAGGTAGAAAGCAATATCGAATTTGAATACAATGAAGCGGGGCTTTGTATAAGGGAAACCCATGCCTATCCTGAAAAAAAGGCTGTAGAAACGACAGGCCATTCATACAACGAGCTGGGAAAAAGGACAACTTCGGAAACAAAAGACAAGCATGGTGACGTTATAGCCTATCTTGAAGTGGAATACGATGAAAAAATGAACCCTATAAAATATGTCAGCGAAACGGGAGGGTTCCATAACAGCAAATCCATTCACCAGGTGGTATATGACGAACAGAACCGGGCTATTGAAAATGAATATTTTGATGTTCTCAATAATTTTCTCATGTCAAAGGAGATATATGTTTATGATGACGATGGTAATATAATTGAAGAGGAAATATTTGAGACCAACCCTATGGCAGGGCTGAAAAAGACCCATTATAAGTTGAAGGTCGAATACGATTTTTATGGATAAATGTATCTTTTTCAAAAAAAATGCGTTAACTTTCCAACGTAATGCCGGTTCCTATCGTCTTAATAGCTGTGAACTACAAAAGAAGGATTTGAAAAACGGCTGAATTCAGCATGGCAATAAATAAAACAGTTCAGGAAAAAGAACTAATCAGGGGCTGTGTCCGAAAGGACCGCCGCTGCCAGAAACTGCTGTTTGAAAAATATTGCCAGGATATGCTTGCCATCTGTATGCGATACTCAAGGGACAATGACGATGCACAGGATATCTTGCAGGATTCTTTTATAAAAGTTTTCTCAAAATTTGACCTGTTTAACGGCGAAGGGACCATAAGGGGCTGGATACAAAGCATTGTAATACGAACAGCCATTGACCATTACCGCAAGCAGCAGAGAGAATATAAAAACATCGTTTCGGAAGATGATTATTGGGAAACCGGGGAAGATGCCGAAATAGAAGCAGACCTGGCGGCGGAAGAAATTGTTAAAATCATCCAGACGCTGCCTTACCTGCAAAGGACGGTTTTCAATTTGTTTGCCATTGAAGGATATTCTCATAAAGAAATTGCCGAAGAACTGACTATAACGGAGGGTACATCGAAATGGTACCTGTGCGAAGCAAGAAAGACACTAAAGCTCATACTTTCCCCTGTGTATGAGCAAAAATTAAAAGAATATGCGGCTTAGGAGCCTTGATAGATATATAAAGGATAAGGTGCACGGCTACAAGCCTCCCTTTGACGAGAACCTCTGGAGGGGTATTGAGGAAAAACTGCCCCCTGCGCGTGTACCAGGAGGGAGAGGGTCATGGATGCTGCCCGTGGCAGCCGCGGTGGCTATTTCCATATTGGCGCCATTCACCATTAAATTTTATAATATAACCGGCAGGAACCAGGAAATTGCGATTAATAATGGTAAAAGCGACATGGGCCAAACTACTGTTCAATCCAGGGTAAACAGCAGTATACAGTCACCAATTTCTTCAGCCGTATATTCGGCCTCACCTTCTACCTCATCCTCCCCTACTACTTCATCCTCATTTGCCACTTCGTCCGCCTCCACTACTCCATCCTCATCTCATACTTACAGGACTGGAGATAATTCAGGACCTGAACATACAAAAAAACACGGTTTAGCGGCTGCATTTACAAAAAGACATGCTCACAGAAACTTCCAGGGATTATCTGAACCTTCTATTGGCTATACGGCAGGAATAGAAAATAAACAGGCCGGCCTGCAAAACCAACCAAATACGACAGGTGTAGAAATTGCTTCAAACCAGAAGCTATCAGGGAAAGAACTGATGGAATATATTTCCCCTAAATATTCAGCGATTGCAAGCAATGCAAACGAAACCATCAGCAAGAAAAACGAAACAAGGTATCCTGATCGCAAAAACCACCACCCGATAAAGAGCGACAGGTGGGAAAACTGGCAGAGCATCTATTATCCTTTCTGGAACAATCCCGCTTATACAGGTTCTGAAGGCAAAGTAAACATTACCGCTGATTATAAAACCGACAATATCTCTGATCCCGGTTCGCGCAGTTCGCGATACACATATACCAATATAGGAGCTGACTACTATTCATCCACACTCGGTCTTGGTGTTGGCCTGTACAGGCTTAGCGAGCTTTCGCCTTTTTCGGAACAAAACACTTATGGCCTGTCGCTTTCCAAATCAGTTTTGCGGATAGGCTCTACCAGTATCAAAATCGGAATATCAGGTACTTCGATAGACAACAGCATTTTCTTTAACCAGCTCAATTATTCTGATCAGATTAACCCTTTTGGATTTATCAAGGCTACCAGCGAAAAAGATATTGCGGGCACAACACAGGCTTTTGGGGTAAATGGAGGGCTCTGGATAACCAATCCGCGTCTCGTGGCCGGCCTTGACGTTACAAATATCAATCAACCCAGGCTCGGCTTTTCGTCGGATGCCCTGGCCCTCCCCAGGCAGTGGAGGACAATGCTCGGGTACCGGTTTGCAATAGGCCGCGACTGGCAGTTTATGCCAATGGCGATCATAACCCGCGAAAACAGGGTGAACCAGGCCAATGCCATGTTTACGGCTGTTTTCAAAAACAACTTCATGCTTTCTGTTGCGTACCAGAATATTGACCCGGTTTCCGGACTCGGCAATCCTTATATATATGGGGCTGTCAACATCGCTAAAAAAGTACGCGTGTTCGCTTCTTATGGAAATGACCTGGCACTACAGCAAACAGGTATCAACGAAACTTTTGTACATATCGGACTGAAATACCTGGCGCTCAGGTAACAATATGAGGGTATTTTATCTTCTTATACTTCTGTGTCTTTTTACCAGCTACGGGTGCAGTAAAAAAATGGATGAGGCTGCCCCATCCAATATGCCCAAATTATTTGTGCCCACTGCATTTACCCCAAACGGGGATGGCCTGAATGACATATATCTCGTGGGAGCTTCTGGGCCGCTGACCTATTATCATATTGCCATTTACGATAATAATAATATCACCGTTTACGAGGGCGACAACATCAGCAAAGGATGGGACGGTAAATACCTGGACGAGCCGGAACCTGTAGGCAGCTATCTATGGGTGATCAACTACCAGGCCGAAGGCACCAAAGTGGTCCAGACGAGCGGCTGGCTTGAATTGATAAGGTGAGAGGTTATTATTATGGAACCTTCCTCCCCATAATCACAAGATCCCTTTCAACCCCATCAAGTACTGCTACACCCGGCAAATGCCCCCAGGGTTCAAAGCCGTATTTTTTGAAGAGATGGATGCTTGGCAAATTATGCCCAAAAATAAATCCGAGAAGGTTTTTGATATCCAGTTTGGGACATTCTGCCAATGCTTTTTCCAGCAGTATTTTTCCCAGGCCTTTGCCTTGTGATGCTGTTGTGATATAAATACTTACCTCGGCAGTACCATTATAAGCAGGCCTTCCGTAAAATGATTGAAAACTTGTCCATGCAATCATTTTTCCACCTTCTTCAACTACCCAAAGCGGGCGGGTTTCATGATTGTGCGCCTCAAACCAGGCCATTTTGCTTTCTACGCTTACGGGTTCCAGGTCAGCCGTCACCATCCTGCCTTCAATTGTTTCATTGTAAATAGAAACAATGGCAGCCAGGTCATTGATGGTGGCATTTCGGATGCTGTATTTGTGCATGGGTCAACACTCTGGCGCAAGCCAATTTTTTAATTTTTCAATCTTTTAATTCTCAATTTCATCCTTATATATCTCCGCTATCACCTGTTTGTATTTTTCCTGTATCACCTTGCGTTTCAGTTTTAGCGTAGGTGTTATTTCACCCGTATCAACGGTCCACTCATCGGCAACCAATACAAACTTCTTTACCCTTTCCACTTCGCTGAATTTTTTATTGAATTCATCCCTAAGCTCCGCAAATTTTTTTACTACCTGCTGTGATTTCAGCATTTCTTCTTTGGTCTGGAAAGCAATGCCTTGCTGCTCGCACCAGGCCGTAAGACTGGGAATGGCAGGAACGATCAAAGCCGAAACCGACTTCTTGTTCTCCCCTATTACCATGATATGATCAATCAGGAACGATTCCTTAAAATAGTTCTCAATCACCTGTGGGGCAATATATTTACCTCCTGATGTTTTAAACAGTTCCTTTTTTCGGTCAGTGATTTTCAGAAACCTCCCGCCCACCATTTCACCGATATCACCCGTATGCAGCCAGGCCTCTTCATCTATTACCGTGGCCGTAAGTTCGGGTTGCCGATAGTAGCCAAGCATCACGTTCGGGCCTTTAACGCAAATTTCACCGTCGGCTTCTATTTTTACCTCCATACCCGGCAAAGGCGGTCCCACGGTCCCGATCATGCACTTTCCTCTTTTAAAATCATTTACGGCTATGGCAGGCGATGCCTCCGTAAGCCCATACCCCTCACGTACTTTGATCCCTGCCGTATTAAAAATCCTGGCAAGGCGTGGCTGCAAAGCGGCGGCCCCGCTCACTATCCCTATTATTTCACCCCCAAGGGCTTCTTTCCATTTGCTAAAAACAAGTTTGCGCGCTACAGCCAATTGCAGTTCATAAAAAGGGTTTTGAAAGGTATCTACTTTATAATTATTGGTCAGCCTCATGCTCCAGTCGAACAAGGTCTTTTTGATACCTTTCAGCTCTGCGCCCTTATTTATGATTTTTTCGTAGGTTTTTTCCAGCAGGCGTGGGACAGTAGTAAAAAAATGCGGCCTTACTTCATTCAGGCTCTCAGCGAGGTTTTCGATACGCTCCGCGTAATAGACAGATACCCCAACATAAAAAAACAGGTAGCAAACCATGCGCTCGAAAACATGGCACAGAGGCAGCGAACTGAGAATGCGCATATCCGGCAATACAGGCAATACAGGTTTCCCTGCCTTCACGTTGCTTTCAATATTCCGGTGGCTGAGCATGACCCCTTTGGGTGTGCCCGTGGTTCCGGAAGTATAAATAATTGTTGCCAGATCATCAGGATCAATGGCGCTTTTAATTGCCTCTACTTCTTTTTTATAAGGTTCGCCCCCGAGCAAAATCTCAGACCAGTGCGGAGCCCCTTGCACTTCATTAAAAGTATATATCTTTTCCAGGGAAGGAATTTCCTGCTGAATGGACAATATCTTTTCGTACAGGGTTTTATCCCCTACAAAAGCCAGTTTTACTTCTGCATGGTTAAAAATATACCTGTAGTCGTCAATGCTGATATTGGGATAAACGGGTACATTTACCGCGCCAACCGACATGATTCCTATGTCCATTATATTCCATGCCGGCCGGTTGGTGGCAACGATTGCAACCTTATCTCCGGGCCTTATCCCATATTGATAAAGCCCATTGCTTACCGCCCTGCATTTTTCCACTACTTCCTTTGTGGAATAGCCCCTCCACTCGCCATCAACTTTCTCTGCCAAAGAACATTGCAATGGATGGTGCTCCAGTTGGTACTCAAATACGTCAAACAGTTTCTTAAATTCCATACCCGGTTTGCTTCCCCTATTTCGACGACTTACTTTTGTCTTGAAACAAAAGTAACAAAAATTCAAGGCTCTTGAAGAAATTGGCTGAAAGCTGCATTTCATTCACTAAACAAAACAAGGCCGCTTCCACCTTAGGAGGTCAATTAAAGTCATTCTGCAGCTGTGTTTTGTTCTTAACGTTCATTTCATTTGCTTTCTTAGCCATTTTTTCAAAGGCCGCTCCAAACTTAGTTCGGCATGAAAATTTATACATGACTTTCCGAAGCAAGGTTCAATTTTAGCAAAATAAACTAAATTCGAGGACGTTTCGTTAGAAAATTGATTAAAGGGAGAAGAAAAATGGCCAAAAAAATTTATGCCTGGACATTGTTTTTTATAGTTTACACAGTTTCAGGTGTTTTTGGCCAGGACAGTATCACGGCGAAGCTGGACAGGGAGCTCAATTCCATGCAATATGATTCCCTCACGACCATAAGCGTTTCCAAAGTTGCGGGGTACCCGGCTGAAGCCGCTTTTGATATTGGGATGGCCTGGTCTATGAAAAATGATGATGATAACTGTATCAGCTTTATGAGCCTTGCCATAAATAAGGCGCCACATATGACAAAAGCATATTATTACAGGGGGATATCATTCAGTTCCATAGAAAAATACCTCGAAGCCATAAGTGATTTCCGGGAGGCGATATCCCTCGATCCATCTAACAGTGAATATTATACCTCTCTGGGTGATGTTTATTTTAAAATTCCCCAATATGATTCTGCTTTGCAATGTTATAAATCGGCCATTGCGCAAAAGCAACCCGAAGAGCGGGCTTATTCTATGATAGCACAGGTATATGACGCACAAAACATGATGGATAAGGCGCTTGGCGCTTATTATTTTATGAAAAGCAAAGTTCCACAATCGTCTGATTATTATAAAATTGCATTATATAATATAGGCCTGTTGGAAATATTAAATGCCAATTACGACAAAGCGGAGCCTGTGTTGAAAGAATTTATAAGGTCATCCCGAATGGATTACCGTGCCCACCCCCTTCTCATGCAGGTATATTATGGCAAAAAAGAATATGACAGCGCCACGACATTGAGGGACACATTGTATAAGGCTTATGCAAAAGGCAGATTACGAAAAACCTTAAAAGACCGGTTCTGTTTCGACCAGTTTAAGTGGAAGGACAAGCATGTAGAGGCTTACGAAAAATTTGAAACCCCCAGGAATAAAGGAGATTCAAAGCTGATTTTTTTTGTGTTTGACCAGGGCGGAAATATAGTTTTATCCATACAAACCGAATATGACCCCATGCTGGTGGAACTGGGCACCGAAATGAAATATGACCTGGGAGAAAGCATTGGGGATAAAGATGTGCTATTCCCTAAACAGTTTGGCAACAATATCAATTATGATGAATTGAAACAAACGGTCCTGGACGTGCTGGATGGGAAACTGAAACCAAAAATCAACTAAAAGAAACCAAAAGCCGTACCTTTGCGTTTGATAATGTAAACAACGATAACGCCCATGATTACCGTAAGCGAAAAAGCAAAAGAAAGACTTGAGAGACTGAAAAAAGAAGAAGGAAAGCCGGAAAATGCTTTTCTGCGCGTTGGCGTGGCCGGTGGGGGCTGTTCCGGGCTGTCTTATAAGCTTGATTTTGATACGGAAATCAAACCGGGAGACCAGATTTTTAATGATAATGATTTCCAGGTAGTTGTGGATATGAAGAGCTTTTTGTACCTGGCCGGCACCGAGCTGAATTATGATGATGGCCTCAACGGCAAAGGGTTTGAGTTCCAAAACCCCAACGCCAGCCGCACCTGCGCCTGCGGGGAAAGTTTCGCGGTGTAATTTCCGTTTGTTCTAAAATAATATTCCCAGGATTGTATTTGTTGGCAAGGGGATTGCCTTGCATGTCCTTCATTTCGGCTGCTAATCTCCCGGAAAAATAAAACACCGTCAATTTGCGGAATTCCCTTAATTTCGCCTCTAAGCTAACCTTTTTTTGAAGACCCATCATGCTCGTTAAAACTTTCGGTTCCGCTGTCAATGGCGTTGATGCGCAAACCATTACTATTGAGGTAAATGTAAGCGGGAGTTCCGGGTATTTTCTTGTAGGGCTGCCGGATAACGCTATAAAAGAAAGCCAGACCCGTGTGGATGCAGCCATTATCAACAGCGGCTACAGTCCCACCCGTAAGAAGGTGGTTATAAACATGGCCCCGGCTGATTTAAGAAAAGAAGGGTCGGCTTATGATTTGCCGATTGCCATTGGATTACTGGCCGCAAGCGACCAGGTAAACCCCGAAGTGTTAGACAAATACATCATTATGGGCGAACTGTCGCTCGACGGTGGCCTGATGCCTATAAAAGGCGCCCTGCCCATAGCCATCCAGGCCCGGAAGGAGGGCTATAAAGGAATGATATTGCCTGTGCAAAATGCGCGCGAAGCAGCGATTGTAGATAAGCTGGAAGTCTATGGTATGGAGAACCTTAGCCAGGCCGTGGACTTCCTGAACGGTGATGAAAAAGTGGAACGGACCATCGTAAATACCCGCGAGGAATTTTACGATAGAATGAACCTTTTCGATATTGATTTTTCTGATGTGAAAGGACAGGAAAATATCAAACGTTCCCTGGAAATAGCGGCTGCCGGTGGGCATAATGTTATTTTGATCGGTCCACCGGGAGCAGGCAAAACGATGCTTGCCAAAAGGCTGCCTACCATATTACCGCCTCTAAACCTTTATGAAGCGCTCGAAAGCACCAAAATACACTCGGTTTCAGGGCATTTGCCTTCGGGTTCCTCCCTTATAACGATAAGGCCTTTCCGCTCCCCGCACCATACCATCAGCGATGTGGCGCTTGTAGGAGGCGGTGGCGTTCCACAGCCGGGTGAAATATCTTTGGCGCACAATGGGGTGCTTTTCCTGGATGAATTGCCGGAGTTCAAACGCTCCGTTCTGGAAGTATTGCGCCAGCCTTTGGAAGAACGGCGCATTACGATATCCCGTGCCAAATTTTCAGTTGAATATCCTTCGTCCTTTATGTTGGTGGCAAGCATGAACCCCTGCCCTTGCGGCTATTACAACCACCCTGAAAAAGAATGTGTCTGCGGGCCGGGTATCGTGCAACGCTACCTGAATAAGATAAGCGGCCCTCTATTAGACCGTATTGATATTCATGTGGAAGTGGTTCCTGTAGCCTTTACGGAACTAACCAATACAAAATCGTCTGAAACCAGCGATAAAATACGCGAACGGGTGATAATAGCCAGGCAGATACAGGAAAAGCGGTTTTCAGATCTCAGGGATGGACAGGAAAGCTCAAGCAACATCTATTGCAACGCCCAGATGAGCAGCAAGCAGGTACACCAGATATGCCAGATAACCACGGCAGGCCAAAACCTCCTGAAAACCGCCATGGAGCGCCTAAGTCTCTCCGCCAGGGCATACGACAGAATCCTTAAGGTGTCACGTACAATAGCTGACCTTGCAGCAAGTGATGATATTAAGATAGAGCATCTAGCAGAGGCGATACAGTATAGAAGTTTGGATAGGGAGAACTGGGCGGGGTAAGACAAAGCGGAGTGGTCTGTGGGAGACCACAGAACAGAGAACAGAGTATAAAGTTTTAATGCGCAAAAAGTATGGTTAAAACAACATCCAATAAAAATGAATCGGTTTTTGAAAAAATAAAACGTTTTGATGAGGCGAATAATGAATTCTGGAGTGCCAGGGATTTATTCAAAATATTGGAATATTCAGAGTATCGTTTTTTTAAACCTGTCATTGAAAAAGCAAAAGAGGCTTGTAAAAATAGTGGACAAAGTGTTTCAGACCATTTCGAGGATTTCCTCGAAATGGTTCATATAGGTTCAGGAGCAGCAAGAAACATAGAAAATATAAAGCTTTCGAGATATGCATGTTATCTTATTGTACAAAATGCAAGCCCTGAAAAAGAAATTGTAGCATTAGGCCAAACTTATTTTGCTGTACAAACAAGAATACAGGAAATATCTCAAATGAAAGCATTTCAGCATTTAAAGACAGAAGACGAACGTCGTGTCTTTTTAAGAATTGAAATGACTTTGCATAATAAACAATTGGCCAATGCTGCAAAAACTGCAGGCGTGGTAACGACACTTGATTATGCAATATTCCAAAATCATGGATACAAAGGTTTGTACGGAGGCCTGGATGCCAAAGCTATTCATGATAAAAAAGGATTGAAAAAAAATCAAAACATTCTCGATCATATGGGTAGTACGGAATTAGCTGCTAATTTATTTAGGGCAACTCAAACAGAAGAAAAAATAAGAAGAGAAAAAATTAAAGGTAAAAACAATGCTAATCAAGCGCATTATGAGGTTGGAAAGAAGGTTCGAAAAACAATAAAAGAAATTGGTGGAACTATGCCTGAAAACCTTCCGGTTGAAGATGATATAAAGAAAATAAACAAGAAGAATAACAATTTACTTTGATTAAAATCAAGCACCTTGCTGAGGCGATACAGTATAAGAGTATGGATAGGGAGAAGTGGGCGGGGTGATAAGTTATAATTTACGTCTAACTGACAAATTCAATAAATGAAAGGCAGATATTTAGAAATATGCAGTTTTGTAATCGGTATACTTACAACCAACATTTGTTGCGGTCAAATAATCCTAAATGCATATAGTGGATTTAAAGGGCTAAAATTTAATTACTCAACCCGCGATGATGTGGTAAAGGCCTTTGGTAAAGATTATATCTATTTACCTGATAGTTACGCTCCTGATTTGGAGGCTTCTAATATAAATGGTTACAAAAAAAACAGCGAAATAATATACAAAAATATTGGCATCTCTTTCATTTTAGATGATGATAACGAAATTGTCAATTATGTAGTTCTATCTGCTCCATTCACCGGTATTACGGACAAAGGCTTCCGAATCGAATTGGGGAAAACTACTTTTAAGGATATTTTGAATTATTTAAATGAAGACAGTTTGGATATTTCAACAACTGGAAACAGTATATATTGGGCTTTTTCATTTTGATGGCATAGAAGGTTATGTCATGAGAGACACAGTTGATCGATACAAACATATCAACGACCCAGGTTGGTTTAAAACATTAAATGCGACAAGAGTCTTTGTTGAAAGCCAAAAAATAAAATATATAATAGTTGATGGCAGGTATCGGAATCGTTATTCTCTAGATACGATTATTAATGATTGTCGTTGTAATACACCGAGATATGCTCCTGATTCTGTAATGCATTTGAATTGTTATAAATACAGGAAAGAAAAATTAATAGACTGGTACATCTACGGAGACCGAATGGCCCCGCCGTTAAAGGAAGGTATATGGAAGACATATTACCCTAACCATATAATCGAATCTCAGGGAATGTATAAGGATGATAAAAAAATTGGTTTATTTAGATTTTATGATCAAAATGGTATTCTAATTAATACAATCGACTATAATTCAAAAAATAGCCGTAAGCAGAAAAAGCCTTAAACGTCAATTGCCAAATGCACGAATGTAACATTTACCCCTGTTTCGGGATACAATACCGTAGCCTGGACAGAGAAAACTGGGCGGGATAGTTAATGGTATGGCCTGTGGGGACACAGGCCATGGAAATAGAATTGAAACAATCTTATTTTATTTTCGTTATTGTAGTTTAATCGACTGAAAATGAATGACGACACCATACATGATGTAGCGGATACTGCATTATGGATCGCGGGTTACCGGGCAAAAGAAACAGCTCTGCCAAATGCGGCCTTCAATGATTTCCTGGCCGGGCGCATGGCCGGTGAGCGCGGCATACACATGGCAGAAGATATGCAGCGGGCTGATGCCATGTCCTTTGCCATGGTAGTGCGTACCACCGGAATTGACCGGCTAATATACGACGCCATTCATAAAGGCGTAGATACTGTGATCAATCTTGGCGCCGGACTGGATACCAGGCCTTACCGCATGGACCTGCCGGCCGGCTTGAAATGGATTGAAGTAGATTATCAGAAGGTCATTGATTATAAATCCAGGCTTATTACAGAAAAGCCGGTATGCCAGTTACAGCGCTATGCTGCCGATCTTTCAGTTGATGCTGAACGGGAAAAGCTTTTTTCAAAGATCGGTTCAGAAGCTCAAAAAGCGCTTGTTATCACGGAAGGGGTTATCGGCTACCTGACACCCGGACAGGCGGAAAAACTGTCAAAAAGTATTTATGCGGTACCTTCTTTCCGGTACTGGATTATGGACTACAGCCAGGGGAAAATGCGCCATACGTATCGCAAAGAGCTAAAGGATAAACTGAAAAACTCTCCTATACAATTTAGAGCAGACAACCAGATCGCCTTTTTCTGTAAAGACGGATGGAAGGTGAGTAACAATATCTATATCCTGGACGAGGCTGACAGAATAGGTAAAAAACTTCCCCCAATGAAATTCCCCATTAATATTGCATTATGGCTCTTCCCTAAAAAGATGAGGGAGCTTGGCAACAAAACCTACGGATATATTATGTTTGGAAAAGAGTAAAAGGAGAAATATTCAGATGAACTAACTCCAAGTGCGTCTTATTGGACCACGCCAACTTCTTTTTCGAGCCTTGACAACACAATATCCGTGGGTGTTTTTACGGATAACTTACAATACATGGTTTCGGCAGAATCAAAGCTGCCGTTCTCGTAATATTTATTAGACGGGGCGCCCCCGCCACATACGTAATAATATTCGCAGGTATTCTTGCAGGTTTTAATCCCGCTTTGAATATCATCATTCATGAGCCTGAATTTTGGGGTATTGAGCGCATCTGCAAAACTATTTGTATATACATTGCCGAGGGCGAAATCCCCATAACGGTCTGATTTCTGCCCTAACAATTCGGGTGAAAAAGAAGAAAAATTGCCCTCATAATCCACTGATATTATGGCATAAGGAACGGTTTGATGGTTAAACCTCATGCCGTCGTTTACTTTATAATGTTCAGCAAACGGATCACCGATAATGCTTTGCTTAGAATTAAGGAACTCCCGGATCACCATTCTATGATCGTTTTGTTCCTGCAACTCATACAGCTTGCCCAGGAATGCAGACACGTTTTCGGACCTGCCATTTTCGAAAGAAGAAGACATATTGCCGCCTTCCACTTCTTCAAAATTGAGCCCGAGGTATTCTACGCCGAGATCTTTGAAAAAATTAAATATCTCATCCGGATAATTGCATGATTCGGCAGTGATTACAGCAATAATATGAAAACGGATATTATGCTTCCGGAGCAATGCCGCTCCCTCAAGCGCTTTGGCATGCGTCCCCTTGGCTGAACGCGTTACACGGTTCTTATCATGCAGAAATGCCGGCCCGTCAATGCTCAGCCCAATGCTTATCCTGTTTTCTTTAATAAAACGGCACCATTCATCCGTTACCAGCATCCCGTTTGTCTGGATGGAATGTTTTATTTTTACATGCGCAGGTGTACTGGAATCAATGATTTGAAAGTATTTTTTATAATAAGAAAGAGGTACGGCAAGGGGTTCCCCTGCATGCCATACTATCGTTACTTCTTTATCAATAATATTTGCTTCCACCACCCGCTCCATTAATTTTTCAACCGTTTCGGGTTTTATTTTATTGGTATTGCTCCTTTCAGGCAAATAACAATAGCCACAATCAATATTGCAAAAAGGGGAAGGCTGTATGACCAGCAGGTCTAATGGGCCGTAATTCATGCGTAGTTTGCTAAGCTATCCCGGAGTTGTTAACAGGTCGTATTATAAGCAAAGGAAGAATGGGCCCTAACGGCCGTGTCCGTGGTCATGATCATGTCCATGACCCCCATGATCCCACCGATCATGTCCATGGTCTCCCCTGTCGTGGTCATGCCCATGATCTCCCCGGTCATAGTCCCTGTGGAAATTGCCCCAGTCGTTCCATTTTGTCCAGTTGTTCCAGTTCGACCAATCATTCCATAGTTTATTCCAGTCATTCCAGCTCGGCACTATATTTATCCATATTTGATTTACCGGCGGGGCTACCATGTTTCTGGGTTCCGCGTTAGCCACCAGATTTTCACTGCCAGAATTGTTCCGGATGTGTTCCCTCACCAGGTTTATCCTGTCGTTAAGGCTTGCTTTACTGTCTTTTGTCTTAGCCTCGGCGGCAACGGTTTTTGCGGTAAAAATGCCGCTTCCCGTTAAAACAAGAACCTGTAAAAAGCGGGTAAGTATTTTATTGATTTTCATTTTGCTTGTTTTCTATTGGGTTTTTGCTTCCATAATGCTATATCATCATCAAAATGTTTCTGGCGGGCTGCGTCCGGGTGTTCCTTTGCCAGTTCATTGGCTTTTTCACCATAAATCACTGCATTTTTATAATCCCCTTTTTGAGCATAAAGTTCCGCCTTTTCCCATTCGTTGGCATGGTTGTCTTTTATGGCAATGGATTTATCTATCCATTCAAGCCCCTTGTCCAGGTTGGTGCAGCTCTCCAGGCAATAATTGGCCGCGTGAAGATATATATGCCAGTCATTTTTATCTGCCTTTGCAAATGCTGAATCAAAGGTTTCAATTATTTTTTTATCATTATTAATATAAATGGGCACTTTGACTGATACCGTTCCCCAGTTCAGGGCCAGCATGGCAGATTTTGGTTGAATATCAGTAAAGGAAAATGTCAGGTCTTTGGCAAAAGGGGCTTTTTGGGTACTGATGCTCACCCTCTGGACATCTGCTTTTTCATCATACTGCTTCAGGTCATATAATGTATCAGTATTAAATACCATAACCCAGGCAGTGTCTCCCGGAATCATGAGCAGGGAATATGATCCCGGGGGAAGAACCTTATCCTTTACCAGGATTGTATCTGAAGTGGAAAATTTCGAGATATGGCGGCTTCCCGGGCTCCATATTTCATTAAAGGGAATCCTGTTGCTTAGCGCGTCGGAATCATTATAAAGGGCAGGCCGGTGGTATCGTACCGATAATTCAGTGATGCCCACAATCTGGGTAACAATACTCAAAGGGCTTGCTTCAGGCAAAAGCATGTGCCGCACGGGGTTTGAGGTATCCGTCATGGTTTCAGTAGTAGTTGTAGTTGTGGTACTTGATTCACTGCTTTTTTGTTTACATGCGCCAATAGCTATAGCGGCAAGTAACAAAAGCCAATAGAACCCTTGTTTTTTGATGAATGAGGTTTGTTTCATAAATTATACAATCAGGTTTATCAGTAACTGTGAGCAATATAACACAAATTAATATAAATTGTTTTGAGGAAAAACGCCTTCCTACTGCCTGATTATTTCCTGCACTGAAACCCCATTTCCTGTTTCTAATCTTACAGCATATACCCCCGGCTTCCAGCCCGATATATCAATTGTTTTTTCAGCGTTTGCGCTCATATTCGTTAGCGTCTCATGCAGGATAACCTTGCCATCTATACTGATGATGCTTAACCGGCAATCTCCGTTCACGTTATTATGGAAGGTCAGTTTTACTGCACCGGCAGCTGCAGGATTTGGATAAATATTGAACCCGGAATTTTCGCCTGCCATGTCATTTATCCCGGAAATCCCGGTCACGTCAATCCCCTGAGTGTAAGAAGAATCGCAGCCAAAGCTGTTTGTGGTTTTGAGTGTTACATTAAATGTGTGTTTATAACCATAAGTGTGAACCGGGTTTATAGATGTACTGCTGTTTGAATCGCCAAAATCCCAGTTATAGGACATAAGGGTATTGTCTTGCGGCGTAAAGCTCACTTTGTAGCCATTTATTATCGGGCTAAACCTTGCTGAAGCCGTGGGATTAACAGTTACGGATTGGGAAACGGAATCAGCGGAGCCCGCCGGGCTTGTAATAATCATCCAGACCTGGTAAGTGCCTGCCTTAGCGTATTTGTGGTTTGGGTTTCTTGAAGTATCAGTTGTATTATCGCCAAAGCGCCAGAGGTAATGGTTTGGGGCTGCAATAGTATTACTTTTATCTGTAAATGATATGGCAGTGCCGGCGCACCCATTGGCGCTGGAAAAAGCAGCTTTTGGCATCTGGTACAATGCCGCAACCTCGCTTGCCGAAAGGGCGCGCGTATATACACGTACTTCATCAATACTTCCATGAAAAAGATAAGATGTACCGCCATCTGTGTTACCAATAACCATCGCGCCATTCCCGCCGGTATTAACCAGGCTTTCAGCATAAGAATAGTTCAATACTCCGTTTACATACAGGCGCGTGGTACTGCCATCGTTTGTGGCTGTTACAAATGTCCATCCATTTTCTACGCCGACCGTTGTTTGGTCAGATGAGGAATTGTTTGTGGAAGAACCATCAAAAAAGCCCATAAAACGGGTTGATGTAAAACGGTTGACATAGAGCCCGGAAAAAGGTGTCCCAGTGATAACTTCAGTGTTAAGGTCACCGGTGTAAGTCGTATTGATCCATGCCGATTCTGAAAGGCCGGTATATCCGGTTGCAGCGAAGTTGCCCTGTAGGAAATCTGTGGAACCATTGAAAGAATAAGCGTTGTTTGAATTACCGTAATGATCGGTAGTAAGGGTTGCCCCATAATTAGTCAGGTCGTACCCGCTCACGCCTGCCGTGCTTTTAGTATTCCCGTCCAGCGGGTAATGCGCTAACAGGCCGCTATTCAGGTTGATCTGGGCACTACTGTTCAGCGCCTGAAAAAGAAACGCTGAGATAAATACGCGTGAGATAAATTGAATCTTTTTCATGGGAAATAATCTTTTAGTTGTACAAATGTATAATAAAAAACCAGTTTCCCAAAAAAGTCAAAATAGGGCTTTATTCTTTTTTCTTGTTCTGTGGCCTCTTTGGCTGAAAAAGATAGTATATATTAAACCAGCCAATGCAGGGAAAAAACCGATTCCCTATTGCCTGATTATTTCCTCGACTGAAACCTCATTTCCTGTTTCTAATTTTACAGCATACACGCCAGGCTTCCAGCCGGATATATCAATTGTTTTTTCGGCGTTTGCGCTCCTATTCGTTAGCGTCTCATGCAGGATAACTTTGCCATCTATACTGATGATGCTTAACCGGCAATATCCGTTAACGTTGTGGAAGGTAAGTTTCACTATGCCGCTGGTTGCAGGGTTTGGATAAATACTGAAACTAGGATTTTCAACGGACATATCCATTATTCCTGAAGTCTCGTTCACCACGATCCCTTGCGTATAAGACGAATCGCAGCCAAAAGAATTGGATGTTTTCAGCGTTACATTAAAAGTATTTTTATAACCATAAATGTGGACCGGGTTTTTAAATGTACTGCTGTTTGAATCGCCAAAATCCCAGTTATAGGACAAAGACATAGTGTCTTGCGGCGTAAAACTTACTTTGTAATCGTTTATCAAAGTGCCAAACTTTGCCGAAGGAACCGGGAATACCCTTACTTGCTTCGAAATGGAATCAAATTCCCCAACGGAATTATTTACTTTCAAGATAACATTATAAGTGCCGGTGGCGGCATACGTATGCGATGGACTTGGAGCCGATGAAAAAGTGTGGTCACCAAAATCCCATTTATAGGTAAGCGGGTAGTCCGATTGGCTGGAATCCGTAAAATGCAACGCACTGCCAAGGCAAACATTGCCGGCCCCGAATTTTGCCGCCGTACTTTTTAAAATAACTATAGTCTGCAAGCTCACAGTATCACAACCATGGGCATTCGCAACCCAGAGCGAAACCGTATAATTACCCTTGTGCGCATACAGGTGAACAGGTTTTTTTAATTGGCTGGTACTTGAATCGCCAAAATTCCATGTATAAGAAGCAAGCATGGAATCAGATGGCGTGAAATAGACTTTATCACCATTCACCACAGCTGTAAATTTAGCATCAGGTAAAGGGTATATAGTTATTTGTCTGGTAACAGAATCGCTGCTTCCGTTAGAATTGGTAACTTTTAATTTTACGCTATAAGTACCAGGCACAGTGTAAACATGGGCTGGATCCTTTAGTGTTGAAGTTGCCTGGTCGCCAAAGTTCCAAAAATAGGTAAGCTGCAGTTTTGATTGGCTTGAATCTATAAAATACGAAGAGGCGCCCTGGCATACATTTGAATAAGTAAACCCAGCGACAGGAGCTTCAGCTACATTAATATTCTGGCTATAGGTTGAGTCGCACCCATTTGCGTTTTTTACAGTCAGCGTTACTTTATAAGTACCGTAGTTATTGTAAGTGTGTGAAGGCTGCTTTGCGGTACTGGTTGAACTATCTCCAAAATCCCATAAATATGAGTTTAATGAAAGGTCATCCGGTGTGAATTGTACGCTTGTTTTGGAAACAGTCGCTTTAAACCCGGCATCCGGCAGGCCATACACCACCACGCTTTGGGTCAGGCTATCAGCGTATCCAAGAGGATTGGAGACAATAAGGGTAACCGGGTAAATTCCTCCGGCAGAATACGTGTGGGAAGGCGCAAATTGGGTAGATGTGGTTTTGTCCCCAAACTTCCAGGCGTAGGTAGCTAAGCTCGTATCCAGGCTGGAGCTTTTAAAAACAGAAGGCTGACCGGCGCAAACACTCGCGACAGAAAACTTTGCCTGTGGTATTTCAAAGACAGTGATACTTTTGGTCACAGTATCCCTGCAACCATTTGAATTCTCAGTTATAAGTGATGCATTATAGGTGCCGATCTTATTATAAGTATGGAAAGTAGTCGGGGAAGTGCTTCCGGTTTTATCGCCAAAATCCCAGGTATAAGAAGAAATCCCTGAGCCGGTTGGAGAAAAGACTACCAGGCGGCCATCAATGGAAGAATCCTTAAAATCGGCGCTTGGAACCGGGTAAACCGTTACAGTCTGGGAAATAGAATCAGCTGAGCCTGCCGGGCTGGTTATGATCATCCAGACCTGGTAAGTGCCGGCCTTAGCGTATTTGTGCTTCGGGTTTCTTGATGTATCGGTGGTATTATCGCCAAAGCGCCATAGATAATGATTGTGGGCGACAATGGTATCACTTTCATCCGTAAATGGCATTGCAACGCCTGCGCACTCATTGACACTGGAAAAAGCAGCTTTCGGCATTTGGTACAGTGCCAGGATTTCTTTGGCCGAAAGGGCACGGGTATATACCCGTACCTCATCTATACTTCCGCGAAAAAGATAAGATGTGCCGCCATATGTGTCACCAATAAGTATAGCGCCGTTCCCGATAGAATTACTGAGGGTTTCGGAATAAGAATAGTTAAACACCCCGTTTACATACAGGCGCGTGGTACTGCCATCGTTTGTGGCTGTAACAAAAGTCCATCCATTTTCCACGCTGACGGTTGTTTGGTCCGATGAAGAATTGTTTACCGAAGAACCATCAAAAAAGCCCATAAACCGGGCTGAAGTAAAACGGTTCACATAGAGTGCGCCAAACGGTGTCGCGGTTATCGTAAGGGTATTAAGGTTACCGGTGGTAGTAGTATTGATCCAGGCCGACTCTGTAATGCCGCTATACCCGGTTGCTGCAAAACTACCCTGCAGGTAAGTTGAACCATTGAAACTATAAGCGCTGTTTGAATTACCGTAATGGTCGGTTGTAAGGGTTGCTGAATAATTAGTCAGGTCGTACCCACTCACGCCTGCCGTGCTTTTGGAATTCCCGTCAAGCGGGTAGTGGGCTAATAGGCCGCTATTCAGGTTGATCTGGGCATTGCCATTCAACGCCTGAAAAATAAATGCGGTGATAAATGTACGTGAAATAAATTGAATCTTTTTCATAAGGTATGAAGGTTTGATTTTTGAGTGACGCAAATATATTAATAAAAAAATTATTTCCAAAAAGGAAGTAAAAATGATGTCTGTCTACCTCCCAAAGGGGGCTGTGCCCGCAGGTAGAAAACACAATATTTTTTCAATAATTTTGCAGTTAATAATACAGCGATATATCAAATTCAATTTATATGAATATACAAGAAATTACAATTGCAAAAGGAAGTAAAAAACCGCTAACAGTACACCGGTTTGGATATGGTACCATGCGCCTTACGGGCGCGGGCATTTGGGGAGAACCCGCAAACCGGACTGAAGCTCTCGAAATATTAAAGCAATGCACCAGGAATGGCATAAACTTTATAGATACTGCCGATTATTATGGAGAAGATGTGACAAACAGATTAATAAAAGAAGCCCTGCACCCTTATCCCAATGACCTTGTAATATGTACTAAAGTAGGCGGCGCCAGAAAACCGGATAAAAGCTGGATCCCGTTTAACCGGCCGGAAAATTTGCGGAGCAGCATTGAAAATAATTTACGTACCTTAAAACTGGAGCAAATAACGCTTGTCCATTTCAGGGTTATAGGCAGAGGCGATGTACCATTTAAAGAATCAATGGAGGCCATGTTTGAAATGCAGAAAGAAGGGATGATATTGCATGTAGGCGTCAGCAATGTAAGCGCTGGTGAATTGCAAACCGCTATGGGTATGGGAAATATAGCCACTGTTGAGAACATGTACGGGCATGCTCAGCGCACTTCATTTAAATCTCCCTGGGGGGACGAAACAAGGGGCGGAGAGGAAGTGCTTGCAATATGTGAGAAAAATAGTATCCCGTTAGTCCCCTATTTTTCTTTGTTTCAATCCATGCCAAAAAAGGATGAACGGATTTCAACAATCGCAAAGAAACATCATGCCACTGATGCCCAAATAAACCTAGCGTGGCTGTTGCACCGTTCCCCGTGGATATTGCCGATACCGGGCACATCATCATTGAAGCATTTTGAAGAGAACCTGAAAGCCAGGGAGATAGATCTGAGCAAAGAGGATATGAGGTTTCTTGAATAGACAGATTTCGTTTCAATATGTCAACTTCTCCACATTAGGGGAAAGAAATAATAGCGACATTGTATAGTCTCTATTGAAATTCATTTAATTTTGGCATGTGATCGTTAAAGGTTTTATGGGAAGGGCTTTTGCAACGTGTTTGTTGCTTTTTTTTGTACCTGGGTGTATAGCTTCATTGCATGCACAAACTCATACACCTCAAACCAAAAAACCTGTACATAAAGCTGCTACACCAAAGATAACCGCCGAAGATACCGGTCCTCAAAATGATATTGAACCGCAACAGGAAGATACCGTTGAAGTAAGTTTCGGCAAGAACATTGTAAACCTGCGTACATTTAATGGCTGGATAAAAGACGACAAGGGAAAATGGGTCAGTAGCCCCAACAGGATACCTTATTCAAATCCGGATTTTAATAACAAACTGTACACCAGGTACAATCTTGGCAATGACAATATCCGCCAGATTAATGTTATAGAAATGAAAGTGGATGGCGTTCCCTACCTGGGAATAATATTTGAGCAATATAAAGAGGTTTATAAAAACCATCCTGATTCTGTCTTCAGAGAATTTATAGGCGCTGATTATTACCTGGTAAAACCGGAGGATTTCATTAAATTGTGGAACGATAAAATGAAAATGGGCAAGCCTTATGAGGTTGATATTAAAACAGAATACTCGGGGCTTGTGGGGTACAGGGACATAAAAAAACGCCCTGAATATATGACATCAGAGATCAATAAAGGTATCAGGAACCGTATCTATACCGATACCTCTGTAAAAACCTACCTGCAATTTGGTTTACTGCCTGTTAAAACGCCTAAGGGCAGTTTTATGCGCTTCTATTATGTACTTGAATATGGACATGAAGGGGAGGCATTAAGGCCTTTTAATTTTAATATTTTCCAGGGAAAATATTATGAGGCGGCCCTTGAGCTTTTTCACCAGTTTGCAAAGCCGAAGAGCCTGGTAGCAGAGTTGGCAAAGTCAAAGTCCGGGGCCGGGGCCACGAAAACCGGACAATGGCGTGCAAGGAAGAAGCATGCCATGAAGCCGGATGATTTTTAAGGATTTGTATTATCCAAAACTGAACCATCCGGCTGCTTCTATGTTATTCCTCAAATAAATAGAACAATTTTATGGGAAGCATCCTTTACGCCATCGCAGTGATACTGGTAATTATATGGGCCATCGGGTTCTTTGGATATAATTCTACATGGGGTGGCGGATACCTCATTCATATTCTTTTGGTTATAGCCATCATAGCGGTTCTGCTCAGGTTGATAAGCGGGAGAAGGGTATAATCTAAAATCCAGTATTTGTTACGATTTTCGCCTCAAGTTGGCTATCAGTTTTTCGGAACCCTGTAGTTCATTTTCAATCTTCGTCTTTTCTGCCCTGAAATCGCTTTTTGGCTGCAAGGGCATCGCCATGAAAATATTTTTTTCACTATTAAGCGATTCAGCCTCCCTTTCAAGGCTGTCTTTTTCTGAAATCAGTTCTTTTTTAGTGTCCTGCTTTATGGAAGCAGTTTTAATATTGGCTTCTATGCTCCCCTCACAAGCCATCAAACTATCAACGCGTTGGGTACACTCTATTATGTCCTGAGTTCTGGCTATTGCCAGTTTGTTGTTGTCTATCTGGTCATATTTTGTAAGGATTTTAAAAGCGCTGTCGTTGCAGGACCTGCATGTGCTGCCCGACATTTGGACGTATAGGGTATTATAGCTATCCCTGCCCTTTTGAAGTTTTTCTTTGTCGCTCCATTCGTCTGACTGTAAGATATTTTTGAGCTGCTGGACAGGGTCGGCATAGTAATCCTGGTATATAACTCCTTCCACCTCTGCAATCCTGGAAACGAGGTTATTATAAACCAGCGAATTTTTTATAAACGGCGTTCTGGCAAACATATCTTCGTATTTAAAATATGCGGCAAGGTCTGATTTGGAATCCGGTTTTGAGGCGCCATTAAAATACAGGTCCATAAAAGCGTTGAGCGGGTGATAAAACCCTATCTGTGCGACGAGATTGCTTGTATAAGTATCAAGCCGGTTGTTTTGGGTTTTAAATACATCGTTCTCCGCAAAATAATTGGCGGGGCATTCTTCTTTCCGGTATGCCATCCACTCATTGAGCGCCTGGGTTTTTATATCTGAATTATTTGCATACTGGGGTATCAAGGCAACCAGGTCTTTTATTTTCAGGTAGCTATAATATTTATCAATAAGTTGTGATTCTGCATCGAACTGGTCTTTGGAAAGCCTGCTCATATCCGAATAGAGCTTAATCCGCGACGCGTCGAGCGACATCCTGTCCATAGATTCTATGGCAAGGGTGGATGGCAGCTTGTCATCCGCCAGGTAGCCCGAAAAACTTGTGGTGACCAATATATATGGCATCCGGGTGTACGCGTTTCCCGAACTCACAGAATAGGCCTCGCCGCTCTGTATAACGAAGTTGCCACCTGCATAGCTGTTGCTGTTTGGCTTAACGACAAACATATCAACCTTATAAGGCCTTGTTACATCAGTGGAAGGTATTACAGGGAAACTCCATTCGTAATCGCTTTCTTCGGTGGTGCAAATCCCGTCTATATACTGCGAAAAAGCATCGGTAATATTGGAAACGCTTGCAACTACATTCAGTGACGCGCCGTTTTTCAGCAAGGTAGCTACCTGCTGGAGAATTGCAATATAATCTGCGCTTTTAGTTTTTTCAACAGTCTTGGGAAAGATACTGACCGTTGGATAGTCCTGCCCGTCTTTGTTTACGAGCAGTTTATTAATGAGCACTCCCTGCTGGTGCGTGACCTGGGTGAATTTATCCTTTTCATAGTTTATCGCGAATACGGGCACATCCAATTGATCAGGGCAGATAGATTTTCCTTTTATACCCGCATCAAGCACAAATGACTGAAGCCGTGATGACTGGCTTCTGAACTCCTTTTTATTCAGCTTATCGAAATTGAATACGGATATACTGATGGTGCAATACGGGTAGTATTTCAGGGAATCGGTAGGCAAATGGTCTTGCAGGGTTACATTTTGCGCCGGGACTTCGCTGATGGCTATGCTCTTCTGGGCGGAGGCTTCAGAATAAGTAAAGAAAAGAATGGATGTTGCTGCACACAGATGCTTGATTGAAATCATGCTTTCTTTGTTAATTGGTTTGTATTATATCAAACAAAAAACATTCCGTTTAAGTATGTGGCATGGTTAAATTATGAACAGGAATGTGAATAAATGAGGTTTGTGAAACGGGATTATGAACATGTGCTCCTGCTCTCCAGCCCGAGGGCTGCACCCCTCGCTGGTATCTGTTGCCCCTTCAGGGCTGGGTACCTGCTCGTCCCACGGTTGAAACCGAGGGCTATGCCCGCACTTTGCTCCCGCTCTCCACACTCCTTTCACTGAATTCCCAAAGCCTTTCCCCAACCCCTGCTTTATCTGCCCTGGGATTGCTTTTGCGTTGCTTTTTATGGCTCCAGTATTGCCCGGATATGCCCGCAACATCCGGCGAGCTTGCCAGGTAAATGGAAGTTTCAGCGCCCTTTTTCGCAGATATGGAAAACAGTGAAACCAGCTTCCACACCAATTTGTATATGAGTGGGTTATCGTTCATACCGAGCGTGGTTGCCACACCGCCGGGATGCAAGGCGTTTACAGTAACATTTGTCCCTTCAAGCCTTTTAGCCAGTTCTTTTGTAAAAATTATAGTCATAAGTTTGCTTTGGCTATAGGCAGTAAGGAGATTATATTTCCGGTTCTTAAATTCAATATCATTCCAGTCAATTTTGCCAAAGGCATGAAGCATAGAAGAAACAATGACGATCCTGCCCTTCGGCGCGGCTTTTAATAATGGCAGGGTGAGCATAGTGAGATAATATACGGCCAGGTAGTTTACGGCGAAAGTCATTTCGTGGCCGTCTTTGCTGAGCTGCCTTTTGAAATAAGCGCCTCCGGCATTGTTGATGAGGAC
>Ga0134126_10001306_pt1 | contig 31666 bp, 25 predicted proteins | sample KB31752_FD_96881 | JGI IMG/M metagenome (GOLD analysis project Ga0134126, IMG submission 96881) | Terrestrial soil microbial communities with excess Nitrogen fertilizer from Kellogg Biological Station, Michigan, USA - KB3-175-2 | ecosystem: Environmental > Terrestrial > Soil > Unclassified ... | reverse complement strand
TTGACAGAATTCATGGGGTTGCGTAACTTCGCCGCCCTTCCGTGGGGCTATAGCTCAGCTGGGAGAGCGCTTGCATGGCATGCAAGAGGTCGGCGGTTCGATCCCGCCTAGCTCCACCACTTTCCTGCCGCTCTTGGTCCGTCCCCATCGTCTAGAGGCCCAGGACATCACCCTTTCACGGTGGTAACAGGGGTTCGAATCCCCTTGGGGACGCCAGCACGCGTCGAACGCCCCGGCATCGCCGCCCGATAGTTCAGGCGGCAGCTAAGGTCCGGCTCCAGGATGATCCGCTTTAGGAGGTTCCGGATGGCTTGGGGGGATTCGTATCCGCAAAAAGTGACTTCAGCCGCTCCGGAGTGAGCGCCAATTGCTCAGATAGCGAATTGTCGGTCCGGCGCGCGGTAGCTTCCCGCTGTAGGGCCTCTATCTGGCGGCTGCGCGCTAAGGTATCGGCCAGGGCCTTGGTGAGTTCCATTGACATACAATCCAGCAGATCAATCTCTCACCGCATGCACGTCGTACCAACTCCAGTGCGGATAAGTGGCCCACTGCTTAAGCGCCCGCGTCAGATCCAGCCACCGCCCATCGCTCTGCCAGGGTGGCGGACCTGCGCTGTGCATGACCTTGAAGAAATGGCCGGAGCGTCTGATGTACTGAGCATCGCGCAGGCCCGCAAGCCTGAAGGCGCCGCGAATCAATCGGTCCCTCAGCATGCTTTGGCGGTCCAGTGACCTGAAATTCATCTGCTGGATGAATTTGAACTGGCGATACCCGATGACAGATAAGTGCTGTAGCTGCTGGGCGATATCTGCGGAGGCCTCGAAGGACAGGTAGCGTGGCGCGTTCTTGCTGGTGAGTGCCATTACGCAGTCGCGGTCGGCGCCCTCGATGTCGATCTTGATGAAATCGGTTGGCCCGTGTTCCGCCAGAATGTCTGCGAATGGGCAAGCTTTCACGCGATAGGTTGCGAGAGGCAAACGGTTCGCGACCTTTTCGGCGAAAATGGAACTAGCCCCAAGATCCTGACCAGAGATACTGAGCTGCACTTCGGGGGCGTCATTGGCCACCGCGACGTTCATCACGCGCAACTGTCCGGATTGAACGTAACGCTTGAGTTTTTCGGATATGCCCGCACATAAACTTGGGTTTGCCTCGATCGCCAGTACCTGGTGGCCGCATTCCAGGTAGTAAGCAGTGTCCGAGCCGTCATACATTCCGACGTCTATCACTTTCATTGGTCACTTCTTCCTCTACAATTGGAGCTCCGATGATAGCTGGAGATAAGTTGGCGATCGGATGTATGCGGCCCGGGCAATCGGTTCATCGGCGAGCCGTAGACACGAACACGGTGGCGGGGCTGTAATTCGGGTCCTCAGATCACCTGACGGCTTCTGCTTCACCAGCCAATCGTGCTCGGCGACGCACGTCTCCGTGGAAGGCTCAAGTATCGCGATAGGGAAAGTCCCGCATCGGTACACGTCAAATGACACCAGGAACTGATCTCCTGATGACGTCGAATTGATTAACACGCTGCCGCATTCGGCAATGGAGCGATTGCTGGTCACCGGGATCGAGCCGCGCTCGTAGCGACGGCTGACCAGCTGGAGGAACAGGTGCGCGGCGTTGGGCCCGAACGGTAGACAGCCGCGCTCGTCGATGACGAGGAGCTTGGGCTTACCATAGTGAAGAAGCTTCTCCTCGAGGCAGCCCTCGGCATGACCGCGGGCGAGTGCCGTCACAGGGCGGTGGCCGGCACGAACAGCGTCCAGCGCGAGGTGGCGAACTCGCCGATCTGCTTGAGGTCGACAGAGCGCTGAGCATCGTACTCAAAGGTCTCGAGCGTGCGCACGAATAGCCGCGCAGGATGGTCTCGCGGCCCAGGACGACCGCTAGATGCACCCATTTGGAACGGCAAGGGATAGCGTCAGCATCGACAAAGGCGTAGGCGACATGGTGCCTGTATGGCTCGGCTATTAATTGGGGTTGCCAACGGGTGACCTCTCGTCGACCGCTGTCATAAGGAGTTCAAAGGATAGTTCGGCGGAGGATGAAACCTTCGCACTGGGCACTCAGTGGTTGAGTCTGTACTCTATCTCACCGGGATGCTGACTGCCGCAGAAAAAACTTTCGACTTAGGCGCGCGAATGAGCTTGGCTGCGCGTGCGGTATTGCTCGCACTGGTGCTCGCCTGCGAGAAGCTGCCGCTCGACTTTCTCGTGAACGTTAACGCCGCCGACCATGCCCAGGGGCTGGCCAGTTTTGTGCTCTACACCCAGCACTACTGGTTTCGCTTCATCGGAGCCCTGGCGCTCTCATTGCTCCTGTTCGCGTACGCGAAGGGAGATCGGGCGGGCTGGGTTTCTCTCAGCGAAGCCGTCAGCGGCGCCAGTGTGCGCTGGCCGGCAGTGTGCTTGCACGTTCTGGCGGTGTTGCCGCTATTTCCTCTGTCCTATTACTTATATGGCCGCAGCGACGCACCGCTGCCATTTCCAGTCATCGTCGGCCTCTGGCTAATGTGCGCCGGTGTTGCAATCGTGGCGCTGGTCGCTGCGCTGGCGCCATGGCAAGCCTGGTGGAGCGCCGTACGAAAGCTGGGTACACTATGGCTATATGCGGCAGCGGCTGCATTGGTGGCCACGAGCATAAGCCGCTGGAGCCAACACCTTTGGGCACCTATGGCGGCAATCACCTTCGATGCCGTGCGACACCTGCTCATACCGATCATTCCAGGTTTGCAGGCCGATCCGCATACCGAGATATTGCGCAGCGATAGCTTCGCAGTGCAGATCAGCGACTACTGTTCCGGGCTGGAAGGTATGGGAATGCTGCTCGCCTTTTGTGGCGCGTGGCTGCTGTGCTTTCGGAAGGAATATCGCTTCCCCCGTGCATTGCTGCTATTTCCGGCAGGCATCGTCTTGAGTTTTGTATTAAACGCGGTGCGTATTGCCGCGCTGATGGTGATTGGCAACGCAGGCCACCCCGACATCGCCGCTTTTGGTTTTCATTCGCAGGCAGGCTGGATCGCCTTTACCCTTTCCGCCGGTCTTATAGCCATCGGTAGTCTGCACAGCAGCTGGCTGTCTCACACCACAGCCCCAGCGGCTTCAAAGGATCGGCAGCACTTGGTGCCGACGCCGATGATCGAACCCACGGGTTTGGCCGAAGCCGGGCAAGCTCCCAATCCCACCGCCGTCTACCTTATGCCACTTCTCGCAGCATTGGCGGCCGGAATGATCGCACGGGCGAACTCGAATGGATTCGAAACCCTATACTGGCTACGGCCACTAGCCGCAACTGCTGCTTTATTCTGGGCTTGGCGCTGGCTAGGTGGGCTGGACTGGCGCTTTACCTGGCGTGGGCCCTTGGCAGGCGTATTGGCGTTTCTGGTATGGATATCCTTGGCACGCCTACTCGGGCATTCACGGGGCTCGATGCCGGCGGCGTTGGCATCGATGCCCCCATCGAGTCGCAACGCATGGCTCGTGGTGCGAGCTGCGGCATTCGTGACGACAGTGCCGCTAACCCAGGAGCTTGCGTTCCGCGGCTATCTGATGCGGCGTATCGCAGGAGCGGATTTCGATAAACTGCGCTTCCGGGCGGTGGGCGCTACCGCGCTTATCGTGAGCGCAGCGATCTTCGGCGTTGACCAGGGCGCTCTCTGGCTGCCGGCTGCACTCGCCGGGTCGCTCTACGGAGTGCTATTAATTCGTACCGAACGCATTGGCGAGGTTTTGGTCGCACACTGCCTGACCAACGCCTTGCTGGCTCTGGCGGTGCTATCCATAGGACAATGGTCGCTCTGGTTCGTGAGCTAGTCTCCGGCGGACGCAGCTTGCGTTCCGTACCAAAGCATCCAGTCCTCCCAAATCCTGAGAGGAGTCACGTGTGCACGCGCTCATTACCGGTGCTGCTGGTTTTATAGGCCAAAAGCTTGCTAGCCGTCTTTCCGCCCGCGGAGATACGGTGACGGGCCTCGACATTGTTCCAATGAATGCGCACTCGTTTCCGGGAACCTTTGTGCGGGGCGACGTAAGGGATAAGCGCGCGATCCAGAAGGCGATAGTGGGCTGCGAGACCGTATTTCACCTTGCGGCTGCCCATCATGACTTCGGCATCGATGAGTCCACTTATCGCGGCGTTAACGTCGAGGGTACGAAGCTTTTGTGCGATGTCATGAGTGAATGCGAGATCCGGCAGCTCTGTTTTTACTCGTCCGTCGCGGCATTTGGAGATACGCCCGAACCGAGAACGGAGGACGCCGCGGCGCGCCCCGCTTCGGCGTACGGACAGTCCAAGCTGGATGCCGAGCAGGTCATTCACAGCTGGTGGAGCAACGCACAGGGCCGGCGGGCGCTGATTATCCGGCCGACGCTTACGTTTGGTCCCATGAACTTTGGGAACATGTATTCCCTGATCAATCAAATTTATCGCGGCCTCTACCTGCAGGTAGGGAAGGGCGAAAATATCAAGAGCATCTGCTACGTGGAGAATCTTCTCGATGCGACGTTATTCCTATGGGATTCGCAATCTTTAGCCGAATTCGACTGCTTTAATTATGTCGACAAGCCAGACCTCTGCTCGAGGCGACTCTCTGAGCTGATTGGTGCAGCGCTGGGGCGGAAAAGGGCCGGTATGACGGTTCCTCTCGGGCTTGCTCTGGTGATGTGCTGGCCGTTCGATCTAGTCAATAAGGTCTTCGGTCTCAATACAAAGATATCGACGGCTCGCGTGCGAAAATTTGCGGTAGAGCGAACGGTCTTCGACGCCGCCAAGGTGCGAGCAGCTGGCTTTTCTCCCAAGATGGAATTGGCAGAGGCAATTTCCGTTACGGTGAAGTGGTTTCTGGAGGAAGGACGTAAGACTAAGCCTGTGTCCAGGCCAGCGCCAAAAGAAATCTATCTGCCGGCCGGTTGACATCAAACAGATGAAATTGCTCATTGAAATTGCGATTGCCTGCCTTATTACAGGGTGGCTCATCTATCCGATATTCGTGTATGCCGTGGGAAGGTTTTGCGACGCTCGAGTGGGCGGCGCCGAGTCAAGCGCGGCAGGGGTTTCGTTGTTGATTGCGACGCGCGATCCAGTCGAATTGGTTCAGGCGCGTATCTCCAACATTCAGGCATATCGGCACGAAGTACGATTGCTTGAGATCATTGTCGCCGTGGATTACATGGCTCTGAACAGAACAGAGCAGTACCGGGGTGTCCTGGGAGATCAGGTGCGCCTGGTAACCGGGGACGCACCGGGCGGCAAAGCGGCGACTCTGAATGCCGCGGTGAGAGCGGCTCGCGGCGACGTACTCATCTTTGCTGATTCCGCCCAGCAATTTTTGCCGGGAGCGATGAAGGCACTCGTTGAGAGGTTGCGAGAGGTCAAGGTAGGCGCGAGCACGGGTGTTTTGCAGGTGGCCAACAACAGTAAAAGTGCGTTTCTCTGGGGGTTTTGGGCCTATGAGCTATGGTTGCGTAAGAGTGAATCGCGAGCCGCCAGCATTGTGGCTGTTACGGGTGCCATCTATGCCCTGAGGCGTGACCTATGGGAGCCGCTGCCGGCGGGGCTCATTTGCGATGATCTTTGCGTGCCACTCAGGGTCATTCGGCGGGGCTATCGGGTGGTATCCTGCGAGACTGCTGTCGCTTTGGATCCTCGATCATTCGGTCCGCGGCATGAGCTGAATCGCAAAGTCAGGACGCTTACGGGAATGCTCCAGATGTGCGTGCTGTTCCCCTGGATTCTGAACCCTTGGAAAAATCGTGCCTGGCTACAATTTGTATTCCACAAACTGCTGCGCATTGTGACGCCCGCGCTGATGGCAATAGCGCTGGGGGCCGCCTTGGCTAGTATGCCGCTGGCGCTAAGGCTCGGAATAGGTGGTGTGGCAGTCGGAAGTGTCGTGATCCTGTTGCTGCTTGGAAGAAGAGTAGGCATCGCGGCGAAGCTCTTGAGACAAATTGGGTGGTCGCTGCTTTTCCTCGGTGCTCCCTGCGTCGCCGTAGCGAACGCAGTCCGAGGTAAGTGGGATATCTGGAGCTCCCCAGGAGTCGAACGCCCAAACCGTAGTTCCACTACCGTTTAGGTGGATTCCGGGTCTCAGGCCCCTGACGTTCGATGATACGCAGGCGTATTCGATCATAAAGAGGTCGCAGGCTGCGCTTAAGGACCTTTCTGCCGTTCCAGAGCAACCAGCGCTTGCTCATGGCCGACGCTGAGCATCGGGCCAACGCTGCTACCTCCGGTGCGTGTGACGCCTTGGTCAGCATGACGCGGCCAGCGACCAACAGGCCCTCTGGTCCGCGACTTACCCGTGTAACGGGCTCCGAGGTAAATAGCAGTTTATAGCCCGCTTCGGCCGCGCTAGCTGCCACGGTTCGTGAAAAATTGCCGCCGGGGACGGACGCACTGGTGATGTCTGAGCCGATGAGTTGTTCCAACATTATTCGACTGTTCCGCCACTCGTTAACCTGAATTTGCTTGGGTAATCCACTGAAAACTGCCGGATGACTCTCGCTGTGGGATCCCACGATGTGGCCGCGCGCAGCCAGCTCGCGGCATTGGCCGACAGATAGGAAGCCTGGTTGGCCTAGACGCGCGGTGACAACAAAAAAGCGAGCCCGCAGCCCTCTGGATTCGAGAGTGCCCGCTATTGGGTCGAAGCAGCTTGCGCCGCCGTCGTCGAATGTCAGTAGGGTGGCGTTGCTCGGTGGCGGGATCGAGGCTGACTCTGCCAAGTGCTCTAGAGGATACCTTGAGTTTGCGGAAATCGTATCGAGAAGGGCTTCGAAGTTTGCCAGGGACAGTTTGTACCAATCTGCGCCTGGGCCGGAGAAGCCTGATATGGTGAACTCGTCTTCGAGTACATCGTGAAAAATGAAATTTACGAGTCTCAAAAGGGACGGAATCGGCGGCGAAGTGTCGCCCGGTGTCTGAGGGGGGGCAGAGGGCATTGGGGTCGATCTTCCAGTATCGCGGCCGCCATCATCAGGCGGGACGATAACAGCGGAGACTGCTGGTTCCAGTTGCAAGCAAATGCAGCCTCATTTTCTCGATGAGATAGGGTAATGGGTCCGACATGAAATAGGCGCCCATTTTTAAGTCGCGTTTCGTCAAGTCCCAAGGCGCACAGCGAAGAATTGCCAGAGGTAGCCGCACAAAAATTGGACTCTCCATGACAGTAGGATGCGCGTGCGAATTATGAAGCCCCAGCGCGACGAAGTTCACGCCAGCGACCATCGAAAGATCCATCTTATGGAAGAAGCGCGGATTACACTCGAGATAGTAAAGAGACCCATCGGGTCGCACGCGAATGTCGAAATTATAGACGCCATCGAGCTCAAGATGTTTAACAAGCCTTTGCACATCGGCATAGATGCGGGCGTCATGAAAGGCGATGAATGTTTTTCGATCTATCAGATAGCCGATAAAGGTCTGAACATGACCGGCTCGCGCGTAGACGGTGGCGCAGATGTCCCTGCCATGGATGAAATTCTGCAGAAGGATCGGTCGATAGGAAATGTTCTGCAGGCGTTCGCTGGTGTCCTTGCCGTCGAACACAACTATGCCTTGGCCGCCATTCAGATTTAACGGTTTTGCAATGAGGGCGTGCTCAGGGCTGCACGCTTGAACCTCTTGTGCCAAGAGCGACCGATCCGTGAGTAACCGAGTGCTCGGGTGAGGTAGGGATAGCTCCGAGCAAAGGGCTGCAAACGTCCACTTATTATTGAGGATGTCGAAGTTGGGGAGCGTTGGGTGTGGGAAGGAGGGAAACGCCAAAAAATTACCGCTCGCCAATAAAGTCCGCATGGCGATGTCGTCGCCCGGGATAATCATTTCGACAAGCAGTTCGTGCGCTACACCATTGATCTCGGCCGCTAAAAGTGCGTCGCTCTCCCCGCGAATGAGGTGCGCGCTGGGAATGAACTGCTTGCAATGCCTTGAGAAGCGCAGCGGTGCCGCGGCTGGGGTGCCGAGCACGAAAACCTCAGCGCCGCCCGCCTGTGCGCAACGCAGTACGCGATAAGGCAGTTCGAATCTGGTCGCGATAAGCAGGACCCTTACCGGATCAGTCTTCGCGCGAGTTACTGTTGGGGGGGCGTGCGCTGCTGCGATTCGGGCTGCCATAGAGTTAAGAGACGAGTGTTGATCGACCCTATGAGGCGGAGCGTCGCGATCACTAATGGACGCGCGTCGATCGTACTCGAGTTGGCTCAGGCCTGCGTAGGGCACATCACAAACAAACGTTTGGCGTTGAATGTTCGGCTTTGGACTATGGAAGGCAAGGCGGTGCAAATAGGGGGTCTTTGCGATAGCTCCGTCATTGAGGGAGACTTATGGTATCTGGAATCGATTGAGTCCGATGCGCTGCAATAGATCGCCGCTGCAGTCGCTTGACAAAGGTCCTGGTGAGGCGCTGCGCCGTATAGCGAGCTCCGACTAAGAAGCGCATAACGGGTCCGAAGCTCCGGGCGGAGGTGAGGCCAACAAAGAACAGCCCTGGCACCGAGCTTTCAAATGAAGAGGAAAGAACCGGAATATTTTCGATCGTACGCAGCCGATCCAATACATCCTTCGTGAGAAAGGAAAGTTGATGCAAGTCGACACGATAACCAGTGGCGGCAATCAGATGATCACTCTCGATGATCTCGGTCCGTTTATCGCTGTCAAAGATGGTCAAGCGTACCCGTCCATTGTATTCGGCGGCTTCGGCAATCTGCCGGCCTGTCCGCATAAATACGTTTGCCGTTACGGATGCTTTGACGAAATACCCTCCGGCCGGTCCCAATGTGTTGGCAACAATTGCGCGGCGTGCTCGGTCCGGGAACTTATGAATAGTCTGGGGTGAATTTGCGCAAAGTCGAAGGAGCCATCCATCGCCCAACCCATTAGCATCCGGCGCAAAAAGTTTGTGTAAGAACGACTCGTGGGTGGGGGGCGCAGTCTGAAAGCGCGCAGAGTTTTGGCGAAGCACCATTGTGGTCCGGGCGCCGAGATCGGATAAAAGTGCGGCTATATCCAGGGCAGACGACCCACCACCGACGAGGGTGATCTCCTTTCCCCGAAGGTGCTCTAGCGCACCGTAGGTAGCGCTGTGGGATGCAAGTTCGCGGGGAAGGCGACTAAGGACCGCGGGGGAAAAAGCAAATGGCAAAGCTCCCACTGCCATCACGACATTTTTTGCCAGGATTATTTCGCCGTTGTCGAACACGAGCTGGTGCAGCTTGTCTTGTACGGAATGTTTCACCAGATGCCGTTCTATGACATGGGGTACCAATTGCCTTTGAAATCTGTGTCCGTAATCGACGAACGCCTCTCGCGAAACTGGGGTAAATGAGGGGTGGTAGGGAGTGCCGGCTTGACGACAATATGCTTCAAAGGTCAAGGTGCCATTTGGATCGTAAAGACTCGACGATTCACCGTATGACTTCAGCAACATGCCTGGGGGCATATGTTGGCGCCAGGATGCCATCGGGATGCCGAACACTTGGTGATCGATCTTCGCGGCGCTGAGATGTGCAGAAATCGACAGCGCGTAAGGACCTGCACCTATCAAGGCGACATCCAACGATTCCGTCACTAAAGATCTCCGAGTCAGGAGGGATGGCGTCACGCTGCTCGGTGACGCGAAGGGAGGATATGAAGAACTGGTCCCGCCAGCAAGGATCTGAGGTGATTTTTGGCCGCGAACATAATGAGGACTGCGCTTCTGATGCGGGCTTGACATCTCGGCTGCGGAGAAGCTGCGCGGTTGATCAATTCGGCTCAGGGGCAGCCAGGAGTCCGCGACCCGGTGCTCGGCACTTGGGGCGCCTGCACAGACGCGCGCTGGCTTTCTTGCGGGTGGGGATGCCTTCGAAACGGCGCTCTCACGCACCGGCAGTGCGGAAGGCGGCAACCGCCCTACTTGGCGCCTCTTGGCCCAAATCGTATCTCGGCAGACCCTCGTGGTCAGAAAACTTCGACGCGCGGTCGAGGGGGGCATTATGTCACCTGTCGTCAGATTTCGAAACGTCACGTAACCCTCTGTCTTCGCTAGAATCACGGGGGCTATTGACGAGCAGGACTTATTGTGTCGCTTGTCGCAGACGCGTTGCACATGGGCTGGCGTCGAATTATTAGTAGCGTTATGCAGCTTTAGGGCTGCGTGTGGGCGAGGCAAACCCGTCGCAAGTCGGGGGCGCAAAGCCTCCGGTCTCACAGCGCAGGGCTTGAGATAGCGGGGTTGCCGGTGAACATCGACGCGGCGTCGATATTCCCGTAACTCCCATCCCTTGCCCCGCGAAGTGCGGCTTAGGGCCGCGGGTGCGAACCGTAACAGGGAGAAGGGATGGAGCGCGCGTCTTTTCGCCGTTGGCGAATCCGAAGTGGATACTTTTTCTGCGTAATCATCCTCGCATCGAGCTGGGGATGTGTTGATCAAGGAAGTACTTCCTCCGCTACCGGACCTGAGGTGAGCGGTACACCGACCACGCAAGTGCAAGTCGGTCAAATGTACTCTTTCACTCCGCGGAGCAGTGACACCGGCGGGGGTGATCCGGCCTACAGCATCCAGAACAAGCCGGGGTGGGCGATCTTTAGTATTTCTACCGGCCAGCTAACCGGTATCCCCACAAGCGCAGATGTGGGGACATATCAAAATATTCAGATCAAATACAGCACCGGGCCCGCGACCGCGACCCTCCCTAGCTTTTCAATTCAAGTGGTTCCGCATGGTTCGCTAGACGCCTACGGTGGCGTATCCGCGTCGAACTGCACCAACCCTAACGGAACGGCATATTTTGGTTTGGCGACCGTCTCTAGTCACAAGGTGCTGTGCGATCCGGCTGGGCATCCGTATTTTGGTCGTGGATTTTATGTGTTTGACGATGCCGCCCTCGGAAACGATGAGACGGGTAACAGCTACAATAGCTACGTTACCGCCAAGTACGGCACTACCGATACGTCCTATACCTGGGACACTGCCGAAGTCGCCCGGATGAAGTCATGGGGCTTCAACATGATTGGCCCCGATTCATCCGCCTACGCTATGGCTTCTTGGCCTTGGGTCGGTGGTGGCACGAATCCGAACAAAGTGCCATTTGTGCTAACTGACGATGCTTGTTTCTATTCCTGGAGCAACAGGAACGGATGGGGGACAGCGCCCGTGAAGGATGTTTTGTCCACGGCGAGTCCTTTCTGGCATGGGACCGGCTACACAGGCTATCAAGGCGTAACCGATTATGAGGATCCAGCTTGGGTCAGCTACGTCAAGGGAATGCTGAGCTCGAGCGGAGACGAGAATTTCGCCAATGTTCTCTCAGCCAGCGGAACGGACAAGAGTTACCTGATTGGCATCATCGGTTGCGATACCGATTACACCCATGGATTTGATGGCGGTCCAGACTTCGACACTGCGCCGTCTGGCAACAATGACTTTCGACTCAGCTATGAAGTGGCCTTGGGGTCCCCGGTTGAGTGGGCAAGTACTCACCAGCACCAGATTTATACCGACTCTACGGTCTATAGCAAGTATGACTTCTATAGTCAGTTGGTCAGTAAATACGCCAATATCGCAGCACTCAATAGCGTATGGGGGTCCAGCTATTCCACGTTCGGCACCTCTGGGACTTGCTACGGATCGGGTTTTGCGACCTGGATTTGCCCTTCACCGAGTGCCGCGCCATCGATCGGCACCGGCGATGGTTCGACTCTGAACTACACGGCTACGCTTTCCGGTGTGGTCTCAGCCAATAGTCTCGGTATATTCGTCTCGGGCGTGTTGGTCGGCGGAGATGGCGGGGACGGTCCGTTTAGTGGCACGAGCGGTACGATCTATGGTCCCCACATGACTGGCACCATAAATTACTCGACCGGCGCTCTTAAAATTGCTTTCGCATCTGGGAGTGCCCCTATCGGCGGTGCGTCCATCACTGCAGAGTACATCGCGAACGGCTGGGGCGTTGGTAGCGGCGTAATGGATGAGGACGGACGCGCGGCACACCAGAGCTGGACCGGTAGCAATTCCGTCTGTATCGACGATGTGGGTACCACCCACGCGTGCGGCGCCGGCGGAGGGAATTCCTATGCCTCAGCGGGCATGGTTACGGATTTGAATCTGCTCGACAAGACGCTTGCGGCCCGCTTTGCATCGACCTACAAGAACGCTATTGTTGCCAGCTTTCCTGGTGCGCTCTTTCTCGGGCCACAGACTTTTGGTACGTGGAATGTGCCGCCGAACCGATATGTATTACAGGGGATGGGCCCTTCTCTTGACATCGGTGTCTTAAACAGCAGCGGAGGTGCTGGTATAAGTCAGGCGGAGCTTGATTTTGTGCACCAGTACGCGGGTGATCTGGCAGTAGGTCTCTCAACCTACAGCACTGCAAATTTAGACTCACCTTTCGCGTGGCCAAACTCGAGCTGTTCTCATTCTGGCGCTACTGTTACCTGCACAGTCTCAGCGCCGCTGAACTTTTCGACTAGCTGGTCGATTAAGACCAACTGCACGGATCCCAGCTATAATGTCAACGGCATTTCACCAAGCTACGTCGGGACGAGCAGCATCTCGTATACCGGCAGCAGAGTTCTGGCAAATGCCACGACTGTGTGCACCGTGTCATTCGGCGACATAAACGTACCCGCCTTCCCAACAGTGGCGGCGCGGGCGACGGCCATAGGTAGTCAGATGCAAGGGCTGCCCGGTGCCAGCTATTCCTCAGACGGTATCCACCCTTACGTCCTGTCACTATGGTGGCAGTGGTCGGACAAGCAGGATGAAGAGTTGAGCTGGGGCGTCGTCGATACCCGCGACAATGCGTACAACGGTGCCGAGACCACGACTTCGAAAACCCGGTGCTCCGCGCCACTCGAGAGCTACCCCTGTGGCGGGGAGCTCAGGGGCGGGTGGGGAAGTGACGACGGAATCACGCCGCTCGTTAAGGCCAATGGTGCTATCGATGATGCATTAGCCGCAATTGATCAGCGCTGAAGAAAGACAGCGTGGGGCGAGCGTCCTTCAAGCAAGGTCCATGTGCGTTGCCGGAGGGGTGTGTTGATCAGAGAAGGTGCCGATTGTCGTAGCCGGGAATAACGATTCGCGCCGGCGCTCCCAGGCACAAAGATTTTTCTGGAATATCCCGCCGAATCACGGCGCCGGCGCTTAATGTGCTTTCAGAACCTATGCGGAAATGGCCCTCTACTTTGCAGTGGGCCCCTATCCATACCCGGTCTCCGATATCGGGGCCGTTCTTTCCATCTTCTGAAGAAATCTGAACCTGTTGCGCAATGGAGCAATGTTTCCCCAGGCGGCATTCGCGCACGGAAATTCCGCCAAAATGGCTTATATGTAGGCCGGGACCGATATCCGCAGAGAGCGCCAATCGAATGTCGTACACTAGGCGAACATACGAACTAAGTATGAAATAGGCAGGCCAGGCAATCGGCCAAAATAGCCATAAATGCCAGGCGCGCCGTGGGTCCACAAGTAAACGGCCAAGACGATACGCGATGAGCGCGTGAAGGCCATAGTTCCTTACGACTGCGCGCACGGTCTCGATGCACCCCTTAGAGCGATCGCTACGTCTGTACCGCTCGACATCCGCAAGAAAAGCGCTACTCATTGCTCGTCGGCGGAGATGGCATTAAAGATTGTAAGAGATTGACGCCATCCGCGGTTGTCAAAGCCCTGCGACACCACGCGCCCCGGATTTCCTTGGACAACCGTGCGCGGATGGACGGAAAAGGTCAAAAAGGTGTTTGGAAGAATCGTGGCGCCGTCCCCAATAGTGATTCCGCCAGCTATTACGCAATTTGGTCCGATCCAAACATCTCTTCCGATAACCGGCCGGCCTTCGGTGCGGCTGCTCACCGCTTGGCCAAAAGTACAGCGGGAGTGAATGATCGTGCCGCTGCCTATGCTTATTGCCCCACAGATCAAATGGCCGCCATTAGGTAGATAGACTCGCTGTGCGACTTGGCAGTCGCGCGCAATATCTGATCTCCAGAACATTGCGCTAAAAAACAGTCCGAATCGAAGCCAGATTTGCGCGAGCCACCACGTTGCGCTAAGAGGGCGGCGCGTGGACTTTCCAAGGTAAGTAAGTCGATGGCTAGTAAGAAGCCATAATCCAGGATTACATAGAGTGGCGAATAGTGACAGCAGAATGGCGGGCCCTCGGCCGTGTCTCAGGCTGCTGTAGAAGCGCAAGTCGTCAAAGAAAAGTTGGCCCAAGGAAATTTGAGCGGTCGAGTGATCTGCTCCAGGTTTTGTTACCGTTACCACCTCAGATGCTCTGCATGAGCCAGATGAACTTGCGTTCATTCGGGGCGTGAGTCGCTTTGCATGGGTTGCCGTGGGGCATAGATGAGATTCGGGGCCAAAAACAGAATACAGTGAGCCCCCGCGCTAGGGAAGCGGCACATAGTGATTGCTTGAAAGACCGGTAATGCGCGAACCAAGTCGCAGGAATGTGTCAAAAAATGCAGAAATCCTGTGCTATAGCGTTATTCCGTTGAATCGGGACTCCACGCAGTCCCAGGCTTTGTGTGGGCGGCCTATGGTACGGGGGCTGGAAGCGTCCAAAAGGCCCAGTGATTTTACAAAAACATTGCAGGGGAATGGGCGTTTGTGCTTTCACCGGACGGGAGCGCACTGGCGCGCTCACATTAGGAGAGCGTCAATTTGCGATGTAGTCGATGCATAGAATTTACTGGATACACGGACCTATGACGCCGATCACTGTGCATGCCCCAGATATACTATGCAAATTAATATTTGTCGCAAGATTTGACCAAATGTGTCGCTGATTATGAGTCCGCTAACAGTCATTATTCCGACAAAAAACAGGCCCGATGCGCTCGAGCGTACTGTCGGGAGCATCCTTGCCCAATCGAAGCTTCCTGACGAATGGAAGCTAATAGTCATAGATCAAAGTGCTGGCGAAGAAAGCCGCAGACGCATTGAAGCCATGGGTCTGCCCAGTCTCGATTATATGCACAACCCCGCGATACGCGGCGTAAGCGCCGCCAGAAATGCGGCAATGGAGTGCGCGGAAGAGGGCATCTGGTTGTTTTTGGACGACGACGTAGTGCTTGAGCCAGACTTTATCCAGCAATTGTTGGCAGTCTATCAGCAGTATCCAGAGGTATCTGGCGTCGCCGGCTTAATAACCAACTATGTCCACGTAGGTACTCAGATTTGGAGGCGGACATTTGTCCGGGGGCCCTTTCAGGATGAGCGGCAACCAATATACTGGCGTGCGAAGGAATTGCGAAATTCCAAACCTATTGGCGTTCGCTGGTTTACAGGTGCGGCAATGAGCTTCCGCTCGGTTGCAATTGGGAAGGTGCGCTTCGCCGACACGTTGCGGACAGCGGAAGATATGGACTTTTGCCTAAGGTTACGTGCGGGAGCGCTCGTCATCGCGCCGCGCGCGGGGCTTCTGCACCTTCGTAGTCCAATCGGGCGTTCACAGGAGCATTGGCTCAGGCAGCACGCGCATGACCATGTGTTTCTGTATCGAAAGCACTTTAGGAAGCATCGGATCGCATATTGTTGGCTGTTATGCGGATACATTGTTGCGATAGTGGGAGGCTGCGTCCTGCGCCTTTCCGACAAACCGTTACGGGCAATGTGCTTGGGCATCAAGGATGTGCGCAACGGGCAGGTGAAGATTGGGCGCACGAGCTCATAATGCGTCTTACCAGGGTTGATGGGCGGTATCATCGGGTCGCTAGGGACGTTTGCGGAGCCGTCATTTAGAGGAACATTAGACGGTACCCAAGGATTTCGTCGGCGGGATATTGCGGGACGTAGGCGGAAGCAAATACTGCGCCATATTCCTGCACTCGGCGTAGCTATATCTTGAGACGACGAAGAACAGTCCCATCGCGATAAGCCAGAGTGCAGCGGCGACTCCTACTCCGAACGGCCCAATGGACCCGCTGACGGCAGCCGCGCTGGCAATAACGAAGGCGAACTGAATGTAGTGCATGCTGATCGAGAACTTGATCGGCACGCCGAATTTCGCCGCGGCTGGTAAGCCAATGCAATATGCGAGCAAGGCTGCGCCGCTTGCTATTACGGCCCCTAGTAGGCCATAGGGACGCCAAAGTATGAGGAATAGGCCCGCTGACAGGCCTAGCCGCGCTAGGCTAAGCCAAGTCGCGCGATGCTGCTTACCTACAGCGGATAGCAATGTGCCGCCAATAGCGCCTGGTGCTGCGAGCGTCGCGAAGGACGTCAGGAGGATCATTGGAGTGCCGAGCTCCGCGTATTGTGGACCGAGCACTCTCAGGATCGGGTGTACGAGCAGGATAAGAGCACAGCCCAAGGCGGCGTTGGCGGCAAAAACGATTCGGAGCGTTACGCGGAAGAACTGCGTGGCGCCCTTCGCATTGTCGGTGGCTAGCAGATTGGTGAGAGCTGGTAGCAGTGTATCCAGAAGTACGTTGTTTAGAACTCGCATCAAGTCGGAGATCATCGCGATGGCGAGATATCGCCCCAGCGTGGTAAGGCCACCGAAGTTAAGGACGAGCAGATAGTCGATGCGGCCGGCGGCCATTGAGATGGCACTGGATATCTGCAGAGGTAGTAGATAGCGCCAGAAGCCATTAGGGAGAAAGTATCGGACAGCGCGCCAGTTCAGTCGCCCGGCGGCTAGGCGCCACAACTTCCAAAACGCTATTGTCGTTGCAAGTCCAACAAAGCCAAAGTAGACAGCCCATATGATTTCGGAATAGAAGGCGACGAGGAGATGCCGCGCGGTGACAAACATCGTTCCGTAGGCAAGTAGCGAACCGAAAGTTACAAATCTGAAGAGCCCCTGAGCCCACTTCATTTCGAGTCTAGCCTTGAGGGTCGCCAGCAGAAAGCAAAATGCAATGCAAATGGGTGATAAATAGAGAATCAGCAGTTGAACTTGCTTACTGTCACGATTACCGAAAACGTAGTGCAACGTTCGCGGCCAGAGACTGCCAGCAATCCACCAGGGAACAAGGGCGGCCAGAATGATGAGGAAGTACGAGCAGAGAAAGGAAAGCTTGTCACTCTGGCGTAGGCGGGGAAGAAAGGTGATGACAACGGCGTCTCCGCCGAGGTAGAGCCAAGTCTGTACAAGTTGAATGTAGACCAGAAGCAAGCCGTAAGTACCGAGCGCCTCCGGGCTGGCCCGTGCCAGAATTAGGCTCGTAACATATCCAAATGGGGCGCCGAGTACCGCGAGCCAGACAGTCCACCGCATTCCGGACACGATGCGCTGGCGCTCGTGTATGGGGATCGCATGGAGTAGGTCCGCATCCAATTCCTGCGCCGCCAGGATGGGCGAAGGGGTTAGGGTGTCCTTGGATGGGGAAGTTGTCTCCCTAAAGGTCATTTATGCCGACCGGTTGATGTCAAAGACACTCCCTTACCGGGTCCTTGCCTTGCATCGCAGTTCCTTCATGGGCGGTGATAGGCATGTTGAGGGCGGAATAGATGGAATTGCGTAAAGTCGGAATGCTGTACCGTTCAGCGACACGCAATCGCGCCGCCTGACCCATTGAGTGCCGTAGCGTGCTGTCCTTGAGCAGGGACGCTACCGATATCGCAAATTCTTCCGGGTCATCCGCCAAAATGATTTCTTGCCCGGGCACGAATTCCAGGCCTTCGGCGCCGATGCTCGTCGACACCATGGGCTTTGCCATCGCCGCAGCCTCCAGGATCTTCAAGCGAGTGCCGCTGCCAATCCGAAGCGGCACTATGCACACGGAGGCTCGACTGATTTCCGAGCGTATATCTGGGACATTTCCGACAAATTCGATATCTGGCGTGTCAGCGAAGCGCCGACGAAAGTCCGCAGAGGGTTCTCTGCCAGCCACGACAAGCTTTACCCCTGGTACCATACCGCGGAGCCTTGGAAGTATGGTTGTGGCGAAGAATGCAACAGCATCGCGGTTGGGGTACCAATCCATTCCCCCCGTATAGATCAGCTTAAGTTCGTTCCCATCGGGAAGTAGAGGATAGGAGCTGACGTCGACGACATTCGGGACGACACGCACCTTTGAGCGGGGCGAGAGCGAGGCTATCGTTCGACTGTCATAGTCAGAGCACGCGAGAATCAGGTCCGATCTCTTCCAGCAGAGAGTTTCAAAGCGCCGGAGCTTCCGTGCCTCCAGACTGGCGTACACTTTCTTGGCGATATTTGATTCCAGTGCCGCGTACCGCGCTATAAGAACATGTTCGACGTTATGGCTGTCCATTATTAGCGATACGGGCAACGAGGCTGGCAGGTTTATCGTGAGAAAAGGCTCCTCGCAGAGTACTGCGTCTACGTTGCCATCCTGGAGCCTTGCGCAAGCCCGCTCGGCCATGAATGAAGATCGGAATCGTGCGACTCCGTACGGTACTAGCGAGGCCAGATTGGTCAGTCGTCGAAGATGATCTAAACTCGCCGAGAGGCTCCTGACTCCGCCTGGCACTGCTTCAACCGTCTTGCAAACTGACAGAAGCGCTTCTTCGTGTGTGGCGAGTTCCGCCGCTTCAGCAAATGCCAGAAGATGTAGTTCGCAGCCCATCGCCTTCAGGGTCTGCAGAAGATGCCAAACCCTAATTCTATAACCGTTGGTCGGCGGATATGGGAGGGAACCTGCCAGGACAAGTAGGCTTTTGACCTGAGACAGATCGGTCTTGCGACCTTCGCGGTCGTAGTTATGCGAGCCTGAATGGCTGGACATCGCGGCGCCCGAGTTTCCTGGTCCGCGCTATCGCTTGGCAAGCAACATTAAGTTGCAATCTAGCGATGCTTCGCCGATAGGGACTCGTTGGAAACAATCACCACCAATCTTCATTGCGGCGGTGAGTGTTGCCCAATAAGAATGGATCAGAGCCTTGTAGGACTCCAGGCGATGAGCTTTCCGGAAGGCCCAGGTTTCGTCAAAAAATTGCGGTAGGTCATTTCCCTGTGACTTCCGTGCGCGACGAAGACGGCGCATCGGCATTTCGTGGAAGATGTCATAGAGCGCGGCCGCATATGGCCTTAGTCGTAGGGCGTACGCTTGCCAGCACGTGAGATCGGTGGCGGCCAAAAGTTCGGCTAACCTGGAGTAAGTCGCAACGTAGTTCACTCCGCCGGTTTTCGATGGCGGATAGTTCGGCCATTGAAGCAAGAGAGTTCCGCCGGGACGAACTGCGGCAACAAGGTTTTCGATACAGGTTTCTGGATCGGTCACGTACTCAAAAAAGTCCAGACCGAAGACCACGTCGAACAGGTCCGGCACTTTCTCACGGAAGGTGGGTGATCCGACGTCCGCACACACAAACCGGAGATTTGTGGCCGCACGATACTCCCGCTGCAGGCGCTCGATATTTGGCGCCGCGATATCCACGGACGTTATCCCGGCAACTTGTCTGGAGACCCGCAGTGCAGTAATCCCGCTACCAGCGCCAATTTCGAGTACCTTTGCCGACTGGTCCAAGGAGAGCCATTGATAGACGATCTCGTCTCTGATGGGCAAATCATGCAGCGGGGCTGTCCACATATCGGAGACTCGAAAGGCAGATCGATGTCGCTTCACCGGCGGAAAGCCAGACACTTCGGAATTCGCACCGATAGGTACTATGCTGCTCATGCCCTGGTTCCTTCCAAAAATTCCCGATAGTTGGACACAAGCTCTGAGCATATTTGCTGCAAAGGCGATACGTCTGTGCTCAAATCCATTCGCTTGGATATCAAGCAGGAATTTATCGTTTTCAAATCGATTGGTCGGTCCACGGCACTTTCTTGTTCCTTGATAAGGGGGGGTAGCCGAAAAAAGAGCTCGCAGGCCGCCAGGTAAAGCCAGTAACGGGGTGATGCCTTCCGGGCACTTCGTGCCCATCTGCGCCAGTTTCTCCAGCTTCGATGCCAGCCGCTGTGGCGCAAGACGTAGGCCCAGCCCGGTAGTCGCCGCGATATGGGCTGAAGCTTCATCCATTGATCCATCATCTGCGAATCGTCCAGCTCCTGACTAATCCCTGCCAGCTTGGATAGCTCCCATCGCCAGAGACTGTGCGCTAGATCTACGGCGCCAAGGAGAGATTCGCGAGTGGTGATTTTCACCATAACAGGATCGGCGGAGCCATCGCCGTTGAGGTTGCAGCTGATCTTGAATTCGGTGCACAAGCAGACCAGATCCGAGAAGTCCCGGAGGGGCAGTGGATGAGGTTCAATCTGTCCCTCTGTTGTATCGGCCAGTATCTGCAATTTTGCGGCGCGCCCGGCATAGGTTGGCTCGTAGGCTGCTTCAAATAACAAGAATGAGGTCGCCATATCGAGATAAAGCTTGATCAGGCGATAGCGACCTTCGGCCGAAACGTTCTGGGGTTTCTGAATCCATTCATGGGCGTATTCGATAAATTCTATGATTCTATTGCAGAGGAGCTGCCACCCATCTTCAAGGGGGACATCGCGGCAGGAGAATGGTGGAATGAGCGATAGTATTCCGGTGTCTCCGGTTACAACGACCCCGCAAGTCTTTAATTCATAGCCAAAGATGTGCGGCTGGATACTGGCGAAATACTGCGCTCTTACAAACCCTACCGATACAAGACAATCAATGCCGGCGAGCCGGAGCTGTTCGTGTAGAGCCTCGATAATCGCTCGCTTCCGGGATGCGGACGGATCCGCTGCGACGTCTGTCAGGACGACCAGAAACTCCGAGTCGCCTCGGACTTTGCATCGTCCTTCGTGTATGTCGAAGCCCGCTTCGCCGCGTGCAAGGCTGCCCGTAAGAACCAACGCACGTAAGGATTTCGCGACGGTGTCTTTAAAGACAGCGGCGGCTATCTTGGATATGTGCTCTCGGAGCGCAGATTGAGTTTCGATACGTGCGCGCTCCGTTGAGCCAGTGCGCGCATCTTGACCTCCGAGGGTGTCTGATGTGGAAGCGCTCGGTATCATTGCTATCAGACGGTGCTTCCCTTCGTAGCCTCGTTCCTGACCGACTGCAGCCTCGTTAATCGGGGCTTGCGAGTGCTCTCCTCGAGTGCCTTCAGGTATAGAGTCTCGGTCCTTTCGACTTGCAGGCTGCTATCGAAGTGCTCTAGCGCGCGCTGCCGGCCAGCCTGGCCAAAGATGCGTCGGAGTGCCGGTTCCCTTAACAGGCGGGCGATCGCTGCAGCCATTGGGGCCGGGCTTTCAGGTGGGACAACGAGCCCGCAGTAGCCATCAAGGACAACTTCCGGTGTGCCATCAACTGCCGTCGCTACGATGGCTCTGCCTGAAGCTAATGCCTCGATTGCTACAAGTGGCATGCCTTCCCAGCGCGACGGAAGCACGACAATGTCTGCCATCGCTAGCCAGTTTTCAACGTCCTTTCTGTAGCCGGTGAAGTGGACCGAGCCTTGCAGTCCCAGATTTTTGGTTTGCGCCTCTAGGGCGAGGCGACTGGCACCCTCACCGACCAGGAATAAATGCGTCCGCGGGAACTCACCGAGGATGGAGGGCATGGCTTCCAACAGGACGTCATGGCCTTTCTGTGGCTCAAGCCGGGCCAAGACAACCAGAACCGGGTCGCCGTCCAGTAGATTCCACTTCCGCTTAAGATCCGACGGAGCCGTTCGGTCAGGATTGAAGTCCCTGACGCTGCAGCTGTTAGGAATAATCTCAACTTTTCTTGCCTCCAGTCCCTTTTCAGAGATCAGGTAACGCGCATTCGCTTCGGAGACTGCGATGTAGTAGTCGACAAAACGTCCCGCGACGCGGTCAACTATGAAGCGACCCTTGATTGGTCCGCGTCTCCACCGCTCATTAATATGAGGTGTTTCGACGATTACGGGCACTCCACAGAGCCGGCCGATTGGTGAAGCAAATAAGCTGCTATGGAACATGTGCGAGTGCAGAATGTCGGTACTCAGTTCGCGCAGAAGCCTTGCCAGCTGCGCGGCGGCGCGCCAGTCCGTAAGGTGGCGTAAGCTAAGGGGAATTAATCTGACGTCCCCCGGGAATTCGCTCCTTAGTCCCTCCGCGACCTCCTCGGGACAGACAACGGCCAGCCGGAATGTCTCGCGATCCATCCCGCGAAGAAGCGTCAGCAGATGCTGTTCCGCGCCTCCGAGGACGTTCGAATTCGTGAAGTGAACTACCGAGATCGGCTTACGCATCATACGCCTTGCCCATTCGACCAGCGGTCTCAGGGCTGCAAAGCTCCAAGCGAATGTTACTGAATCCCGTGCGCTCAACCGTTAAAAGTGCGTCGCAGGAAAGCGACACGGGTTGTCAATTGCCCGGGTTGAAAAGCGAACGGAAAAGATATCGGGCCCTTATCGGCCCGCCCACGCTGCCTCCATGCATCCAAAAACATCCGTGATGGTACGTACCGTTTCCGCCGGTTGCTGGTTACTGAGAAAGATTGCATCGGAATGTGCATCGTCCGGGTGGTAGCCATGCATCCCTGCAGGCGACCACCCATGCCCGAAGTCACTGTTGGCCAGCAACCAGCCGGGATCGACCAGGAAAATGACCTCGCCGTAGCGCTGATCAGGAAAAAAGATGCCGAGCTGTTGCAACTCCTCTGCGGACAGGATCCGCCCACACGATACTGTGGTGAGGCGCTCCTTAATGCTGCGGCGCGCATCTTCATTGAAAAACCAAAATCGCGCCATCGTAGAGTCGTAAACTGACAAGTAGTCACGGGGCATATGAAAGCCCAGAGAGGCAATTTCGCGCACGAGGTCGAAGTTGTGTTCGACCGGGGTCATGCCGTGGTCCGACAGCACTGTGACATTCACCTGGGGGTCGAAGCGCTGCGCGAGAGTAATCAGTCCACGCAATTGTTCCGAATACCAGTGCAGCCGCTGATCGATCTTAGGAGCGTCTCCGCAGTGACTATGCAGAAAGCCATCGAATTCGCTGAGGTAGAGGAAAAAGAACTCCGCCTTCCCTGACTGAAGGTCCAGTCGCGCCTGATCGAGAATCTGCTGGTCTGTCTTTTGGTGATATGAATAGACGCAATATGGGATTTTGTGCTCTTCGAGGCGGTCGAAAATGGATCGTCCGCCGGTGATACCCCCTGGTGCGTACAAGTTTTTCTTTTCGACCCAATTGAAGCAGGGGAGCAGCCTGGGACTGACGCCACATTCAAAAAGCGGGCCCAGGCCAAGGAAACGTCGACCCAACTCCTTAATAATTTTTCTGGAGACGCGATTGTCCAGTAGAGCATCCGGTAGAAAACGAAAGTATCGCAGCCAGCGAAAAGGAGAATTCAACGGATCGTAATAGTAGAGATTCCAATGCCCCGTCTGTGCGGGCGTCAGTCCGGAAAGGATGCTGGGAATTGCCCCGGAGCTGTAACCAAGTACTGTGCGCAGCGCGGTTCGAAATGGAAGCAGGTCGGACAGGAAGTCTCTGCCCTTGATGATTTGCCATCCCAGAGCATCGATAAGCACGAAAATGTGCACGCGTCGCTGACGATTCAAGGTACCGACTCTCCAGATCCTGCCGTGGCGTTCGCCAGAGTATAAGACACAGCGTTGAAATTCCAAGAATTCACTGCGTAAGGCAGATCAGGCGTCTACGCCGCTTTGCATGCTCCGGTGGATGACAATAAGCAACAGAAAAGGTCCCGTTGCTTGCTAATAGCGCTGAAATCCAAGGAGTCTCAACGCCGCTATGCAGCTGCAGAAGAAAGATCCAACATAATCAAACAGCACAGATCAGCGCTTGCGATGTGTAAATTATTCAGCGAGCACGAGTTCGTAACTAAACGCAGGAAATCCTGTCAGGGCATCGCTGGGAAAGCGCGCTTTCCGGCGGCGTGGCGCGGACGCCGATAAGCCCGTGGCGCTACTTCGCTGCGCGGCGCAATCTGGGGAGCGACTGTGCCAGCGGTCCTGGCGCCCGCAAGCGCGAGCCTTTCGATGGCGGCGGAGAGGAAAACAGCAAACCAGAAAACCTTCAGAAATTCGGCGGACAGGAAAAACATCGCTACGCTGAATCCGACTACGCCAGCAAATAGGCCCGTCGCCGCGCAGTACACAAGTGTGGCGTTTGTTTCGGCGGCAATCCGACTGGCACGTGCAAGACTCCTAAGCGTCACGGTGAGAATCCACAGGAATCCGATCAATCCGGGCAGGCCCATCTCGGCCAACATCTGCAGATAGGTGTTATGGGCGATGAAATCAATCCGGGGGCCGGCCCCGAGATAGGACGGCAATTCTGCTTTGAAGTTGTCTAACCCGATGCCGGCGAGTGGGTGCGCGAGGGTCATTCGCAAGCCGGCTTTCCACAGTTCAAGGCGGTTGTCCTGTGCAGCAACATCGCTGTAATTCGGATGCAGCAAGCGATGGATCGGTGAAGCCGGGCTCAGGAGCAAAACGACGGCCAGCGCGCCGCCAAGCAGAAGCATCTTTGCGCTGCGGCGACCTCTCGTCTGGAACAAAATCACGGCACCTGTGGCACACAGCGCCAACAGACCTCCCCTGGAAGCGTCTACAAGAATGGCTGCGGTAATTGGAACCAGACATGCTATCGAAAGCAATCTGTCAGAACGACGCTTGCTGCGAACGATCAGGTAGAACGCTACGGGCAGGCAGAGAACTGCGGAGGCGGTGAAGTAATTCGGATCGCCGGCCGGACTATACAAGGGACGGTATCCGATCCCATAGATCGGTATGGCCTTCTGCCATTCGCGCAGCGTATACAGAGAACCCCAAACCACGCTGGCCAAAACAGCAATCAATGTCCAGCGCAGTCGCTTGGGACTGTCGACCAGGGTCAGGGTCGAGACCAGGAACACCATTTCGGACAAATACACGAACAGAGTGCTGTTCTGGAAGGGCTGGCGGCTTAAGGCCACCCACGACACTGCCGCCCATAAAAAAAAGAACACGAAGGCATGTGTCTGACTGGCACCCCAAAGCCGTACCGGTGATTTACGTCTCTGCAGGTAAACCATTGCGTATAGCAGACAGAGCAGCCCCAGGTACTTTTCCACGGTGAAACCGAGCAAGCGGTCCGTGAATACGGGGGCGGTTGCCAGCGCCAGGGTGAGGAGTAGTGTGTAGTAAAGAATCATTGTGTTGGGGCGCCAGTCTAACTACTTTCTGACTTTAGCATTGAGGGTGCGAGCAAAGAGCAGAGGCATAGAATTGGCAGGGCTGCTAACGGTCCCTCCGGCAAAACCCTTGCATAATACATCATGGTCGCAGGTACGAATTTTGAAATTTCGTACCGCCTCCCCAGAGAGCCTTTGGAACGGGACCAAGCCCGTTTAGTTATAGCGCTCGCCGGCGTATACCGGCGGCCCAATGAAAGTTTTGCATGGCCCGGGTTTCGGCCCTGGAAGCTTCGCATTGGAGAGTGAAAATCGGGACGCGAGCGCGTCGTCGGTGCGACAACAAGACAGTCAAATTGGCACTTATGTCTTATCTGCTGCTGCGCTGCGATGCAGTAAGACAGTTGCAGGTAATTTTGAGTTTGTTACCGATATGTTTTTTGTCGCTCCATGGACATCGCCTGACACCCGCGATATCGTTCATGTCGCCTTTCGACGACGCGAGAGGCGGGGCGCACGGATGCGCCAAAAAGAACATCACCAGACTTTCACGCGATGAAGGGAGACGGACAGGGCTCGCAGGGGCTGCGCAAAGGATAAAGAATGCTACGCAGATCGACTGTCTGCCAGGCCGTTAACTTCCATCAGTTGTATTAGCGAGGGAGCTTTTGGCTCTCGGGTGGCGTTAGTCCGTCATCGTAAATGCCGCCCTTACACCAGCGTCCTGACAGGGGAGACCGCGACAGCTTCATGCGTATTCGTTTACTTGGTCAGCAGATCGCGGTGCCGATGGTGGCGTTGGCCCTGCTCGAGTTGATGATTTTTTATTCGTCGCTTCTTGCGGCGAGCCACCTGCGATTCGGCGTCAATCTGGCGGAACTCGAGCGTCAGCAGGGGCCGCTCTGGCCCCGGGCGCTGCTCTTCAGTGGAGCGATGGCGATGTGTCTGCTGGCCTTCGGGCTTTATAGTGCGCGTCAGCGAGCCCGCAGTGGTGGCATCTTCGTGCGTGTCTCGATTGCAGTGATTGCAGGCATCGTCCTCACCGCGGCTTGCTTCTACATCATTCCGGACTTATGGATTGGGCACGGCGTGGTCTCCCTTGCCGCGCTGACTGCAGCCTTGATCGTCCTGATCCTGCGGTTGGGCTTCAGCCATCTGATGGACGAGACTCCGTTCCGCCGCCGCGTCGTGGTGTACGGCACGGGTCAGCGCGCTACCGCGGTGTCGCAGCTGCGTCGTCGCGCCGATCAGCGTGGCTTCATTTTGACCGGATTCGTACGCCCGGATGGCGAAGGCCTGAACGTACCCGAGGCGCGTGTCATTAAACCGGAGGGCCAGCTGCTCGGCTATTGCAAGCAGGCCGCGGTCGACGAGATCGTCGTCGCGATGGATGATCGGCGTCGTGCCTTTCCGGTGCGTGAGCTGCTCGAGTGTCGTCTGGCCGGCATCGACGTCATCGACCTTCTGACCTTCCTTGAACGCGAAACTGGACGGGTGCGCATCGACGTGCTCAATCCCAGCTGGCTGATCTTCGGCAAGGGGTTTCGGCGTGGATCGCTGCGGCGATTCAGCTCGAATGTGTTGGATGTAGTCGCAAGTTTGCTCCTGCTGGTCGTCTCGCTCCCTTTCATGTTCGCGACCATGATAGCTATCAAGATCGAGGAGGGCTGGCGCGCCCCTGTGTTTTACCGGCAGGAGCGGGTCGGACTTGGTGGCAGAACCTTTCATCTGTTGAAATTCCGCAGCATGCGCCTGGATGCCGAAGCCGATGGTCAGGCGCAGTGGGCCCAGAAGCAGGACCCCCGTGTGACTCGTGTCGGTGCGGTGATCCGCAAACTCCGCATCGACGAGCTGCCCCAGATTCTGAATGTGCTGCGTGGTGACATGTGCTTCGTGGGGCCGCGACCCGAGCGACCGCAATTCGTGGCGGAGCTGTCCGAGTCGATTCCCTATTATATGCAGCGACACTGCGTGAAGCCGGGTATCACGGGATGGGCACAGCTGTGCTTCCCTTACGGATCCTCGCAGCAGGATGCGATCGAGAAACTGCAGTACGATCTTTACTACATAAAGAACGGCGGCTTTTTGCTGGATCTGATGATCCTGGCGCAAACCGCGGAAGTCGTGATCTTTGGCAAGGGCGCTCGCTGAGCGGGCGATATCCGGTGCTCGGTTCTGATACGTGTGCCGCTCGCGCGTCACGATCAGCAGCGCCGAATAGCATTCTCCAGTTCGAGCCAGACCGACTCGAGCCCGATGCGCCGGCGCATCTTGTCGAGCGCTTAATTTGTCGTAGGGCTCACGTCGCGGTGGGCCTCATTGATATCCGTAAAATTCCCGAAACCATTCAGCGAACCGTCGAACGCCGACTTCGACCGGTGTTTGGGGCGCATAGCCTACAGCACTCTCAAGTTCGCTAACGTCTGCGAAGGTGTCAGGTACGTCTCCAAGTTGCATCGGCAACATGTTCTTCCGTGCCTTGCGGCCGAGGCACTCCTCTAGCATCTCGATGTATCGAAGCAGTTCGATTGGCCGGCTGCTGCCAATGTTGTACAGCCGGTAAGGGGCAGGGCTGGTGCCTGGATCAGGGTTGGTTGCGTCCCAGGAGGGATTTGGAGTCGCAACATCGTCGGAAAGGCGAACGATCCCCTCGACGATGTCGTCTATGTAGGTGAAGTCGCGCCGATGATGACCGAAATTATACACGTCAATCGACTTGCCTTCGAGAATCGCGCGTGCAAACCTAAAAAGGGCCATGTCCGGCCGGCCCCAAGGTCCATAAACGGTAAAGAAGCGCAGTCCAGTTACGGGCACATTGAATAGTGCCGCATAACTGTGTGCCATCAGCTCCGTACTGCGCTTGCTGGCCGCATACAGCGAAAGCGGATGGGCTGCGGGCTCGTGCACCGAAAAGGGCATGCGCTTGCTGGCGCCATATACTGAGCTGCTGGAGGCATACAATAAGTGCTCGACGCCGTGGTGCCGGCAGCCTTCCAATATGGTTAGGGTGCCTGTCACATTGCTGGCGACGTAACTGAATGGGTCTGTGAGCGAGTGCCGTACGCCAGCCTGGGCCGCCAAATGAACAACGCGCTGAAAGGCTTCTTGGTCGAACAGCGCCGAGATCGCGGCCTGATCCGACAGGTCCAGCTTTGCGAAATGGAAATGCTCATGACGCTGGAGCTTCTGTAGCCGGGCCTGCTTCAGCGACACATCGTAATAGGCATTTAAATTGTCAAGACCTACAACATGATCGCCCCGCTCGAGCAGTCGTTTCGCAGTGAAATAGCCGATAAAGCCGGCAGCACCGGTAACTAGAACTTTCATTGTTTCGAAATGACTCCACTGTGCTATCCCTGCGGTTCTTCGCGGCAGGATGCCATTGAGAAGCTTCTATACGATCTTTATTACAGCAAGAACAGTAGCTTTCTGCTGGACTGACCATCCTGGTGCGGACCGCGGCAGTTGGATATTCGTCAAGGGGGGGGGCCGGTGAGCTTGGCGCCCTTAGGGGTGACCCTAGGCGGTGCGCCTGCCCAACAGGTTTTTTCCGCGTCCGGGCCGCTGACTTGACATATAAAATCGACGAAGTTGCATTGAGCGTGCGGGGACTGCCGCGTCGTGGCGCGAGCCCGTAGATTCGTGCACGGTTGAGCAGCGGAAGCGCAACAGATCCGCTATGCTCTGCACGCCCGGCGAGGTTTGCTCGCGCCGCTGGCGGACGCTCTTTTGGGGAAGTTGAGCATCGGACGCCAGCTGTACGCAGACGGGGAATATGCCAGAGGTCGAAGCACAAACGAGGCCCCCGTTCGGCGTTGGGTATATCCGAGGCGCTCGTGCGCCGGATTCGCGCCAGTACTCCCCGTTACTGTCCGATGGTTCGATCCAGAAGAAGGCGTTCCGCCTGGGCACGGTGGAGCCCATTTCCGCCACGCTGCTCAGGGAACTGGTCGGGCCTCTGGTGGTCGTGGCGATCCTGGTTCTATCACGCTGGTACGATCATGCCGCCTTGTCTCTCCGCTTCCTCGGACTGGCACTGGTCGTGTTCCTCGTCTCCAGCAGGGTACTCAGTCCACCCGCCACCACCGAGAACCGCCGCTCCTATCGTCCATCCCTGGGGCCTTTGCTGCTCAGGTGGTGCTCTGTCGGCGCTGTCACCGTCCTCTTGGTCTGGACGCTTGGACTGACGCATGAGCTCAGCCCGGAAGGATTCGTCGCCTGGTTCCTTCTGAGCCCAGCCGGACTGCTGCTGGCGAACTACGGCGCTGTAAATCTGGCGCGCCGGCAGGCGGTCAGGCAGGCCGGCTCGCTGCGGCACGTCATCATCGGTGCGACCGAGATTGGCCTCGAACTCGCCAAACGCGTTGGACAGGACCCCTATGCAGGCCGATTCGCCGGATTCTTTGATTTCCGCGAGCGGGAGCGGCTGCCGGCGTCTGTTTCCGAGCAATGGATCGGGTCCTGCAGAGACATCGCCGCGTTCGTCCAGCGCAACGCCATCGATTCAATTTATATCGCCCTGCCGATCTCGACTGCTCCGCGGATCGCGTGGCTGCTGGAGCAGCTCCGGGATACCACTGCATCAATATATTTTGTGCCAAACCTCTTCAGCTTCGACCTGATACAGCCACGTTACCTCGAGATTCATGGAATCCCGGCGCTGGCAGTGTGTGAAACGCCGTTCCGCGGCATGAGTGCGCTGCACAAACGTGCCTTCGACATCGCCTTGGCGACGTTGGCCGTGCTGCTCGGCGGCCCCGTCATGCTCGCGATCGCCCTCGCGGTGAAATTGACTTCCCGCGGACCGGTGCTCTTCCGTCAGCGGCGCTACGGTCTGCACGGCGAGTGCATCCAGGTGATCAAGTTTCGCAGCATGATCGTGTGCGAAGATGGAAGCATTGTGCCGCAAGCGACCAAAGGCGATCAGCGCATCACGCGCCTGGGGCGATTCTTGCGCAGGAGCTCACTCGATGAGCTGCCGCAGGTCTTCAATGTCCTCGCTGGGCAGATGAGCTTCGTCGGGCCGAGGCCACATGCGATCGCACACAACGAGCAGTACCGCAAACTCATCAGTGGGTACATGCTGCGGCACAAGGTGCGCCCTGGGATGACCGGCTGGGCCCAGGTCAACGGATTGCGCGGAGAGACCAGTACGGTCGAGAAAATGCGCGAGAGGGTCGAGTACGACATCGATTACGTCAAGAACTGGTCCCTATGGCTGGACATCAGGATCCTGGCGCGCACCCTCTGGATCGTGATCCATGATGAGCACGCCTACTGATGCGCGCGGCCACGATCTAATTTTCGCCGCGTTTTCGGTAGCAAATGAAAGTCAGTATTTTTGGCTGCGGCTACGTTGGGCTTGTCACTGGCGCCTGTCTGGCGGACGCCGGCAATCACGTCATCTGCGTTGATGTCGATGCGGGCCGCATCGAGCGGCTCAATCGTGGCGAAGTGCCGATCTTTGAGCCCGGGCTGGATGCGGTCATTCGCCGCAATCGCGAAGCTGCCAGGCTTGATTTCACCACGGACACTGCTCGAGCCGTGGAGCACGGTCTATTCCAGCTCATCTGTGTGGGCACTCCTCCGGATGAGGACGGCTCGGCGGATGTACGCCATATCGTGGCAGCGGCGCGCTCGATCGGCGAACATCTGACGCGTTACGCCATTGTCATCATCAAATCGACCGTGCCGGTGGGCACTTCCGACAGGGTGCGACAGGAAGTGCGCACGGCGCTTGCCCGGCGCAGCGCTGCCGTCGACTTCGACGTGGTCTCCAATCCTGAATTTCTGAAGGAGGGGGCGGCGTTGGAGGACTTCGTGCGACCAGATCGTGTGGTCGTCGGTACCGACAATCCACGCACGACGGAACTGCTACGCGCACTGTATGAGCCATTCACTCGCAACCATGATCGGCTGGTGACCATGAGCATCCGGTCTGCCGAATTGACCAAGTATGCGGCCAACGCCATGCTCGCAACGAAGATCAGTTTCATGAATGAGCTCGCCTCCGTGGCCGAGCGGGTGGGTGCCGACATCGAGGATGTGCGCATAGGCATCGGGTCGGACCCGCGTATCGGCTACAGTTTCATCTATCCGGGGATCGGCTACGGTGGCTCTTGTTTCCCCAAGGACGTGAAGGCATTGATTCACACGGCGCGACAGCTCGGACTCGACGCCGAGCTGCTCCGATCGGTGGAAAGCGTCAATGAGCGGCAAAAAGGAGCCCTGATTGAAAAGCTGCTGACGCATTTCAACGGCGAGCTTTCAGGGCGTGCTTTCGCGCTGTGGGGTCTTGCCTTCAAGCCGAACACCGACGATGTGCGTGAGGCACCGAGTCGGGCGCTGATCGAGGCTCTATTGGCTGCAGGTGCGCACGTGCGGGCCTACGATCCGGTGGCCGTCGCGCAGGCCAATCGGATATTCGCCGGCCATGTGCACGCCAAGCGCATGACGTTCTGTAAGGATGCGTACGAGGCAGTGGAGGGAGCAGAGGCTCTGCTCATTGCGACCGAATGGCAGGAATTTCGCAGTCCTGACTATGACCGGCTGCGCACCATGCTGTCACATCCCGTGATCTTCGATGGACGCAACCTCTACGACCCTGCATTGATGCAGCGCCTGGGGTTTGAATACTATGCCATCGGTCGCGGGCGATCGATCCGTGGGCACGAGGGCGGTGCAC
>Ga0134126_10001305_pt1 | contig 31675 bp, 23 predicted proteins | sample KB31752_FD_96881 | JGI IMG/M metagenome (GOLD analysis project Ga0134126, IMG submission 96881) | Terrestrial soil microbial communities with excess Nitrogen fertilizer from Kellogg Biological Station, Michigan, USA - KB3-175-2 | ecosystem: Environmental > Terrestrial > Soil > Unclassified ... | reverse complement strand
TTGCTACCAGCGGCCCGTCGAACAACGACCGATCGCCAACGTCACCACCCCCGTCATGGCGCGATACGATCCGTTGCCGCTGCGCTCCGCCATTTTGGGCCTGATGTACGAATGCAACGGCCCCGCCCAACCAACCTTGATCCAGGAATGGACGGATTTGGTTCACGCCTACGTGCTGCGCTTCGCGCAATCGTCCGACCAGCCCGACCAGCTTCGATTGCTTTGGGAACGAGTGGCCGCGAACCTGTCGGATAGCTGGTCGCTCACGCGCCTGGCGCGCCAGGCAGGTTACAGCAATGAGCACCTGCGCCGCCTTTGCCGCCGCCAACTTGGCCGCAGCCCGATGCATCAAGTCACCTATTTGCGCATGCGCCGCGCCGCGGAATTGCTGGCCTCGACCGAGCAAACCATCGATTCCATTTCCCAGGAAGTGGGCTATCAGAACCCGTTCGTCTTCTCGAACGCCTTCACGAAATGGATCGGCTGGCGCCCGTCCGAGTACCGACGGAAAAAATTCAACAAAAGCTAACCGCCCGTCAAAATGTAGGAGACGACGTGAGGAGTCTCTGACTTGATTCTTAAATCGATGAAATTGGAGACTCGTTACCTCGTCTCCTACAATAAGAAGTCACTTTTTGAAACGGCCTGTTAAGCGCGGTAGCGCGTGGGCGGCAAATGCGTGAGTCGCAAATGATATGATAGGCTGAAAGCCCGTCATGTTAAAGCCCGGGCTGCAGGCTCGGGTGCGCCCGCAACATATTCGCGAGCTTGAAGGGGCGAAACAAGCCGCTCCGTACCTGATGATGATGCCGGATAGCTGCGGGTGCGTTTGAAACATGGCGGCTTTTTGAACACTTCTTTTATTGTTCGACCAGTCGCGCGAAAAAACGCAATCGTTGCCAAGCCACACACACATGAAACGAACCCTGCTTTTCGTGGTCGTTTGTTTTAGTCTCCAGTCTATGTTCGCCCAATCCACTGAAGACCAAAAACTCCAGGCATTTTTTAAAAATTATCTCGAACAGCGTTTTCACCAGCAACCGCTGGATGCCACCCAACTGGGAGATCATCGGTTTGATGCTCTTTTGGACGACATTTCGCCGGCAGCCCGCGAATCGTGGCGCAATCTTTCCAAAGAGACGCTCGCCGAACTTCCCAAGCAGATTGATTACAAGAAGCTTTCCCGCGACGGCCAGATCGATTTCGAAATCTTCCAGCACGAACTGGTCCTCCGCATGTGGCTCGCGGATAACATGCGGCCGTTCGAACGCGACCCGCGCACTTACGGCGGTTATCTGAGCGATAGCGTTTATCTGCTGCTCGCTCAATCCACGGAGCCGAAGGAAACCAACATATCCAACGCCATCGCCCGCATGGCGCAAATGCCTCGCATCATCGCCGAAGCGGAACGCTCGCTGACGCATCCCGCCAAGCCCATTCTCGAAACCGCGATTCGCCAAAACATCGGCGCGATCAACTTCTATGAGAAAGACATCTTCAATTTCGCCGGTGAAACGGCGCAACAGAAACAACTCGAGGCGGCCGCTGCAAAAGTCGTGGACGAATTAAAGGATTATCAAAAATTCCTCGAAGGCCCGGCCCGCGCCCGCGCTGAGGACAATTGGCGGCTCGGCAAGGCAAAGTTCGACAAAAAATTCGAACTCGAAACCGACGCTGGCATTACCGCCGAACAAAATCTCGCGAACGCCAAGGCCGAATTTGCGCATGTCCAAACGCAGCTCTATGACATTTCGCTCCAATTGTGGCCGCAATATTTTCCGAAACAGATTCTGCCGCCCGACGATCCGCCAGGCCGTCGCGAGGTGATCATGAAAGTGATCCAGGCCGTCAATCAGGAGCATGGCGAGGCCAGTAATCTGGTGTCGGACGCGCGCGCCACGGTCAACGAGATCAAAACCTTCATCCGCAGCCATAACTACCTGCGTTTGCCCGAGCCGGATCGTTGTGCGGTCGTGGAGATGCCCGAATTCCGCCGCGGCAATTCGCTGGCCTATCTCGACAACGCCCCGCCGCTCGATCCCAAGGCGGTTAGCATGTACGCCGTAAGCCCGCCGCCTTCCGACTGGACACCCGAGGAAGTGCGCAGCTTTTTGGAGGAATACAACAGCCACATGCTGAAAATTCTCACCATTCACGAGGCGTATCCCGGCCATTACGTGCAACTCGAATACGCCAACCGCAATCCCTCACTCATCCGCCGCGTCATTCAATCCGGCCCTTATATCGAAGGCTGGGCAGTCTACGGCGAAGTCACCATGTTGAACGAGGGCTTCGGCGACGGCGATTTGAAACTGCGCCTGATGCAATTGAAATTCTATCTCCGCGCCGTGGCCAATTCGATTTTTGACTACCAAATGCATTGCACGAAAATGACCGACGCCGAAGCCATGAAGTTCCTGACCCAGGACGCTTACCAATCGGAAGGCGAAGCGAAGCTGAAAATCATTCGCGCGAAACAATCTTCAGTGCAATTGAGCACCTATTTCGTCGGCCGCATGGCGCACTATCAGCTCCATCAAGAAATACAACGTGAACTGGGCGATAAATTCAACCTGGCCGATTATCACCAGGCCGTCCTCGACACCGGCTCCATCCCGCCCAAATACCTGCCCGAACTCGTGCGCCGCCGATTGCTGGGCACGCCATAATTTGCTCTCCTCACATGAGCGTAACCGATCCAAACCTCGTTCCGGAATCTGTTACCGCGCCCGCCGCCATTCCCGCATCGCAAAGGCATCCTCGCGGGCTTGCGACACTCTTTTTGACCGAGATGTGGGAGCGCTTCAGTTACTACGGCATGCGCGCGCTGCTGGTGTTGTTTCTGGTGGATACGGTGCGCGGCGGCATGGGATTAAACGATAAAACAGCCACGGCGATTTACGGGTTGTACACGGCGGGAGTGTATTTGATGGCCTTGCCGGGCGGTTGGTTTGCGGATCGGATTTGCGGCGCGCAACGCGCCGTGTGGTATGGCGGCATCGTCATTGCCCTGGGCCATTTCACGCTCGCCCTGCCGATGACGCAGACTTTTTTTCTTGGATTGATTTTTCTCGTCGTTGGCAGCGGCACACTCAAGCCAAACATGAGCGGCATGGTGGGCGAATTATATCCCGAAGGCGGCGCCCGCCGTGATGCTGGATTTTCCATTTTTTACATGGGCGTCAATCTCGGCGCGGCGATCGGTCCGTTTGTTTGCGGCTGGCTTGCCAAAAAGATGGGATGGCACTGGGGCTTCGCCGCTGCGGGAGCGGGAATGGTGCTGGGCTTGATTCAATTCCGCTTTTCGCGCCATTTGCTGGGGAACGCCGGGATCCGCCGTGGCAACGAAGCGCCGCTCCACCTTCCTGAGCGCGTGATGCTCTATGCCGGAATTCCCGCGGTGGCAATCACGGTGGCGCTCGCGTTGGTTGGCTGGGTTCATGTGAATCCCGTCGCCTTGGCGAAATTCATGGCTTATGTCATTCTCGGAATCGGAGTAATTTTCTTCGTGATCGCGTTTTTGTTCTGCGGCCTAGACAAAATCGAAAAGAAACGCGTGGCCGTGATCGTGGTTCTGTTTTTGGCCTCGGCTCTGTTCTGGGCGGGATTTGAACAAGCGGGCTCATCCTTTAATCTCTTCGCTGAACGTTACACGGTGCGCAGCCTGTTTCATTTCGAAGTCCCGGCCGCCTGGTTTCAAATGTTTGGCCCGCTTTTCGTCATCAGTTTCGCGCCGGTTTTCGCCTGGCTTTGGGTGTGGCTCGCCCGGCGCCATTTGGACCCTTCCATTCCGGTTAAATTCGGCTTGGGCCTGCTATTCCTTGCCGCTGGATTCCTCGTCATGCTCGGAGCGACCAAAGTCATCATCGGGGGCGGCAAAGCGTCGCCCAATTGGCTGATCATAACGTATCTTCTGCACGAGTTCGGCGAATTGTGTCTCAGCCCGGTCGGCTTAAGCTCCGTGACCAAACTCGCTCCACGAAAGCTGGCGGGGCAAATGATGGGCATCTGGTTTCTGGCGACTTCCCTCGGCGATCTCCTCGCGGGCCTGCTGGCCGGAGCGTTCGATCCGGAAGCGGTTCGCAGTTGGCCCCATCTCTATTTGAAAGTCATCTTAATGTCCGCCGGCGCCGGGCTTCTGCTGATTGTTTTCTCCCGTCCAATCAAGCGATTGTCAGCCGGCATCAAATAATCGGGTGGAAAATCAGCATGCTCACGTGGATGCGGCGCATGGGCTGATAAGAGTTTCCGCTTCATAGTTCAGTATCGTGTACCAAAGCTACTCTTGGCCTGCCCAGGGCGTCCGTTTTTGATGAAACCATTTCTATTTCGCATCGCGGGGGTTATTGCGCTTGTCTGGTTTTTCGCAGTCGCGCCTGTTCGCGCCCGAGTCACCTATTCGGATTCGTTCAACATTAACGTCAACTATCTCACCAACGGCCTTTCCGGCACCATCTGGGATGGCGTTTATTTTGGGGCAGGGGACTTTGACAATTCCGGCCTGGGCGGCAGCGGTCCGGGCGCGACTCTTCAGTGCGATGCCAATAGTTCCCGGGCCAACACCCTGACGCTTCAAACCACCGGCACCGATTGGGAAGGCACGGGTGATGACGGATTCTTCCTGTTCAAAGTCGCTCCCGGCGATTTCTCCATGAGCGTTCACGTGGTCAGCCCCTTCAACAACGGCGCCTACAACACCGCCGGATTGCAGGCGCGGGCGTTTTCTCCGGGCGGTGACCCATTTGGCGGCTCGGAAAATTTTGTGTCCTGGACGCGCTTTGATGAATTCAGCTTCGCCAATTATTTGCGAAACGAAGCCGGAGGTTCCGTGGCCCAGATCAACCCAGGCAATTTCCCGAACACGAATTATTGGTTGAGGATCGACCGTGTCCAGGGAACGAACTTCTATTTTTACGAAAAGGGCGCCAATACCGCAGCCTGGCAACTTAGGACGTTTCCGGCGCCGGTCTCCGGATCCGTTTTGCGCCGCTCGGACCTCGCGAGACAACCGATGCAAGTCGGCATCATTCATGCGACTTTCAATGGCCAGCTTGGCGTTCAATTCACCGATTTTTCGCTGACCCTCTCGAACGTCCTCTACGCCGCCCCGCCATCAGCGCCGCAGTGGGTGATCGCTGCGCCCAATGCGAGTCCCGGCGTGGACATATCGTGGGCTCCGGCCGCCGGCAGTTCAGGCAGCGTCGTGGTCATGTGGCCGGCCACGAATTCGGTTGTGAAGGAAATGCCGGCGAACGGCGTCACTTATTCCGGCAACGCCTCCTATGGGGCGGGCAGCCAGCTTCCTGCCGCTGGATATTACGTCGTTTATGCGGGCACAGGCACCAACGTTTCCGTGAACAACCTCGTGCCGAATACCGCCTATGACATAGCCGTATTCAGCTATGCCGGTTCAGGCAGTTCCATTTCCTACAATCATTCGCCCGCCGTAACCAGCCTCTTCCTTCCGCCAAACGCAATCATTGCGCAACTGGAAACGCAATCCGGCAACCTGAACGTCTCGTTCTCAGCCAATCCAGGCAAATGGTATTGGCTACAGTATTCCGACAGCTTGAATCCGCCAAACTGGCAAAACCTGCTGCCCGATCCTGTCTTCGCCTACAGCCCGGTCATGAGCATCGAAGGAATAGTTCCCGATTCCGCCCCGCAGCGTTTCTATCGGTTGCGGCAAGTCGACCCGGAGTTCGCCACAAAAGTAAGCTTGGGCACGGTTTCAAGTCTCCAGCACATGGACGATGCCGAAACGACCGAATACATCAGCGGCGGCAAGCTCGGCAACGCGCGCGTGACCTACCAGCCTGCCGGCAGCTCCAGTTGGTTTACCGCGAACACGGCCACGCCAAGCGGCATCGCTTCCACCACCTACAGTTCCATTACGAACGGCGGCGGAACGCAGTACACCGCGCGTTACGTCCTCACCGCCGGCCTCTCCGGACAATTGATTTTCGAATCCGTGCTCACCATGAAGCAGGACAATGTGCAATGGTCGTTGAACTTCACCAATCTCACCGGCCAATCGTTGACCATCGGCGATCTCGCATTGCCGCTGCCCATGAACACGGGCTTTTCCGGCGTCAGTTCCAGCGCCATGAAGCACAGTTTCATTTCCGGCTACGGCTCGTTCATCTTTTGGATGCGGCCCGACAGCGTGCCGCCGTATTTGCTGATGACTCCCTCCGACGATACCAAGCTGGAATTCTGGGATGACCCTTCAGCGCCGAATGGCTACGAAGTTTACGTGCATTCCGCTGTGTCCGCGGCCAACGCTGCCGCGCAATTCCCCTCCGTCACCACCGGCGGCCAGCGCTGGCGGCAGCCCAACACCAGCCTGGCGCTCGCGCCCGGCGGTTCGCAGTCCTATGGATTTAAATTCCAATGGGCCAATGGCTACGATGGCGTCCGTCAAGCGCTCGTCGACAATGGCAAGATCGACGTGCACGTCATCCCCGGCATGACGGTGCCGACAAATCTCTTTGCGGAAATTGCGTTGCGCACCACGCAGGACATCGCCTCCGTCACCGCCGAGTTTCCGTCGGAGACGCAGATTCAATTCCTCGGCACCACCAATCTTGCCGCCGGCGCCTACCAGCTCTATCAGGTTCAATTTTCCCGGCTCGGCGAAAACGAGCTGACGATTACGTACGGAAACAATCGGACGATGTTCCTTGAATTTTTCGTCACAGAACCTATTGAGACATTGATCAAAAAGCGCGCGGCATTTCTCGTCAGCCATCAGATCATCACCAATCAATGGTACAGCGGCCTGTTTTGCGATGAGAACATGAACGATGGCCAGCTCATCACGCCGGACAATCACGACACACTCGGCAACAGCTTCCAGGTCTACGAAATTGCCAGCGACGACGCCGGTGAATCGCGCCCCGCCTACATGGCCACGAAGGAAGCCGTGTATCCGGTCCAAAGCGAAGTATCCGCGCTCGACTATTACATCACCAATTTTGTCTGGGGCGGTCTGCAGCGCACGACCAATGAAACGGATTCCTACGCCATTTATGGCGTTCCGGATTGGCACACGTTGCGCACCCAGAACAATTTGAGCATCGGGCGCGGCTACGATTACCCGCACATCATCGTCATGTATTACGAAATGTATCGCGTGGCGAAGTATCACCCGGAAGTGACCACGGCTTTAAGCGCGCAGGAATACTTGCAGCGTGCCTGGGGAACGGCGGACGCGTTGTGGAAATACGGCGGCGGACAGGCCACGCAGATCGGCCTGATGAACGAAGTCGTGATTCCCGATCTCATCAACGCCTTGGTGGCCGAAGGCATGCTCAGCCAGGCTGCAAGCCTGCGCGCGAATTGGGAAAACAAAGTCGCCTACTACGTTTCCGGCAGCGCCAACCTGTTCGGTTCGGAATATGCCTTCGACGCGACCGGCTTCGAATCGCAGGAGGCCTACGCCAAATACGCCCTCCAGCGCGCCGGCACCAGTGCGGCCATGGGCTCGGGCAACGTGGCGCAATTCCTCAACCAAGCCACGAATTTCATGTATGACCAGATTACCGCCAATATGTTCGATCGGGGCTGGCTGGAAACCGCCTATTACTATTACGGAAGCGATTATCGCGGCGACATGGGCGATGATTTCGTGGACACCTACATGGCGCAAATGGGCGGGTGGGGGCTGCTCGATTTCGCGCTAAATTATGCCACCAACGCGACCGATTACCTGCGCCTCGGTTATGGTTCCTATCTCAACGGGTGGTCCACGATGAATACCGGCACGCCCGCTTCAAACTACGGTTTCTGGTATCCCGGCGCGCAATATGATGGCGGTTGCGGCGGAGGCTTCGAGCCCTCGCCGGACAATTACACCTGGCTTGGCGGCCAGCCGATGCACCGCGGCGCGTGGTATTATTCCGCGGAAGAAAATCTGGGCTTTTGCGGCGCCATCCGCTCCGCGGCAACTATTCTCGCGGATGATCCCATCTTCGGCCGCTTTTGTTACGGTGGCGCCTGGACCAACGTTGCGAACGATATTCAGATCACCCCGCTCGACGGCGTGCGCCGGCGTTTTCATGCCCTGTTGAACAGCGGCACCATGCATCTGGTTTTGGAAAGCGACCATTTCACCGCCGGCCAATCGCTGGCTCTCGCCCCGGATTTATCTCACGTCAATTTCACCGTTGAAACCGGCAACACGGAGACCCACTCAACATCGCTGGATTTCTCCACAACCGTCGCCGGCGCGTATACGCTAAGCGATGACTCGGGAACCCTGGCGACAATCATACTTCAGGCAGATCAGCAGACCGTTTTCAGCCTGCCGTTCGCCTCCGGCGGCTCCACCAAGACGTTCTCGATCACCAAACAGTGAGACGCTGTAGCCGCCGAGGTAACGAAGCGGAATCCGCCTCCTCACGTCGTCGTCTACAAAACCCGCTGCGCCCAATCTGCTTGATTGCCTCGGGCATTTCGCGGTTCAATTAGCAATGCCAGCCGCCGACGCGTTGCGTCCAGCCGCCGAACCTCACTATCCGCCGCAGCGGGGAAGTTTTCCCACCGCCCGCCAGTTCTTTGCCCTTTTGCTGATTTATTTCACGCTGCAAATCATTTTCCGCGTCTTGATTTCCTCCAGCTTGGATCTCGATGAATCCGAGCAACTGGTGCTGACGCAAAAATTGAGCTGGGGCTACGGCTCGCAGCCGCCGCTCTACACGTGGATCCAATTTCTTTTTTTCCACGTGTTCGGCCTCTCCGTCTTCGGCCTGTCGCTGCTGAAAAACATTCTTCTCTTTGGCACGTACCTGTTCACCTATCTCAACGCTCGGTTCATCACCCGCAGCCAGGCCTGTGCCATGTCCGCCGCCGCATCGCTCCTCTTCATCCCGCAAATCGCCTGGGAATCGCAGCGTGACCTGACCCATTCCGTGCTGTCCGCCACCATGGTTTGCGCCACGCTGTTTTGTTTCCTGCAACTTCACGCCCGACCGTCCCTGAGGCGTTATGCGCTATTCGGCCTGTGCGCAGGGTTGGGAGTGCTCTCAAAATATAATTTCCTGCTCCCTCTGGCGGCGCTTGTCATCGCGACTCTATGCACGCGCCAATTTCGGCGCCTGATTCTGGACAAACGCATCCTGCTCGCCGGCCTCATCGCCGCGCTCATCGTCTTGCCCAATGCGCTCTGGGCGTTGGCACATCCTCACCTGGCGTTGCGCGCGGCCGGGAAATTCAAAATCCAGGAAGCGAACGAGTGGCTGCGCGCGATTGTGTCCGGAGTGAAGGGCTTGGTCTATTGCAGCATCACGTTCTTTGCCGCGTTCGGCGTTTTGTATGCAATCATTTTCTTCAAACGCCCCGCCGCGAATGCATCCGCTACAAAGAATGAATACGCGACGCTCCTGCTCCGGATGTTGGGCATCAGCTACGCGCTGATTGTCCTGGCCATTGTCGTTTTCCGCATCAGCGACATTCGCGACCGATGGCTGCAACCCATCCTGATTTTGTCGCCGGTACTGGTAATTGCGTTGCTGCGGGATCGGTTAAATGCCACCCGGTTAAAAGTGATTCTCGCGTTGGCAGGCGCGGTGATGGTCGCGGTAACCGTGGCGCTGCACGGCCGAATTATTTGGGCCGAGCGATTGCACCGCACGCAGCCTTGGAACCGCCCTTACGACGCCCTGGCAAAACAATTGAAAGGTGCGATCTCGCAAGACCCGGTCGTCATCACCGACACCACATTGATGGCCGGAAATTTGCGGATCAACCTGCCCGATAAAATCTTCTCGCCACCGGATTTGGCGCGGCTGTTTGTCGAAACGAACGCTCCCGTGGCGCTCGTGTGGGATGCCGGCGGCGATCCAGCCGCAAGGAGATCGGCGCGCAATCAAAGCCGCGACTGGCCGCCGCCCGATAACCTCGGCGAATTTGCCGATCAGATCGGTATGAAACTCGACCCTTCGCAGGCGCATTATTTCAGTGCCACCTTCAAATTTCACAAAACGCGCCAAATGAGGATCGGCGTCGTCAGCGAAAAATAAAAGTAATCGGGAGTTTTTATTTCGCGCAGCCTATATTGGCTGTTGAATTGGCCAGGGATAGAATTCCCGAAAAGAACTCGCGCCTTGGCTCCCTGAACCGCGACATATCAGAAGCTGTATTCGACGAGAGACGCTGGAGCAACTTCTCCCTGTCCCATCGGACGGGACTTGAGCCGCTTGGGAAGCGGCGAAAGGAATTTGCGGAGCAAAGGCCCGAGAGGGCCGATCGAGCGGGAGCGAGCGAGTCATTGGGCCGGGGTGAGGGTTCGGTTCGTGGAGAGGGCAAGCGTTTTAGTTCCATGACTTGTTGCGGATTGCCGAAATGGAAACTAGTCTCAACTCGTGAAACTTTTGTTCATCGGCGACATCGTGGGCCAACCAGGCCGGCGCGCGGTCAGGGATCTCCTCCCGGAGCTTCGCGAACGCCACCACCTCGATTTCGTCGTCGCCAATGGCGAAAACTCCGCCGGCGGCTCCGGCATCACGCCCAAAACCGCCGCGGAAATTTTCTCTGCCGGCGTGGATGTCATCACCAGCGGCGACCATTTGTGGGACCAGAAGGAAGTCATGGAGTTGCTGGCCAACGAAAAGCGTTTCTTGCGCCCGCTGAATTACCCATTGGGCACGCCGGGGCAGGGCGGCGCCGTTTTTCAAGCCCGAAAGGGCACGGCTGTGGGAGTGATGAATGCGCAGGGGCGCACCTTCATGCCCGCGTTGGAAAATCCTTTTACTCTCGCGGCGAACGAAGTGAAAAAACTTCGCGCCCAAACCAAAATCATCTTCGTGGATTTCCACGCCGAAGCGACCTCGGAAAAAATCGCCTTCGCGCGCATGCTCGATGGCCAGGTGAGCGCCGTGGTCGGAACGCACACGCACGTGCAAACCGCCGACGAGCAAATTTTTCCCGGCGGCACGGCTTATCTGACGGACGCCGGCTTTACCGGACCGCACGAAAGCGTGCTCGGCCGGGAAATTGCGCCCGTCATTCAGCGCTTCCTCACCAATATGCCCCAGCGCTTCGATGTGGCGAAGGAACGCGTCATTCTGCATGGCGCGGTGGTTGACATTGATGAGACCACTGGCAGGGCAAGCGCCATCGAGCGCGTCCAGTCGCCGTGGTTGCCTGCTGTTTAACCTCGAGAAATTGTGGCCAACAAACCATCCAAGTCGCAATGGGATTTTGGGGAATTATTTCCCGTCGAAACGACCCAATCGACGCGCGGCCCCGGCGAAGCCAGTCCACGTCCCGCCGAGCCCGCGACTCCGCCGCCACCCGCTCGTAAAATTCTCTCCGTCTCGGAACTGACCTCGCACGTACGGCGCTTGTTGGAGCAACAAATCGGAACCATATGGGTCACCGGTGAGGTTACCAATTTTCGCGCGCAAAGTTCCGGACATATTTATTTCACGCTCAAGGACGCTGGTTCGCAACTGAGCTGCGTGCTGTTCCGTGGCGAAATGGTGGCGCATCGTGAGTTGCTCGAGGACGGGCAAAAAGTGTTGTTGCAAGGCGACGTCACGGTTTACGAAGCGCGCGGCCAATATCAATTGATTGTTCGCGCCGTCGAGTTGCAGGGCATGGGCGCGCTGCAGATTGCGTTCGAAAAGCTCAAGCAAAAGCTCGCCGCCGAAGGCTTGTTTGCCTCCGAGCGAAAACGCGCGCTTCCGCGTTATCCGCAACGAATCGGATTGGTCACGTCGCCAACCGGCGCCGCCATTCGCGACGTGCTCCACGTCGTGCGCCGCCGGAATCCCGGCTTGGAAATCATTTTCGTGCCCGCCCGCGTTCAAGGCGACGGCGCCGCGCGCGAAATCGCCGCCGCCATCCGCTTGCTGAACGATTTCCATCGTGGCGCGCCGAGGCAGAGCGGAGGCGATTCGCCACTCGATTTGATTCTAATCACGCGCGGCGGCGGCAGCCTGGAGGACCTGTGGGCGTTCAACGAGGAGACCGTCGCGCGCGCGATTTTTGAATCCGCATTGCCGATTGTTTCCGCCGTGGGGCACGAAATTGATTTCACGATCAGCGATTTTGTTGCCGATGTGCGCGCAGCGACTCCCAGCGCGGCGGCGGAAATCATCACCGAGGGCATTTTCTCCAGTTGCGAGTTTGTGGGCGATGCCGCCCGGCGCATTCGCGAACTCATGGGGCGCCAGTTGGAAAACAAACTCGATGATTTGCAACAACTCGGGAATCGCCTTGCCCGCATGCATCCGCGCCGGCGCCTGAACGATTGGGTCCAGCGCCTGGATGATTTGCAGAGCGGCCTCTCGCGCTGCGCCAAACAAGGAGCGCGTCAGCAGCTTGCCGCCTTTCAAAATCTTTCCGAGCGCCTCGCGCGAGTGCGACCCGCGCAATTATTGAAACAGCGCCGCGAAGTGTTGGAACAGGAATGCGCCCGATTGCACGAGCAAATCAACCACCGCCTGCGCGAACATCGCAACCAAACCGAGCAACTCGAGAGCCGATTGCGCCTGCTCAGTCCCGAGCATGTGCTGGCGCGCGGTTATTCCATCACGACCGAGGCCGAGAGCGGAAAAGTGCTGCGCGACGCGAAGGAAGTGAAACCGGGCCAGCGGCTCAAAATACGGCTGAAGTCCGGGCAGATCATCAGCCGGGCTGAACCGGCGGAGTAATAAACCTCTTCGAAAAACTGCGTGACTTTCGGGTTTTGGCGATTATATTTTGCGCGCTCAGTGACGACCCTATGGTCTAGCGGTTAGGACACCACCCTTTCACGGTGGTAGCCCGGGTTCGATTCCCGGTAGGGTCGCCAATATTTATAGGGATTTTCTCGCTTGGATTGACTTTCCTGACAATTTTCCTGACAATCCGGGGTATATGAGAACACCCGAATTTCCGAAGGAAATCAAAAGGGGGAATGTCAGTGTCACGATCTACGAGCGCGAATTCAAAAAGGCCGTAAAGGACGGCGAGAAGCGATACGTTGAATATATTTTGGCCTACTACCAAAAAGGCCAGCGCAAGCGAGAAACGAACGCCGATTACACCGCGATCCTAAACCGGGCAAACGAGGTCTTGAAGGACTTGGAGACGGGGCGCACGGAATCGATTGCCCTCAGTGGTAGCCAGCGCGAAGCTTATCTGCGAGCCGTAAAGAAGCTTCCGCCGGGTGTGACGCTGGATGTCGCTGTGGGGCATTACGCCGAGTGCTATAAAATCCTCGGCGGCGATCTGATGATTCAGGCGTCTCGCGAATATAAAAAGCGCCATGGCCACGTCGAACAGAAAATGGTTCCTGAGATCGTAACTGAGTTTCTCGCCACGCGGGAGAGCCAGGGACGCAGCGACCGTCACATGACTACGCTACGCTCTCATTGCGAGCGATTCGGCAATACCATGCAGAGGCCGATTAGCGCCATATCGGCAGAGGACGTTGACCTTTTTCTCAATAGCCTGACTATCGCTGATTCGGGCAAAAAAGTCAGTGCGCGGACGCGGGACAACATTCTTGGCTCGATCAACAATCTGTTTGAATTTGCGAAGTCCAAAAAATATCTGCCGAGGGATCACGACGAAGTTGCCAACGTCACACGCATGAGCGCGGACGAAGACGGCCCGATTGAGATTTATACCCCCAAGGAACTGAAAACGCTTCTAATGCACGCAGACACGCAGCTTATCCCGTTTATTGCTATCGGTGGTTTTGCTGGCCTCCGCAGTTCGGAGATTGAGCGGTTGGAGTGGTCTGATGTGCGTTTCGATTCCAATTGTATCATCGTGCAAAAAGGTAAGGTAAAAAAACGTGGAAAATCCCGGCGCATGGCTCCGCTGCTACCCAATCTGAAAAGGATTTTGAAGCGGTTCGTAAAAAAAGAGGGGAAAGTTTGGCCGCACAGCCACCCATATCTCTACGAATTGATGCGCGAGGCAGCGGCCAGCGCCAAAATGCAATTAAAGGACAACGCCCTGCGTCATTCGTTTGTCAGTTACCGCGTGGCGGCGACAAAGAACGTTCCGCAGGTCGCTTTGGAGGCGGGGAACAGCCCTCAAATAATTGATTCAAACTATCGCGAGTTGGTGACGGAGGCAGACGCTCAAGCGTGGTTTTCGATCAATCGCGTTCCCAAGAAGGCAAAGAAACATGAGTGAAGAAAATCCAAATCTGAAATACGTGCCGAGGCTTGACGAAATGTTGACCCGCGAGCAATGCGCCGCATGGCTTCAACAGTCCGAGCGATGGCTTTGGGAAAACGAGGACAAGGTTGTGCCGTTCAAGCCGAGCCACAAGGTGATTTTGTATCACCCCCGCACCGTGCTGGCGAGGATGGCTTTTGATGCGGGTGTGCCGCTGCAAATTATCGCCGCAAGCTATGGAGTCACAGAGACGACAAAAAAGCAGTAATACCACCGTGTTACGAATCCGCAATCCGCGTATCCGTTGTAATACAATTGTATCACTCAAATGCATTACAAGTGTAATACAATCAATAACTTATGTAAAATTTGTTATTGACGATTTATCATAAATTAGTTTACAGTAGGAGGAGTTACGAGAAACGTAACGGTTCTTCGGCGAATACTGGCCAGCGCGGGCCGGAGAATGACCAACAGCCCGCGCAGACGTGCTTGAACACGGTGGCCAGCGACAGAGAGAATGACATGAAAGTATCGCAAAGGAAAGTTTGGAAACGGATGAACACTAAGGCCCTCCTTGCACGTGCGCAGGCCCTTGACCGAAAGGCGTATCGCCTCGGCAACACGTCTTTTGAGATTCATCGACTAATCGCAAGACGCCTCTGCCCGAATTTGAGTCCGCTATGAACCATTGCGGAATGTGCTGCATGGCTGGCACGATTCAAACGTGACAAACCTCGGCTATGTCGCGAGACGGCCCCGGCGATGTGCCGGGGCCTTTTTGCTTCATCCATAAACTAATTTATGATTGTTAAAAGTGCCTCGATGTCATTCAAATATGCTGCCGCCATCGGGTATTTGATCGTTCCCCACGTCGCGTAGGACAGGCCGCAAGTCACAACTTGGGCCTGCACATACACACGTTCGGCGCACTGGTAAGCCAGGGCCGATGCCTCGAAAGTGGTATCGTCAACGAAAATCGGCCACATGGCATCAATGATGGTCCCGGTATTGAACGTTCCAAATGCGACAAACGCGCCGTTGCGGACACACCCAAGCGTTACGGCAATCGGCGTTGAATCCGGCTTCTGTTTAGACTTCGATTGTGGGATTCGATTGAGCGCCACACGGTAAATGAACCACCCGTGAGGGTTGAACTGGAACGGAAATTTAACCTGTGAAATACCCGGATAGTTGGGGTCAATGTTGTCGTCCGTCATATCGGGCTTCTCAAGCTTAATCAACTTCCAACTGACGGTTCCATCAATCGTAAATGAGTTTAAGGTTGTAGGCCATGCCGGTTGTGCGCCCCCCGTTGTGCCACCGCTGTTCTGGCACTGTTGAATGTTCCCGTTCGAATCTGTTATCGTGGTGTTCACTGCAACATTTTTGTTCGCTTGCCATTGGCTCACCGGGTTTTGCCAGAAAGCCGGATACAAAGGCGGCGAAATCCTCGCCACAGCCGGGGCGAGTTTCGGATAAATCTTCGTGACCTGCCAAGTGACAGTTCCATCGATGGTATTCGTTCCAATCGTCGTAGCCCATGCTGGCGATGCGGAATCCGTAGTGCCTGCCGCAATACAGCGCTGTAAGTTTCCGTTATCATCAATGGCTGTCCTTCCAACCGTGTAAGCCGTGTTCCGATTTAGCGTAGCAGCCTTTCGGCGCACGCTGATGCACTTCCATTGCGCCCCCGGCTGTGCGGCTCCCGTAACGTCCGTATATCCCGGTTCCGCAGTCACACCGCCTTTGACGTTGCTCCAGGCCGGTTCCGTGTTTCCACTGCGAGCATCCTGAAATATTAACTGGTGAAGGTTCCCGTAGTTGTCCAATACCGTCCAGCCAAGCGGATAATGCACAAGCGCCTTCCATCGCTTCGGCCACGGCAATAATTCGGATGCAGGACTTGCGGTCAGCCACCCAGGAGAATCCGGCGCGTCATATGCCCTTTCCGAATCGCCACCCGTGAAATTCTTTCCTCCGACATAGGGTTTTATATAACCCAAAAACTTGTTTACGGTTGCCGTGTTCGCGCCGCTGGATGGAAGCGTTGTCGGAAACATATTCCACGGCATTTTGTCCCAGGGCGTGATTCCGATGCTTTGCACCGGAGGCGTCTTGCCGAACCAAAACCCGGGGGTCGAACTTGTGATGCTGTCTAAGGGAATGTTATCATAAAAAATTTCCCGGACAAAAGTGACCGCAATATCGTTAGACCCAATGACAGTTGTATAGGGTGATGTTTCCGTAATCTCAGTGATTAGCCCTTGATCGAAGCTGCCATAAAACCCTGCAGCGAATGGCCCGTTTTGAGTGGGACTGCTATTTTTATAAATTTCGGACGCTCCGTATATTCCTGACGGTGTTCCGGATGTCGGTTCAAAGGTGGGCAAAACAATCTGCATCACCTGCTTTGAATCGTGGATGCCGATGGCCGGAACTCCGGGAGAAATGGTCACCGTGCCGGTGCCCGTTATACTCATTCGATTAGTGACTGACGCGAACGTCGTAAAATTCCATTGATTGAATCCAGTCACGGTGACCGTTCCGTCCCCATTGTCCGTTGTGGCCATGGTCCCGCTCGCTTCATTATTCGGGCTTGTCGCGGCGCTCAGTGAAACGGAATACAGACCCGGATTAACAGTCGCGTTCACCACGCAATCTAGACGCACAGTTCCGGAATAAAGTTCAAATCCTCCCGATCCGCTAATCAGTGTCCAACCCAAAAATGTTTTAGTAAATGCAACGTCCAGCCAATCACTTGTATCAATCGTAACTGTGTCAAGCGGGTCGGTCGTATTATCAGGAACCGGAGTTGCTCCATTGCTATCATTGCGGACGCCCCATCCTTTGTATACCGGAACGTCAATCTGAAATGTGGCGTTCAGCGAGAAAGGAACGCTACCACCAACGGCGACTTTGATCTTCGTTGATTGGCCATACAGATAGCGAAATTGGCCAGAAGGCCCCGTGATAGCCGTCGTAGTGTCCGTTGGCGGGTTATCAACGTCATTGACGGGAATTCCGATTGTATGCGAACCGTCGAGTTTTATAGGCAACTCGGTTTGAGCTTGGTTGATTGTTCCATCGGCCAAATCGGGATGCCCCCCCGGCCCCGTGGTCATTGTTACTGACTCAGCATGTCCGGTATCGGCGTAGTAAAACACCATTTCGTTATAATTTATGTTCGGATTCTGACACGGCCATGGTCCACTGACAGCCATCATGAAGTCAGGTATTGTTAGGCCATTCGTGCCACCTTCCGCCGCCGCTTTCACTTCATCCCGGATACGCTGACAAAGCGAATACCAAGGCTGTTGCCAGTTCGCAGAAGGGTTTCCGGTTGTAGGGTCAAGAGGTGGATCGTTCGTGATGCCACCCGTCACACAGATGAACGTATAAGCGCCTGACGTGACTTTATCTTTCACTTGATAGGTTGCAGTCGAATCGTAAACGCCTCGGTCGTTGAACGCCGGATAAGGCCCTCCGGGGTTGTAAAGCGAAAACGGCCCGTGCTTCAAATTCGCGTTGGCATTCGCCGTGGCAACCCACGCAACTAAATCCGCCGCCACCATTTCAGAATTTGGAGAAATAGCCATAAACTAAAACCACTGTTCGGGTGCAGAAATTTTAATCCAGCCAAGCCCGGTCGCAGGGGAACTTGTGTTGCCGTCTTGAGCGCAAAGATACGTTCCCTGCGATGGCCCTGATTGCATTTCGACCTTCTCGCCAGAGTTATATATGCCCGGTGTATACACACTTGGAGAATCGGTTTCTAAGGTATTATCCATAAATCAGTTTATCTACGATGCGGGTCTTTGGTGTGTTGCGCGGTGTTGCGCTCTATGTTTTCCAAAACGTGTAACTGACGCTGGTTCAGTCCAATTATCGGATTGATTCTCAGCGTGCTGGCGGAATACAAACCAACTCGCGCCATGCTGTCAGCGGTAAATCCGAAGTTGCGATTATCGCGTAGTTCGTTGGTCAGCCCGGTTTTCTGTCCCTGCAATCCGAGTAGAGTCAATTGATCCTGTTGAAGCTGCTTTTTGATGTCCGAAGGCAGCATGTTCGCGTTCTGTTGTTCCAACGTCATCCCGTAAATCCGTCCTTCCCGCTGCGCCTTCTGCCGTTCGGAAATTTCCCCGTTCAACATCTTGATGTCTTGCGCGATGGACTCCTTGCGAGCCGCTATCGTCATGTTGCGCCGTTCCGCTTCGTGAAGCGACAATTGCGCCTCCTCTTTGCGAAGCTGAAACTCTTTTTCCTGTTGGCTGATGATGCCCGCCAAAGGATCGTAGGCCGACAAATCGGGGAATTGTGAACCTGTCGAATTGAAATAATCTTTCTTCATCGCATCGGTAATTTTGATCCCGTTCTTGGCGACGTAGGATGCGATGTCGGCGTCCGTTTTTATTTCCGAACCAAGTCGAGTTATAATCGCTAAAATCGGATCGCGCTTTGGATCAACTAAGTCGCCTCCGGGCTGTTTGGGTGGCTGTGCCGTGCCATTAAGTTGCGCCATGACCCCTGGATGATGCCGCGCATACCAGCTATCCGGGGCCGGTTTGAAGAAATCAGAAGTATCGGTTGCCTTGCCACGGAACACGTCTATAGACCGCGCTATGCCGGTAAAGAAAAATCCAACTATCCTACCTACAAAGTTATACGCCCGGGTTTGCGCTTTGTCCGCTTCCTTAGCCGCTTTGAGTTCAGACTGTGCGTAATCCGGAGTTTCGCCTGAAAAACGAGACGCCGCTGGAATCATGCGCAATCCGCGACGCCCAATAATCTGTTCAAGAATTTTCCGGTTGTCCGCGCTCGCGCCGCCAGCCGTAAGCACTCGCTTGGCGAACTCCGAATTATCTTCGTTCAGCACTTCATCGCGGCTGATGCCAAGCACGTTAAACAAATCCGCCGCCTTCGGATCGCGCAAAGCCTGTTGCCGCATGGACTGGATCGCTGACATCACGCCGTAGACACTCTGAAGATTTTGGCCAACTTCATCCGCCGCCTTAGCCCACTTTTGAGTGGCGTCAGTGGACATATCTAACGAATCAGCCATGTCCTTGATTTGGTTCGCGCTGGATATAAATGACTGGACAGCCGATTTTACGGTATCAATCGCAAAAAGACCTGTGACGGCGCTCGTGATTCCCCGCGTCCATGAATGAGAAATCTCATCCACCGCCGCTTTGCTTTGCGTGCGGATAGAGTCCATGGTGTGTTTGAACCCGCTGGAATTGCCGTCTACTTTTACTTCTAGTCTCGCGCCCATAAAATCATTTGTCATTCAGAAGTGCCGCTATTTTCTCCGAGGCGATCCCCATAGATTTGGCGAGGGCAGGAGCTTTGCGAATGAGTTCGTTCAAATGAAGCGCGCCATCGCGGAGTTGGAAACGTATATTTCTGATTTGCGAGGTCGTGTCCAGTGAACGCGCCTCCCGATCCTTTATTGCGGCGAAGTTTGCGCCACACTGTTTATCGTTTTCGACCGCACGGCTTACCAAGTTCTGCCACTCCACAAGAGCGTGGAAAAACTCTAGAAATTCCGGTGTGAAACCCAAGCCTTTAAATTCGGCCAAGAGTATCAGTGAATCGGGTGTGGCGGGTTTTTCGTAGTCAGTTTGGGCGTTCATGGGACACAGTGCTGTGAATAATTTCAAACGGTGAACATGGGACTTCGAAAAATCGCCCTTCTCAGTGTGAATCGCGCCACGACAACGAACCTCCTAATAGCGCAGCGGCAAAGAGATTCCTTCCCCATTTTAATCCTCTCATGGACGAGTCCGAGAGTCCAGACAAAACGCGCCAGGATGGCCAGCCTGACGCCTGCGAGGGGATTAAAGAGGGTTTCAAACCTATACCCACGCTCTCTCCTCGCCATCCCCCAAAAATGTGTAAATCGAATCGTCATTGAAATTTTACCCGGCGCGTGTGTGTGCACGCACCGGGGTTTTTCCGCTTCACCACGTATGAACCATGGCGGCTACGCGACGTTGTGGTTGGGAAATGATTAAAACCTCACCACAACGCCAGCGAAAAAGGTTTACGGGGCGGTCAATCGGCGCATCGAATTAGCCACGCCGGGGGCGTAACCGTAGGCGCTCTCGATGATCTCATACGTGCGGTCAGCCTGGGCAACGCCCCACTTGCGGTAGTTAAGGCTGATGCCGGTCATTGGCTCCGTCGCGATTTCGTAAGCTGACAACTGTTGCCGCACGCCATCGGCGGGATCAACCGGCGCGAACGCAGCCAGAATTGCCGAAGCAAACGCGATGACCCCAAGCAGGCTTTCACCGTTCGTCGGAAAATTCGGCATAGATGCAAAATCGAACCCGGACAAGCGCGGGAACTTGCCTTCCTGAATCACGTCCGTTGTTCCGATGTTCAATGCTAACTTGTAGTCACTATCTTTTTCCAGTGCTGTGCCAACGGTGTCGTCCACGATCAACGAGCGGCCAGTCTGCGGCCAAAACAGTTGATTGGCTTGCGACTTTAAATCCACCACGTCATCGGACGTGTAGGCAGCTGCGGCGATGTTTTTCACTGCCGCGCCGAAGTTCGCAAGCGTGATGACGCTCATAATGTCCGCAAGGATGTCCACGCCCAGCTTCTCAGCGTTGAGCTTGCCGAGTTGAATCACGTTCAGCATCGGCTGACGGCGGAATTCCTGTGAGGAATAATCCATCGGCTGATACTTCCGCTTGTTGACGGTGATGGGCTTCGACAGCGTGTTCGTGGCCTGTCCGAACTGGTAGCCGTTCACCACGTCGAAGTCGCTGGAAGCAGCGGCTTGCAGCGGGTAATAAGGAACAGCCACCGTGTCAGTGCCTTGAAGCGGGACGTTCTGATACACCGTCGAGAACAAACGCAGCGGTAGAACCTTGATGGCGAAATCGCGAACGATTTCGTTCAGGATCAAGACGCGTTTCAGGTTCGCATCCACGGCGTTGTTTGCCGCCGCATTCAGCACGGGCAACAGTTTCGTGCGTTCGTTCTGCCAAATCTGATTGAACCGAGCGGAACGCTGCGCTGCGTTGAAAACCATGTCCGGTCCCGAGTGCTTCGCGCATGTGAACCGGCCCATTGCTGTCACGGCATTGCGAACACTGTCGTCCATTGTCGTGACGGCTGCAAAATTGAGCGGTTCGTTCCCTGGCAGAATTGCGGGGCGAGCGCGAAGCTCGTCGAGATACGTCGGATCGGCTTTGGCCCGGGCGATGGCCTTTGGCGCTTCCGATGCCGTCAACTGGCAATTGGAAACGAGTTCATTGACCACTTTTTCGATCCCGGCATCGCGTTGCTGACGCAACTGGTTTTCGATGCCGTTCACTTGTAGCTGCAAATCTTGGACTTCTTTTGACATATTTTTTGGTGTGTTGAGGTTTAGGTTTTAATTGCGAAAGGGCACGAAGCTGGCGATCACTCTCGGACTGACGCCGGATGTCGGCGTAAAGGTTTTCATTCTCTGTTGGACAACGAATGCAGCCTTGCGAATTGCCATCACCACTGGCGAGGGCTGATAGGCAACGCCAAATTTTTCGGCGGTTTGCTGTTCGGCGATTTCGAGTTCATCGGCCAGGCTGTTAGCGCACGCGTAAAAATCCTGCGCTTCAGGCGCGACTAACTCCATGACCTTCCGGGAACAGTCTCTTTGCCGCTCCTTGTAGGCGGAAATCTTCACGCGAAAATCTCTTTGAAACTCTTCAAACGTGAACGTCTCGGCATCCTTCAGGTCAGCTTTTTTAAGCTGTTCCTCGTTATACTTGCGCCACTCAGCCCGGGCGCTGCCGTGAGTGTGTTCGCTGATTCCGATAGCGGCCTTTTCCCAGTCGGCCTGAAGTTTTTCCACTTCCTCAAGGATTTCGAGAGTGCATTCGAAGCCGCTCCATTTCGCGATCCGCCGAATGGTGTCCTCGGTTGGAATTGGAACGTTCGCGAGATATGCCTCTTCCTGTCGCACGCGAAGGGCGCGTTGTGCGGCAAGGGCGCGTTGCTGTTCCGATTCGGATTCGGATTCTTTGGCACTGCGAGAAGTTTTAATTTCCATAAACGGGTTTATGATTGAATCAATTTTTTTAGTTCCGCTAGGCGAGGCTCCACAAAAAGCGGCGAACAGAGGCGCGTGCTTCCCTCAAGCAACACGGCGTCGGGAGCAATGCCGTGTTTAGCCACACGCCGCTTGAGCGTTTTGGAGCAAGCGCCAATGCGACGCGCCGCCTCCGAGAGAGTCAGAAGCTCAATCGGCTCTTGGTTTTGTTGTCTGGTGTAGGACATGTTCACTTCACGGGAAACGCTACGGTGCGGATCAATTTTGGAAGTTGTGAGCGTGGCTCTGTGCGTGATTGCGGAGGTTAAAGGTGCGGCTTGCTTGGCCCGAGTATTGGGCCAGGTATTTATTATTTTTCAAACCGGCGCGTCGCGCCAATTTGCTCAGGCTTGCGCCTTCAAAAAATTCTGGCGACACGAGCCAAGCCAATGCGACGATTTTCCTGCCGAGCAAGTCTAGCCGCAGTTTCCCGGGCTGACACTCCACACACCAAGCAATTATTTTGTGCAGGACATCGGCGAGTAATGCGCGGTCGCTTTCCTGAAGTTGTTCGGCCTCGCCTAGTAGTTCCTCAAGCCCGCGCCAATCGAAATCCGCTTGCGTGTCGAAGGTTGGATCAATGCCCTCCAATTGCTGAATGTCATTAGGGAAAGGCGGCTTGCGGAGACTGTCTTTTAACAAGGGAGGCACGATGGTTTTTTTATTACGCATAAACTGGTTTACGGTTATGTCGGACAGGAACGCGCAATCCATGAGAGTGGCGCGTGAAATTTTTGTTTTTGAACCGGACGGCGGGAACACCCGTTGCACGTGACGAGCTTTCCTAAGCGGATTGCGATCTCACGGCTGAACGGGTCAGCCGCTTCGACGTGAATGGGGCAACCACACTTCCGGCAGGACAGGGCCACGGTCGCTTGCGGGAGCTCTCTCTCTCTCTCTTTATTACCCGAAGGTGAAGATGAAGATGAAGGGGTTGGATTTTGCTTATCCACGGTGGTTGGATTTTGGTTAACCTCCCGGTTAACCTCCCGGTTAAGCTCCCGGTTAAGCTCCCGGTTAACCTCCCGGTTAAGCTCCACCGTCTCTCTCTCTCTCTCCTCATCCTTCGGATTCGGATTCGGATTCGGGGCCGTCAATTGGCAGCGGTATGCGGTCAATTGACAGACAGATTTGTCGTAAGTCGTTATGGATGAACAAAACCCGGTTTTCTGATTTTCAGGTAATGCCATGTGGACGCTTCAGTTCAAAGAGGCATCGACACGGCAGTTTTGATCCAGATGAGACTCAAGGTCTGACATCTTGAACCTGACGGTCTTTTTACCGATTCGAAAAAAAGGGACCCGCCGCTTGGCCATCCATTTTTCTAAACCGCGCACCGTGACTTGAAGAAAGTCAGCAGCCTGTTCTTTTGTAAGAAGCTGTGGATTTTTGATTTTGTTCTCGCACCGCTTCGTTCGTGTTAGTTCGCTCATTCACTTCACGGGAAACGCTACACCTTCAATGGCGCGAACATGTGTAAATTGGTTTCTGATTATTGTCCTGACAATTCCTGACAGTAGATTACTGACGTTGTTCGGTTTTGTTCGTGGTAGGCTTTAAAATTCCTTAGAAACCGTGAAAATCTCGATTTTTCAAACGGGTTCGATTCCCGGTAGGGTCGCCAATCTCCAAAATTCCGAGGTCAGATTATTCCGCAGTCTTCAATCGCTCGATGCAATAAAGCTCCAGCGCGCCCTTGCCTTTGATCTCCACATTGCCCTGTCGTATGCCATGGCAATGCGCCGCGATCAACTGCCACGTGTCCGCCGTCACGCAAATCGATCCCGGCAAAGCCGCTTGCTCCATGCGCGCCGCCGTGTTCACCGTGTCGCCCCAAACGTCATATTGATATTTGCGGCGGCCAACGACGCCCGCCATGACTGGCCCGGCGTGAACGCCCACGCGCACTTTCCAATGCGGCGGCAATTCCCTCGCTTTGGCAATCATCGCCAGTCCGCATCGAACACAATCGAGCGCGGGATTCGGTGCCGGAGCGAGCAGGCCCGCGGTCGCCATGAAGGAATCGCCGATGGTTTTGATTTTCTCGAGGCCGCATTCCACGCTGATATGTTCAAACGCTTCGACCAATGATTGCAGGTGCGTCAAAACTTCATGCGGCGCGTGTTTGTCGCACCAGGCCGTGAAAGAAACGATATCGCAGAACAGCACGGCGACGTTTTCGAGGCGGCGCGGTTTGACCGCTTGAGTCGTTTTCAATTCATGCGCCACGTCGTGCGGCAGAATGATGTGGAGCAGATCGTCGCTGCGCTTTTTCTCCTCCTGAATCTGGCGCAGATGCGAAACTTCGCGGTCGCGCAATCGCTTTTTTTCCAATGACGCGCCGATGCGCGCCTGCAACAGCACCGGATCGAACGGCTTCGGCAGATAATCCTCCGCGCCCATTTCAATGCAGCGCGCGACCTTCTCGATCTCGTCCGAGGCGGAAAGAATGATGACCGGAATATCCCTGAACGCAGAATCGGCCTTCAGGCATTCGAGCACTTGGTACCCATTCAGTTCCGGCATTTGAATATCCAGCAGCATCAGGTCGAACCGCGCGCACTTCAGTTGTTCCAGGGCGCTGCGGCCATTTTCGGCGGCGGTTGTCTGAAAGCCGAGCCGTTGGAGGCGGCGCGACAGCATCGTGCGATTGCCTTCATCATCGTCCACGATGAGAATGGAACCGCCGGATTCGCCGCCGACCGCGCGCGCAGCCGTTCGCGTGGAAGAAGCGGGAACACTTTCGTCGTGGCGAAGAAAGGTTGTGGAAAGCACTGCCGCCGGATTTTCCGCCGCCTTCAGAGCCGTTGCCGACTCTCCGAAATTTTCCATCACCAAATGCAACAACTTGCGGGCGGCTCCGAGGATTTTTCCCGCGTCCTCCACAAATGCGTCCCCTCCCTGTTCGCCGGCCTCTTCCTGCAACATTTCGGCATAACCGATGATCTGGTTCAGCGGCGTCCGGATTTCATGATGAATCAGCGCGGGATTCTTTTTGTAGGCAGCCGACTTGATCGGATCAAAAAGGTCGTTGATGACCATCAACAGACGACGGCCCGCCAGATGAATGCGTTCAAGATCAGCGACCAGTTGCGGCTCGGCCTCACTGGCGCATTCTTCCAGCAGCATTTCGCAATAACCGATGATGTGATTCAGCGGCGTGCGAAGATCGTGTTTGAGATTGTTAGGACCCATTTGGCAAATGGGAAGGGCGCGCGCTAACGCTATGATGGAGGATTGCGATTGAGCAGCGCTTCCATCTTTTCCAACAAGCGCGGGAGTTCGATCGGCTTGGTATCGTAATCGTCGCAGCCGGCTCCCATTGACTTCTCACGGTCGCCAGCCATCGCGTGGGCCGTGAGCGCGATCACTGGAATGTTTTTGGTTTCGTCGGCGGCCTTGATGCGCCGCGTTGCTTCCCAGCCGTCGAAAACCGGAAGGCTCATGTCCATGAGAATCAGTGCCGGCGTTTCCGACGCTGCCATCGCAACCGCCTGTTGGCCATCCGTCGCGATGACGATTTCATAACCCTTGCGCTGCAATCGGCGCGAGAGCATGTCCCGGTTCATTTCGTTGTCTTCCACCAGCAGAATTTTGGGCATAACTCAAATGACTCCATAGAAACGTTTCCGTGTCGCGGAGCGACACCCGGATATTAGCCAGCCACAACGTGGTTGGAAATTTGCGTATTGCCACTCGGGTCCTGAAAGGACGCCGGAATCAATCGCGTTTCCTTTGTCCCTTCAGGACAAGCCCGTTTAATCCGGGCTGACCAGTCACTTCGTGGCTGGCTAATTTCCTGAGTCGCTCCGCGACAAATGGAGAACTCACAGCAAATTAAATCTGAACTTCGGCATCGGCCGTGGGGGCGCGCGACACACATTCTTTGACGATCTCGCGCAGTTCCGCCAGCAGCGCGTCGAGACTGAAATCGCCTTTCTGAAGCACTTTTTGTACGTGGCCTTGCAACAGCAGACGGTCTTCCTTCGTCAAGGTTTTCGCGGTAATGACGACAATGGGAATGGCGCGCCAATGCTTGTGTTTGCGCAATTCGGAAACGAATTCAAATCCATCCATTCGCGGCATCATCAAATCCAGCAGAATCAAATCAGGCGTTTCCGCCGCCATCGCATCCAAGCCGGCGCGTCCATCTTCAGCGACGGATACCGACCAATCCCGGCCTTCCAAGGTACGCATAAGCATCTCACGAACCGCCGGATCGTCGTCCACGATGAGCACTTTGCCAGGCGCGACCGTATTGGTCAGTTTATGGATCACGGCCGAAAGCCGGTCGCGGTCCACTGGCTTGGTCAGATATTCGGTTGCGCCAAGCGCGTGGCCAAAATGCTTGTCATCCACGATCGTGAGCATGATCACTGGGATGTCGGCCACGAGCGGTTCCTCCTTCAATTTCGTGAGCACCGCCCAACCGTCCATGCCCGGCATCATCACGTCGAGCGTAATGACCCTGGGCCGGATATTTTTGGCGGCGTTGATGGCGTCCGGCCCATTGGCCGCGCATTCCACGTGAAAGCCCTCCTTGTTCAGGAAACGTTTGATCAAATCACGCGCGGAAGGATCATCGTCCACGACCAGCACGGTATTGCCTTCCTTGGGCAGCCGGTCCGCGCCGAGCCGCTCCGTATCGAATTCCCGCGCGGGATCGCGCACCTCCGCCGGCAGCCGCAAAGTGAACGTGGACCCGGCGCCCGGTTCGCTGGCCACAGTGACATCGCCCCCCATCATCCGGCAAAAATGCCGCGTGATCGCCAGCCCGAGCCCGGTGCCGCCGTATTTGCGCACGGTGGATGGGTCCGCCTGTGAAAACGCCTGGAACATGCGGCTCAATTGCTCCTTCGTCATGCCAATGCCCGTGTCCGCAACTTTCAAAACAATCCAGTCGCCGCCGCTGCTGGCTTCCCGCGCAGCGGCCAACGTGATGGTGCCGCGCTCGGTAAATTTGCTGGCATTGCTCAAAAGATTGAACAACGCCTGCCGCACCTTGGTGAGGTCGGCGCGCATCGCGCCCAGTTCCGAAGACAATTGCACCACCAGGCTATTCGATTTTTTCTGCACCAACAGCCGCGTGGTGGCCACGACATCCTCCAGCATGGTCTTGATGTCGAACGCCTCCAGATAAAGCTCCATCTTACCGGCCTCAATTTTGGAGATGTCCAGAATATCATTGATGAGCGCCAGCAGATGTTTGCCCGCGCCGTGAATTTTCTCAAGGTCAGCCACGAACTGTTCATTGCCCGCATCTTGCGCTTCCTCTTGGAGCATCTCGCTGTAGCCGATAATGGCATTCAGCGGCGTGCGCAACTCGTGGCTCATGTTCGCCAAAAACTGGCTTTTGGCGTCGGTCGCGGCGAGGGCCTGTTGCTGCGAGTGGCGAAGTTGCTCGTTGACCTCGCCCATGGTCTTCTCGTGCTTCTGCATCGCACCCAGCATTTCGTTGAACCGGTCAATCAAAAAACCGATTTCATCATCGCCATGCTTCACGGCTCGCACTGAATAATTTTTTTGCTCGGAAACGACGCGCGTCGTCTCGGCGAGGGCCAGAATCGGCCCGGAAATCACTCGCTGAAGTCCGGACGAAAGGAAAAACGCCACCAGCATCGCTCCCAAAAGAATGGCCGCGCCGATTTTCGCGTAGCTCATCACCAGCACGTGCAATTCCGACATGTCGGCCTCGACAAAAATCGTGCCGAGCCGGGTTGTCCCGCGTTCGATGGGTTTGAAAATGAGCAGGTGCCCGTTTTCGTAGCGAAAGCCATCCGCGCCGCGCGCCGGCGGATGCTGCGTTTTGGATCCTGCGTCGCGAGAGTATTGGCCGAGAACCGTGTCATCCTTCGTGTAAATCGCGGCGGCCAGGATGCTCGGTTTGTGCTCCAGCGGCGCCAGCGCCTTGGTGGCGGCCTCCCCGTCGTCAAAATCCAGCGAGGAAATGGCGCTCGCGCCGATGACATCCGCCAGCGATTGCAAATCGCGCTCCGTGCTGCGGCGGAATCCGCGCACGTCGTTCAGTCCAAACAGCGCAACGGAAATCAGGAGGACCACGCCGCTCGTGAACATCGTCAGCAGCGTGAGCTTGGCTTTGAGGGAGGTCGAGCGAAGGTTGAACATGCGGCCGGCGCGGCGATTCAGGATTTCACGACCTTCGCCAGCTTCAGCAGTTCGGAACTGATATTCAGGCCGAGCCGCCGGGCGGCGTCAGGATTGATTTCGAATCGCACTTTGTTGTGTTCGGAAATAAAATTGATAATCCCGCCTTGCTGGGCGAACCCATCGATTTCGCTCACGGTCAAAGCCCGCGAATCCTTCAGCTTTTCGAGCAATTCCGGCAGGCGGGCTTTTTCCGATGAATTGATGAACACGATCTGGCATTGATCGAGTTCCTTGGTGTCCGTGATTTGCTTCAACGCCACCGTCCGGCCTTTGATTTGTTTGCCATTTAAAACCTCGAGCGCGGCGTCGAACGGGCTTTGGCCCACGATCCCGATGGTGATGGTGCCGCCCGGCGCGGGAAATGCGTCTTCCGGCCAGTCGATGTAGTTGATGAAATTATAGAGATAGGCGGCTTTGATTTCGTATTCCCGCTGTAACGCGCTTTCGGCGCGTGCGGCGACGGGGCCGGCGAGCGCCGCGAAAAACGCCAGCAGCAACAGACTGCAAACGTAGCGGACGGAAGCGAGGTTCTTGCTTTTGTCAGAACGCATAACTCCATCGCAAGCTGATCATCCAGGCCGTGCCGAGTTGCGGCCCCTTCAAATCCTGATAAACCGGAAGGCCCCCTTCGACCGCCAGGCGATTGCCATTCAGAACGCCTGGGACGCGAACAAGTTGATTCCAAATAATGCGTCAATGCGAGAGCCGGCGCGCAAATTGGGCCGCCCTTCAGGAGTGGGATTTGTCGCGAGGACCGGGTCCGCTCCGTTGATATTCTCCCACACTTTGCCATTGATACGAAGCGAGGGAGCGAACCAATCCGTGAAAGCATACGCCAGCCACGCCGAACCGCCATATTCATTGCCAAGACGATAATTGTGGTCATTGCGGCCGAGCCGGACGGTTTCCAGCGTTTGCGCGCCCCACGACCAATTCTCGGATTCACCCAGGTAAGTGATACCCGGCAGCAAATCGTACGTTCCCGAGCCGTGCTGCATCAGGTACTCGAGCTGCACCAATGGCGCGGCGGGATTCCCATCTTTGTGATCCTTCGCATCGATGGCTCCCGTTGGAAAACTCATTCCGGCATTCAGCACGATGCGATTGCCGCCCGTGCAACTGTTCCCATACACCGTCCAAAGCGCCATCGCATCCAAATCGCCGAAACCTTCCGTGCTTTGGCTAAAACGCGTGCCGGCCGAGGTCAAATGATCCATCGACATGTGCATGTAAGGCATCATGGCCATCAATGTGACGTAATCCGACGGGGCGTACATCACGTCAAACATATGCATGTCCATATCCATGCTCGTGTGCACCACGCCAAAGCCTTCCGCGAACGCCTTCGCGGCCGAAATCTCCCGCGTTCCCTCAAAAAGTCCCCCCATGTGAGTATGCGTATAATCGTAGCCAAGCATCACCTGGCCGGAGCAATGCGTATGGCCGCCGAGGACGTTCAATTGAACCACATTCAGGTTGTACAATTGGTTCAAACTCAGGCCGGTGAGATCGGAGGTCCTCGAACCGCGCTGCATGCCGGGCATGTCCGCCATGGAACCGGAATCTGTCGCCAGGGCGGAAATCGAAGCAGCCATCCACACCGCAAGCATCATCAACGCTGGAGAACTGCTTCTGACACGGCGGGGCAGGATGTTTGAGTGGATCATCTTCGGTTTATTGCGTTCAACAGCGCCAATACACGCGACCAACGATTCTATCACTGCGGCTGTGAGGGCATTAAACTCGCACCCGCCGCGGCTGGCAATCATTATTTGATGGGCTTGAAATCCACAAGCTCCCTTGCATTCATTGTGAACCGGTTCTAGCTTACCGCCGTGATCCCTCGCAAATACGCTGTTGCAGCCTTTGCCGTGCTATTGCTCTTTTCCGCGTATACGCAATTCCGTGGCCGCCGATTTCGCGGCGGCTATGGCGGTTATGGTTATGACACTCTCGAGAACTCCCCGGAACAGCAGGAAATGGCGAAAGCCTTGAAGCCCGGATTTGAAGACGACACATTCACCTTTGCCCGACTGCGCTTCGGCAGCGACATGCGTTACGGTCTCGGTCGTGGCCGATCCTGGGATGACGACACTCCGCAAGCGGATTTGACACTGGGTTTCCGATTGTACCAAACGACAAGTCTCAAGGTCCGCCCCGGCTTGCACTTCATCGATATCACGACGAACGATCTCCAGAATTATCCATTTGTTTACGTTGCCGGCGCGGGCCGATTGGATTTCAGTGATGACGAAGCGGTCGTACTGCGCAACTACCTGCTCGGCGGCGGCTTTCTGATGGTCGATGATTTTTGGGGCGACGAACAATGGCATCATTTCTACGACGAAATCAAGCGCGTGTTCCCCGATCGCGAACCGGTTGAATTGCCGCTGTCGCATCCCATCTTTCATATCGTGTTCGATTTGAAACAGCTCCCGCAAATACCCAGTGTCGGCGCATTTTTGTCCTATCGCATGTCCTACGATCCCGGCCCTTCGTATGCCGAGAAAGGCCATGACCCGCATTACTATGCCATCTACGACGACAAGCAACGCATGATGGCGCTCATCTGCCACAACAACCATTTCGGCGACGGCTGGGAGCACGAAACCGACGACCACAGTTATTTCGATACCTTCTCGGAGCCGATGGGGTATCCGATGTTCATCAACGTGGCGTTTTATACGATGACGCACTGAGCCGCAGTTGGTTTTGGGGAGCACAGCCGCCTCGGCTGTGGTTCGGCGCGCCTCGCGCCGAACGGTAGTGGCGCACGCAGGCACCAAACGGTGGGATGTTTTCACGCGCAACGGTGAGCCGCGAGGGCGCGTCTCACCGCGCCCGAGGCGGGCGCGCTCCCCGTTCCTGCTACGCACGATTCGTTCCATCATTTCGCCTTCTTTGAATGTTCTCCTTCAACAGGCGGCGGAAAACCCAAAAATGCCTTTTCCGGTGAAGTGCTCGCCCCTGGTTTGTCTTTGGGAAACACCGTCACCCGCGCAAACATCCCGCCCGCCATATGTTCTTCCACATGGCAATGAAACAGCCAATCGCCCGGATTATCCGGCACCATGTCCGCAACCTTCATTGATCCCGGCAACAATTCGATCGTGTCCGTGCGCCGCCTGCCTTCCTCAATCACCCGCAAGCCGTGCCAGTGCGGCGTGTGAAGGTCCGATTCCGACCCCAGTCCGAAAAGATACCAGCGCACCCGTTCGCCTTCGTTCACTTCGAGGCCGGGCAGGTTGCCATAGATAAAACCATTGATCGTATAGCGCTCGCCTTCTTCTTTTAGCG
>Ga0134126_10001304_pt1 | contig 31681 bp, 25 predicted proteins | sample KB31752_FD_96881 | JGI IMG/M metagenome (GOLD analysis project Ga0134126, IMG submission 96881) | Terrestrial soil microbial communities with excess Nitrogen fertilizer from Kellogg Biological Station, Michigan, USA - KB3-175-2 | ecosystem: Environmental > Terrestrial > Soil > Unclassified ... | reverse complement strand
GCCTATCTATCCGTCACCCATGGCGGATTTTGGTTATGATATCTCGGACTACACCGGCATCTGGCCGGTCTTCGGGAATATGGCGGATTTCGACGAGCTGTTGCAGGAAGTGCACAAAGCCGGGATGAAACTCATCCTCGATCTCGTACCCAATCACAGTTCGGATGAGCATCCGTGGTTCCTGGAATCGCGTTCTTCGCGCGACAATCCCAAACGTGACTGGTATATCTGGAAGGACGCCAAACCGGATGGAAGTCCGCCTAATAACTGGCTCAGCGTCTTTGGCGGGTCCGCCTGGGAATGGGACGAAAAGACGAAGCAATTTTATTACCATGCCTTTTTGGTGAAGCAACCCGATCTCAACTGGCGAAACCCGGAAGTCGAGAAAGCCATGCATGACATCATGCGTTTCTGGCTGGACAAAGGCGTCGACGGATTCCGCGTGGATGCGATGTGGCATATGGTCAAAGACGCGCAATGGCGCGACAACCCGAAGAATCCCGAGTATAAAGAATACATGGCCACCTACGAACAGCTATTACCGGTATACAGCACGGACCAGCCCGAGATGCACGACATCGTCGCCCGGATGCGCCAGGTCCTGGATCAATATGACGAGCGATTGATGATCGCCGAGATCTATTTGCCCGTCCACAAACTTGTCGCCTATTACGGAACTCATCAAAAAGAAGCGCATCTGCCCTTTAACTTCATGCTTATCAGTCTTCCCTGGGACTCCTGGCAGATCGCCGCAGGTATCGACGAATACGAGGGTGCACTGCCCACCGGCGACTGGCCTAACTGGGTGATCGGCAATCATGACCAGCCGCGTATTACCAGCAGGGTCGGCGCAGCGCAGTCAAAGATCGCGGCGATGCTTTTGTTGACACTGCGCGGCACGCCGACCATCTATTATGGCGACGAGATCGGCATGCGGGACGTGCCCATCCCACCGGAAGAGGTACGTGATCCGCAAGGACTCAATATGCCCGGCAAAAATCTAAGCCGCGATCCGGAACGTACACCCATGCAATGGGACGACAGTACCAACGCCGGTTTCACGAAGGGCGAACCGTGGCTGCGCATCGACCGCAGCTATCTTCGCCGCAACGTTCAGGCGCAGCGAGGTGACAATCACTCGCCGCTGATACTCTTCAAAAAGCTCATCACGCTGCGGCAGCAGGAGCAGTCCTTGTGTACCGGCACCTATCGCCCCGTTTATTCCGATCACCAGATGATCGCTTATATCCGCCAGGCGGAAGGACAGCCGGCCTTGCTGGTCGTTCTCAATCTCACTCACCGTCCCTGCTATTTCACCCCGCCGATACATTTTACCGGCGTGATCGTGATCGATACCCTGCCGGAACAGGAGCAGGTCTCGGTGAAGGACAAGATCGAGCTCTTTGGGGACGAGGGGATGGTGGTTAAATTAGATAATTGGGAGGCTGCAGCAGCCGTAGCGAAATGATGCCGTACACTGAATGCTATAACAATGGATGCCGGTTCCGCGTTTGGGCGCCGGAGCGTGAGCAGGTTACCCTGCGGCTGTATGATCCGCCGGGTCGCACTATTGCCATGCAAAAAGACGCGGAAGGCTATTTCCTTGCCGACGTCGCGGGCGCGGGCGATGGGACGCGCTATCACTATCTCCTCGACGATGTCTTCTACCCCGATCCGGCTTCGGCCGCGCAGCCGGCAGGTGTATTTGGTCCTTCCGCCGTGGTGGATCATCGCCTTTTTATGTGGCAGGATGACTCCTGGCATGTGCCGCCCTTCGCGCAGCTGATCTTCTATGAGCTGCATGTGGGCACCTTTACGTCGGAAGGGACCTTCGATGCCATCATCCCGCGTCTTGGTGACCTGGCCTCGCTGGGCATCAACGCCATAGAGCTCATGCCGGTAGCGGCTTGCAGCGGCGAACGCAACTGGGGATACGACGGAGCTTTTCTGTATGCGGTGCAGGAAGTGTATGGCGGCCCCACCGGCCTCAAACGCCTCGTCGACGCGGCCCATGCCCATGGCATCGCCGTTTTCCTCGACGTCGTCTACAATCATATAGGCCAGGAGGGGAATTGCTTGGAGGCCTTTGGGCCCTATTTTACACAGCAGTATCACACCCCCTGGGGCAAGGCCATCAACTATGACGGCGCGTGGTCGGATGGGGTGCGGGCCTTTATCGCCGGCAATGCGGTGTATTGGGCGGAACATTTTCATATCGACGGGCTCCGGCTGGACGCCGTTCATGAGATCTATGACCGGAATGCCGTGACCATCTGGGATGAGCTGCATGCCGCGGTCAGGGCGTTTGAACAGCGGTCCGGCCGGCGCTGTTATCTTGCTGCGGAGAGCGACACCAACGATCCGCGCGTGGTGCAGCCTGTGTCATCCGGCGGCCGCGGGTTCGACGCGCAGTGGATGGATGATTTTCACCATAGCCTGTATGTTTTACTCCATCCCGAAGGCTGGATGAATTACAAGGATTTCGGCGGCGTCGAACGGCTGGCCAAGGCCTATACGCAAGGGTTCGTGCATGCCGGGGAATATCTCGGTTTTCGTCATCGCCGGCACGGGGCTTCGGCTGCCGGCGTCCCTGGCGAACGATTCATCGTCTTCAATCAGAACCACGATCTGCCCGGCAACAGGCCGGGTGGCGAACGCCTTTCTTTGCTCGTGGGTATGGATACGCTCAGGCTGGGCGCCGCGGCGCTATTGTTGTCACCCTATATTCCCATGCTTTTCATGGGGGAAGAATATGGTGAGGATACACCGTTCTATTTTTTCACAGACTACCAGGAGCCGGCGACCAGCAAGGGTCAGGTCGAAGGGCGCCGGCAGCAGTTTTCGGCCTTTGGCTTCGAAGGCGAGGTCCGCGATCCGCAAGATCCTGCGCTTTTTGAACAATCCAAACTGCACTGGGAAAAACGTTTTACCGACGACTATGGTGCGTTGCTTGACTGGCATCGCGAGCTCATTCGTCTGCGGCGCACCCATCCCCTGCTGGCCGATCTGTCGAAGCACTTTCTCCGGGCCGATGTGGTGGGGCCATCCGGTCTCTCGGTATACCGTTATTCGGCGGATGGCGGGCGGCACCTCGTGTGTCTGTTCAATTTTTCGCACCAGGATGCCGGGACATTTCCGCTGGGATATACCGCCGCTTCGAATGGGACCTGGCGGAAGGTGCTGGGGTCCGGAGCGGAGACGGCAACCCATGCCGTGCCGTTACCGCCGCAGGGTGTAGCCGTTTACGAGCTTAATCTTTCACCGGGATCACCGGCGCCTGCAGCAGGATAAACGAGCGTTGGCCGGCCCTGACGGTTTCGCCCGGCTTGTATTCCCGTTTATCCTCCGGCTGCGCGTTCGATGTGTCGAGCACCTTGGTCCATTGCTTTGCATAGTTCTCCGGCGGCAGCTTGAAATCGATCTCTTCGAAATGCGCGTTGAAGATCAGATAAAAGCTGTCGTCGCTGATGTGCTTGTTATCCTGGTCCACCGTTCGCAGGCCGTCGCCATACAAAAAGATGCCCAGGGACTTGGCAAAGCCATTGGTCCAGTCGTCATCCGCCATCTCTCTGGCATCGGGCTTGAACCAGGCGATATCGGTGAGTCCGCGCCTTTTTACGGGTTTTCCTTTAAACCAGTTCTTTCGCGAGAAGGCGGGATGTGACCGCCGGAACTTAACCAGGTCGCTCACGAACTTGAGGAGGTCCTGGTCGGCGTGTTCCCAATCCAGCCACGAGATCTCGTTATCCTGGCAATAGGCGTTGTTGTTGCCGTTTTGTGTATGGCCCTGCTCGTCGCCGGCGAGGATCATCGGCACGCCTTGCGAAAACAGCAGCGTCGCGAAGAAATTTCGTTTTTGCCGGTTGCGTAACGCGATAATCTCCTTGTCGTCCGTAGATCCTTCGGCGCCGCAGTTCCAGGAATGGTTTTCTTCGCTGCCGTCTTTGTTGTCCTCTTTGTTGGCCTCGTTGTGCCGCTCGTTATACGATACGAGGTCATTGAGTGTAAAGCCATCGTGGGCGGTGATGAAATTGATGCTGGCCGTAGGAAAACGGTTGTCGCTTTTATAGAGGTCGGAGCTGCCGGTGAATCGTTCGGCAAATTCGGCGAGCCGGTTGTCGGCGCTGCGCCAGAAGTCGCGCATGCAATCGCGGTATTTCCCGTTCCATTCCGCCCAGCCCGGTGGGAACTGACCGACCTGGTATCCCCCTTCGCCTACGTCCCAGGGTTCGGCGATCAGCTTGACACCGGAGAGTACAGGGTCCTGGTAGATGATGTTGAAGAAGGCGCTAAGCCTGTTCACGTCGTGCAGTTCACGGGCCAGTGACGAGGCGAGGTCGAAACGGAAACCGTCGACATGCATCTCGGTGACCCAATACCGGAGGCTGTCCATGATCATCATCAGCACATTCGGCAACCGGGCATTGAGGGTATTGCCGGTACCGGTATAGTCGAAATAATAGCGTTTGTCATCGGCCAGGCGATAGTATTCGCTGTTGTCGATGCCCTTATACGCCAGGGTCGGCCCCATCTCGTTGCCTTCCGCGGTATGGTTGTAGACAACGTCGAGAAAGACTTCGATGCCGGCTTTGTGCAGCTCTTTCACCATCGTCTTGAACTCTTTCACCTGGCCGCCGATATCCTGCCCGCTATAGAACCTGAGGCCCGGCGCAAAGAAGCCAATGGTATTGTACCCCCAATAATTGGTAAGCCCCTTATCGACCAGGTGCCGGTCACTTATGCTTTGGTGAACGGGCATCAACTCGACGGCGGTGATGCCCAGATCTTTGAGGTATTCGATCACCTTTGGGTGTGCCATGGCGGCAAATGTGCCGCGGATGTTTTCGGGGATATCCGGAAACCGTTTGGTAAAGCCCTTGACATGCGTTTCGTAGATAATCGTATTGTAGTAGGCCACCTTTGGCGGTTTATCGTCGCCCCAGTCGAAATGGTGATCGATCACTGCGGATTTCGGTGCGACGGCGGCATTGTCCCGGTCGTCCCGTGTGAGGTCGTCTTTACCGATCACATAACCAAAGAGCGTGTCATCCCATTCCCCGATGCTGCAAATAGCCTTGGCATAGGGGTCGAGCAATATCTTGGCGGGATTGAAACGATGTCCGTTCCCCGGCTCATAAGGGCCATAGACTCTATAGCCGTAGAGCTGGCCGGGTTTCATATCGGGGACATAGCCATGCCAGACATCGTGCGTGCGTTCCGTGAATTTGATCCTCGTAGATTCGGCGGCTCCTTTCGCTTCATCGAACAGGCAGAGTTCGACGCCGGTGGCGTTGTGTGAATAAAGGGCAAAGTTGACACCTTTCCCGTCCCAGAAGCTGCCGAGTGGATAAGGATTGCCCGGGTATATAGTCATATGCTGTGGATATAATTCCTCAAAGCGTGAAAAGTAATTGTTCTTTGTGCCCGGCCTCGGGTATCTGGCGGATGAAATTGTCGTAACCTACTTCGTTGTCATGGCTGCTGTAGGCTCCGTAGGCGTCGAGGCTGTAGCCAATGAGTCCGTCCTGGGCTTTAATGATATAGAGTATCTCCGTGTCATCGGGGTTGCTCATGCCTTCGAAGCGCATGGTCCTGACGATCTCGAGTTCATCCGGCCGATAGGTTTTGCCGTTTGGCGCAGCAAATCCCTTGGGGGTCCAGCGGAATTCGTTGGCCATATTTTTTTGCCGGAGGCGTTCGAGCGCTTCGGAGGAAGTGGTCATGGTGTCGGGGGTGTTTATTGGTTCCATAAAAGTTGCTTTCTCTATACTCTTTACAAATAGCATACCCTGATGTACGCACGTTTTTAACGTTTTGTCTGCTGCCCAATGGCATAGTTTTTTCGGCGAGGAGTTGTCGAGGCGTTTCGCAAAGCGACTTTATTTTTTCACCCAAAATTTACAGGTATGAGTACGAGAAATTCAGGCAGACGCGGTTTCGCGTCAATGGATCCGGAGAAACGTCGTCAGATCGCCCGTCGCGGCGGCCAGCATTCACATGGAGGCCGCGGTCAGCAGTCCGATTATGACGAAGATCGTGGTTACGGCCGCCAGGAAGAAGATTTCGACGACTACGATGAGCCTTCGTCCCGTTATGATCAGTACGAAGGCGAAGAAGACTATGACGATTATGACGAAGGGTACGACGAAGAGGACGAAGACGATTACCAACGGCCTTATTCACGGTATGAGCAGGAAGACGAGGACTACGGTGGTCGTCGTTCCGGCCAGGGCGGGTACAATGAGGGCGGATGGTCTAATGAGGGCGGCCGGTCTTATGAAGGCGGCCGGTCTTATGAAGGCGGCCGGTCTTATGAAGGCGGCCGGTACAACGAGGGCGGGCGTTCGCAGGGCAACCGCGGCGACTATGAGCGCGAAGATTACGGTCGTGGCGAAAGCAACCGCGGGCGTCAATCTTCCGGTCGCAGGGGTTTCGCCGCCATGGACCGGAATACACAACGGCGGATCGCCAGCGAAGGCGGACGCGCTTATCATGAAAAAAGAGGTGCGCATGGTCATGACGAAGGTGGACGGGGTCGCCGGTCTTCGTCCGAATACGGCGGCCGTTCGTCGGAATCCGGCGGCAGGGGCTATTCGGGCGGTTCCTCCGGCCGGAGCTCATCCAACCGGGGCTCGTCCAACCGGGGATCACATTCTTCCAGCCGGGGCGGATCGCAGAGTCATTCCAGCCGGGGCGGATCGCAGAGTCATTCCAGCCGGGGCGGATCGCATTCGGGTCAGCAGCGTAATTCGCGCGGCCAGTTCACCAGCCGGAGCGGACGCTCCGGTTACGGGAGCCGCAGCCATGCCGGTAGCGGCCTCAGCTCGAGATAGGTTCTCCACAGCCATTTTACAAATTGAGCTTCAAAAAAATTGAGATCATGAGACAATCATCCACATCTTCAACGCGTGGTAAAAAGAAATCCGCTGCCAGCAAATCGGCATCTTCGCGTGGCGGCGCCCAGCATCGCACCGGCGGCAAAAGTTCCAGTTCGGGCAGAAGCCAGGGGTCGTCCAGCCGCAATTCTTCGGGCTCGGGTCGCAGCAGCAGTTCCGGTAACACCCGGAGCTCCGGCTCCCGCGGTTCCTCTTCCGAAAGCAGCCGCGGGTCTCGCATGAGCGAGTCCGACGGACGTGGCACTATGCGCGGCAACAGCTCATCGGGGTCTTCCAGCCGTAACCGGACGGGCACGCCGAAGCCCGCTTCGGGATCACATGACGGCCATTTCCAGGGCCAGGGTTATCTTGAAAAGTTCTTTCTGGATCAGTTGCAGGACATCTATTATGCCGAGCACAAGATCACCCAGGCATTACCCAAGATGATCGAATCGGCTACGACAGACGAACTCGCTGAGGCCTTTGACGACCATCTCCATCAGACCCAGCGGCATATCAAACGGCTGGAAAAGGTCTTCGAAACGATAGGCCAGAAAGCGGAAGGCAAAAAATGCGAGGCTATCGAAGGCATTGTCCGCGAAGCGGAACAGATCATCGAAGAAACGGAACAAGGCTCGCTCACCCGGGACGCAGCGCTCATCATCGCTGCCCAAAAGGTGGAGCACTACGAGATCGCCTCCTATGGCGGCCTGGTACAGCTGGCTATCACCATGCAGCTGCATGACGCCGCGGACCTGCTCGACAAGACGCTCATGGAAGAGGAGGACACGGATGCCCTGCTCACGGAGATTGCGGAAAACGACATCAATCTCCAGGCCGAGAACGAAGGCGACGAATACTCCTGGAATGCCACCGTGATCTATTCGACCACCGGCGGCGAAGAGGAAGAGGAAGAAGAAGAAGAAGAAGGCGGGATGGGCGAAGAAGAAGGGGAAGAGGAAGGCGAAGAGAATGATCAAACGGACAGCCCTTTGATGTAATTTACAGGTCCTGTGGACCGTCTGGTCCACAGGACTACTAAAAGTATGGTATGCCAACAAAGAAAAAATGGTCGGCTAACGTCACCGAACACAGCAACGCGTTGGATCTCGACAAGGACGTATTCAAGCAACGAAATGCTGCCAAGGTCGCCCACTCGCTCGAGCATTCCGCCGATAAAAGCACGCGAAAGAAAAGCGATTCGTATCGCAGCGCCATGTCGATGCTGACCTTTTATATCAACCGGGCGGGTAAGAACCTGCCGGAATCGCAGAAAAAGATCCTGGAGCGTGCAAAGGAGATCCTGCGGCAGGATCACGAGAAGGATGCGGCGGGGCCGAAGTCCGGGGCCGCGGATCGTGCACAGTCCGGCAAGCGCGGCGGGTCGGCTAAACCTCAAACCAAATCAAGCCCACGGCAGCAGCGGTCATCAAAATAAAGGTGAGGAAGCCTAAGATATTGCTCAGGCGGGTATTGGTATGCTCGCCCATGATCTTTTTGTTGTTACCGATATGCAGGATCAGCGCGATGAGCAGCGGCGAGGTAAGCCCATACAGGATCGCCGTATATAGCAGCGCCTTTACCGGTGAAAGACCAAAGAATTGCATACACAGTCCCGCGATGAGACTCACGATGATCACTCCATAGAACCGTTTCGCTTCGCTGAATTTTTTATCGAGCCCCATGGAGAATTGCATCGTCTCCGCCAGCATATATGAAACGCTGCCCGCCAGCACGGGAATGGCCAGAAAACCGGTGCCTATCACACCGATAGCAAACAGCGTATAGCTTAGATTCCCTGCCAGCGGCCGCAATGCCTTGGCCGCCTGTTCAATCGTATCGATCTGCCTGATGTTTGCGGTAAAGAGCACGGCCCCCGCGGTGAGGATCACGAAGAACATCACGAGGTTTGAGAAGAACATGCCGAGATTGACGTCGCTGCGCATGTTATCCAGGGTCCTTTTGTCCACGAAGACCCTTTGTTTCCGCGTGCGGTGAGCCCGGAGTTGCTGATCTTCCGTTCGCACGACGGCCGGCATCCCTTTCCTGCGCTTTTTATTTTGTTTCTGATGCTGCTGGTCTTCCACCTCCATGGTCGCCTGCCAGAAAAAGAGATAAGGCGAGATCGTCGTGCCCAGGATCGCGACGAGGATGCTTAGAAACTCTTTGTTGAGGTGGACCTCCGGAAGAAAGGTCCGGCGGAACACCAGGCCCCAAGTTGGATGTACAAGAAAGGGAACGATGAGATAAAGCAGGAGACCGATGCACAGCCATTTGAGAATGGCAGCCATCTTCTGGTAGGGGTAGCGGATGATGATAAACATCAGCAGCGCCGTGAAGAAGATACTGAAAGAAAAGGCCGGGATGCCCGGAACCAGTAAATTCGCCACCGCACCCATGCCCTGGATGTCGGCGCCGATATTCATGATCACCGCCGGAAAACAAAAGACGATCACGACATACAGCAGCCATCGGGGATAATGGGTGCGCAGGGTTCCCGTAAGCCCCTGGCTCGTGACCAGGCCGATACGCGCGGCCATCCCCTGCATGGCGGCCATCAACGGAAAGGTGAGAAGGGCGGTCCAGAGCGTTGCCAGCCCGAACTGCGAGCCCGCCTGTGTATACGTCACAATGCCGGAAGGATCGTCGTCGCTGGCGCCGGTGACGAGACCCGGACCGAGATTCTTGAGGAACCGGCCCAATTTAGTCGCGGGCTCTTTTCGCGGGCGTTTGGAGGGGAAAGCAGCCGATGTTGGTTTGGTGGTGGATGCCATCAGATTCTGTCGAGGTTGTTATTCTTGTTTTGGTTGTCGTTGTACTGTTCGTTCAGGTTCAAGGCGGCGCTGATCAGGCCGAGATGGGTGAACGCTTGCGGGAAATTCCCCAGGTGCTCGCCTTTGAACCCCAGCTGTTCCGAATACAGCCCCAGATGGTTGGCATAGCCCAGCATTTTCTCGAACACGAACCGCGCCTTGTCGAGCTGTCCCGCGCGGGAAAGACATTCCACATACCAAAAGGTGCACATGGAAAAGGTCCCTTCTTTGGATACGAATCCATCCGGCGCCGCCAGTCCCGGCTTGTACCGATAGACCAGCGAATCGGTGACCAGCTCGTCTTCGATGCATTTCAGCGTAGACAGCCAGCGTGGGTCTTTAGGGCTGATGAACCGGAACAGCGGCATGAGCAGGCTCGAGGCATCGGTGGTGTCCGCTCCCGGGTACTGGACAAAGGCCTTTTTCTTGTCGTTCCAAAAATCCTTGAAGATGCTGTGATAGATCTTATCCCTTTGTTCCCGCCAGTTGCCATTGCGGGGAAAACTCCGCATCTCGGCGATCTTCATGGCACGGTCGAGTGCGACCCAGGACGCTAACCGGGAGAATAGGAATTTTCGCCGTCCTCCGCGTACTTCCCAGATGCCATCATCGGGCTGGTCCCAGTTGTTCGCCAGCCATTCGATCTGTTGCTCGAGGTCTTTCCAGAAATCGTACGAGATCGGTTCGCCATACTTGTTGTATAAATATACGGAATCCATGAGTTCTCCATAGATATCCAGCTGAAGCTGGCCATAGGCATCATTGCCTACCCGCACGGGGGCGCTGCCTTTATAGCCTTCGAAATTTTCGAGCGTATATTCCTTCAACTGACGGTTGCCGTCGATGGAATACATGATGCCGAGCCGTTCCTGTCCCTTGATGTCACGGCACATCTGCTCGACCCAGTTCATGAAATGGCCAGCCTCACGGGAATAGCCGAGCCTGATCAATGAATACACGGTGAAGGAGGCGTCCCTTATCCAGGTATAACGATAGTCCCAGTTGCGTTTTCCGCCGATGGTCTCCGGCAGGCTAAACGTGGGCGCGGCGACCATGGAACCATAGCGGCTCGACGAAAGCAGTTTCAGCACCAGACAGCTCCGGTTTACCACGTCCCGCCAACGACCTCGATAATCGCTTCGGGCGATCCATTCCTTCCAGAAATTTACGGTACGGAAAAGGCTTTGCGTGACCATATCGCCGATATTGTCGCCTTTTGATGTTTTGTTGTCGGCGATCTCGAGCACAAACTCGGTCGACTCCGTGGCTTTGAGGGTGAATTCGGCATATACATCGTTGTCTTTGATCTGTAGCGGGATGCCGGCTTTTAGGCGTAATGTGAGGCCGTCCGAATGGAAGAGGATCTCCTTTTCGTTCACCTGTTCCGCGGTGTGGCTTTTCTGGCCGTAGTCGAAGCGCGGCTGGCAGTTGAGCTTGTACAACGCCTCCCCGCGGATCGTGGTCACGCGGCGGATGAGCTTCTTTTCTTCCGTGTGTCCCACGGGCATGAAGTCGGTGATCTCCCCTACCCCGTCCGACGACAGGAACCGCGTCAGCAACACGTTCGTGTCCGGCATATAGAGCTGTTTGTTCTTTACCTCCGAAAACTCCGGGACGATACAATAATAGCCGCCGTTTTTGTCGTCGAGCAGCCGCGCAAAGATGCTGGGCGAGTCGAAATTAGGGAAACACATGAAATCGATGGAACCGTTGAGGCCGGCCAGGGCAATCGTGTGGAGGTCGCCGATGATGCCGTAATTCTCGATGGGTTGGTAACTCACTTTGGGGCTTTATTAGCGGCTGTGCAAAAAGCGGGCCGAGGGGAGAAGCCTGTCAAGCAAGCACTTGCGCGAATTGCAGGCCGGAGAGGAATTGCCGGGCGAGGCCTTTGCGCTGTATGAGGACCTTGAACTTGCTGCCCATGCCGATCAGCAGGGTGTAGAGCTTGCGGAGATCGAGCTGGCGCGCGAGATCGGCGGGATCGCCGTTGGAAGCGTGGCCGTGGGGTGCGGTCATGTGGGTCGAATTCCCGCAGAGGACGGCGGCATCGGCCCCGGCGGCGTCACGCTCGAGCTGCTGCAGACGGCGGTTGAGGCCGAGACCTTGCAGAAAGCGCGTCTGGCTGGTGAAGCCGCAATGTTCGAGACCGCCCTGGCGGCCCCAGTGATCGAGGGCGGAAAAGTTGACATCGCTCGTGATATCCTGCTCGCCCACCGCTTCATAAGGGCTGTGATTGGCCTGGTGACGATGATAACAGGTGAGCGTACCTTCGCTATGCGTATAAAGGCCGGAGGAAGAATTCCCATAATCGATGGTGATCACGAAACCATGGCCCAGGGCGGCGGAGACCTCTTTTATCCAGCGCGTCGCATCGAGATTGATCTCGGCGCGGAAGCCGCGGGGCAGGGTGACCTGCAATTCGCTCAGGTAGTTTTTCAGATCGGTTGTCGCCGGCCGGAGCAGTTCGACGAACCCTTCGTTCTCATAGCCCACAAAGACCTCCATGAGCTCCTCTTCCATCACCACCTGGTGCACGGCGAAATTATCGACCAGTTCATTGGACAGGATGCAACCATGCACCGGCGCCACCGCATCGATGGAATTTTCCCAGCGCAGCTTGTGCAAAAACCCTTCGGCGGCTAACAACTCCCGCTCGCGTCGCCGCATGGGGCTACTTTTCTCGATGATCACATATTGCAATGCCTCAAACATCTCGCGGTTGTCCCGCAACCTGACGAGGATGTCACGACATAGCAAGCCCGTCCCGGCACCGTACTCCACGATGGTAAAAGGTTGGCAACCCATATTGCGCCACATTTCTTCGAGCTGCCCGGCAAGCATATCGCCAAATAACCGAGTGAGATAAGGACTGGTATAAAAATCTCCGTTCACTCCGAGCCTGTCACAGGCAGAGGCGTAATACCCCTTTTCGGGGTAATAAAGCGCCATTTCCATGAAATCGCGAAAAGAAAGGGGGCCCTGATGGCGGATGGTATCGATAATGATCTCAGGTACAGGCATAGAAATTGTGGTTTATCCCATGAAAAAATCAATTCTTATGCCCACCGCAACTGCAACAGACATCCAGACATTGAGTATCGATACCGTGAGAGTACTCTCGGCCGATGCGGTTCAGAAAGCCAATTCGGGTCATCCCGGAACACCCATGGCCACCGCGCCCATGGGATTCGTCCTTTGGACAAAACACATGCGTTACAACCCCAAAAATCCGCAATGGCCCAACAGGGACCGGTTTGTACTTTCCGCCGGCCATGCCTGTATGCTTCAATATAGTTTTCTATATCTCACCGGTTATGATCTCACGCTCGATGACATCAAAAATTTCCGGCAGCTGCACAGCAAGACACCCGGCCACCCCGAATATGGCCTCACACCGGGGATCGAGGTCACCACGGGCCCGTTGGGGCAGGGTTTTGCTAATGGCATCGGCATGGCCATCGCACAAAAGAATCTCGCCGCCCGTTTCAACAAACCCGGCTATGATCTCTTCAATTACACCATTTACGCCCTCTGCAGCGACGGGGATATGATGGAAGGCATCTCTTCCGAGGCTGCTTCCATCGCCGGTCATCTCGGGCTGGGCAATATCGTCTATCTCTACGATGACAACCACATCAGCATCGAGGGCGATACCAATATCACTTTCCAGGAGGACGTCGCGGGAAGGTTCGAAGCGTATGGCTGGCATGTCCAGGTGCTGGAGGATGGCAACGATGTAGGAGCCATCAGTCGCGCCGTTCAGTCCGCCCGCGATGAAGTGAACCGTCCTTCGTTGATCAAGATCCGGACGCATATCGCCTATGGCAGTCCCAACAAACACGACACGGCAGCCGCACACGGCAGCCCGCTTGGCGCAGACGAGGTCAAGCTCGTCAAAGAATTCTTTGGCTTCGACCCGGATCAAAGCTTCGTCGTTCCGGGTAAGGTGCTCGAATTCTATCGCGCCGCCGGCGAGAAAGGCATCGGTCTGGAAAAAGAATGGAATGACCTGTACGCCCGCTACAAAAAGGAATATCCCGATCTCGCCGCCGAATATGAGATGGCTTTACAGGATAAGTTGCCGCAAGGTTGGGAGAAGAAGATCCCCGTCTTTCGTGCAAGTGATGGAAAGGAAGGAAAACTGTCCACGCGCGTCGCCCTGGGAAAGACATTGAATGCCATCGCAAAATCATTACCGCCATTAATGGGTGGTGCCGCCGACCTGGCGCCCAGTACGGAAACGCATTTAAAGGATTATGGATCTTTTGGTCCCGATGATTTTGGGGGCCGCAATTTCCATTTTGGCGTACGCGAACATTCGATGGGTGCGATCCTCAATGGCATGGCCGTCACGAAAGGGTTTATTCCTTACGGCGCCACCTTCCTGATCTTCTCCGACTACATGCGGCCGCCCATACGTCTGGCGGCCATCATGAAGATCAAGCCGATATTCATCTATACCCACGACAGCATCTTCCTCGGCGAGGACGGTACGACACACCAGCCGGTGGAACAGCTGGCCAATCTCCGTGCGATCCCCAATCTCACGCTCCTCCGGCCCGCCGACGCCAACGAGACGGCGCAGGACTGCAGGATCGCGATCGAACACAAAGGAGGGCCGGTAGTGCTTGTCCTCACGCGACAGAACATTTCGATCATCGAAACGGGCAACTACAAAACCGTGGGCGATCTCAGCAAAGGAGCTTATATATTGTCCGAACCGGATCGTGCTCCGGAGCTCATCCTGATCGCCACGGGATCGGAGGTAGAGCTGATCCTGGGAGCGCAGCAGAAATTGAAAGAGAATGGCATCGCGGCGAGGGTCGTCAGCATGCCTTCGTGGGAGATCTTCGAAAAACAGGACGACAGCTACAAACAGCGCATCTTCCCCAAAGGCTTGAAAAAACGTCTCGCCGTGGAAGCCGCTTCGCCCATGGGTTGGCATAAATATGTCACCGACGAAGGGGATGTGCTGGGTATGACGCGGTTCGGGGAATCGGCGCCGGCGGCGGACCTGGCAAAGGAGTTTGGCTTTACCGTGCCCAATGTGGTCTCGAGGGCTAAGGCCTTGCTGGGGAAATAGGGTCGCACGGGGTGGCCCTGGCCGCAGGTAGCGGTGTGAAGCGGTTATTTTACGCCCCAGTTCTCCTTGATGATATCCCAGTATTCCTTCCCATAGCCGACGAAGAGTTCGCTGCCGGCAGGGATGTTTTTCATGGCGAAGATAAAGACGCGGTGTCCTTCAATGCGGTACGTGCAGTTGTTGCTAAGCCCTTCCGTTCGGACGAGGCCTCTGGCATCGTTTGCATAGCGGGCCAGCGCATCCCTGGTCTCCCAGGCATCGATCACATGATTGCGGGTGACATAATAGATGTATCCGTTGAGACCGTTGTGGTCATTGACGTCCTTCCATTTAGTGATCTTTCCTTTGTATTCCACTATCTTTTTGCCCTTGGGGATGTCCTTCGTCGTGAAGAGGCCTTTGCCTGCGCCTTTTAGGGTGGACCGTTTAACGATCAGTTGTTTTTCCAGAAACGGCATGTATTGATGCTAGTTAAAAACTGTAGCGCGCAAATATAGGCATTACCGGGTTATCGTGAGTCCAAAAGTCACGAGTGTATTATGTCCCCTGGTCCGGGTGAACTTGCTATAGGAGGCGGAGGTCGAAAAGCTGATCCATTTGTACAGCTTTATCGCGCCGCTCGCGGTGAGCCTTAAAATCTGGTCCCGGAAATCGGCCAGGCTGTTTTGCAAAAATGCGGAACCGTCCATGGTATAATGATCTCCGGGCGACCAATGGAACATCAGGTGCGCCGAGTTCCGAAAGGTATTGTACCGATCGCGCCGGAAGACATTGCCTCCCGGCGCGCCATAAAGACTATCGTAGAGATCGTTGACCTCGAAGAGGATGCCGTCGCTCACCGTGATGAGCGCCTTTTTCTTATCGACGATATTGTAACCCGGCCCCAGACCGGTTTGCAACTGGTGATTGATCATCAGGGGTACGCTATGGTTATAGGTCGCCATGCCCCAGTAATAAAAATGCCGAATGGTCTTGTAGAGACCAAAGTCGAGGGTAGACGAGATATCGTCATTGGTAAGCACCCGGTTTTGCTTCCCATAGATCCAGTTATTACTAAAGTTGGCTTCTGCACTCTTTTTGAGTAAACTGAGTTTCAGGGCATTGGACAACACGTAAGCATGCAGTGAATTCGCATCGTTGATGGTGCCCGCACCAGTGTAGGTAAAGTGCAGCCGTGCAGTATCGGTGTGATGAATGGAATCGCTGGCATTCCGCGGCCGGCGCGGGCTGTCCGGGGGACGCGTACCGGGGTCGATAGTCTTTTGGCCCATTACATGGAGGGCCGGGAGCAGGATGGTCACAAACAGCAAGAGGCGGCATAAAGACCAGGATCGTCGGTTCACAAGAGGGGGAGGCTGCAATTTTTAGGCCATCGGGTGCCCGCTACCGTGCTTCACGAGCCTGGCGTGCTTCACGAGCGTGGCGTACTTCACGAGCGTGGCGACGCGGGTGACGATGCTGCCCGGGCGCGCGGTTGGACGGTTGCCGTCATCCCGACGTCTTTTCCGTCCGTTGCTATTTCCCCGAATGAGGTTTGCCCGGGTGATGCGGAGCCGCCGGGTGACCGGGAGCTGTGCGTTTTTTCTCCAACGCATCGAAGGCGTCTTCATCCGAGTTATCCCGTTGCGCCAGCTCGCTCTCGTCGAGATCGTCGGTGGGATCGCCGTCGCTAAGTTCCGGATCATTCAGAATGTCTTTTTCGGCCTCATCGTGTGCGGCTTTATTTGGGTCGGTAGTTTTCTTTTTTGCCATTTTTATCGTTTTTAATAGTCTTACAAAGATAAGTTGTTGAGTTGGCATTCGCTTTGCCGCAATGAGCCTATGGCACTTAAGGAATACAAGCAAAAACGTTCATTTACCAAAACGCCGGAGCCCAAAGGGGGCAAGCCGGCGGGCAATTCGCTGATCTTCGTTGTACAAAAGCATGCGGCGTCGCATCTGCATTACGATTTCCGGCTGGAGATGGAGGGAGTGCTCAAGAGCTGGGCGATCCCCAAGGGCCCATCGCTCAATCCTGCAGACAAGCGGCTGGCCATGCAGGTCGAAGATCATCCATTCGACTATAAGGACTTTGAGGGCATCATCCCCGAAGGCAATTATGGCGCGGGGACGGTAATGGTCTGGGACACGGGCACGTATGAACCAATGGAAGAGGTCAAAGGGCCCAAGGGCAAGGAATTAAAAGCCATTACCGGTACCAAGGCAACCCAGAACAAGGTTTTGCTCAAAGAGCTGGGAGCCGGTTCGCTGAAGATCAGGCTCAACGGGAAAAAGCTCAGGGGCGAGTTTGCCTTAGTCCAAACCAGGGGCCGCGGCGACAATTCCTGGCTGCTCATCAAGCACCGGGATCAATATGCCACGGACAAGCCGGTGACCGACTTGGACAAGTCCGTGGTGTCGAAGAAGACGCTCGAGCAGATCGCGAAGAATCCGCGGTCCGCGCAATGGCAGAGCAACCGCGCGGCCGCCGGGACCCGTGCTGCCACCGGAACGCGCTCCACGGCCAAAGCGGCAACTGCGAAGTCCGCGAGCAGCACGAAGACCGGCAAAGGCGCAACCGGGACCAGCACCAAAGCAACTGCGAAAGCCGCCACTACGAAATCCGCACCGGCGAAAACTTCGCGGAGCACCGCACCGCGGAAGGTCGCGCGCAATGCCGCTGCAGCGCCGGTGGCGCTAAAACAGCGTGCGGCGCTGCTCGCACCAGCCGAAGACGAGCAAACGGTAAAGGTCAGCGGGCATGAAATGAGCTTCTCGCATCTTAGCAAGGTCTTTTGGCCCAAAGAAAAATATACCAAACGCGATCTCCTCAACTACTACTACGACATCGCGCCTTTTATCCTCCCCTATCTCAAGAGCCGCCCGCAAAGTTTGAACCGGCATCCCAATGGCATCACGGGCCCCGGCTTCTATCAAAAGAATGTCAGCGGCAAAGTTCCCGAATGGCTCACCACCTTCCCCTATCACACCGCCGAAGACCCGGAAGAAAAAGAATTCCTGGTATGCACCGACGAGGCGAGCCTGTTGTACATGGTCTCGCTGGGTTGCATCGAACTCAATCCCTGGAGCAGCCGTACCAACGCACCCGATAACCCGGACTGGTGTATCATCGATCTCGACCCGGACAAGAAAACGACCTTCGACCAGGTGATCGAGGCAGCAGTGGTCACGAGGAAGGTGCTGGATGCCGCAGGTGTAGAATCGTATTGCAAGACATCGGGCTCGACGGGCTTGCATGTGTATTTCCCGCTCGGCGCCAAATACAGCTATGACCATTCTAAAGAATTTGCGCGCGTAATAGCCGAGATGGTGCACAACGAGATCCCCGGATACACCACACTCGAGCGGACGGTGAGCCGGCGTAAAGGGAAGATGTATCTCGACTTCCTGCAAAACCGGCCGCAGGCCACTATCGCGGCACCTTATAGTGTTCGGCCCAAGCCGGGGGCAACGGTCTCCGCACCCTTGCATTGGGAGGAGGTGAAGAAAGGACTCTCCATGCAGGAGTTCACCATAAAGACGATGCCCGAACGCGTCCGCGCGGAGGGCGACCTCTTCAAGGCCGTGCTCGGTAAAGGCATCGATATGGAGAAGGCGCTGAAAAAACTCGAGGCGGCGAAATAGGCGGGAGGTGCGGTTGGACCTGGCCCTGGTTATTCATCTGCATGTACACGGTGATAGAATTCGGCTGCCAGCAGGCGGACTTCGGTCTCTTTCTCACGGGAGGTGGCGAGCATGGCCTGTGCCCCGCAGAGTTCTTTTCCGGATAAGGTCGCGGCAACTACAAAGGCATCATGCCAGTCACCTATCGCATTCTGTAGCGCATCGAGATAATCGCCATCGAGCCGCAATTCGCGCGCGGTGCGGGATGGCAAAAGCCTGAAGACGTACAGGAGGGTCTTGATCTCCTTACGCGCCTGGTGCAATTCATCACCGGAGGCATTCAACAAAATGGAGATCTTTATCAATTCCGCGGCAAACCAATCTTTAATGCAATCCTGCCGCACCGGCCGCACATCGGCCAGCAAGCGACGCGCGGCTTTTTTCCCCTTTTTGCGATAGGTCTTGATGCTATCCACAAAATCCTGCGAAGCCTCAGCCTGCAGTTGTTGCTGTTCCTGCTTGAAGAACTCGGGGGCGGCATGCACCTTTTCGAGCAACTGAAGGTGGTTTCCGGCATCCCGGATGGTGCCCGCTTGCCGGTACATCTTTTTGAGCAGATCGAGATCCTTTTTGGTATCCCTGCCGGAACAGGCCTGGGAAAAATGCGCGACGGCTTTTATCTTCTTAACGGCGACACGCAACCGGTGAATGGCCTCGGGGTCACGGGAATCCCCGAAGGCATCGAGCTCCGCCTGCCACTCCTTATCTTTCTTCGCAAGATAGCGCCGTTGTTTACTTTTCTTCAGCATGTCGCGTCACGCCTGGTGCACTAATCGTTTCATCTTCGAAATAATGCTTAAAGTTATGGATATCCTCATACACCTTTTCGCGGAACGCCGGTGTCAGCATGCGCGATAGCCGTTCACCGATCGCGTCATTGGGAACCCGGTACGAAAGCATGACATCGACACGGGTAGCGTCGGCCGCCGTATCGGAAAAATTGATCTTTGCGGTCGTCTCGATCACTGCGCCGGGAACCGAATGCCAGGAGAGCTCGCTATTCTTTTCCTCTTTCACGATCCTGGCTTCCCACCGCACACCGCCCATGCCGGGAACCTTGAGCCTCCACGCCGAAGTGGCTCCATCGAGTTCGTCGACGTTCTCCAGGTGACGCATGAACAACGGCCAGTTCTCCAGCCGCCGCCAAAAGGCATAGACATCCGCACGAGACCTGTTCACGATAACATGGGTGCGGATGTTGACATTGTAAGGCTTCACCTGATGATGGTTAGAACGCAAAGCCGCGGAAACGGGGCATTTGCCGGACAGGCCCCGGTAAAGAAGATAACCCGCTCCCAATAACAGCAAGGATTCCTTCTTGTGTTTTTTTGTTACGAAATATAACAAAAGGGAGCCGGCAATGGCCGAAAGTGCCCTTTCTCCTTCACCGAGATTGGCCTGCTTGTCTGACGATAAGGTTGTTTGCGTCATATATCTTTTATTTAAATGTGCTGCAATTAATATGCTACTATTTTTTTAAGGAGACAGGGAGTCGGGCGGCCCGGGGGGTATGCCCACCTTATCCGAGCCCGGATACTGCCTGGTGGCCGGACTTCCCGGTTGAATATAATTGGGCTTATTGCCATAATAACGGCCCGCAAAAAAAGAAAGTACCACCACGAAGACCACGACGATGAGCACCATGACGCGGCGGCGGTTATACCGGCCATGCGAGGTATCGGGAGTGCCGGGATATTTGTCCGGATTTGGCATGACGTCCATTTAATACAACTATAGCAAGGGCCATGCCCGCCCGACATGCGCGCACTACTGCCCTGGCGACCAGGGATCTAGGACCTTTTTGATCCTGCTTTCCAGATCGACGAGATGGTACTTACTCAGCTTATCCGTTGTCGAAGGAATAGCAGCCCGGATCTGGCTTCTCAGGCCGGTGAGCTCCGCCCTTGCGATAGAGGGCAGGTCCGTATTCTTTGTATTGGGGCCAAAAAAGATCGTGATGCCCGGCCCGCCCGCCGGCGGCGTCGCAGGGTTGAGGACGCTGATCAGCGACTCCACATAGGTCTTTTGCAGATTCCGCCGGTAGACGTCGATGGTTTGGTGTGTCGACAGCTCTTTCCAGATGCTGCGACGCAGATCGGTGAGCAGGTTCTCTACCGTATAGGTCCGCGCCGCGCCGTAGCGGTCCGACGAGAGCATTAACGTATTCAACCGGCTGGACGACAGCAGGCTGCTGAGCACACCCGTCCCGATGGAGCCCACGGGATCGCCGCTCACCGGGCTGCTGATCTTGTAGAGGATCGATGTATCCAGCAGCCAGCGGGGTGTCGTAAAGAGCTGCTGGTCCAGGAAAACAATGGCTTCATGCTGCCGCGCCTTCGGTGCAGGCTCGTATACATCGCCGGGTTGCTCGACACTCTTAAACGTCTCATAAACTCCGCCCACATTCTTCAGGACATGCCCCATATAGCGGCTGAATTGAGCTATCACCTGGCGGTACATCTCCTCGAGGTTATCGTACTTGTCGTTCTCTTCCCAGGTCCATTTCGGCAGCTGAGGGAGGATCACCTTGAGATTCCTTATACCGTAGTCGCTGGCCTTCATGCTATTGTCGCCGAGATCTTCCAGCTGTGCACGGGGGTCGCCATTGAACCCTTCACCACCGAACCAGAGACGCGGGTTGGCTTTGAGACTATCGATGATCCACCGGTTGAGGATCTTGGCTTCCTCTTTGGGCGCCGCGTCGCTTACGTATGCATAACCCCAACGGATAGCCCAGCGATCGTATTCCCCGATACGCGGGAAAAGATCGGCCTCGGGAATGCTGTCCTGCGGCTGTGCGACGTAGTTGAACCGCGCATAGTCCATAATGGAGGGTGTGTGGCCATGCACGTCGAGCCAGGCCTTGTCGCGTAGTTTCTCCACGGGGACGGTGCTGCTGCTCCCCATGTTGTGGCGGAGCCCGAGCGTATGGCCCACTTCATGCGAAGAAACGAAACGGATCAGCTGGCCCATGAGGCTATCGTCGATATGCATGGTCCGCGCGCGGGGATCGACGGCTGCGGTCTGGATCATATACCAGTCATGGAGGATCTCCATGATATTATGATACCACCCGATGTGGCTTTCGATGATCTCGCCGCTGCGGGGATCATGAACGTTAGGGCCATAGGCGTTCTCGATATCGGATGCGAAATAGCGCAGCACGGAGTAGCGTGCGTCCTCCAAGCTCATTGTCGTGTCGTTCTCGGGCCAGTCGCGGGCTTCGATGGCGTTTTTGAAACCGGCTTTCTCAAAGGCCTTCTGCCAATCATCGATGCCTTCCTTGAGATAGGGCACCCACTGCCGCGGTGTCGCGGGATCGATGTAATATACGATAGGATGGGCCGGTTCGACGAGCTCGCCCCGCATCCATTTCTCGCGGTCTTGGGGTTTGGGTTCCAGTCTCCAACGGACGATGAATTCCTGATTTTCCACTTTTTGTTGCCGGTCCGAATAGACCACGTATTCGTCCGCAAAATAGCCTACACGCGGGTCGAAGAGCCGTTTCCTCATGGGCACCCTGGGCAGCAGGATGAAGGAGGTGTTGAGCTCCAGCGTCACGGCGCCGGCCGCATCGGTGGGACTTGTAAACGACAGACCAAAGGGGGAAGGCATGCCGCCACCTACCGAGAAGGTCTTTACCGTCCGCACTTCGGTGTTGATCGGATAGGTATTGATGTGCTCTATATAGCTGCGGTCCATGGCCAGGCCGCCCAGTTTCATATGGCTTTTGATGCCGCTGGGGATGCTCACGATGAGGTTGTCACCGCGGAAATAGTCGGTAACATCGATCACTACGCTGGCCGAGTCCTTGCCGTAGGCCCTGATCTCGAAGGCGGCAGCAATGGGGTCGACGCTGGAATTTTTGACTGCTTTGTAGATCTTGTTAGTGGAGTCGGCCATGCTTACCAGGGTCACGACGCGCAGGAAGAGGCTATTGGAAGGTCCTTTTTCCCATTCCAGGGTTTGCTGGTTGGCCAGCTCGCCGCCGTAGATGCCATCGCCGGCCGCCGTTTTGCTAAACCGGGTGATGGCCATGAACTCCCGGTCCAGCATCGAATCGGGTATCTCGAAATACCATTTATCTTCTACCTTATGGACGGTGAACAAGCCGGTGTGGGAAATGGCTTTATCTGTTATGATCTCTTTATAGGGTTTTGGGCCTTGTTTCGGCCCGGTAAAGCCGGGAAAACCGGGCGGTTTGGGCTTCGAGGTGTCTACGGGTGTGGGCTGGGGGTGATGTCTGCGTTGGGCCATGGAAGGAGTGGCTGCTGCAATGGCCAGGGCCGCGACCAAAAATACATTCTTCAGTACATTCTTCAGTACGTTCTTGATTATCTGCATATGAGGGGAGTAAAACTATACGATTTTTCCTTGCTAATTCGTTAAAGACGGTAAATATTTCTATGAAACCCGTCTTATCGCCTATGCCGGAAATGCGCATAGCTTTACGCTGGACATCGGCGCCCATACCGCGAAGCCAAGCGACATCCCCGGGTTTATTACCATCGACAAACAAATCCTCCAGAGCACGCTTGTGCCTGTTGCGAAGTCTGAGAATCTCGATCTCAGTGCGCTGACGACGGCAAAGGAGAAGACCATCCTGCTGGATTATATGAACTACGAGCTGAAGTATTACCGGAAAAAGCTGGGGCAGCGCTATAGTAATCTGCAAACCGAGTGGGTCGAGTTTAACCACCGGCTTTTCCTCCTTTGGTATTTCGATCTGCCGGACAACTACAAGGTCGTGAGCAAGCAGGTCTATGTCTCCACGCTATTTTTTGATCACGTCATGGATCTCAACGCTCCGGTGTTCAAGACTGCCGATTGGGGGATGGCACGTGCTACGCTGGTGCGCCTTGCCGGGAGCATGAAGACCTTCGACAAGTCGCTCGACCTGGAGGCACTCCGCAAAAAATTATAGTTCTCCGCCCACTGCGTCCGTACAGGACATTGATTCCCGTTGTATCTTGAGCAAATGAAGTACATGCTGCTCATCGTCCTGGCCGCCGGTCTGGCGCCGGTGCACGCACAAACGCGCAAACCTAAAATTGCCGCTGACGTCGCCGACGGGCGACGCAAGGCCAGCGCAACCGCGACTGCCGACTATTTTCCCCCGAGGGGCGAATGGGAACACCGGTCTCCGGGTTCGCTGGGGCTCGACAGTGGCAAACTGGCGGACGCCATCGAATTTGCGCGGGCAAGCGAGTCCAAAGCGCCGCGTGACCAGGAGTTGGCACAAGCCGAAAGTTTTGGTCGTAACGAACCGTTTGACGAGCCGGTGGGTCCTATGAAGGAGCGTGGGGAACAAACGGGGCTTATCATCTACAAGGGTTATATCGTGGCCGAGTGGGGGGAGCCTGCCCGGGTGGACATGACCCATAGCGTAACGAAAAGCTTTCTTTCCATGGTGATCGGGCTGGCAGTAGATCAGGGTCTGATCCGGAGTGTTCAGGATACAGTTGCGAACTATGTTCCGCCCATCGAGGTCTATGATCCCGCGGCGCCGACGCGGCGGCCCGAGGATCTTGGCAGGCCGGAGTTGCTATCCCCTTTCTCGAGCCCGCATGACAAAGTATTGACCTGGGATGTGATGCTCCGGCAGACGAGTGACTGGGAAGGTGTGTTATGGGGTAAGCCGGACTGGGCGGATCGGCCCACGGGTAAGCCCGACACCTGGCTCACCCGGCCCCGCAATCGCCCCGCCACGGTTTGGAAGTACAATGATGTCAGGGTAAATGCCCTGGCGCTGGCTGCGACCAGCGTATGGCGGATGCCTTTGCCGCAGGTCTTGAAAACCTATATCATGGACCCCATAGGCGCTTCCAACACCTGGCGATGGTATGGTTACCGCAACTCCTGGATCGTACTGGACGGTGAGCCGGTACAGAGCGTAAGCGGGGGCGGTCACTGGGGCGGCGGAATGTTCATCAATGCCTATGATATGGGGCGGTTTGGATTGCTGACCTTGCATCGCGGCAACTGGAACGGGAAACGGCTTATCTCGGAGCAATGGATCAGACAGGCATTGACGCCTACAACTGTTGAGCCGACTTATGGATATATGAATTTCTTCCTGAATACGGACCATAAGCTGCTGCCGAGCGCACCGGTCACTGCCTTTGTGCATATCGGCAATGGGACGAATTTTATCTATGTCGATCCGGAACACGAGCTTGTCGCTGTGGTGCGATGGGTAGAAAATTCCGCCATGGATGGGATCGTGAAAAGAATCCTGGAGTCTTTCAAGCAATGAGCATGGAATTAGCCAAAACATACCGGATCGAGACGGAGCGGTTACTGATCCGTTGTTATCAACCGGCCGATGCGCAGCTGATGCATACGGCGATCACGGGTAGTCTCGAACATCTGCGACGATGGATACCCTGGGCCAGGCAGGAGCCGAAGGACGTGGAATGGATGGAGAATTTTATCCGGCTTTTCCGTGGGCAATTCGATCTCGGCCAGGATGCCGTCTTTGGCATTTTCGACAAGGTGGAGAAGATGCAGATCGGCGGCACGGGTTTGCACAACCGGATCGGCAAGGATGCGCGGGAGATCGGCTATTGGATCGATGTGCAACATATCGGCCGCGGCTATGCCACGGAGGCTGTTCGAGCACTGATCCGGGTCGCATTCGAGATCGAGCAGCTGAGCAGGCTGGAGATCCGCTGTGCGCCCGACAATGTCGCCAGCCGGCGCATACCGCAGCGTTTGGGATTCCAGCACGAGCTGACGCTCAAGGATCACTATACCGACATGCATGGAAAGCCGATGGATACCATGGTGTGGGCGTTGTCGCGTCGCGATTATGAGGTCAGCGCTCTCCGCGCGACCGAATTGCGGGCTTATGATTTCATGGGGCGGGAGATCTTTTTTTAATGGATTTTTAAAGGCGGCGGCTTCCTTTTTTCATAAAAATTCGTTAAATTAAGAGTGTAAAATACTCCTACTATGGCAAAGTCAATCTTACTTCCGCTTTGCTGTGTCATCGTCGCCGAGGGTCTGCATGCGCAGGACTCCCGCACTGCGGATGCCGCGATCGCCTCGATCCCACAGAAACTGGAGCTGCGCAAGGCCAGTATCGCTTCCATCGATCATCAGGGTTATTTCGACTCGCCCAATTCTGCCAGTTATTTCGCGAAGAGATCCGCGGAAAGCGACACCTTGCAAAGCATTCTATATCTCGGTGTGCCAAAGGCCGACACGTTCGATCTGAATCTGCCGAAGCTGCAGGAAACACACCTAACGCTGCGTACCGCGGCGCATCGCCCGCCGCCTTTGTTCAGGGTACAGCAGTAAGGGAGCAATACCCGATTCCCGCCAAATCGGCAATGCAGCCGGGTGGACGGTTATTTCTGTGCGAGCTCTTTATAGCGCAGCATGGCCTCGACGTAATAATAGTCCGCGTAGGTCAGCGGGACGTCGATCTCGGAATGGCCGGGCAGGTTGCCGACGCTATGCTTGAGGATGAAGCCGCCGTTGGAGCCTACTACGGCTTTATAGGTGTTGGAGCTCAGGTTGACGATGATCTCCTCGGCGACGTCGAGATAGCCACGGCCTTCCTGTGGTGCGACATATTTGCTGAGCTCGATGAGGGCGGATGCCATGATCGCGGCGGCGGAGACATCGCGTAGCGGTCCGCCCATCACGGTAGATTTCGAAGTGCCGGGAGGAATGCCCGGGGCATTGTAGTCCCAGTAGGGGATCTTGTCGGCGGGCAGGTTGGGATTGGTGAGAATGAAGTGGGCAATATGGCGCGCCTGCTCGAGGTAGCGCGGGTCGTGGGTAAAGCGGTAGACCATGGTATAGCCATAAAGTCCCCAGGACTGGCCGCGGGCCCAGGCGGAAGAGTCGGCATAGCCCTGCGCCGTTTTTTTCGCGATGATGGCGCCGGTAACCGAATCGTAATCCACGACATGATAAGAGCTGTAATTGGGCCGGAAATGGTTGCGCATGGTGGTATTGGCGTGGGTCACGGCGATGTGCTTAAACGAGGTGTCCCCCGTGGCCTGGCTGGCCCAGAAGAGCAGCTCGAGGTTCATCATGTTGTCGATGATCACCGGATAATGCCAGGGCTTGCTGTCCCAGGATTTGATACAGCCCACGATGGGGTTGAACCGGGTCGAAAGCGAGCGGGCGCTGTTCAGCAGGATGTCCTTGTATCCGGGGCTGTCCAGCAGCCGAAGCCCATTGCCAAAACTGCAATACATCATGAAACCCAGGTCGTGGGTAGACCGGTTGAACTGTTCCGGTTCGAGGAGCTTGAGGCGGTTTTGCGCTTCATCGAGCAGGGCCGTGTCATGGGAGAACTCGTAGAGATAGAACAGGGTGCCGGAATAAAAACCACTGGTCCACCAGCCGGCGTCGCTCGTCTCGAGCCTTTGGGCATTGGCGTACCAGGTCCTGGGCAGGCGTCCTGCGGGTACATGGCTCATCAGGATCTCGTACTGATTGACAGCCTGGCGGAGGCTGCCATCGATGAGGCGAAGCAAGGCGGGCTTGGGTTGCAGTCTTTCACTTTTTTGGGCGTCGGCTGACGAGATCGCAAGACAGGCCAAAACCCCAAAAATGCAGGTAAGGCAAGGGCTGAACAAGCGGCTGGGCCAAATGGCGCGGGGGTGGATGCGGTACATGCGGCAAAAATAGAGGAAACGGCTTATTTTTGCGACCATGGATGAAAAACTGGAGACCCTGCGGCAGGACCTGGAAGGCGAGTTGTACACCGACACGACCATGCGGACACTGTACGCGACCGATGCTTCCGCTTATCGTGAAATGCCCCTGGCCGTGGCCATACCGAAGACCATCGAAGACCTCAAGAAGCTCATTGCTTTTGCACATCAACAAAAGACCTCGCTGATCCCGCGGACCGCGGGCACCTCGCTGGCGGGACAAGTTGTGGGTCACGGGATTGTAGTGGATGTCTCACGGAATTTCACCAGCATACTGGAACTGAATGCAGCCGAGCGGTGGGTGCGCGTACAGCCGGGGGTGGTCCGCGACGAGCTGAATCTATTCCTGAAACCCTACGGGCTACTTTTTGGACCGGAAACGTCCACCGCTAACCGGGCCATGATCGGCGGGATGGTGGGCAATAACTCCTGTGGGAGCAATTCGATCATCTACCGGTCCACCCGGGAACACCTGCTGGAGGTCAAGGCCCTGCTCAGCGACGGCAGCGAAGCCGTTTTTGGGCGGCTGGATACGGAGCAATTCCATGCCAAATGCGACGCGCCGGGTCTGGAGGGTAATTTGTACCGGAACATCCGCAAACAGCTCGGCAACTACGATAACCAGGTGGGCATTCGCGAGAACTTTCCCAAACCGTCCGTCGAACGGCGGAACACCGGGTACGCGTTGGATCTTTTGTTGGATACGGCGCCTTTTGTCGCAGGAAGCCCCGATTTCAACTTCTGTACCCTGATCGCCGGCTCCGAAGGCACCCTGGCCTTTCTCACCGAGATCAAGCTGGACCTGTCGCCCCTGCCGCCCAAAGAGACGGGGCTGCTTTGTGTCCATTTCAACAGCATCGACGAAGCCCTGCGGGCCAACCTGATCGCATTGCCCTATGGTGCGACGGCCAGCGAGCTCATCGATCACTATATCCTGGAGTGCACCAAGGACAATATCGAACAAAGCAAGAACCGGTTCTTTGTACAGGGCGATCCCGGCGCCATCCTGGTGGTAGAGTTCAAGAAGAATACGCGGGAGGAGATCCAAACGATCGCAGCCAAGGTCGAGGCCGAGATGCGAGCCGCAGGCCTGGGGTATCATTTTCCGTTGCTTTTCGGCGCCGACACCACTCGCATCTGGTCGCTGCGTAAGGCGGGATTGGGTTTGTTGTCCAACCTGCCGGGTGATGAAAAGGCAGTACCCGTGATCGAAGACACCGCGGTAGACGTCCAGGACCTGCCGGCGTATATCCGGGATTTCAATGAGATATTAAAAAAGTACGGGTTGTATTCGGTGCATTATGCCCATGCGGGCAGCGGGGAACTGCATTTGCGCCCGATCATCAATCTCAAAACCGAGGATGGCAACCGGCTTTTCCGCGCCATCGCGGAGGAGATCGCGAGTCTCGTTAAAAAATACAACGGATCGCTGAGCGGCGAACACGGTGATGGCCGGCTGCGGGGCGAATTCATCCCACAGATGGTAGGGGAGCGTAATTATGCTTTGTTCAAGGAGATCAAGCAGACCTGGGACCCGGGGCATATCTTCAATCCGGGGAAGATCGTGGATACGCCGCCCATGAACACGCATCTGAGGTATACCCCGGGACAGCAGACACCGGCCTTCCCTACCCTTTTCCGATTCCATGACCAGGACATCCTGCAACACGCGGAGCAGTGCAATGGATCGGGAGATTGCCGCAAGTCCCATCTTTCCGGCGGTACTATGTGTCCGTCATTTATGGCTACCCGTAATGAGAAGGACACTACCCGCGCGCGGGCGAATATCCTGCGCGAGTTCCTGACGCGGAGCGAAGGCGCCAACCGGTATGATCATAAAGAGATATACGAGGTCATGGATCTCTGTCTCAGCTGCAAAGGGTGTAAATCGGAATGTCCCTCCAATGTGGACGTCGCCAAGCTGAAGGCAGAGTTCCTGCAACATTATTATGATGCCAATGGAGTACCGTTCCGAAGCAGGATGATCGCCCGCTTTTCGCAAAGCGCACGGCTGGGGTCGATCGCTCCAGGCGTCTACAATTTCTTTGTACAATTGCCGCTGGTGAAGAAGCTGGTGGGTTTTGCGCCGAAACGGTCGATGCCGTTGCTGCATAAGACGACCCTGCGCCGCTGGTGGAAGAAGCAAGCCAAAAAACAAGGGGGACGGAAGGTCTATCTGTTCTGCGATGAATTCACGAACTACAACGATGTCGAAATTGGCATCAAGGCGGTGAAGCTGCTGGAGCGGCTGGGTTATGACGTGGTGATCCCCGATCATCTCGAGAGCGGCCGGACCTGGTTATCCAAAGGGCTGGTGCGTGAGGCGAAGAAGATCGTCAATGCCAATCTGCGGCTTTTGGGTCCCGTGATCGGGGAAGATGCGCCGCTGGTGGGGATCGAGCCCAGTGCAATATTGACATTTCGGGATGAGTATCCCGATTTGGCGGACGATGCGATGGTCGGGACTGCGCAGCGGTTGGCGGCGAATAGCTTTTTGATCGATGACTTCCTGGCCCGGGAAATCGAGCAGGGCAGGATCCGGCCGGAACAATTCACGACGGAAAAACGTTCGGTGGTGTTGCATGGTCACTGTCAGCAGAAGGCGTTGACGTCGGTGGCGGGGAGCGTGCGGATGCTTTCGCTGCCCAGGAACTATACGGTGACGACGATCCCCAGCGGCTGCTGTGGGATGGCCGGGTCGTTTGGCTATGAACGGGAGCATTACGAGATCTCGCAAAAGATCGGGGAGCTGGTGTTGTTGCCCACCGTGCGGAAACAGGGTGAAGAGGTGATCATTGCGGCACCAGGCACGAGCTGCCGGCATCAGATCAAAGACGGAACGGGTCGTAAGGCTCAACACCCCGTGGAAATATTATACGAAGCACTGGTGAACCAATAAAGACCAAACATGGCGCTTAGCAAGCAGAAAATTGACCCCTCACTCAAGATCAATAACGATACCGGGTTTGGTATCAACGCCGCCAATTATGGAGGCAGGTTCATCAACCGGGACGGGACCTTCAATCTCAGGAAGGAGGGTATACCTTTTCTGAGGCGTTTCAGTATCTATCACAGTATGCTGAGCATGCCGCGGTGGAAATTCATCGGGCTGATCCTGGTGGTCTATTTGAGCGTGAATCTTTTGTATGCTTTTGTTTACCTGATCGTGGGCATCGATGAACTGCAGGGAGTTGTCGCCACGGGCAATTGGGGAAAGTTCAAAGAGGCTTTTTTCTTTAGTACGGAGACCTTTACCACGGTGGGTTACGGCCGGGTCAACCCGGTGGGCGACGGCGCCAATGTGGTGGCCGCAATCGAGGCGATGAGCGGATTTCTTTCGTTTGCTTTGGCGACGGGCTTGATCTTCGGACGTTTTTCGCGGCCAAAGTCTTTCCTGGTCTTTAGTGATTTCGCGCTGATCAGTCCGTACCAGGACAAGACGGCGCTGATGTTCCGGTTTGCCCCTTACAAAGACAATCACACCCTCACCGATGTCCAGATCCGGGTGAACATCGGTTTAAAGGTTCAAATGGATGGCAGCGCAGAATACCGGTATTACGATTTGAACCTGGAAAGAAGCAAAGTCGAAAGTTTGCCGATGAACTGGACGGTGGTGCATCCCATCGACGACAAGAGTCCGTTCCTGGGCTTTACGCCTGAAGATATGGTAGCCTCGGATGTAGAACTCTATGTGTTGATCCGGGGTTTCGACGATGTCTATTCCAATTTCGTCCAGCAGCGCACCTCTTATACCTACCAGGAGATCAAATTCAATGGGAAATTCGTTCCCATGTATAGGGAAAGTTTGGACGGGAAAACCACCATCCTGGAATTGCACAAGCTGAACGCCTACGAAGAGGTTGTTAAGGTAGACAAATAGAGCAACCTTCTGAATAAACTTATCATTCCCTTGCGAGTCTAAAGCGTCTAATCCATTACCGTATTTGAGCAATGTAGCCAAAATAATCCTTTCGTTCCTGCTGTTGCTGGCATTTGCGCAAGCCTGCGCGCAGAATGCCAATAACCAGGTCGATTTGGTGGATGTCGGCCGCAGTCTCATGCGGGGGCGGAAGCTGACGCGAAAGGACACGGTACAGCTCAAGGGGGGAAAACTTCATATCTCGGCGTTGCCGGTGGCAGGCTATACTTTACAGACGGGTTTTGCGGGGGTGCTCAGTTCCAATTTCGCTTTTTATACCAGCGAGCAAAGCGGGGCGAATATGTCCAATGTACTTACCAGCATTACGTACAGCCAGTACAAGCAGGTGATCTTCCCCATTCAGGGCAATATCTGGACGAGGGGCAACAAGTACAATATCCAAACGGACTGGCGATATCTCGTCTATCCTTCATTGACCTACGGATTGGGGGGAAATACCAGTACCGACAGCGGGTACAATATCGATTATGGCTATGTGCGGTTGCATCAGGCTATCCTGCGAACGGTGGCCCGCGATCTTTATGTAGGCATAGGGTATGATTTCGATTATTTCTGGAATATCCGCCAGATCGATCCACCCGCCGGGAAGACCGATTTCCAGCGATATGGACTTACAAAAACGGAGAAGGCGT
>Ga0134126_10001303_pt1 | contig 31683 bp, 28 predicted proteins | sample KB31752_FD_96881 | JGI IMG/M metagenome (GOLD analysis project Ga0134126, IMG submission 96881) | Terrestrial soil microbial communities with excess Nitrogen fertilizer from Kellogg Biological Station, Michigan, USA - KB3-175-2 | ecosystem: Environmental > Terrestrial > Soil > Unclassified ... | reverse complement strand
CTCGCCTTGAGCGCGCTTTTCCGGCAGGATCGGCGCGATTCGTCCCGCCGCCGAGCCATCATGTCCAGCCCCACGCAACCCGACCTGTTCGCCGATCTTGAACCGCCGAAGCCGAAAAAGCCGGCGCCGGGAAGTTATGTCGCGCCGGAGGAGGTGCGGCCGCAATTGCAGAAGGTTCTGGCCGAGGCTCGCGCCGCCGCGACCTACCCTTGGGCCGCGCGCCAGACCGAATATTGGCGCCTGGTGTTCCCGCAAATGTGCAACTGGCTGCCGCCCGAGGAGCGCGACCGGATGCGCGCCGAATTCGCCGCCGAAATAGCCCGGCTGGATGCGGCCGGCGGCTGAAGCCGCAAAGTCATGGCTAGTTTTCCTCGATTTGGAGCGCGGTTGCGCTCTCCGGGGCCATGGATCTCTGCACGGCGGCGCGCGGTTGCGGACCTGGATGCTGCGAAGCGGCGTAAGCCATCACGACGCCGTCGACCTTCAGGCGGACGTCCTCGCCCATTCGCGGCGCCCGATGTCCGGGAAGCCGGCTGGCGATGACCTCCGGCCGGCCGTCCAAGGCGAGGCGCACCACCGCGTCGCAACCGTAAAACTCGACCCCGACGACGCGCGCTCGCGGCGCGTCCGAGGTCGAGGCCGCCACGACGCGAATCTGTTCCGGGCGCAGCATCACCTGCGCCGGCCCCTCCGGACTCGGGCGCGCCAGCGGCAGGCGCCCGAGCGCGCAGGACGCAGCGCCGCCGCCGACCGTTCCCATCAGCACCACGGCCTCGCCGACGAAACGCGCCATCGCCGCATCAATGGGCTCGCGATAGAGCGTCTCCGGCGCCGCCATCTGGGCGACGACACCGTCCCGCAACACCGCCACCGCCGAGCCCATCGAGAGCGCTTCCGATTGGTCGTGCGTCACCAGCAGCGCGGTCGCCTGCGAGGCGGCGAGCGCGCTGGCGACGGCCTCGCGCGTCTCCGCCCGCAGCGCGGCGTCGAGCGCGGAGAACGGCTCGTCGAGAAGCACCAGCTTCGGGCCAGGGGCGAGCGCGCGGGCGAGCGCGACGCGCTGTTGCTCGCCGCCCGACAGTTGATGCGGGGCGCGATCGGCGTAAGCGGCGGGCAACCCAACGCTGGCGAGCAGCGCCTCGATGCGGGCGCGATCGCGCCGCTCGGCGCGCGGCAGGCCGAAGCCGACGTTATCGAGCACGCTGAGGTGGGGAAACAGCGACCCCTCCTGCGCGACGTAGCCGATGCGACGCTTTTCCGGCGGCGCGTGGATGCCCGGCCCGCTTACGATCTGCTCGCCGATCCGCACGACGCCGGAATCGGCGCGCTCGAAGCCGCACACGAGTCGCAGCAAAGTCGTCTTGCCGCTCCCCGACGCGCCCAGGACAGCGACGAGTGCGCCCGCCTCAATGTCGATGTCGACGCCGTTGAGAACGGGCTTGCCGCCGAAGGTCTTGGCCAGCCGCGAGACGGAAAGGCGCGCCATTGTCAGGCCCAACCGTCATAAGCCGCCTTGGCGAGGCGGTTGGCGAAAGCCCAGGTGAAAAGAAACGACAGACAAAGGATCAACGCCGCGAATGGCGCCGCCGCGGCGAAGGCGAGCGAGGACGTGTTGGCCCAAACCTCCGTCGCCAGCGTTCTCGCGCCGGTCGGCGAAAGCAGCAGCGTCGCGGTCAATTCGGTCGACACGAAGACGAAGACCATCGCCGCTCCGGCGCCGAGGCCATTGGCGGCCAGCGGCAGCACGACCCGAACCGCGACGGAAACGCCGTTGCCGCCAAGGGCGCGCGCCGCCTCCTCCAAAGCCGCCGGGATTTGCGCCAGCGAGGCGCGCACGCTGACGATCGCCAGCGGCAGGAACAGCACCGCATAGGCGACCGCGAGCAGCGCAAGGCTCTGATAGAGCGCCGGAGCCAGTTGAATCGTAAGCGCGCTCAGCGCGAGCGCGACGACGACGCCCGGGGTTCCCTGGGTGAGATAGGCAGCGCGCTCAATAAGCGCCGTCCAGCGGCTGGGATAGCGGACCGCCAGATAGCCGATCGGAGTGGCGATCGCCAAAGCGGTCGCCGCCCCCATGACGCCAAAGCGCAGTGAGTTCAGCGTCGCGCCGAGGAGCGCCGGAACCGAGGGCGCGACGGGCGAGGTCGCCGCGTGCGCGTGCTGCAAGAGCCAGAAAACCACCATGCCGATCGGAACGCCGAGGGTTGCAACGACAAGCGCCGAAAGCCCAAAGAACAGCGGCCAGCGCATGCGCTGGAGGCGCATCGGCGCGCCGGCGCGTCTCGTTCCCGCGCCCACCCGCGCGTAGTGCGCGCGCCCGCGCACCCGCAACTCGGCGATGACCAGCGCCAGGCAGAGCCCGATAAGCACCAGCGCGAGCAGCGACGTCTCCGGCCCATCGAGGCCGATGCGGTATTCGGCGTAGAGTTCGGTGGTGAAGGTTCGAAAGCGCAGCAGCGCGAAAGCGCCGAATTCGGTCAGCACATCGAGGGCGACGAGCAACACGCCGCCCAACAGCGCCGGGCGAAGCTGCGGCAGCACAACGCGCCGGAAGCATCCCCAAACGCCTTCGCCAAGCGCGCGCGCCGTCTCCTCAAGCGATGGATCAAGCCCGCGCAGGGCGGCGGCGACCGGCAGATAGACAAGCGGGTAATAGGCGAATGTGACGACCACCAACGCGCCGGTGAAATCCTGAAGCCGGTTGCTGATCGACACCCACGCGTAGCTGGAAATGAACGGCGGCACGGCGAGCGGCGCGGCCATGAGCACAGACCATACCCGCCGGCCGGGAAGGTCGGTGCGCTCGATCAGCCACGCCGTCCCGGCGCCGATGAGCGCCGTCGTGCACGACGCCGCGACCACGAGCGAGATCGTGTTGAGCAGAAGCGTGCCGACGAGCGGACGAAACAGCAGCGCGGCGGCGGCGCGGGCATCGATTTCAGTCGCTTGAACGACGATGACCAGGATCGGCAGCAGAACCAACGCGGCGCCCGCGAGCGCGGCGGCGACGAGTGCGGCCGGCGGACGGGCGAAACCGCCGCGCCCGCCGATCGCCTCGGCCGCGCTCGCCGACAAGCTCATCAGATCAGGCCCGCCTCACGCAGCAATTGCGCGGCGCCGTGGTCGTCGCCGATCTGTTTGAGGGTGATCTTCGGCGGCGAAAGCTCGCTCATAGGCTTGAGCGCCGGATTCGCGGCGACGCCCGCAGCCAGAGGATATTCGAAGGAGACGTCGAGACCCGACACCATTTCCTGCGTCGGCTTGCTGACCAAAAAGGCGAGGAACTTTTGCGCCGCGTCCTGGTGGCGCGATGCTCTCAGCGCCGCCGCGCCGGAGACGTTGATGAGGCCGCCAACGTCGCCGCCAGCGAAATGATGGATGGCGCTCTTCATCTTGTCGGCGCCGATTTCCACGCGCAGGCGCGCCCAATAATAGTTGTTGATGATCCCGGTCGTCGCCGCGCCGCGTTCGACCGCCGCGACGACGCCCTCGTCGTCGTCGAAAACAGCGGCATTCGCTTTGAGGCCCTTCAACCAATCCAGAGCCGCCGCGCGCCCCTTGAGCGCGACAACGGCGCCGATGAGCGGCAGGAAATCGGCGTCGGTTGGCGCGATCGCCACCTTGCCCTTCCACTCGGGCTTGGCGAGGTCGAGCAGCGAGGCGGGCAGTTCCTGTTCCTTGATGAGATCCTTGTTGAAGGCGAGCACGTTCTCGCGCGCGAATACGCCGACCCAATCGCCGTTCGCGCTGCTATCGGCGGCGGGGACGCTGGCGAGCGTCGCCGGCGCCACCTTGGCCAGCAGGCCCTTTTCCGACAGCAGTTCGAGTTCGGGCGAATTCTCGGTGAAGAACACATCGGCCGGGGATGACGCGCCTTCCTTGACCAGTTCGCTCGCCAGCTCCGGGGCCTCGCCGCTACGGATCTTGACGTCGATGCCGGTTGCCTTGGCGAACGCCTTTGTCAAAAGGTCGACGGTTTGCTCGTGCTGAGCCGAATACAGCGTCAGCGTGACCGCGCCCGCCGATGCGGGCCCAACCGCGGCGAACGCCGCTGAAGCGATGACGGCGACGGCCAAGAGATCGCGCCCGGCTCGGCTGGTCGAAGCGTGAATGCGACTGAACAGCATGAAATTGGCTCCTCTCGCCGGACCCATGCGCGAATCGCGAAGGCGCCGGCGGCCATTCCCACAAATCCACGGCAGATTGTCATGACGGCAGGCTCGGCGCAGGGCCGCGCGCGGGCAAGTGCTAGTCCCGTCGCGCCCCACCGACAAGACTAGCGTGCTGATTTTGAAACCATTCCAATTTGGATTCGTTCTAAATCGGTAAGCCCGCATCCGGCCTCGCCGACCTTCCTGCGGTCATGTGATGATGGCCGACATCGCAGCGCATTTCGCTCTCCCCCGAATTTCGTGTTTGCCCTGTCGTGACCGCGCCGGCGCTATCGCGGCCATTTCTCGATCCGTGCGCGATTTTCGCCGTCGTCGTCGCGCCAGCCGGTCGCACGATTTCGTGGCTCCAATCAAACTGGCGGGCCTCGCGCGTCGGGGCTCTGGCCGACGGCGGGCGTTCGCTTTGGAGATCACAATCCACCTGGAATTACGATGTATATCCATCTTTTTATGATTTAATTATTGCGCATCCCATCGCGCCGTGCGATTGTCCGGGCCAAGCGCAGGCACTGGCGCCCAATGGGAGGAACGAGATGACGGATCAGGGCAGTTCGAGATTGATTTCGCGTCGCCGCTTGTTGAAAACCGGCGTCGCGGGTTTTGCGCTCACGTCTGCGATCGGCATCGCGCCTCGCTATATCCGTCCCGCTCACGCCGACACCGGCCTTGCCCCCGGCATGACCGGCGGCCCCACGGGCTTTGCCGGCGCCGAGCGCTACCAGTACAATCCCGAAATGCCGGAAGGCCGCGCCATCGAAGGGATCAAGGCGCTCAAGGCCGCCGGTAAGGCGCCCTCAAAACTCGTCTTTCAGATGTCCGAGGGCGCGATTGGCCAATTGACGAAATCTTTTCCCGCCGATGCTCCGACCATCCAGAGCGTCTGGGAGAAGGAAACCGGCATCAAGATCGAAATCGTCGGCGTCGCCTCGGGCAATGAATTCACCAAGGTGATGCAAGACATCAGCACCAAAGGGGCCGCATTCGACATCTATCAGGTCGAGTGGAACCGCCTTGGCGATCTCACCGAGGCCGGCGGCCTCGTCAATCTCGACGAATATGTCGCCAAATACAAGCCAGAATGGGACGATCCGAAGCGTGGCTACACCGGCGGCGTGCAGGGTGTTACCCTGCTCAACAAATATAACGGCTCGCATTACGCCGTTTCGCTCGACGGCGATTTCCAGACCTGGATCTATCGCAAAGACTTGTTCGAGAACTCAAAAGAACAGGCCGACTTCAAGGCGAAGTTCGGCCGCGACCTGCACTTTCCGGAGACTTGGGACGAACTCACCGAAGTCGCCAGCTTCTTCCATCGCCCGGATAAGGGCCTGTTCGGCTGCACCGATCTGCGCAACCAAGGCTGGGGCTATACGAATTGGTACCAGCGCTATTGCTCTATGGCGGCGCCCAACAAGCTGCTTTTCGACGATCACGGCAAAGCCCTCATCAACTCCCCGGAAGGCGTCAAGGCCGCGCAGGGCTATGTCGACGGTCTCAAATATCATTCTCCTGACGCGATCAGTTGGGGTTGGCCCGAGCAATACGGCAATATGGCCAGCGGCAACGCGGCGATCACCTGCGCTTTCTCCAACATGCCGAAATTTCTCGATTCGGCGGCCAATGCGGGCAGCAAGGTCACCGGCAAACTCGCCGCGGCGCTGCCGCCGGGCACGCGCGTCAACGGCAAGCTCATCCGCCGCAGCGTGCTGTGGTTCAATCTGATGGCGATGGTTTCCACTCAGTCCAAGCATCCGGAAGCCGCCTACCTGTTCCTGCAATGGCTCGGCGGCAGCCGCACCTTCTCCTGGATGTCGTCGAACCCGGCGGGCTACTTCGATCCGTTCCAGCTCGCCAATTTCGACGACCCGCTGGTGCAGCAATCCTACCATCCCTACCAGGTCGCCAACATCCGCGAGACCATCAAGCGCGCGGTTCCCAGCATCAATTACGCCGGCGCTTCGTCTTACCACAAATCGCTCGACGACAATCTGATGGCGGCTTTGACGGGCAACCAGACGGCCGAACAGGCGATGGCCGCCACGGCAAAGGCTTGGGACAAAGTCACGCGGCGCATCGGCGAGCAGAATATCGTCAAGGCGATTCAGACAAGCTTGCCGTCCTGGCCGACGCTCGTCGACTGAGCGACGCCGCCGCGACAAAGACCGGGTGCTGGAAATGTCCAAACCTTCATGGGGCTCCGAGGCGCTTCGCTACGCCCTGATCCTCCTGGCTGTGGCCATCGCGCTGATTCCGATCCTCTGGATGGTCTCGATGGCCTTCAAGCCTGTGGAGGAATGGACGGATGCGGGCCGGACGCTGCATTGGTTGCCGATCCACCCGACCCTGGACAATTTCCGCTTCATCTTCGGCGGGTCGACCAGCAAGCTGATCGTCTCCCTTGACTCGACAGCAGGCTGGCCGATCCTGGCCAGTCTGCTGTCGGCGACGCTTGGAACCGTCATCGCCATGGTCTGCGGCACACTCGCGGCCTACGGCGTCTCCCGCTTCAACGCCGGCGGCAATCTGCCGCTGGCGCTGCTGCAATTGCGCATCTTCCCGCCGATGGCGGTGATGATCCCGGTCATGATTATGTGGAGCTTCCTCGGGCTCGTCGACACCTGGTACGGACTCGCGCTGATCTACGGCATCGTCACTCTGCCGTTCTCGTTCTGGTTGATGAAGACGTTTTTCGACGACATGCCGCGCGAGCTTGAAGAAGCCGCTCTCGTCGAGGGCTGCTCGCGCTTTCGGGTGTTTCATCGCATCACCTTGCCGATGATGATGGCGCCTTTCGCCAGCGCCGCGCTGCTCGTCTTCATCTTCAACTGGAGCGACTATCTCATCGCTCTGCTGCTGACGACCAGGGAGTGGCGCACTATTCCTGTCTATATGGCGAGCCTGTCGTCGAGCATGACCGGGCAGCTCTACGGCGCGAAGGCGGCTCTCGGCCTGATCGCCGCCGTTCCTCCCGTCGTCCTCGGTCTTGCCATTCAGCGCTACCTTGTGCGCGGCCTCACCTTCGGAGCGCTCAAGCAATGAGCGTCGAAGCCGTGAAGGCGCCGATCGCGCCGGTCGTCGTGCAAGCCGGCGACGCCGAAATCCGCAGGCTCGGGTTGCGGCTGACGCTGCCGGCCCAATTGCTGTTGGCCTTCATCGTCCTGTTTCCACTCGTCATGGAACTCTATATCAGCTTCACCGACTGGACGCCGCTCGTCGGCAAGAACTGGGTGTGGGCCTATCGCTATTGGAACGATTTCGACAATTACGTCGAGGTCCTCACCAATGCGCGACTGTGGGGATCAATCGTCCGCACCTTCGTCGTCATGATCGTCTGCGTGCCGACGGAACTGCTGCTCGGCCTCGGAATCGCGCTGCTCTTCACCGGCGATTTCTTCGGCAAGCGGTTCTTCTATTCGATCCTGTTGATGCCGATGATGGTCGTGCCGGCGGTCGCTGGATATATGTTTTTCATGCTGTTCCAGAGCGGCGGCCCCGTGAACGCCATCCTCTCCGCCTTGACGGGCAGCCAAGTCGCGATCGCCTGGCTGAGCCACGCAAACCTGGCGCTCGCCGCGGTGATGATCGCCGACATCTGGCAATGGACGCCGCTGATGTTCCTGATATTGCTCGCCGGCCTCCTCGGCGTGCCGGAAGATCAGTTGCAGATGGCGACGCTGCTTGGCGCCGGGCGCTGGGCGCGCCTGCGCCACATCGTCTTGCCCCGCATCAGCCGCATCCTCGTCATCGCGGTCGCGATCCGCACGATCGAGATCTTCAAGATCTTCGACACCCTCTACATCATGACCTCGGGCGGCCCCGGCGACAGCACGGAGACCATCTCGGTCTACATCTACAAAGTCACGATGCAGGATCTGGAGTGGTCCTATGTCGCGACGATCGCGCTGTTCATTCTCGTCGTGCTCAGCGCCGTCGCGATCCCCGCCATCAAGCGCTTCGGCGCGGCCAGATAGGAGGCGGGCGTGGCGACCATTTCCCTGCAACGACTTTCAAAGCATTTCGGAACCTTCAGCGCGCTGCACGAGCTTGATCTGCAAGTGCGCGATCAGGAGTTCATGGCTTTGCTCGGCCCCTCCGGCTGCGGCAAATCGACGACGATGAACCTCGTCGCCGGCGGGATCGACGCCAGCGCTGGAAAAATTCTGTTCGACGGCCGCGACGTAACGGATGTCGCGATGGGGCGACGCGGCGTCGGCTTCGTCTTCCAGAACTACGCCATCTTCACGCATATGAGCGTGCGCGACAACCTCAGCTTCGGCTTGCGCATGCGCCGCCTTCACCGAACCGAGGTCGATCGCCGCGTCAGCGCGATGGCCGACCTGCTGCAACTCGGACCCCTGCTCGACCAGCGCGCCAGCGGGCTCAGCGTCAATATCCTCCAGCGCATTGCGATCGGCCGCTCGGCAATCGTCGAACCCGCGATCTTCCTGCTTGACGAGCCGCTCAGCAATGTCGACGCTGCGTTTCGCGCCATCATGCGCACCGAACTGAAGAGCCTGCAACGCCAATTCAAACAGACGATGATCTATGTCACCCACGATCAACTCGAAGCGATGACCATGGCCGATCGCATCGCCGTGATGGACGGCGGCGTCCTCCAGCAGGTGGGCACGCCGCTGGAGGTCTATAACGAGCCGCGCAATGTCTTCGTCGCTGGGTTCATCGGCAGCCCCGGCATGAATCTGCTGGAGGGGCGGCTTTATGAAGAAGGCGGGGCAATCGGCGTCGATCTCGGCGTCATCGGACGCCAGCGGCTCACTGAGGGCAAGCAGGCGGCCGCGGCGCGCAGGGCAGGATTGGCCGATGTTCTGCTGGGATTCCGCCCGGAAGACATAACAGTCGATGCCGGCAATCCCGGCGCGTTGAAAATGGCGGTGTCGTTCGTCGAACGTATAGGCCATCGCGTCGTCGTTCACCTCGACGCCGGCGCGCAGCAGGTGAAAATGGTTGCCCGCAACGGCTTTGCCGCGACGCTGGGCGCTGCTCTGCCACTGCATCCGCAAGCCGATCGCATGCGCCTGTTCGACAAGGCCAGCGGCCTCGCCATCGGTGTGGAGTAAGGAGCGATGGCGCGCATCGAACTCGACCATGTGAGCAAGCGCTATGGCGATGTCGTCGGCGTGCGCGACGTCACGGTGACGATCGAAGACAACGAATTCTTCTGCTTCTTCGGGCCGCCGAGTTCGGGCAAGACGACTTTGCTGCGCCTGATTCTGGGGCTGGAGACGCCGGATCGGGGCGTCGTGCGCATCGACGGAATGGTTGTCAACCATCTCGCGCCGGCTGAGCGCAACTTGTCCATGGTGTTCCAGAACCTGGCGCTATTTCCGCATATGACGGCGCGCGAGAATCTCCGCTTTCCGTTGGCCGAGCGGCGCGTTCCGGCGGCACAGATCGTCAGCCGCCTCGACGCCATAGCTGAGAAACTGCATATCAGCCACATCCTGCATAAGCGTCCGGTGCATTTGAGCGGCGGCGAACGCCAGCGCGTCGCCATCGGCCGCGCCCTGATGCGCGACGCCGCCTGCTATCTCATGGACGATCCGATTTCCGCGCTCGATGCTCGCCTGCGCGAAGAAACCCGCGTCGAATTGAAACGTCTCCAACGTGAGATCGGCCATACCTTGATTTATGTCACGCATGACCAGGAAGAAGCGATGTCGGTTGCGGACCGGATGGCGATCCTCGAAGCGGGGTCGATCCGTCAGATCGACACGCCGCAGACCATCTATGACGCGCCCAATTGCCGCTATGTCGCGGCTTTGATCGGCGCGCCGTCGATGAATTTCATTCCGGGCGCGATCGTCGCCGATCGCTTTCAGGCCGATGGACTCGCCTGGACGTTGCCTGTTTCATCAGCGACGGGGCCGGTCTCGGCGCAGATCGAGATCGCCTTTCGCCCCGAAGATGCGACGTTGGCTCGCGGCGGCGCTGGCGAGGGCCTCAACGGCGCTGTCCTCAGCGTCGAACCGCTTGGCGCCTTCACCGTCGTCGTCGTCGCCTGCGGGTCTTACACCGTCAAGGCTATGTTGACGGGCCAACCAAAGTTTTCTATCGGCGAACCGGTCGCGATCGCCGTTGCGCCACGACGACGCCTGTTCTTTGATCGCACCGACGGCCGGCGGGTCGGCGCTGAAGCGCGGATCGCCGAGGCCGTCTAAGGAGAGGAAACAGAATGTCAGATCCAGTCGAATTCGTTCCCGATCCGCCGATCCGCTGCCGAGAGTTTCGTATCGGAGCGATCGGGGCTGGCTTCATCATGGCCGATATCCATTTGGCGAGTTATCGCGAAGCCGGCTTTCCCGTGGTCGCCATTGCTTCCCGCAGCCCGGCGAAAGCCAAGGAGGTCGCCGCGCGCTGGGGCATTGCCAAGACCCACGACACGCCGCTGGCGTTGATTGAGGACCGCCAGGTTGAGATCCTCGACATCGCCTTCCCGCCCGATCAGCAACCGGAACTGATCCGCCACGCGCTGCGCCAAAGCCACATCAAGGCAATCCTGGCGCAGAAGCCGCTGGCGCTCGATTATGCGACGGCGAAGGCGCTGGTCGCCGAGGCGAAGGCGGCGGGCAAACTGTTGTCCGTCAACCAGAACATGCGCTTCGACCAGTCGATACGCGTGCTGAAGCAGATCCTCGACCGCGGCGATCTCGGCGCGCCGGTGCTGGCCACCATCGAAATGCGGGCGATCCCGCATTGGCAGCCGTTCCTGGCCGATTACGACCGGTTGACGCTGCTCAATATGAGCATTCACCATCTCGATGCATTGCGCTTTCTGCTCGGCGACCCCATCGACGTGTTCACGGCGGCGCGCCCCGATCCGCGCACGAAATTCCCGCACCGCGACGGCATCTGCGTCTCGACGCTGCGCTTTCCCTCCGGCGCGATGGCTGTCAGCATGGAGGACGTCTGGACGGGGCCGCACGAGGAAGGCTTCGAGTCCGACATCTACATCAAATGGCGCGTCGAGGGGACCGTAGGCTTGGCCGAGGGCACGATCGGCTGGCCCGATTATCCCAACGGCAGCCCCAGTACGCTGCGCTATTGCTGCCGTGCAACGGGCGGCAAATGGATCAGCCCGACATGGACGAGCCGCTGGTTCCCGCAAGCCTTCAAAGGCGTGATGGAGCAGTTACAATACGCCGTGAAGACAGGCGAGACCCCGTTCCTGAGCGGCGACGACAATGTTAAAACGATGGCGCTGATCGAAGCCGCCTATCGCTCGATGGAGGAGACTCGCGCCGTTCCGATCTCCGAAATCACCAACTGAGACGATCGTAAGGAGGACATAGCGATGATGCAATCAGGCATATTCACCGGTTACTTTCCCTACACGCTGAAGGAGACGGCGCAGCGGATCCGCAAACTCAATTTCAACACCGTTCAGCTCGATCTGACGTTCACCGACATGGATCTGTCGACGCAGGCGATCACCAAGCAAAAGTGCCACACCATCCGAGACGTGTTTCGCGACCATCACCTGCCGATTTGTTGCATCTCGGGCTACACGAACATCGTCCACCCCGACAAGGCCGAACGCAAAAAGCGGGTCGATCACCTGAAGGCGATCCTGCGTCATGCGCGCGATCTCGGCAGCCCCTATGTGATTTCCGAGACCGGCACGTTCGCGACCGACAGCGACTGGGTTCACCACCCCAAGAACAAAACCGAGGAAGGCTTCGAGGATTGCGCCAACGTCATCCGCGAACTGGTCCAGGTCGCTTATGACCACGGCGCGGTGTTTCTGCTCGAAACCTACGTGAACAACGTCGTCGGCTCCGTCAACGAGACGCTGCGCATGTTCTCGCAGATCAATCATTCGTCGCTCGGCCTGCTGATGGACCCGACGAATTATTTTGAGGCCCATAACATCGGCGACATGGACGGCGAATTGAACCGGGTGTTCAACGCGCTCTCCGACAAGATCAAGATAGCGCACGCCAAAGACGTGAAGCTCGCTGGCGCCGACAAGTCGGAAAAGCATGCCGAATTGTTCGAGGGCGCGGCCGAAAGCCATACGTTCCGCGGCGTCGGCCAGATCGAACTGCCGGCGCCGGGTCTCGGCTCGCTGAACTACGACCTCTATCTGAAGCGTCTGGCCGAACATCACCCCAACATCCCCGTCATCATCGAACATCTCGATGAGAGCGACGTGCCGCGCGCCAAGACATTTCTCGACGGCAAGCTGCGCTCGCTCGGGGTCTGAGAACAGCGCAAGAGCGCAAGCAAAGGGCGAAGATCAATGGTGCAGCTCTACGGCAGACATTACTCGCGTCTTGATCTGTCAAGGCGCGCCGGCTTGTTCAGCCAATTCGCCGGCGTACAACTCTCGACGCTCGGGGATGGGTCAGAACGGGGCATACGCTGCCTGGAGTTTCGCACCGGCGCCGGCTTCATGTTCAAGGTGGCCGTCGACCGGGCTTTTGATGTCGCGCATTGCGAATATCGGGGGGCGGCGATCGGTTGGCATTCGCCGACCGGCCTACGTCATCCCGGCCTGCACGAATATAATGACGAGGGCGGCCTGAGTTGGCTACGCTCGTTCTCCGGATTGAACGTCACCTGCGGCCTGGACCACATCTTGTTCATGGACGACGATCCCGCCGACCATTATCACTACGTTCATCGCAAGGTCGTCAGCAGCTCGATCCATGGCCGCATCAGCAATATTCCGGGCCAACTTCTGGGCTATGGCGAAATCTGGGATGGCGACGAATGCACCTTGTGGTGCGAGGGGTCGATGCGCCAATCGGCAGTCTTTGGCGAAGACCTGCATCTCGTGCGCCGTATCGAGGCGAGGGTCGGCGAAAGCAGCTTCACGCTGAAGGATCGCGTCGTCAATCACGGTTTCTACAGCACGCCGCACATGTTCCTCTACCACATCAATATCGGCCATCCGGTTCTTGATGGCGGGAGTCGATATATCGCGCCGATTCGCCACACGATCTGGGCCGCCCATGCCGAGGACTTGCGTAAGCAGGGCGTCGGTTACCGCAACCTGCCGGAACCCAAAGCCGCATTCCACGAGCAAGTGTTCGAACATGCTATGGCGGCGGACGCCAACGGGAAAATCCCGGTGGCGGTCGTCAACCCTGGCTTCGACGGCGGACGTGGCATCGGCTTTATGGTTGAAGTCAACAAGAGCGAATTCCCCTACATGTTCCAATGGCAGAACTTCCAGGAGGGGCAATACGCCATCGGCATCGAGCCGAGCACCAACCATGTCAAGGGCAAGCCGTTCGCCCGCGAACGCGGTGAATTGATTCGCCTTGAACACGGCGAGGCGCGCAGCTACACCACGCGCTTCCAAGTGCTGGAAAATGGCGATCAGATCGAGGCTGCCGAGGCGCGCATTGCAGCCATTTGTGCGCCGCCGGTTGACGATTATCCCGCTATCACCGACCGTTGGAACGATTAGGCGGATCGGAAGAGGCACAGATGCGGGACGCGATGCAGGAAATAAGGTCGAGTGCGAGGTCGCGCATCGCCGATATCGCGCGCGAGGCCGGGGTCGGCACCGCGACGGTCGACCGCGTCCTCAACGACCGAAAAGGGGTCGGGCGCCCCACTGCCGAGCGCGTGCTGGAGGTTGCGCGGCGGCTCAATTATCCGCTGCCGCCGCAACTGATGGCGACGCCAGGCCTCGCCAATCTGAATTTCGACTTTCTGCTGCCGGCGGGGCCGCATCCGTTCTTCAAAACCGTCGGCGACGCGCTGGAGACGGTCGAGGAGAGATTCCCGAAGTTTCGCGCCACCGCGACGCGGCACGACATCGAGAAATTCAATCCTGCCGCTCTGGCCGAGAGCCTGCTTCGCATTGGCAAGCAGTCGAGCGGCGTCGCCTTTGTCGCGCTTGAGCATCCGCAGGTGCGCGAGGCCGTCAATAGCCTCGTCGACCGAGGCATTCCCGTACTGACCATGGTCTCGGATCTGTCGAACTCGCGCCGCCTCGGCTATGTCGGCATCGACAATCGGGCGGCCGGACGGACGGCGGGCCACCTGTTGGGCCGGTTCATCGGCGGGCGCGCCGGCAAGGTCGCGATGATTGTCGGAAGCCTCAGCTATCGCGGTCATGAGGAGCGCGAAATGGGCTTTCGCCACATCCTGCGAGAAGAGTTTCCCGATCTCGAAATCGTCGGCTTGCGCGAAGGCTACGACGACGACGCGCAGAATTATTCGGCGGCGCGCGAAATCATGCAGCAGCACGCCGATCTTCTCGGCATCTACAACATCGGCGCCGGCGCCAGCGGCATCGGCGAGGCGATCGAGGAAGCAGGCCGAGCAAGCAAGATCACGTTCGTCAGCCATGAGCTGACACAGGCCTCGCGCCGTTTCCTGATTAGCGGCGTCGTCGACGCCGTAATCAATCAGAACGCGCGCCACGAAGTCATCAATTGCGTGCGGATGCTCGCCAATTTTCATGCTCAGCGTGAGCTGAGCGCCAATATCGAACCGACCCGTATTGAAATCTTCGTGCGCGATAATCTGCCGTGAGACGGCGTCGCCAAGTAGGAAAGTAGGGCGAGACAATGCCATTGCGTAACAAGAAAGTCCTGCTCACGGGCGCGGCCGGTGGCCTTGGAACCGCGATAACCCTGGCCTTCGCCAACAGCGGCGCGCGCGTTCTCGCCCTCGATATCGGCCGCGCCAAAGGCGAGGCCCTGCTGGCGGAATGCGCGCGCCAGAATGCGCCGGCCGGTTCGGTGCGCTTCGTTCCCGGCGACCTCAGCGATCTCGACGCGACGAACGCTTTGGTCCGCAAGCTTTGCGAGGAGGAGGGCGGCATCGATGTGCTGATAAACAATGCCGCGATCTATCCGAGCCACTCGATCGAAGACTACACGATCGCGCAACTTGAGGCCGTTCAGCGGGTGAATGTGCAGGCAGGGATCGTCGCCGCGCAGGCGGTCATCCCCGGTATGAAAGAGCGCCGATTCGGCCGCATCATCAATGTCGCGAGCGTGACCTTCAATGGCGGCTGGGCGAATATCCTGCCTTATGTGACCTCAAAGGGCGCTGTGATCGGCATGACGCGGGCATTGGCGCGCGAACTTGGCCCGCACGGGATCACGGTCAATTGCGTCAGCCCGGGGGCGTTCCCGACCGACGCGGAGAAAATCCATCCCGATCCCGAGGGCTATTCCCGCTTCTTGATTGAACACCAAGCGATCAAGCGGCGCGGCCGCCCGGAAGAAATCGCCGACGCCATGATGTTCTTTGCGTCCGATCGCAGCGGCTTCATTACCGGCCAGACGCTGAATGTCGATGGCGGCTGGGCGATGACCTAAGCCGCAACGCCACGAACGGAGAAGTTGAGAAATGGGTATTTTGAGCGGCTATCGTGTCCTTGATTGCTCCATAGCCATGGCTGGCCCTTTTGCGGCGCAGCGCTTGGGCGATCTCGGCGCCGATGTCATCAAGGTTGAGCCGGTCGGCGGCGAATGGCAGCGCCATGTCGCGGCCGGCGGCGCCAAAGGCAACAAGATCAACGTTTCCTTCCTGTCGCTCAACCGCAACAAGCGCTCGCTGGCGGTCGACCTCAAGAACCCCGAGGGCAAGGCCGTCCTCATCGATCTCGTCAAAACTGCCGACGTCTTCCTGCAAAACTACCGCCCCGGCGTCGCCAAGCGGCTGGGTATCGATTATGAGAGCCTGTCGGCGATCAATCCGCGGCTCGTCTATGTCTCGATGTCGGGCTATGGCGAGAGCGGGCCCTATGTGAATTGGCCGGGTCAGGATTTGGTGCTACAGGGTTTGTCCGGGGCCATGCTTTCGGCCGGGCGCGACGGCGAGGCGCCCAATCCCGCCGGCCAATATCTTGTCGACGCCGTCACCGCCTCCACGGCTTTCGAGGCGACGCTTGCCGCGCTGCTGCATCGCGAGCGCACGGGCGAGGGCCAACTCGTCACCGTCAACATGCTGGATGCGATCACGACGTTGCAGATGCAGGAATTGTCGATCTATACCGTCGCCGGTAAGCAGCAAACACGTTCGGCCGAGCCCCACGCGCATGTCTATATCCGCGCGCCCTATGGCTCCTTCGCGACCAACGATGGTTTCATCATCATCGCCTTTCCGAAACTGAAGGCGTTCGGCGAAGTCATCGGCGAACCATCGTTCCTGACGATGGACGACGAGGTTGACGCGTGGGCGCGCCGCGATGAGATATTCCGCAAGACGCGGGAACGCCTGGCGACGAAGAGCACCGCGGAATGGCTCGCGCTGCTGCGCGCCGCCGATATCTGGTGCGGCCCCGTCTACGGCTATGCCGAGCTGGTCGACGATCCGCAAATCGCCCACAACGGCACCTTCATCGAATACGATCACCCAACCGAAGGCCACATCAAGGCGCCGGGATTTCCCTATAAATTCTCGAAGACCCCGGCCAATGTCGCGCGCGGCGCGCCGCTGACGGGCGAGCATACGCGGGAAATCTTGAAAGCCGCCGGATACGACGACGCCAAGATCGAGGCGCTCGTCAAGGCCGGCGCGATCGGAGTTGACGAGGGAGGGCGCGGGTGACGGTTTACCGTGGCCTAACCTGGGATCATCCGCGCGGCTATCAGGCTCTGTTCGCCGCGGCGGAGAAGACGCGATCCGCCGAGTTTGAGATTCGATGGGAGAAACAACCGCTAGAGGGTTTCGAGTCCCACGCCATCGAAGATCTCGCGGCCCGGTTTGATCTCATCGTATTGGACCATCCGCATGTCGGCGAAGCCGCGAAAGCGGCTTGCCTCAGACCGCTCGACGAAATCTTCGACAATCATTTCATTGAGCGTCTTCAGCGAGAAGCGATCGGGCCGGCGTTTTCGTCCTACATCTATGCTGGGCGGTCCTGGGCTTTGCCGCTTGACGCGGCGGCGCAGGCGATGGCGGCGCGAACCGATCTCCTTGAAGGCCCCCTACCGGTCACCTGGGCTGAGGTCGAGGCGTTGGCGGCCAAGAAGCCGGTTTGCCTCTCGCTGGCTGGCCCCCACGCGCTGCTCACTTTCTTGTCCCTCTGCGTCGCCCTCGGCCGGCCGCCGGCGCATCCCGATCCCGATCGGCTTGTCGATCCGGAGACCGGTTTGGCGGCGCTCGACATTCTTTCGGGTCTCTATGCGCGAATGACCCGCGTAGCGCTGGCGCTCAACCCGATCGGCATCCTCGAACGGATGAAGCGTTCCAACGACATTGCGCTTTGTCCGCTGGTCTTTGGATACGTGAATTACGCACGGTCGAATTCGCCGAGCGATCACGCCGTCGCCTTCGCCAACGCTCCAGCAATCAAGCCCGGCGGGCGTCCGGGATCGACGCTTGGCGGCACTGGGATCGCGGTGACGAGACGATGTGAAGCGACGCCTGCGCTGGTTGGCCATCTCGAATGGCTGATGGATTCGACGACCCAGGAGACGTTTATCCCGGCCGAGGCCGGTCAGCCCGGGTTGCGGTCGGTCTGGGCGTCGGAAGCGGTCAACGCCGCTTGGGGAAACTTCTATCACGCAACGCGTGAAACTCTCGAAGCGGCGTGGGTGCGGCCGCGCCATCCCGGTTACATCGATTTTCAAACGCAGGCTTCGGCGATTTTGCGCGAAGCGCTGGAGACCCGTGAAGCGCCGGGAATGGCTCTCGCAAAACTTCAGCAACGCTACGCGCTGAGCCGGGTCGGGCGCGAACCGTTATGAGAGGCAAGCCATGACCGAGATCACAATCGCCATCGCCAATCATGTCGCGACGATCACCCTCAATCGGCCGCAAAAGCTGAACGCCATGACGCCTGCGATGATCGTCGCGTTGCAGGGTTACGCAAAAGCCATCAATAAGGATCGGGAGGTGTGGGTCGCCGTGCTGCGCGCCACGGGGGAGAAATCCTTCTGCGCCGGCTCCGACGTCGGCGGCCTCGATGAATACGTCGACCCTGTCGCGCTGCGGGATCGGCCAGACTATTGCGACGCCATTCGCGCCATTAACAAGCCGGTCGTCTGCGCCATCAATGGCTACGCTTTCGGCGGCGGCCTCGAAATGGCGCTGTCGGCGGATATTCGCATCGCTTCCCCGCAAGCCCGCTTCGCGGCGCCGGAGATCAAGCTCGGTTGGATCGGCGGCGGCGGCATGACCTATCTGCTCGCCCATTCGATCGGCCCTTCCAACGCCGCCATAATGGTGATGACCGGCGACGCGATCGAAGCCGAGAAGGCTTTGTCCTGGGGCCTGGTTAGCGAAATCACGCCGCTCGCCGAGCTTCATGGTCGCGCCGACGCCATCGCGCGGACCATCGCCAGCCGCGCCCCGGTCGCCGCGCGCACCGCCAAAGACAATCTGCGCGCTGCCTATTCCATGAACCGTGAAGACGCCATCCGTTACGAACGGGATTTGCAGACGCTTTGCTTTGCCACCGAGGACGCCGCCGAAGGTCGCCGCGCCTTTGCGGAAAAACGGGCGCCGGTGTTCAAAGGGCGCTGAGGCTGTGGATTTCCGCCTGGAACTGGGCCAATTTGGCTGACGATCCCATCGGGAGACATTGAACATGGATACGCTGCGGGTTCTGCTGGTCGGCCTTGGCCACATGGGCATGACGCACGGACGCGCTTATGACGTGATCGACGGCTACGAAATTGCCGGCCTGTGCGCGCGCGGCATCAAGGCGCGAACCGATCTTCCCGATAAATGGCGCGACATTCCGCGCTATGCGGATTTTTACCAGGCGCTCGAAGCGGTGAAGCCGGACGTCGTTTCCATCAACACCTGGCCCGATACCCATGCGGACTTCGCAGTCGCCGCCATCGAGGCCGGCGCGCATGTCTTCATCGAAAAGCCGCTGGCCGAAACCGTGGCTGACGCCGAGCGCGTCGTCGCCGCCGCGCGCAAGCATGGCAGAAAGCTGCTGGTCGGCTATTCGATGCGCCACAGCCCGATCTGGAAGCGGGTCGTGGAACTCGCGCAGGGGCTCGGAAAACCGCTAGTCATGCGCATGAACCTGAACCAGCAATCAATCGGGCCGTCCTGGACATGGCACAAGAACCTGCTTTCGGCGCTGTCGCCGATCGTCGATTGCGGCGTGCATTATGTGGATGCGATGTGCCAGATGACGCTGGCCAAGCCGGTGCGCGTCAGCGGCATGGGCGCGCGCCTTTCGGATGAGATTGCGCCGGACCAATACAATTACGGCCACCTCCAGGTTTTTTTCGACGACGGTTCGATCGGCTGGTACGAGGCGGCCTGGGGGCCCTCAATCAGCGAGACGGCGTTCATGGTCAAGGACATCGTCGGCCCCAAAGGCTCGATCAGCGTCGTGCCGCCATCGCACGCGCTCGGTTACGGCAAGGGCGACACTTGGACGTTTTCTTCCGATATTCACACCCATGGGGCGATGCAGTCGGTGCTGGTGCACCACTCCGAACTCAACGCCGAGCAGGGGTTGGCGAAGGCCGACGAGTTGATCCCGGTCGTCGACAAACCCGATCATGATGAAATCTGCCGTCTGGAACAGCTTTTTCTGCTCGACGCCATCCGCAACGACAAGGACCTCGACGAGGGCATGGCGGCGGCGGTCAACAGCCTCAAGATTGTGCTGGCCGCAGACCAAAGCATCAAGGAACGACGGAGCGTCGATCTCTAAACGAAAGCCGCTTGGCATGGCGGGGAGGCTCTATTTCTGCGTCGACGCCGGCGCCACGCGCTGCCGGGGCCGGCTATATGACGAAGCGGCAACCGTGCTCGCCAACGCCGAAGGCGGGCCGGCCAATTTCAGCTACGACCGCCCGCAGGCGATGCTCAGCATCACGAAGGTCTGGGAGCAGCTCAGCGCCGCCATCGGCCATGATCCCGATGACATGGCCGGAATCACCTTGGCGGTCGGCGGCGCGGGCCTTTATGTGCGAAAGCAACGCGACGCGTTCGTCGAGCACTGCCGCCGCTTCGGCGAGATGGCGATCATGAGCGATGGTTACGCCGCGCTGATCGGCGCTGGCGACGGCAAGCCCAGCGCGCTTGTCAGCGTCGGCACCGGCGTCGCCGGCCATCGCCTGTTCGCCGACGGCTCGTCGATCCAGCGCGACGCCTGGGGCTGGATCGTGGGCGATCGCGGCGGCGGCTGCTGGCTGGGCACGCGCGCCCTGCGACACATGGTGGAAACGCTAGACGGCATCGCCCCACCCTCGGCGCTTTCGGCCGCGATGATGGAGAGCGTCGGCGGCGTGCCGGGCCTGCTGGAGGGCGCGCTGTCGAACCTCAACGCGCAACGATTGGCGGCGTTCGCGCCCCTGGTTCTCGCGCAGGCGGCGGCCAACTGTCCCGTCGCCAGCGGTATCCTATCTGGCGCGGTCGACTATCTTGTGCGGCTCGTCGACGTGCTGGAGGCGCAAGACGCGCCCCTCTATCTCACGGGTGGGCTTGCTGCGGCGATGAAGCCGATGCTGGGGAAGCGCACCGGCCGAAGGATAGAGGACGCATCGGGCGACGCGTTATATGGCTGCCTTCTGGTCGCGCAGGGCAAGGCGCCGGGCGAGCGGACGGTCTTCGGGTAATCGGAACGGAAGGTTTCAGCGCATGTCGGCCTCGATTCAAGACGCCCTGACGGGTACGATCCTCACCCCTTACGGGTGGGTCAAGGGCAAGGTTGTCATCGAAGGAAAGCGCATCGAACGGATCGCCGGCGACCGCGTCGAACCAACCCGGACGCCGGAAGCGCCTTATATCATCCCCGGCTTCATCGACCTTCACGTTCACGGCGGCGACGGGACGGACTTTACCGGCGACGAAAAGGATATTCGCCGTTTCCTGCGTTTCCATGCGGCGCATGGCGCCACCGCCATGGCGCCAACGACCGCAACCGCGCCGGTGGCGGTGCTCGACCGGGCGCTGATGACGATCGAGGCGATCCGCAATGATCGTCGGCCGGGAGAACCGACCGTTCTCGGCGCGCATCTGGAAGGCCCGTTCATCAACCCCGACAAGCTCGGCGCGCAGATGAACGTCCCGCTCGCCGGCGACGTCGATCTCGCCTTGAAATGGGCCGACATGTGCCGGCTGCTGGTGGCGACGGTCGCGCCGGAAATCCCCGGTGGGCAAGCGGTCATAGAGGCGCTGACGAGGCGCGGATGCCGGGTGCAGATCGGCCATAGCCTAGCCACGGCGGCGCAGACGGCGGCCGCATTCGGGCGCGGCGTTTCTGGTTTCACCCATCTTTTCAACGCCATGTCGGGCCTCGATCACCGCAAGCCGGGCGTCGCCGCCTATGCGCTGGCGCACGGGCACTACGCGGAAATCATCTGCGATCTCAACCATGTGCATCCGACGGTGCTGCTCGCCGCGTACCGCTCCATCCCGCGGCTGTACGCGATTACCGATGCGACCACGTTCGCCGGCCGGCCGGACGGAACTTATGAGACCAGTCAGCGCCGCGTCGTCAAGAAGGGACTGCGCATCACCCTGGAGGACGAGACGACGCTCGCCGGCAGCGCCATCACCATGCTCGACGCCTTTCGCAATTTGGTCGCCCTTGGTCTGTCGCTGGCGGAGGCGTCGCAACTGACCTCGACGCGGCAGGCCGAGTATCTCGGCCTGAACGAATTGGGCCGCATCGTTCCGGGGGCGCTCGCCAATCTGGTCGTGCTTGACGGCGGTTGCAACCTTCAATCGGTCTGGGTGGAGGGGGAGAAATTGTCGGCCGACGCTGCCGGTACGCAAACGCCCTCGCGCAACTGAGCCGTGGCCGCTTGGTTGATCCTGAAGCTCGTCGTCACGCCCTATTCGATAGGCAGTGCGAAAGATACGACCGCGCGTCGCCCAATAGCAGCCCGCGTAGATGCCCGGCAATCGCCGGGCAGGCAGGCGAGTCCAGGATATCCGAACCGAATATCTCGCCAATGCCGATGAGCGCGGCGGCAAGCGCGGCGAAGTCGCCGCCAACCTCATCGCCAATCGCCGCGACGCGCCCAGCCCATGGATCGTTAACCGTCCAGCGCGCCCCGAAGCGACTCGCGCCGCAAAGGCAATAGGTCATCCAACCCGCGACCGACAGCGCCAGCAAACCGGGCTGTCGCCCGGCGGCCATGCGCTCTCGCAGCGGATTGACCAGCCGCTGCACAATCTTCTGCGAACCGTCCGTGCCGATCTGGTGGCAGCGATGACGGATCATCGGGTTGCCGATGCGCGCCATCGCTGTTTTGATGTAAGCCTCGACCGGCATTCCCGCTACGTCCGGCAGCGTCGAGGCGGTCTCGGTCACGAGCATGCTGCGCATCAACTCGGCGAGCAGCGGGTCATTGGCCGCCTCGAAGCTGAAAGCATGGCCGAGAAGGACGCCCAGATGCGAAAGCGTCGACTGCGCGGCATTGAGAACCCGCATCTTGATTAATTCGTAAGGCGTCACGTCGTCGACGAACTGCGCGCCGGCGAGATCCCAGGGCGGCCTCGGGCCGGCAAACGCATCCTCTATCACCCATTGGCGAAACGGCTCGCCGCCGACCGCCGCTTCGTCGCGCAGGCCGATCCTTTCGGATGCGTCAGCGATATCCGTCTCGGTCGAGGCGGGAACGATGCGGTCGACCATGGTCGAGGGAAAAGCGACGTTGGCGGCGACCCAGGCGGCCAGCGCCGGCGAGCGCGCCTCGATGAAAGCGGTGACGACGGAACGCAAAAGCGAGCCATTCGAGGGAAGATTGTCGCAGCTTATGATTGTCATGTTAGGGGCGCCGGCGTTCCTGCGTCGCTCGAACGCCAAGGCGAGCAGGCCGAGCACCGTGGCGGGCGCGGCGGCGCCGTCGCGATCGCGCGCCAGCGCGGGATTGGACCAGTCCAGCGCTCCCGTGGCCGGGATGTGGCAATAGCCCTTTTCGGTGATCGTCATCGTCGCCACTCGCAGCGCCGGATCGGCGAGCGCCGCCGCCGCGGCCGCCGCGCCCGGCGCGTCGCCGGCGTCGATCACCCGCCGCAGCGATCCGATCACCCGCGTCTCAGCGCCGGCCCCGTCACGCAGCGTACGTGAATACAAGCCGTCCTGCGGCGCGAGCAGGTCTGCCAATTGCGGCGGGCGCAAATTGACGCCGACGACGCCCCACGGCCCGAATTGCCTCTCCAGCATGTCATCGGTGAAATCGCCCTGGTGGCAGCGATGGAAGGCGCCGACGCCGATATGTCCGATGCCGATCGCCAGTCGGCTGCGGTCATATTGGGGCAGCCTGACGCGGCCATGGAGATCGGAAAGGCCGGATTGGGTCAATCGTCGCATGGTCTTCAGTCCCTGACGCCGATAACCAGGGACTGCTCCTGATCGATCAAAGCGCCGGTCATCGGCGCGGACGCATCGCTGAGCAGAAAAAGCGCCAGACGCGCGACATCCTCCGCCGCCAGCAACTTTCCGCTCGGCTGCGCGGCGTTGGCCTCGGCCAGCCAGCCTTCTCCGCGCCCGAGCGTGACCGCCTGCATGTGGCGTTCGGCCGGCGTGTCTGTCCAGCCGACATTTATGCCGTTGACGCGGATGCGGTCGAAACGGTGGGCGTAGGCAGCGTTTTTGGTCAGCGCCCCGAGGGCGGCTTTCGTCGAAGCGTAGACGGCGAGGTCAGGGGTTCCGCCATGGAGATTGATGGAGAGAATGTTGACGACCGCGCCCGGCGAGGAACGCGCCCGCAGATGCGCGATGACGCGCTGCATGAGAAAGAACGGCGCGCGCGCATTGACCGCGTAAAGGCGCTCCCAGAGTTCGGGCGCCGCCGAGGAGACAGATCCGCGATCCGTCAGCCCGGCGGCGTTGACCAGTGCGTCGACGCGCCCGAATCTGTCGAGCGCCGCACGCAGGATCGCTTGCGGCGCCGCGATCGCGCCGAGGTCGGCGGCGATGAAATGCGCTGGCGCGCCGAGATCGTTGATTTCCGCCTCGACCGCCGCGCCGCGCGCCTCATTGCGGCCGACGATCGCAATGCCGGCCGCGCCGGCGTTGGCCGCGGCGAGAGCGATAGCGCGGCCAATGCCTTGCGTTGCGCCGGTGGCAAGGACGATGCGCCGATCCAACCGTATGTTCATCCCGGCTCGCTGCCTTGATCTTGTACTTACCTGAATTGGGAGTGAGATATTCGAAAAGTCAATTGCAGGAACTATTTTTTCCGACTGATTGAACAGCGACCCCTTTTTTTCGGCGAAATCTCCAAGCATGGCGGGGTGTTTTAAATATGCCAGCATTTTGAATGACCTTAGCCGGGCGCTTCGGTCCCGCAAGCGAGAAAGGGCGTTTTGCGCGCAAATTGACAAATAGAAATTTTTTGCAAATATTGGGCGAAAGGATAGAGTTTTCCAAACTAGCGAGAAGATGCGCAGGCCTCGCCGCGACATCTCGGGGAGGAGTTCGATATGCGGACCATCAAGGGCCCAGGCCTGTTTCTGGCGCAGTTTGCGCGGGACACCCCTCCGCACAACACGCTTGAGGGCATAGCCCGCTGGGCCAAGGACTACGGCTACAAGGCGATCCAGATTCCGACATGGGACGCGCGCTTCTTCGACTTGAACAAGGCCTACGAGAGCGAGGCCTATTGCGACGAGATCAAGGGCAAGCTGGCCGACATCGGCATTGTCATCAGCGAATTGTCGACCCATTTCCAGGGTCAGATGGTTTGCGTACATCCGGCCTACGATCCGATGTTCGACGGCCAGTGCCCGGCGCAGGTGCGCGGCGATCCCGAGAAGCGCCGGCATTGGGCGGCCGATCAGGTGCGCAAGGCGGCCAGGGTTTCACGCCGCTTCGGCTTGAGCGAGCACGTCACCTTCACCGGCTCGCTCGCTTGGCCGTATTTTTATCCCTATCCACAGCGCCCTGCCGGGCTGATCGAGGAATGCTTCGCCGAACAGGCGCGGCGCTGGAAGCCGATCCTCGACCTGTATGACGAGAACGGCGTCGATCTCTGCTACGAAATCCACCCGACGGAGGACGTCTTCGACGGCGACACGTTCGACATGTTCCTCGATGCGGTCGGCGGCCACCGCCGCTGCAATATCAACTACGACCCAAGCCACTTCATCAAACAGGGCATGGATTATCTCGGCTTCATCGATATCTATCATGACCGCATCAAGATGTTTCATGTGAAGGACGCCGAGTTCAATCCGACCGCGAAGAAGGGCATTTTCGGCGGCTATCAGGGGTGGGTCGAGCGCGCCGGCCGTGAGCGCTCGCTGGGCGATGGACAGGTCGATTTCAAGGGCATCTTTTCGAAGATGGCCGCTTATGATTTCGCTGGTTGGGCGGTCTATGAATGGGAATGCTGCCTGCAACACCCCGAGCCTTCAGCCAGAAAGGGCGCGCAATTCATCGCCGACCACATCATCGAGGTGACCGACCGGGTATTCGACGATTTCGCGGCGACCGGCGCCGACCTCGCGACCAACAAGAAACTGCTCGGCATCAAGGGCTGAAGCGATGGTGTACGCGACCCCGGACGGCGGCGGACACGCTAGATTGCGCGTCGGCATGGTAGGCGGCGGCCGCAACGCCTTCATCGGCGCCGTGCACCGCATGGCCATGCGCCTCGACGATCTCATCGACCTGAAGGCCGGCGCCCTGTCGGCGGATGCCGAAAATGCTCGCCTGTCGGGCGCCGATCTCGGCCTCGCGCCGGATCGCATTTATTCCGACTACGCCACAATGGCGACGCGGGAGGCCGGCAGGCCGGACGGCATCGAGGCCGTGGTCATCGTCACGCCCAACCATCTGCATCATCGCGTGGCGAAGACGTTCCTTGAAGCCGGGATCGACGTCATCTGCGACAAGCCATTGTCGACGACGCTGGAGGAGGCCAGAGAACTCGTCGCGCTGACGCGCGCCAGGAAACTGATCTTCGCCGTGACGCTGAACAACACCGGCTACCCCATGGTGCGTCAGGCGCGCGAGATGATCCGCGGCGGCGAACTCGGCGCTATCCGCGTCGTCCATGCGAGCTATATCCAGGATTGGCTGACCAACGCCATCGACGCGGACGGCCACAAGCAGGCGGAATGGCGCACCGACCCGGCAAGGGCCGGCGCTTCGGCGTGCCTGGCCGATATCGGCGTCCACGCCCACAATCTGGCGCTGTTCGCGACCGGGTTGGAAGTTGAGCAAGTCGCGGCGGAGCTGACCACCTTCGTGCCTGGCCGCCGCCTCGACGACAACGCGCATGTGATGATTCGCTTTGCTGGCGGCGCGCGCGGCGTGCTGACCGCGAGCCAGGTCGCGGTCGGCAATCTCAACGCTCTCAGCCTCAAAATCTTCGGCGAACGCGCCGGGCTGGAATGGTCCGGCGAGACGCCCGAACTCTTGCGCTTCACGCCATATGGCGAGCCCAGCCGCATCTTGCAACGCGGCGGCCCCGCCAATACCGGCGAGGCGCAGCGCGGTTCGCGCATGCCGGGCGGACACCCCGAAGGTTATATCGAAGGCTTCGCCAATCTCTATCGCGACGCGGCCGAACTGATTGCGGCGCGCCGGGGCGCTCGAATGCCCAACGCCGCGGCGCTTTCGGCGACGCCCGACGTGGCCGATGGCGCGCGCGGCGTCGCCTTCATCGACGCTTGCGTCGCCTCGAACGGAAATAATGGCGCATGGACTTCCGTGCCCGCGATTTGAATGTAATAGTTGCGTCAATGGATCGGCCGCATGCCGATCCGCGCATGAACGGGAGGAAAACGTGAAGAGCAAACATGTATTGGCGGGGGCGACCCTCGTCATCGGCCTTTCGGCCGCAACGGGCGCGATGGCGGCCGGCAAATATGTCGTTGGCGTTTCCAATACGCTGATCGGCAATGGCTGGCGCGAGGAAATGATCTGCTCGATCAAGGCCGAGGCCTTGGCTTCCGGCATGGTTTCAAAAGTCGTCGTCGCCAACCGCAATGGCGGCCCCTCCGAGCAGATCGCCGACATACGCAACCTGATTTCGGCCGGCGCCAACGCGATCATCCTCAACCCGTCCGATCGCGAAGCGCTGAACCCGGTCATCAAGCAGGCCGCGCAACGCGGCATCGTCGTCGTCGCAGTCGATCAGGCGGTCTCCGCGCCTGAGGCCTATGTGCTCAGCAACGATCAGGAAGCTTACGGCCGAGTCGGCGCCGAATGGCTGGCCAAGCAACTTAACGGCAAGGGCGATGTGGTGGAGATGCGCGGCATCGACGGCGTTCCCGCCGATGCGGATCGTCATAAGGGCTTCACGGAAGTGATGGCCAAGCACCCTGACATCAAAGTGACTTCCGTCTTCACCGACTGGGCGCTGAACAAGACGGCGCAGACAACGAAGGATCTTCTTGCCTCGGGCAAGAAGATCGACGGCGTCTGGACCTCCGGCCTCGATATGCCGGTGGTGGAGGCCTACAAGACCGCCGGCAAGCCGTTTGTTCCCGTCGTCGGCGCCGACAATAACGGCTTCATCGGCGAGTTGATTAGCCTGAAGGACAAAGGGTTGACGGGCGTCGCCGTCAGCAATCCGCCAGCGGTCGGCGGCGCCGGATTGGCGTTGGCTCTCGACGTTCTCCAGAAGAAGGTCGAGCCGCACGTCGTCAAGATCACCCCGACGGCCTGGGACAACATCACCGCCGACGGCATGGCGAAGCTGAAGGAAGCCTACAATCCCAAGCTCGACCCGTTCTACGGCGTCGCTGTTAAAGTCGAGCCGTGGACGACCTATTCGATGGCCCAGATCCTCGCCTGCAAAGGTCCGGGCGAGTAAGCGCGTAGCGCGGTAAACAACAAGGGAGCCGGCGGCGGGTCCGCCGGCTTTTTTTGGCGGTTTCGATGACGACGAACGAAAAGCTGCTTTTGAACATCGGGGGCGTGGCCAAGCGTTTCGGCTCGGTCGTCGCCCTGCGCGGCGCCGACTTGGAGGTGCGCGCCGGCGAGGTCCATGCGCTGATGGGCGCCAATGGCGCCGGCAAAAGCACGCTGGTCAAGATCATCACCGGCGTCTATCCCGCCGATGGCGGGCAAATCGTTCTCGATGGCAAGCCGGTGGTGTTCCGCTCTCCCGCCGAGGCGCGCAAGGCCGGCATCGTCTCGGTCTATCAGGACCCGGCGATCGTGCCGGACCTGACCGTGGCGCAGAATATGCGCCTTGCCCGCGTGCCCATCGAGGCGGTTCGCGCCTCAATGAAAAAGCTCGGCATCGACAATGTCGATTTGTCGAAGCGCGCCGGCGACATCGATTTCGCCATCCTGCGCCTGATCGACCTGTCGCGCGCCATCGCCTCCAATCCGAGCATCCTGATGCTCGACGAAATCACCGCCGCATTGCCCGCCGATCTGTCGGACCGCGTCTTCGCAGTCATTCGCGAGTGGCGCGAAAGCGGCCGGAGCGTCATTTTCATTTCGCACCGCATGGCCGAGGTCGGAGCGCTCTGCGATCGCGCCACCGTGCTGCGCGACGGCGTTACGGTCGGGGTGACGCAGACAAAAGGCGCCGAGGCGACCATCGTCAACATGATGCTGGGCGAGGAGGTCGCCAAAGCCGCCGCCACGCATCACGAACGCCAGGCGCCGGCGGCATCGGGCGCAAGCGGCGACGCCGCGTTGGAAGTGCGCAATCTCGCCTGCGGTCATGCGCTGCGCGGGGTTTCCTTTCGCGTCGAACCCGGAGAAGTGCTCGGCGTGGTCGCGCTCGAAGGCCAGGGCCAGGAAGAGCTTTTCGACTGCGTCGCCGGCGTGCGGCGCGCGACCGGCGGCGAAGTGCTGGCGAGGGGCAAGCCGCTGCGCGCCCGCCATCCCGCCGACGCCATCCAGGCCGGGCTTGTCTTGGTGCCCGCCAACCGGCTTCAGGCGCTGTTGCAGCAAAGATCGATCCGCGAGAACGTCGCCTTGGCGACGCTCGGCGGCATGAAGGGTTGGCTGCCGATTCGCATGGAAGAGGAACGCCAGCGCGTCGATAAGGCGGTGCGCCGCCTACAAATCGATACGCGCGCCTCGGCCGAATTGCGCCGGCTTTCCGGCGGCAATCAGCAGAAGGTGGTGATCGCGCGCTGGCTCGCGTCCGGCTTCCGCACGCTGCTCTGTTTCGACCCGACCCGTGGCATCGACATCGGCACCAAGCAGCAGATTTACGCTCTTTTGCGCGAAATCGCCGGCCAGGGCGCCTCGGTGCTGTTGTTCACCTCGGAGCTCCCGGAAATCAGGCTCGCCTGCGATCGCGCGATCGTCCTGTTCGGCGGCCGCATCTCGGCGCAAATGAGCGCCGACGAAGCCGACGAGGCGAGCCTGCTTCATGCCGCGCACGGCCTTGACGCCGCCGCCCGAATGGAGGCGCACTGATGAGCGCGGCGGGGGCGGCGCCGGAAAGGTCTCGTTGGCTGAAGTCCGCCGGCAAGCAGATCCGTGAATTCGGCATGCCGCTGGTCTTCACCGCCTGCATCCTCGCCACGGCCCTCATCCATCCGAATTTTGGCTCGTTCGACCTGCAATCGCTGGCGCTTGGCGCGTTGCCGCTGGCGATGGCGGCCGCTGCGCAGGCGATCGTGGTCATAAGCGGCGGCATCGACCTGTCGGTCGGTTCGATGATCGCGGTATCCAACGTGCTATCGGCGCGGCTGATGCAGCATGCCTCGTTCGAGGAATCGCTGGGGCTTGCCGTGCTCGTCCTGGTCATTGGCGCGCTGCTGGGCGCGGCGAACGGCATCCTCACCGCGATAACGCGTATACCGGATGTCGTGGTCACGCTGACCACCGGTTTCATCTGGGGCGGTGTGGCGCTTCTCATCCTGGAGCGGCCGGGCGGCGGCGCGCCGGCCGAATTTCTGAATATCGCGGCCGGGATCGATTTTTCGGAATGGCTGCCCAACGCCTTCATCGTCATGGTCGTGGTGGTCGCCCTGATCTGGATTCCGATCCGATGCAGCCGCATCGGGCTCCTGCTCTACGCCGCCGGCAGCGATCCGGTCGCTGCCTTCCGCAGCGGGGTCAATATCAACGTGGCGCGCACGCTCGCCTATACTTTCGGCGGCGTCGCCTGCGCCGCCGGCGGCATAGCGCTGACCATGACGACCGGCATTGGCGCGCCCCTCGCCGGAACCTATTATACGCTGAGCAGCGTGGCTGCCGCCGTCATAGGCGGCGTGCGCCTCAGCGGCGGCCACGGCGGCATGGTCGGTCCCGTTGCGGCCGCGCTCCTGCTGACCCTCATTCCCATGGATCTTATCTTCCTCAATATCGATCCGAATTACGGCCAGGTGATCCAGGGCACGCTGATCGTGCTTGTGGTGATGTTCGGCGGTTTCATCACCCTCATGCAGAAACGCAAATGAGCGGCGTTCTCCAGTTCCTTCGCGACCGCACGATCTTCGCGCTGATCCTGCTGCTGTTCGTTTTCATCGCCGGTGTGGAGATCGCTCGACCGGGAACAGTGACGCCGCTGTGGATCTCCAACATGATCCTGTTCGCGGCGCCGCTGGCGATCATCGGCGCTGGCCAGACATTGGTCATGCTGACGGCCGGCATCGACCTTTCGGTCGCCAGCGTAGCCACCGGCTCGGCCTATCTGCTGGCCACGAACGCGAACTCGGGCGACGTCACCGCACTTGCGATCGCGCTGTCGCTCGGCCTCACCGTTGGCGTCATCAATGGCGTCGGTGTGGCGCTTCTCAAGGTGCAGCCACTTATCATGACGCTCGGCACCGGGCTGATGACCGGCGGCGTCATGATCGTCTACAGCCAGCAGATGATGGCCAGCCAGCCGCATGTGCCGGTATTCATCCAGATCCTCGGCGCCGGCAAGGTTCTCGGCCTCATACCCGTCGACCTGTTCTTGTGGATCGTCATCGGCGCGCTGATGCTGTTCGGCCTGCACCGCACCGGCTTCGGGCGGCTGCTTTATGCGATCGGCGATAACAGGGAGGCCTGCCATCTCGCCGGAATCCGGGTGTGGCGCGTCGAACTGGTCAATTACGTGCTGTGCGCGCTGCTGTCCTCGATCGCCGGCCTGGTGCTGGTCGGCGGCACCAACGCCTCCGACCTCAGCCTCGCCAACGCCTATCTGTTGCCGTCGGTCGCCTGCGCGATCATCGGCGGCACGTCTATTTTCGGCGGCCGCGGCGGCTATTCCGGCACCATCGTCGGCGCGCTTATCCTGACCGTACTGACTAGCCTGCTGACGCTGCTTGAGGTGCATGAACCCATCAAGCAGGTGCTCTACGGCGCGATTATTCTGGTGTTGGCGGCGGCCTATGCGCGGCTGACGGAGTAAAGGCCGGACCAGCGATTGAGGCCTAAACATCCGATGAAGGCCGCGATCAGACGGCCTTTTGCATGGGGGCGGCTTCACGCCAGTTCCAGGGCGAGAGGTCGCTGAGCCGAGTTTACGCGACGTCGGCAATCCCGGCCAGCGCGTCGGCGAACCAAGCTCCTTTGAGTGCGTCGAGTTCGGACTGCACACCTTCGGTGAGACACGTTAATTCAGCGATACGGTTTTCGCCAGAAGACCGTATTCCGAGTCCTTCACTCGGAAACCGTATGACAAGGCGTCCTGTTTATCGCTTTGACGTTGGCCTGTCGGGCCGAGGTCTTCCTCGGACT
>Ga0134126_10001302_pt1 | contig 31686 bp, 26 predicted proteins | sample KB31752_FD_96881 | JGI IMG/M metagenome (GOLD analysis project Ga0134126, IMG submission 96881) | Terrestrial soil microbial communities with excess Nitrogen fertilizer from Kellogg Biological Station, Michigan, USA - KB3-175-2 | ecosystem: Environmental > Terrestrial > Soil > Unclassified ... | reverse complement strand
TATTTTGTTTAAATTTTTTTAACGATTCCCTCAGAAGAACATTTTTCTAAAATAAATAAAACGGCTTACGGAAAATAATGGATAATGCTTGCGAAACAGTTTGGAGTAATTGTCTCAATATAATTAAAGATATAGTTGAGTGGCAACATTACAAGACATGGTTCGAACCGATCAAGCCTGTGCTTTTAGAAAATAATGTTTTGACAATTCAGGTTCCAAGCCAATTCTTTTATGAGTATATAGAAGAACATTATGTAAATCTCCTTGCAAAAACATTAAAGCGTGAACTAGGCAAAAATGCAATGCTGGAGTACCGGATAATGGTGGATAGCGGAAACAGCAAGAATAAACCGATGACCATGAATGTGCCCGGTCACGGTTATAAATCTTATTCTAATAATGAAATGGATTTCCCTTTAGTCATAACAAATCCAGTTAAGAACCCCTTCGTAATTCCAGGGCTTAAAAAGATGCAGATTGATCCGCAGCTGAATGCCTCTTATACTTTTGAATCTTACGTAGAGGGAAATTGCAACAGGGTTGCGCGACGTGCAGGCAAAACTGTTGCAGAAAAACCGGGATCTACTTCATTCAATCCATTGGTAATTTATGGCGGCGTTGGTTTAGGCAAAACACACCTTGCGCAGGCAATAGGAAACGAGGTAAAAAGATTGCATAGTAATCGTGTTGTTTTATATGTAAGCTCTGAAAAATTCATCAACCAGTTTGTTGATCATGGACGAAATAACGCCATTAACGATTTCATACATTTTTACCAGTTAATTGATGTGTTGATCATTGATGATGTTCAGTTCTTTAACCGTGCCGAGAAATCACAGGATGCATTTTTTGCAATTTTCAATCATTTACATCAAAGTGGCAAGCAATTAATACTTACAACTGATAAGGCGCCAAAAGATCTGGAAGGAGTTCAGGAAAGACTCTTAAGCCGTTTCCGTTGGGGACTAAGCGCGGATTTGCAAATCCCCGATTACGAAACCAAGATTGAAATACTTGAAAGAAAGATGAAAAATGACGGGCTTGAAATGCCTAAGGAAGTGGTAAAATATATTGCCTATAATATTCAAAATAACATCCGTGAACTTGAGGGCGCGCTTATTTCCCTATTGGCACAATCTTCGCTTAATAAAAGGGAAATAGATTTAGATTTGGCAAAAAAAGTTTTAAGGAATTTTATTAAATCCTCATCAAAGGAAATTACCATAGATACCATTCAAAAAATGGTCTGTGATTATTTTGATGTGCCCTATGAGAAGCTACTACAAAAAACAAGGAAGCGTGAAATAGTGCAAGCCAGGCAAATCACCATGTTTTTAGCCAAGGCTTTTACAAAAAATTCTTTGAAAACTATCGGCGAGCATTTTGGTGGCCGGGATCATACCACGGTAATTCACAGTTGCCAGACAGTAAAAGATCTTATGGACACAGATATTTTATTTAAGGAAAGCGTAATAGAACTCCAGCAAAAAGTACAATTGGCTGCGATGTAAAAAGATTTCAATAAAATCTTCTTTTAAAAATTATTCCTTCATTTTTTTTATACTTAATCTCCAGAAAGAAATCTGATCAAAAAACCCTGTTCCTATTGGGTAATTTTTGAATAAGATCTTAATTTATTACAACGCAATTTTTATTTTAATTTTTGAAATTCAAATGTTACTTTTGCAACCCTTTAAATATAGATTTAAAAGGAGAGGTGCCTGAGTGGCCGAAAGGAACGGTTTGCTAAATCGTCGTACGGGTTAAACTGTACCGTGGGTTCGAATCCCACCCTCTCCGCAGGAAATTTAAGGAGAAGTTGGTTAAGCTGTTCCGCCGCGGCGGATCGAATCCCACCCTCTCCGCAGGAAATTTAAGGAGAAGTTGGTTAAGCTGTTCCGCCGCGGCGGATCGAATCCCACCCTCTCCGCAGAAAATTTAAGGAGAAGTTGGTTAAGCTGTTCCGCCGCGGCGGATCGAATCCCACCCTCTCCGCAGAATTGAAGAAGAGGTTGGTTAAGCTGTTCCGCCGCGGCGGATCGAATCCCACCCTCTCCGCAGGAAATTTAAGGAGAAGTTGGTTAAGCTGTTCCGCCACGGCGGATCGAATCCCACCCTCTCCGCAGAATTGAAGAAGAAGTCGGTTCAAAGTGTTACCTAACGAACGCAACCGAAATAATCTTCTCTGCAACTTTTGAATGTTTTGAAAGACCTTTCGGGGCGTAGCGTAGCCCGGTCATCGCGCCACATTTGGGATGTGGAGGTCGCAAGTTCGAATCTTGCCGCCCCGACAAAAACCTCTGATTCACTTCAGAGGTTTTTTATTTTTGTTACTTTATACAATGACAAAATTGTTATCTTTCAAATTGATGATTCTTTTGGCATTAAAATTATTTAAAAATCGAGATGCATTTTCCCTTGGGAAAGAAATCAGAAATCATAAAAAAAAGTTCGTTGACTGCTTAGGATACAAAAATATCCGGTAGAAATATTTTTTCGAAATATGGTTGAGAGACACACAAATTATATTTGTCTTAAGACGGATTGCTTTTATAGTAAACAAACAAATCTTGCCTATTTCTATTTTTATTCAACTTATAAATTAAAAAGACAAAAACTAAAAAAAATGACATTAATCAAATCGTTTTGGAAGCCATTGTTGATGGTAACAGCTTTTGCATTTCTGAATGTAACTAACTTATTTGCGCAGGAACAAAAGTATTACCCTGACCCTGATACCCTGGTACAGAAACAGCTGGAGAAGTGGCAAGATCTGAAATTTGGTCTTTTGATGCACTGGGGAGCCTACAGCCAGCGCAGCATTGTAGAAAGCTGGAGCATTTGCCCCGAAGATGTAGGCTGGGCAACGGGTGCAAGAGTAAAACAGGGAGCTGAAAATTATTTTGAGTATTTAAAAAATTATGAAAATTTAAAAAAGACTTTTAATCCAACGAAATTTAATCCTGAAGAATGGGCTGCCGCTGCCAAAGATGCGGGAATGAAATACATGATCTTTACTACCAAGCATCACGATGGCTTTTGTATGTTCGATACAAAATATACCGATTATAAAATAACCGATAAAGATTGCCCCTTTTCTTCTGACCCGCGCAGCAATGTTACCAAAGAAATTTTTGATGCATTCAGAAACGATAATTTTTGGATAGGCGCTTATTTTTCAAAGCCAGACTGGCACAGCAATTATTATTGGTGGAAGCGTTTCCCCCCACTGGATCGCAATGTCAATTATTCTATTACCAAGCATCCTGAGCAATGGCAAAAATTTGTTGACTTTACTCACAACCAGATTAATGAATTGATGACCGGTTATGGCAAAATAAATATCCTTTGGCTTGATGGTGGGTGGGTTCGCAAAAAAACTAACGAAGAAATAAAAGAGGAATTTGCACAAAATGAAAAGGATGGACTTTCGGAGTTTAATTCGCAAAGCCAGGATATTAATATGCCGCTATTGGTAAAAGAAGCAAGAGCCAAACAACCTGGTCTGATCGTAGTTGACAGGGCAGTAGAGGGGCCACAGCAAAACTATCTCACTCCGGAACAATATATTCCTGCTACAGGCCTGCCTTATCCATGGGAAACCTGTATGACTATGGGCAATAGCTGGAGTTATGTAAAGGGCGACGTCTATAAGCCCGCTGACGAATTGATAAAAAAGTTGGTTGATATTGTAAGTAAAGGCGGCAATTATTTGCTGAACATCGGGCCTGGACCGGACGGAGAATGGGATCCAATTGCATACAGCAGGTTAAAAGAAATCGGGGTATGGATGAAGCAAAATGGAGAAGCGATTTATAGCACCAGGATGTATAAAATTTTCGGTGAAGGAGATAATATACGATACACCCAAACCAAAGATGGTAAAACAAAGTTTATATTTTTAATGCAATTTCCGAATAAGAATATTGTATTGAAAAATATGGAATTAAACAAAAAGAGTCGTCTGCAAATAATTGGTTCAAAAAAGAAATTAAATTGGAAACCAACCACAGACGGTATTGAAATCTCAGTGCCTGAAGATCTAAAATCTGTTTCTAATCACGTGTGGGTGATTAAAGTAACTGGCTAAGATTATCATTCGACTTTTAATGGCAGAAGTGGCTGCTAATATATGAAGAGTAGAAAATCGTGAATAGCTGTATATTATTTGCGCATTGACATTTTTATACATTGGCAGCCATTCTATACCATCATTTTGAAGAAAAAATTCAGAGCAGAACGAAGCTTTCAAGTGGACCACAGTAAAGCAACAAATATTCTTATTTTCAATTTAAATAAAAGTAAGGAATCAACTTACATATAGAATTAGTGGCCCCGGCAATTTTGAATGAAATGATACGGGAATAAGTTCAAAAAATAATTTGTGAGCGGACCTGTTTCATCCGGCATAAATTTTAATAAGCTCTCTTTTCCAAAAAATCCGCTACTTCAAGTACCGCTTTATTTACTTTCCTGGTTCCGTTGATCCGTTGCGGCAAAATAGATACACCGTTAAAAATATTATAGTGGAGGGTCAAAAAAATATTCTTGTATTTAAAATCCCAATCCAATGTGTCAGCATCATCGATTTGATTCAAAAATTTTACTTTTAAATCATCAGCCAGAGTGCCTGCAATAGAATAGAATTTAGAAATGCCGCAATTGTCGTCTATAACAGCTTCTGTTCCGCCAAAATTTGTTTTCAAATGGTAACACATGGGTTAGAGTTTTAGTATTGATAAGAATTTTGTATTTAGAATTTAGTATGATTCAGCACCTTTAAATTTTCCGGCTTTGTTGGCAGCTTTTATAGCTTCTTTGTCCCCTGACAAAATTTTTTCAGCACCAACATTTTTCCCGTTTGTAGGACAACCATACTTTTCCTGTTTTCTAAAAATAGAACAACCTGAAAACAGCCAGCAACAAACGATTATAACTATAATTTTTTTCATCCGATTATCGATTCAATACCACTTTTTTTTAATCAAATACGTAATTTCATAATTAAAAGTTTCGGAACTATTCTAAAACATTTTAAAGTTTCAAATCTTATACCAACCTGCATACATCAGGTAATTATTGGCTATTCGTTCTATTTCTCCTTTTATTAACTCTTCAGAAATGTCTTTTAACTTCTTTGCCGGCACCCCTGCGTAAATACTTCCGGGCTCAACCACTGTTTTTTCCGGCACTACGGCTCCAGCCGCGATGATGCTGTTACTTCCTATCCTTGCATTGTCCATAATAATAGCACCCATTCCTATAAGTACATTATCCCCTATAACGCATCCATGTACGATTGCATTGTGTCCGATGCTTACATTATTTCCTATATGTGTTTCCGTTTTTAAATAAGTGCAATGTACCACTGCGTTATCCTGCACATTTACTTTGTTACCTATCCTTATCAAATTTACATCGCCGCGTATCACTGCATTGAACCAAACGCTACATTCATCTCCCATAACAATATCGCCACAAAGTGTGGCGTTCGGGGCTATAAAACAGTCCTTTCCCCACAAGGGTTTTATACCCTTTATTTCAAAAATAAATGACATATAAACGAAATTTGAATTTCACCTGAAGTAAGATTTAGATGAAAATATTGAAGAATAAAAAGAATTAATGCCTTAACCAGGCCTGAGGATTAATAAAGTCGCTTTCCTTCATCATAATAAACTCGACAGCTCCCTGCCCTTCATCATTGACACCCGCTTTGCCTATTACCTGTCCCGTACTTACCTTATCTCCGCGCTTCACGCTTGCAGATGCAAGATTACTATAGACAGTAAAGTATTTTCCATGCTTAATAAAAACTGCTTGCTGTTCACCAATATAGCTCACTAATGTGACTTCACCTTCAAAAACAGATTTAACAGATTCGCCGATTTTTGTACCAATGTTTACGCCTTGTTCGTAATAATCAATATTTCCCGGCAATTGGTTTACACCAAATTTATAAATAACAAATCCATCTACAGGCCACGGAAGAGAGCCTTTATTTTTTTCAAAACTCGCGTTCAATACCTTATCTGCTTCGCTGCTTACCAGAACACTTCCGCTCTTTGCAGCCGGGGATTCCGGCTTATTTGCTTTTGCTGTAGCCGCATTTTCTTTTGTGTTAGTGGTATTTTCAGTTTTATTTCTCTTTAATTCTTCAAGCCGTTCCTTTTCTTTTTTTGCCGCTTCAGCCCGCGCTATTTCCATTTCACGTCTTATCATGGCAGTGATCGCATCTTTTATTTTGGCATCCTGCTTTCGTTTTTCCTTTACCTGGGCAAGCAGTTCTTTTTGCTTACCCTTTAGTTGGCTTACAATCGTTGCTTTTTCCTGTTGTTGTTTTTGGAGCTTCGTTAATTCTCTGTCCTTTTCTGATAAAACAATTGCTTTGGTTTTCTTTGCATTTGATAAGCTCGCAATTTTATCCTCAAGAATTGCCTCTGTTTTAACGATATTGTCTGCCTGCATCTCCCGGTAAGTACGATAAGATTTCAAGTAGGCAATCCTCTTTATAGCATCATTAAAACTATTGGCAGAAAAAATAAAATTGAGGAAATCATAATTGTTACTATTCTTATAAGCGTATACCATGCTTTTCCCATATTCTACCTTCAAAGTATCTAATATCCGTTTGATCTTATTAATTTCTAATTGAGAGAGATAGATGTTGTCACTTAGGTTTCTTATCTCGCCATTAATGTTATCTACCACGTTGCCCTGAAGATCAAGTTTCTTATTAATTAATGAGAGTTGGCCCACATTTACTTTAGTAGTTTTCTGGGTTTCCAGAAGTTCCTGTTCTGTTTTAGCAATATCTTTTTTTAATTGTTCCCGTTGCTGTTCTAACGCGTCTTTATCAACCGGCTTCTGAGAAAAAGCTGATAAAGAAAATATAAAAAATAAAGAAGCGATTATTATTTTCCGTGGCATGCACTCAAATTTTTTTATTAGAATCATTAGCGAATATCTATGCAGGCTGAAATCCATTAAAGTAACAATTATTTTGTTTTATAATTTCGTGGAATGGTAAACGGGAATGATAATTCCTTGTTAAACTCATATTGTTTAAACAAGATGGTGATATCCACTTTCGATTTTTCTGAAACATTTATTTCCCGATAAGTTGAAAAATCAAAATCCCCGGCCTTTTCGTAACTATCATATAACAGGCTGGCAGTGCGGTTTTTGCTTAGATCAATATCGTCGAGTTTTATTTTTTCCAAATGATCATTTGCAACCGAAACAGCAAGCAGATTCTTAAAAAATTCTCCTACAGTCCCGACGAGAATATAATTTTTTGTACGGGTATAAGAAACGATACTATCACCAACATATACAGGATTGCCAATAAGAATATTCTGCAATAGAGAAAAATCCAGCGGAATATGAACGATACTTTCTACATAACTGAATGGATGATATTCAACTGTTTTATCAAGCTTGTTTAATATGATAAGTGTATCAGGTGTTATATAAAGCCGGAAAGCCTCAATACCCAAAAAGGTAGAACTTATAGAAACCCATAGCACACTGTCTTTTTGCAACCTTATGAATGTATTAAAGTCTGGCTGTTTTCCATTACGGTCTTCATACTGCACCTTTGCTTTGGCAGAGAATGTTTTAAAATCTATTTTGTTTTTATCAAGTGTGCCTAATATGTTGCGGGCAGTGTCTAAGCCAGCATATACTTTATTGGTATCTGTGTTTTTGTTTATTAAGACTGTATCTATTTTATTTACTGCAGTCTGCAATTTTTTGGTGGAATGACAACCGGCTATTACATTTAAAAATACTGATGCTAATAAAACTTTAACGCAAAAACTCATTTGAAGATTTTTATGAAATTAAATGCTACCTGTATGACCAAAGCCTCCTTCGCCCCTTATAGTCGATTCCAGTTTTGTTTCCGATTGAAGAATTGCTTTTTCTATCTTGCATAAAACCATCTGGGCTATACGATCTCCATTGTTAATTATGTGTTCCTCCATAGAGAGATTGATAAGAATGATTTTAATTTCGCCTCTATAATCGCTATCTACTGTGCCGGGACTATTTAAACAAGTGATTCCATTTTTAATTGCCAATCCGCTCCTGGGCCTTACCTGTACTTCATAACCGATTGGAATTTCAAGAAAAATTCCCGTCGGTATCATTTTTCTTTCCATTGGTTTTAAAGTCTCAGGCATTGATAAATTAGCTCTTAGGTCAAGCCCTGAAGATCCTTCAGTGGCATATTGCGGAATTTGATTTTCTGATGTATTTATAATTTTTATTATTACCTCATGCATGGTCGCAAAGATAGGAAGGCATGGCAGGAGATGAAAAAATAAATGGTATCAAATTTTTTATTCTATCGCCGTTAACAAAATTGTAGCATATGCGGCTATTCCTTCTTCGCGTCCCACGAATCCCATTCTTTCCGATGTAGTTGCTTTTATAGAAATTGAATTTTCTTTTATGTTTAAAATTGTTGCAATTACCTGCTGCATCTTCTGAGCATGAGGTTTTATTTTAGGAAATTCCAAACAAATAGTAGCGTCAATATTTCCTACCTGGTAGCCCTCTTTATTGATAATTTCATTGCATCTTTTTAATAATATTTTACTGTCAATATTTTTATAAGCATTATCCGTATCGGGGAAATGCACACCTATATCTCCCAGGCAAGCTGCACCCAACATTGCATCGCAGATAGCATGTAATAATACATCTGCATCGCTATGACCAAGAGCACCTTTTGTATGCTCTAATTTTATGCCACCTATCCATAACTCTCTCCCGGTTACCAATTGGTGAAAGTCGATACCAAAGCCTATTCTAAAAGGGTTCATTTTTGATTATTGGTTTTTTAGTTTGATTAAGAAATTTTGTCGCACCAAAGGTGCTTTTGAAATTGGTCTTTTCCTAATGATGCTGAAATAAAGATACCTATAGTACGGTGAAGCATAACCGAAACCGGTTGCATAATCTTATTATTTGTTGCTTCATTGAATATCGTAAAAATTAATTCATTAAATAAGATTTACGGTTATTTGTTACGCTACTGCAAGCAAATATAAAAACAAACGCCCCAAAACCGGGGCGTAGTTAATTTATAAAAAGATTCTTTCCCTTATTCAGTATCTACCCCTACAGCCGTTGACTTGTCAAGATTAAAAATAATTCCGAATCTGATTGTGTTGGCTAATGGATTCCGGTTAACCCCTGTTCCTGATGGAATCAGGTAAGAAAAATTCAAACCGAATAAATTATAATTCAAGCCAGCGCCTACGGTAAAATATTGCCTGTCTCCTTTGGTAGGATTTTCATAAAAGTACCCCGCTCGGAACGAAAACTGATCGTTGTACGTATATTCAGCTCCTACAGATATCTGGAATTCTTTCAATTCTTCGCTAAACCCTCCCGGAGCATCGCCGAAGGAACTAAACCAACTTCCTACAACGCCTTTATTGTGGTAATTTACAAGGCCCAGGGAATCGCCTAATGCGGGCGGAGTCGGAACTAATAATTTATTAATATCCAATCCAAAAGTCACTTTACTTGATTCATCCAATACGCTTACATAAGCAACACCCAGACCAAGATTAGCAGGAATAAAATCTTTTTCTGAAGCATCATTAGTATAAGATATTTTAGTTCCTAAATTAGTAATTGCAATTCCCCAATTCAGACCTGAAACGGTTCCACCCTCTGAGCCATCATTAAAAAACGAAAGATCAGCAGCTACAGAAGTACCTGTTTTATAAGTAGAGCCACTTGAAGATTGACCACTTGCAAGGTTTGAATTGATATATCTAAGAGCTATGCCTAAGCCTGCCCTGTCCGAAAGTTTACGTGAGTAACCGGCATCTATTGCAAATTCACGCGGGCGATATGTTTGCAGGTCATTCCCCGAATTATCAGTAAACTGAATGTTACCCAGGCTGAAATAACGAACTGACCCGGAGATAGCCTGTTGATCATCAATCTTCCCATACCCTGCAGCAGAAACGAGATACACATCATTCAGGTCTAAACCCTTTAACCAGGGTGTATAGTTCAATCCTATTTCGGATTTGCTTTTTGCAAAAGGGATTTTAGCCTGGTTCCAGAAAACGGAGCTCGCATCTGGAATAGTTGCAACTCCTACGTCGCCCATTCCTCCTGAACGCGCGTCGGGTGAAATTCGTAAAAACGGAACGGCAGTAGTAACGACATTTATAGGATTCGCACTTTGGGCACCTGCCGCATAAGTAACGCCTATCAGCATAATCAATGCTGTCAATTTCAAAATGACTTTTTTCATGTGTATTTCTATGTTCTGATTAGGTAGAGCTATACTTTATAGATAGAGCGTTTGGGGAGTTGTAAAAATAATTTTTTTTTCTAAACAGCCAATTTTATTTTTAAAAATAAATTGTATTAAATCAGATTAAGAACAGGATTATATTCAAAATCATCATTATTTATCTATTTTGATTCGAAGGAAAAACGGCATAACATAATATATATTGTGCCATTATTGTTGCATTAGCCAAAGAGTTTCAATTGGTTATCATTTAAGCATTTTGAGACATTGCGATCAATTTGGTTAGAAATGTCGATTCCAGGATATTCTTTCAATTAACGGCCTAGTGAAATTTAGTTGGAGTTCGTATTTGCGTCAATTTTCGTTTCTTTTTTTGTAGCAGGCGAACATTTTAAAAAATTTTTATTTTCCCAAAACACGTCCATTTTATTCAAACTGGAAATCTGAAGTATATTTACAGTAAACCCCGCCTGCCGGGCATTCGGGCAGGAAATGTTTTTTAACGATTTCTATTCTATGAATTCGGTGATAGCTAAACAGATCAAAAAATGCCTGGTATCACTAAAATCAAAAAAATATATAAATGAAAGCAGTCATCTTTGATGCACCAGGAAAAGTAAGGATAACGAAAGCCTCCACTCCGGAAATGAAACCCGATGAAGTATTATTAAAGATCAACATGGTAGGGCTCTGCGGTACCGACCTCAATATCTATAAAGGAAATATGCCTCTTGTTTCATTTCCTCGGATTCCCGGGCATGAAATTAGCGCAGAAATAATTGACAAAGGCAATCAAGTTCCCCATTCAATTAAAATCGGTAACGCAGTAACAGTAAACCCCTACACAAGCTGTGGTAAGTGCACGGCATGTCGGGCGGGAAGATTTAATACCTGCATGTACAATCAAACTATGGGCGTGCAGCGTGATGGTGCGATGTCGCAATATTTCTCTATTCCCTATTTAAAAGTTTTCCAAAATAATATTTTATCTCGAAAAGAATTGGCATTGGTGGAACCCTTAAGCGTCGGCTATCATGCGACGAACAGGGGTAAGGTTTCTGAAAATGAAACAGTTTTGGTACTGGGCAGTGGGATGATAGGTATCGGAGTTGCATTGGCAGCCTTACAAAAAAAAGCAACAGTAATTGTTTTGGATATAGACGAAAAAAAACTCGCTTTAATGAAGTCACTTGGAGTTCATCATACTGTTAACGGCGCGCAGGAAGACGCATTAAAAACAATATTTGATATTACAAATGGTGAAGGACCTGATGTGTGTATCGAAGCCGTAGGCGCGGCTGCTACTTATCGTCTTGCGCTGGAAGCTTCATCATTTGCCGGGAGAATTATTTGCATAGGTTATGCACACTCCGATATTTCTTTAAATACAAGCCTTATTGTAAAAAAGGAACTTGATGTAATGGGAAGCAGGAATGCTTTGAATGAATTTTCAGATGTCATCACCATGCTTGAAGAAAAGAAATTCAACACTGACAGATTGATTACATCCGTTTGTAAAATAGACGACGTACATGATGCATTTCAGTACTGGAAAGACAACCCCGGCGAGGTAATCAAAATTCTTGCAGAAATAGAATGACCAGCCTGAGCGAGTGAACTTTTTAATATTCCAATTGCTACCTGCTACCACCAATGCAAAAATTAGTGATCTACTAACCTTTCAAACCATTTTCACAAAGATTGTATTTTTCACAAATTAAATTTTATCTTGAACTTGTTTAAAACTTCATTAATCACAAAAAAAATTAACAATGAACTCACGTAGAAAGTTTTTACAAAATTCCGCTTCTATTGTCGGAGGCGCCGCCTTAGTCTCTGCAACAAACAGTAGTGCTTTTGCTATTTTGAAAAATAAAATTTCACCAGGCGAACAATTAAACGTGGGTGCTATAGGTATCAACGGGATGGGCTTTGCAGATTTGACTTCAGCCTTAAAGATACCAGGCGTCAATGTGGTAGCATTGTGTGATGTCGATTCCAATGTAATTGGGAACAGAATGAAAGATCTTGAAAAAATGAATGTTGACACTTCTAAAATAAAAGTATATGATGATTACCGGAAACTTCTGGAAAATAAAGATGTAGACATCGTAATCGTAGGAACACCCGACCACTGGCACGCTATGATAATGATGGATGCGTGCGCAGCAGGAAAAGATGTGTATTGCGAAAAACCTGTAGGAAATTCCATTGGAGAATGCCGCGCTATGCTCAGAGCCCAGCAACATTACAATAAAGTAGTACAAGTGGGCCAGTGGCAGCGCAGTCAACAACATTTTAAAGATGCTGTAGATTACGTACAAACCGGCGTACTGGGAAACATACGCACGGTTAAAGTTTGGTGTTACCAGGGCTGGATGAAACCGGGACCTGTTGTTCCGGACACTGCACCTCCGGCAGGCGTTGATTATAAAATGTGGCTGGGACCCGCTCCTACACGTCCGTTCAATTCAAGTCGATTTCTTTTTAATTTTCGGTGGTTTTGGGATTATGCCGGCGGCCTTATGACCGACTGGGGCGTACATCTTTTAGACTATGGATTGCTTGGCATGAAATCGCCTATCCCAAAATCTATCGCTGCTTTGGGTGGCCGATTTGCCTATCCGGATCTTTATGAAGAAACGCCCGATACCCTTACGACGCTATATGAGTTTGATAATTTCGTCATGACCTGGGATTCTGCCATGGGCATAGATAACGGACCCTACAATCGTGATCATGGGATTGCCTATATTGGAAATAACGGAACGCTCATTCTTAATCGGGGAGGGTGGGAAGTAATAGAAGAGCGGCAAAGTAAAAATAAAGTCAGCAAACCTTTCGTGGCATCGTCAGATAACGGTTTGGATAAACATTGGGAGAATTTTATTGCTGTGGTGAAATCAAGAAAAAAAGAGGATCTGCATTGTCCCGTTTCAGCTGCAGCCAATGTAGCAACAGTAGCGCAAATGGGAAACATTGCCTACCGCAGCGGCAAAAAATTGGAATGGGACGCAGCCAAAGAAAAGTTCACCGATGAATCTATTAATAAACAATACATGATGAAAGAATACCATAATGGATATAAATTGCGGAGTGTATAAGAGGCTTCAAGGGACTACTTATTTTTTACTTGATTAAACTTTATTTTGAAATTTCTATCTATAAGAATAAAATTTCCAAAATGAAAAAAATTATTTCCCTGTTTAGCGCATTAATTTTTACGGCAATTATTATTTCGGGTTGTGGTCCTTCCTCGGTAGTAGTTAGAGAAAGGCCGGCTCCTCCAAGGTATTCACAGCCTTTAGCACCGGGTCCCAATTATATTTGGGTAAGTGGAGAATGGGTTATCAAGCATGGAAGATACGAATATCGCAGGGGCTATTGGGTGGCAAGCAGGAGATCGCGCGTGCATTATGTAGAAGGGCATTGGGAGCCCAGGAGAAATGGCTGGGTATGGGTACACGGCTATTGGAGATAATATAATCTTTTAAAAAAATTAAAGTGCCGAAATAAAAATTTTGCCCGTTTTTTAACGGGCTTTTTTGTAAATTCAATTTATCTAATAAAATCTTTATGAGTCAGATAGATATAGAAAACCTTTTTATTATAGATATTGAGACAGTTTCAGAAAAACAACATTTTCATTTATTAGATAAAGAATGGCAGGAGTTATGGGTTCAAAAGATAAGTAAAAGCCTGCCTCCGGAAACCACCGCTGAAGAATATTACCCTATGCGTGCCGCTATCCTGGCTGAGTTCGCCAAGATAGCATGTATTAGTTTTGGGTATTTTAAAAAAGAAAATAATGCATGGCAATTAAGAATAAAATCTATCTGTTCTGAAAATGAAGCGGATATCTTAAATAAGTTTATAGCTACATTGAATAATTTATATACCAGGCATCAGAAATGGATTTTTACAGGACACAACATTAAAGAATTTGACATTCCTTTTTTATGCAGAAGACTCCTTATTAATAATCTTCAAATCCCCTCATGTATCGACTTTCAAAATATGAAACCCTGGGAAACTCCGGTTATAGACACACTTCATCTATGGCGCTTTGGAGATTACAAGCATTATACTTCACTGAAATTATTAGCGGCAACATTAGGCGTGCCTTCTCCAAAAGATGATATTGACGGTAGCCAGGTTGGCGATGTTTACTGGAAAGAAAAAAACCTGCAGCGCATTTCCATCTATTGCGAAAAAGATGTAGCTACCGTAGCAAATCTGATGTTCAGGTTTAAAAGCCTGCCGCTTTTAAATGATGAGCAGATAGTGTTTGTAGACAGGCAATGACATATACTTTCAGTAAACGAATAAATAATCCGAATAATTCTTTTTGGAATAACAGTAAAGGATAAACGAAAATATATTTTACCAATTTTTTTCAGGACTGTTAGGTGCGGCCGCTCCCTTTATTTTATGTAGCTTATCCTGCAATTCTTTTTCGTTTTGCAGCAGTGACTTTAATTTTTCAATTGCATCCTGTTTCGACATTTTAGGAGCAGTTTGCTGAGGTTCATTGTTCTTTTGTTGATTATTTTGAGGCTGGTCTTTTGGCTGTTGCTTTTTTTGGTTTTGCTGATTCTGATTTTGCTTTTGTTTCTGGTTTTGTTTTTGCTTTTCTTCCTCTTTCAATGCACGCTGCAAATTTTGCCGGGCATCCGAGTCATTCGGATTTAGTAACAACGCGCTTTTATACGCCGAAATGCAGTCAGGAAGTTTTTTCTCTTTTTGATATGCTACTCCCTTATTATAAAACGCTTTTTGCTTTACAGAACTGTCGGTGGTGTTGGCAATCGCATTATCATAAGATTTTACCGCTTCATCGGTTTTATTTGTTTTATAAAGTGCATTACCCAAATTATAATCGGCAGTAAAATTATTTTCAGAATTCTTTAATGCGTCACGATATTGGTCTTCGGCCGCGTCATAATTGTTTGCCTTATAAGCTTTGTTGCCTTTTATGATAGCTGATTTTGCATTTTGAGAAAAAGAAGAAAGACTTAAACCCATAAAGAATAAAACAGCGATACTTCCTTTGATCTTTAATTTCTTTTTTTCAGAGAAGAAAAATTCGACCAATAATAAAACCAAAGCCGCGGCTAAAAAATATTGAAAATATTGCTTAAACGATGTGTAGGAGCTATCACTAAAACTTGCTTCATTTCCAATATTGGCTAATTGTTTTTTTACGTTTGAGGCCACTGCGTCAGTATTAGTATACAATTGATAAATCCCATGCCCGGCCTTTGCAATGTCACTCAGTTCCTTTTCATTTAGTTTGGTAATTACTGTTTGTCCTTTGTCGTCTTTTAAATATTGCCCCGTCGCCGGATTTAATATTGGAGAACCTTCCGGCGAGCCAATACCAATTGTATTTACCATGATTCCGTCTTTGGCCAGTAGCTTGGTTACTTTTATAGCTTCATCATCATGATCTTCACCATCGCTTATCAGAAGCACGGATTTAAAAGTTTTATCATTGGAATTAAACGCGGCAAAGCACATTTTTAATGCATCGCTGATCACGGTACCCTGCGTAGGTACATCATCCGGAGTAGCAGCAGCAAGGTACATTTTTGCAGCCTCATGATCGATAGTAAGGGGCATTTGTAAATAAGCGCGCCCGGCAAATATTACAAGTCCTATTTTATCATCAGGAGAGTTATCAATAATTTTTGAAATAACCTGTTTGGCACGTTCAAGGCGGCTCGGCTGAATATCATTCGCCAGCATACTGTTACTCACGTCCAACGCTATCATTAAATCAGTTCCTTTCCGGTTTATTTTTTGAGTGCCGTCCGGCTTTACAAGGCCAGCAACCGCGAATGCGCACAGTGCAAACGCAGAAGCAAATAAAATAAATTTGGTTAAGAATTTTTTAAAAGAATACTGAACCGTCAACTCTTTTACTAAAGCGGGATCACCAATTTTCTTCTCTGTTTTCTTCTTCCATTTTATTAGCATAAAATAGAAAAAGATCATTATTGGGATTGCAGCAAAAGCGATAAAATACTCTATATATTGGAAATGGACCATTTATAATTGCTAAATTAAAAGTATTGCTGTTTGCTTACTGTTAAATAGTTGTTTATGTATTTCTAAATGATAAAAATTAGCCTAAATTATTAAAAAAAATACCAGTGGCCGGTTTATTTTTCGCCTTTAAAGAAACCCATTTCTTTTAAAATTGATTTCGAAATATGGACACCAATTGATTTCATATCGAGGTTTCGTTCGGGAGATTTAACAAAAGTCACAAAAAAATAAGCGTGGCGGTTTTCAATAATCCACCCTAACACCCATCCAAGAGAATTATCTTTTGCGTCATAACCACTACCGGTAGCATAGCTCAACTGATATAATGAATTGTCTTCCTGCAGCATCTGATCCTGCACCATTTGTTGTGCATAATTTTGAAAAGGAAGCTGATTAAAATATAATTTATTGACAAACCCCAATTGCTCATCAGGAGAAATTTTTAGTTGATCATTTAACCAGATAGAATCAACGGCACCGTTTATATTTTTATTGCCATACCCAATTGAATCAATCCATAATTTCATTTTAGCTTTCCCAACCTGGTTTGCTAATGCCTGGAAAAAATCAGTTGAAGAATTTTTAAAAGCTTGTTTAAATGAAAGTGCTGAATCTTTTGTGTTCCCTGTTTGAATTACCGTATTCTCATTAGAGATTTTACCGGTTTGAATTCCAACAAGGGATGTAAAAATATCAAAAGAAGTGCCCGGAGAAAATCGTTGTGTATCGATTTCCATGTTGTAGACAGTAATATTGCCTAACTGATTATTAAGAAATGAAAAGCTTCCTTCCACGTGCGACGAATCAAAATACTTTTTAAGGTTCGAATTAATTTTGGCGTTGTTGACGCTACAGGAACTCAGAATAATTAATAAAGAAAAAAAAGATAAGAAAAATTTATTCATAGGAACGGAGCAATGTTTATTTAAAAATCTATTTTAGAAAAATTTATTTTTTGTTTAAATGCTTTGCCGTGGCCGCAAGTGCATCATAAAAATCCTTACCATATTTCCGAATCAAGGGTTCTTTTAAAAATTGATACACCGGCATTTTCAATTTTTTACCCAATACGCACGCAGGATCACAAAGCCCCTCTCTTGGTTCATAATTTACCAACTCAGCATTTTTAGTTTTTTTAGTCCTTACAGGAAACAGGTGACAGCTGATCGGTTTTTTCCAGCTTATTTTTCCATCATTATACGCCTGCTCAATACCACATTTTACAATATTATTTTTACCAACTATGCCATAGGCACACATACCATTACTGATTGTTGGCGTTACCCATCCAAATTCTTTATCATAAACATATTTACCTTCCGTCTCCAATATGATTTTGGCTTCCCGAGAAAGATACGGCAGTACTGCTTTGTAAATTTCATTTAGTTCTTTTAATTCTGAATTCTCCAAAGGGGCCCCCGCATCACCATCTACACAGCAACCACCTTTGCATTTTTCAAGATCGCACACAAATTGCTCCTCAATTATTTCGTCACTTACAAGTATGTCGTCTATTGCAATCATTCTGCAAAAATAGGGTAGAAAAAATAAGGAATCTCAAATAAACGATCCTCATGAATGAGAGATAACAGTGAACGAACAAAAAGAAAGAAATTCTATTTTCCTGTTTATAAACTTTACTTCGTCCAACGTTTATGACAATAATTTTTTAATAATTTTTTAATATTTTTTTAAGGAAGTAAATTTTATGCTCAAAAATTCGTTAATAGTTTAAAATCCATATCTTCATTTTTTCGTAAAAATTTTAAAATGAATATCGCACCTTACATCGATCATACTTTATTAAAACAAACAACTACGCTTCCTGAAATTATAACCTTATGCAAAGAAGCAATGGAATACGGTTTTGCCGCAGTGTGTGTTCCACCTTTATATGTAAAAAAGGCTAAAGAAACCCTGGGAAATGCCGATGTAAAAGTAGCTACCGTGATAGGTTTCCCATTTGGATATTGCGCGATAGAAGCCAAGGTTGCTGAAATTATTTTAGCAATCGTCGATGGCGCCGATGAACTGGATATGGTAGTAAATATTTCAGCGATAAAGAACTGTGACTGGGAATTTATTGGAAATGAGATCAATACAATAATGCCAATTGTAAAAAATAAGAACAAAATCATTAAAGTAATTATTGAATCTGGTGTATTGACAGATGATGAAATTATAAAATGTTGCGACATTTACGGAGCAGCAGGAGTAGACTACGTAAAAACATCAACCGGCTTTGCAGAAAAAGGTGCATCCATTCATGCAGTAAAATTGATAAGAGCTCACCTCGCCGACACAATAAAAATTAAAGCCAGCGGAGGTATCAGATCCTATTCATTTGCAAAAGAATTGATAAACGCGGGAGCTAACAGAATTGGTTGCAGCGCGAGCATCGCTATTGTGAACGAAAGCAAGTAATCCGGAAACAACCCACTACAAGCTTCATTTCTTAGTGGTATTATATTTGCTACTATTCTTACTATAAAATTATGCGAATATCATTTATTTTAATTTGTGTTTTAATTTATAACTTTTCGTTTTCCCAAACTTCAGATTCATTGAACAGGCAAAACGAAAATGGTGTTGTGGTCTTTAAAGATTCCCGGCTGGATATCCTGGCAGATAAAGAAACGGAACTTAATACTGCGCTTTTAAAATTGCAGGCTCGTACGGCCCAAGGTTTCAGGTTAATGGTACTAAATACAAGTGATAAAGATTATGCTTTTAAAGTCAGAGCAGAATTACTACAAAAGTTTCCTGAACAAAAACCATACATGTGGTTTACGAATCCATATATCCGTATAAAATTTGGAAATTTTAAGACGAAAGAAGATGCCGAACCTTATAGAAAAGAGATCAGTAAAATGCTCGGAGGGGCCACAATTTATTTAATTCCGGAGACCATCGAAGTTGATCCAGGAAAAGATTTTGATCCGGATAGCATGCAGTAGTGTGACTTACAATCTTATATTCGGATTTCTCAATTTGTTTCTTATTATTAGCAAAAAGATTTTAAAGGCTAAATCTATTTGTAATTTTTGCACAGAGATCCTGTAGCAGAATTGGAATTAAGATTAATAGTTTGTTTACTGTAACATTGCTGATTTTGTATAATTTTAGCAGCAGCTTAATAAAAAAGGAGTAAGATTTCGCTTACTCCTTTTGTTTAAAAATTCTATCCAACCTTGATTTTATTCCTCTTCGTCAAAAGCCATGGCTTCTTTGGTCGTCATCAACAATTCATACTCTTCCTTACTACCAACGATCATATTTTCAAATTCCCTTAATCCTGTACCGGCTGGTATCGGATGTCCGGTAATTACATTTTCTTTCAGGCCAAGCATGGTATCAGTTTTACCCTGAATAGCTGCAGACGATAGTACTTTAGTTGTTTCCTGGAATGAAGCTGCTGAAATCCAACTTTGAGTTCCCAAAGATGCTTTGGTAATACCAAGCAATAACGGAGATGAAGTGGCAGGCTTCGCGTCCCTGAATTCTACTAATTTTTTATCAGCTCTGCGCAAGATGGAATTTTCTTCTCTTACTTCACGCAACGTTACAATCTTACCAGGACGCATTTTGTGGCTGTCACCTGATTCTGTAACTACTTTCTTATCAAAAATCCAGTCATTCTCTGTATTAAAATCAAATCTGTCTTCAGTATCGCCTTCCAGGAATTTAGTATCGCCGGCATCTTCAATAGTCACTTTCCGCATCATCTGACGCACGATAGTTTCAATATGTTTGTCATTGATTTTTACACCTTGCAAACGGTAAACTTCCTGAATTTCATTAACCACATATTCCTGAACAGCAAAGGGGCCCTTGATCGAAAGTATGTCGGCTGGAGCTATCTGGCCATCAGATAAAGCAACACCAGCTTTCACAAAATCGCCTTCCTGCGCCAGTATCTGCCTTGTAAGAGGAACTAAATATTTTTTAATAATTCCATCCCGTGCTTCCACTATGATTTCACGGTTACCGCGCTTGATGTTGCCAAAAGAAACAACACCGTCAATTTCAGAAACTACAGCGGGATTACCCGGATTTCTAGCCTCAAATAATTCCGTTACTCTCGGCAAACCACCCGTGATATCTCTTAATTTTCCCAGTACGCGAGGTATTTTCACCACTACCTGGCCTGCTTTCACTTCATCCATTTCTTCCATAGTGATATGTGAGCCGGCAGGTAAGTTATAATTCTTTGATTCTTTTTTCCCTTCAATAATCAATGACGGTATACGGGCTTTATCTTTCGTTTCGATGATCACTTTTTCTCTATGGCCGGTTTGTTCATCAGCCTCATCCCTGTAGGTAACGCCTTCAACGATGTGTTCAAATTTTAAAACACCATCAATTTCAGAAACGATTACATTGTTAAACGGATCCCAGGTGCATATCGGCTGCCCTTTAGTAACTTTTTGCCCGTCTTTTACATTAAGCGTAGAACCGTAAGGAACGTTATTGTTAATCAGCAGCCGATCATTCTTTACATCCATAATTCTTACTTCACCAGTACGACCTATAACCACCTTTATTTTTTCACCAGCATTATTTACAGCATCCACAGTGCGCAGTCCATCAAAATGGATCGTACCGTCAAATCTTGCATTCAATGTAGATTCCACAGAAGCTGAACCTGCTACGCCGCCCACATGGAAAGTACGCAAGGTGAGCTGTGTTCCCGGTTCACCAATTGACTGGGCAGCAATAATTCCAACCGCATCTCCCTTTTGCGCAGTATAACCTGATGCAAGGTTTTTGCCATAACATTTTACGCACACACCACGACGACTTTCACAGGTAAGAACGGAACGTATTTCCATTGTTTCTACGCCAGCTTCATTTATTGAATGTGCTACGTCCTCCGTAATCATTCCACCCGCTTCAATCAAAAGTTCATCAGTAACGGGATTGTAAACATTATGCAAAGAAGTTCTTCCTAAAATTCTGTCATATAATGGTTCTATAACTTCTTCATTATCTTTTAATGATGAAACAGTAATTCCTCTTAATGTACCACAGTCTTCTTCATTGATAACTACGTCCTGCGCTACGTCAACAAGCCTTCTTGTCAGATAACCGGCATCAGCAGTTTTTAATGCGGTATCTGCGAGGCCTTTACGTGCACCATGGGTAGAGATAAAATATTCCAATACATTCAATCCATCTTTAAAATTGGAAAGAATTGGATTTTCAATAATCTCGCTTCCGGTACTTCCGGATTTACGTGGCTTTGCCATCAATCCCCTGATACCTGCCAACTGTTTAATCTGTTGTTTGGATCCCCTTGCACCTGAGTCAAGCATCATGTAAACGGAATTAAATCCTTGCTTATCAGAAGCCAGTTCAGTGATTAAAGTTTCAGTCAAACGGGTATCCACCCTGCTCCAGATATCGATAATTCCGTTATACCTTTCATTGTTGGTAATTAACCCGGCATTATAATTATCCCAAACTTCATCTACTTCTGTTGTAGCATTTTCAATTAGAGACTCTTTGCTATCCGGAATAATAAGATCATTAATATTAAATGATAAACCTCCCTGGAAAGCCATACGGAAACCAAGTTGTTTTATATCATCCAGGAATTTCGCAGTCGTAGGAATATTGGTCCATTTGATAATATCGCCAATTATTTCCCTCAAAGACTTTTTAGTAAGCAAAGCATTTACAAATCCAACGCTCTTAGGTACATGCTGATTAAATATTACACGTCCGACAGTGGTGTCGATTAATTTATTAGTTAATGACCCGTCATTGTTTCTAATATTCGCCTTTACTTTTATACCAGCATGAAGATCCACTTTGCGTTCATTATAAGCAATGATCACTTCTTCATTCGAATAAAAAGTTTTCCCTTCTCCTTTTACAATTTCTTCAGGAGTTGATTTTTTCCCCTTGGTAATGTAATACAAACCCAATACCATGTCCTGTGAAGGCAAGGTAATAGGTGTACCATTCTGAGGATTCAAAATATTATGTGAAGAAAGCATCAACATTTGTGCCTCCAGTATAGCTGCACTACTCAATGGAACATGCACGGCCATCTGGTCACCATCGAAATCCGCGTTGAATGCAGTTGTTACCAATGGGTGAAGTTGAATAGCTTTTCCTTCGATTAACTTAGGCTGAAATGCCTGGATGGATAACCGGTGCAATGTTGGAGCACGGTTAAGCATGATGGGATGGCCTTTCAAAATATTTTCAAGGATATCCCAAATGATTGCCTCTTTTTTATCTACTAATTTTCTTGCACTTTTTACAGTCTTCACAATTCCTCTTTCGATCAGTTTGCGAATTATAAATGGCTTGAACAATTCAGCAGCCATATCCTTTGGTAAACCACACTCGTGCATTTTCAATTCAGGGCCTACTACGATTACAGAACGTCCGGAATAGTCAACACGTTTTCCCAAAAGATTCTGGCGGAAACGTCCCTGTTTCCCTTTCAATACATCGCTCAATGATTTCAAGGCACGTCCTCCTTCTGCCTTTACAGCATTGGATTTACGTGAATTATCAAACAATGAGTCTATAGCTTCCTGGAGCATACGTTTCTCATTTCTAAGAATTACTTCAGGCGCTTTAATTTCCAATAACCTTTTTAAACGATTGTTGCGAATGATAACACGACGATAAAGATCATTCAGATCAGATGATGCAAAACGGCCACCGTCCAAAGGAACCAAAGGACGAAGTTCCGGTGGAATAACCGGAATGTATTGCATGACCATCCATTCCGGACGGTTATTAATTCTTGTATTGGCATCGCGAAAACCTTCCACAACGCTCAGGCGCTTTAAAGCATCTGCTTTACGTTGTTGTGAGGTTTCATTAGCTGCAGAATTACGAAGGTCAAAAGATAATTGATCCAGATCTATTCTCTGCAACAAATCGTGAACAGCTTCTGCTCCCATCTTGGCAATGAACTTATCAGGGTCTTCGTCTGGCAACAACTGGTTGTCTTTTGGAAGCGTATCAATGATGTCAAGGTATTCTTCTTCAGTCAAAAGATCACCATAATTCTGGCCTTTATCTGCTCTTATTCCGGATTGTATTACTACATATCTTTCATAATATACAATGGTTTCTAATTTCTTAGAACTCATTCCGAGCAGGTAGCCAATTTTATTTGGAAGAGATTTGAAATACCAGATATGAACCACCGGCACAACCAATTTAATATGCCCCATTCTCTCGCGACGAACTTTCTTTTCTGTTACTTCTACTCCACATCTGTCACACACGATTCCTTTATAACGGATACGTTTGTATTTTCCGCATGCACACTCATAATCTTTCACCGGGCCAAAAATCCTTTCACAAAATAAACCGTCTCTTTCTGGTTTGTAAGTACGGTAATTGATTGTTTCTGGCTTTAAAACTTCCCCATAACTTCTTTCTAAAATAGAATCGGGAGAAGTGAGGCCGATGGTAATTTGAGAAAACGCAGGACGCGGACGATTTTCTTTTCTTTGCATATATTTTTGATCTTTAAGCTAATAGTTTTATTAAAAACTAAAAGCAAAATTTTAATTATTTGTTGGTTTACTGTCGGCTAAAAGCCGGCAGCATTTTATTCAAACTGAAGATCTAATCCCAAACCTCTCAACTCATGCACCAATACATTAAATGATTCAGGGACACCTGGCCTTGGAATATTATCTCCTTTTACAATCGCTTCATAAGTTTTAGCCCTGCCTATGATATCATCAGATTTTAAAGTAAGTAATTCCTGCAGGATATTTGATGCACCGTACGCCTCTAATGCCCAAACCTCCATTTCACCAAAACGCTGTCCACCAAATTGTGCTTTACCACCGAGAGGCTGTTGAGTAATTAAACTATATGGCCCGATAGAACGTGCATGCATTTTATCATCGACCATGTGGTGCAACTTAATAATATAGATGATACCCACAGTGGCTTTCTGATCGAAGCGTTCTCCAGTTTCTCCGTCGTATAAATAAGTATGGCCAAATAAAGGAAGATTCGCCTTTTTGATTTCCTGCGCAATTTCTTCAACGGAAGCACCGTCAAAAATCGGAGTACCATAGGTTTTACCTAATTTCTCTCCCGCCCAACCAAGCACTGTTTCGTATATCTGTCCAAGGTTCATCCTACTTGGAACACCTAACGGGTTTAATACAATATCAACCGGGGTTCCATCTTCAAGGAATGGCATATCTTCCTGCCTTACAATTTTCGCTACAATTCCTTTATTTCCATGACGACCTGCCATCTTATCCCCTACTTTCAATTTACGTTTCACACCGAGATAAACTTTAGCAAGTTTTAATACGCCTGCCGGCAATTCATCACCAATCGAGATATTAAACTTCTCTCTTTTGTATCTTCCTAATTCCTCGTTGTATTTGATATTATAATTGTGCAATAAGGTATTGATATAATCATCAGTTTTTGCATCACCAGTCCATCCTAAAGGATTTACATTCTGATAGTCTATGTTGCCCAGATTTTTAGGATTAAACTTGGCGCCTTTCCCGATAAGCATTTCACCAAAGTTGTTGCTCACTCCTGTAGAAGTTTTATCTTTCAACAAGATAAGAAGTTTACTGATTAATAATTCCATCAGATCCGCTTCATTCTTCTCGTGGGTCTTTTCTATTTTTTCTAAAACTGCTTTTTCTTTTACTTTGCCACTCTTATCCTTCTTAGCGCGCTGAAATAGTTTTTTATCAATTACCACACCTTCAGTTCCGCTTGGCGCCTTTAGCGACGCATCTTTTGCATCTCCGGCCTTATCACCAAAAATCGCTCTCAACAATTTTTCTTCCGGAGTTGGATCGCTTTCTCCCTTCGGAGTAATTTTTCCAATAATGATATCTCCTTCTTTTACATGAGCGCCCACTCTTATCACACCATTCTGATCAAGGTCTTTTGTAGCTTCTTCACTGATATTTGGAATATCAGGAGTTAACTCTTCTTCGCCCAATTTCGTATCGCGCACTTCCAGCTCAAACTCATCAATGTGGATAGATGTAAACAAATCTTCCTTCACCACTTTTTCACTGATAACAATCGCATCTTCAAAGTTGTAACCTTTCCATGGCATAAACGCCACTTTCAGGTTACGGCCTAAAGCTAATTCACCATCCTTGGTTGCATATCCTTCAGTCAGAAAATCACCAGCTTTTACAGTCTGGCCTTTCTTAACGGCGGGACGTAAGTTGATACATGTACTTTGGTTGGTTTTGATAAACTTGGTCAGTTTATATACCATAAGATCATTTTCAAAACTTACTATCTTTTGAGCATGATTTCTATTATATCGAACGTGAATTTCGTTAGCATCCACATATTCAACAACACCATCGCCATCTGCGTGTATCTGAATCCTCGCATCGCGCGCGGCTTTTCCTTCCAAGCCGGTCCCTACGATAGGCGCCTGGGGTAAAATTAACGGTACGGCCTGGCGTTGCATGTTGGATCCCATGAGAGCACGGTTAGCATCATCATGTTCAAGAAATGGAATCAACGAAGCGCTTAATCCAACAATCTGGTTAGGCGCCACATCCATGTATTCCACTTCTCCTTTATCAAGAATTGGAAAATCACCGGTTTCACGTGATTTTACCTTATCATATATAAAGTTTGAATTTTCATCTAACGGAGCATTGGCCTGTGCAATTTTTGCTGAGTCTTCTTCTTCAGCACTCAGGAAGAATACCTTTTTCATATCTACATGCCCATCCTGTACTTTCCGATATGGAGTTTCGATGAAACCCATTTCATTTATTTTGGCATGAACACAAAGTGTAGATATCAAGCCGATATTAGGTCCTTCCGGAGTTTCAATAGTACAAAGACGTCCATAATGCGAATAGTGTACGTCACGTACTTCAAATCCAGCACGCTCCCTGCTTAGACCTCCGGGCCCGAGCGCTGAAATACGACGTTTATGTGTTATTTCGCTCAGCGGATTTGTCTGATCTAAAAATTGTGATAATTGTGAGGTACCAAAGAAGGAGTTAATCACAGAAGATAATGTTCTGGCATTAATTAAATCTACCGGAGTAAATACTTCATTATCTCTTACATTCATTCTTTCGCGAATGGTACGGGCCATACGTGCAAGTCCAACGCCGAACTGAGCATATAACTGTTCTCCTACGGTACGAACACGACGATTGCTCAAGTGATCAATATCATCAATTTCACTTTTAGCATTGGTTAATAAAACGAGGTATTTAATAATAGAAATAATGTCTTCTTTAGTAAGTACCTTTTTTGTAATGGGATATTCCAGTCCGAGCTTCTTATTAATTTTATACCGGCCTACTTCTCCAAGATCATAACGTTTATCACTAAAGAACAATTTATCAATAATCCCCCTTGCGGTTTCGTCATCAGGAGCGTCAGCACCGCGTAACTGGCGATAGATATGCTGAACGGCTTCGATCTCACTGTTGGAAGTATCTTTATTTAAAGTATTGTAGATAATTGCATAGTCACCACTTACTTCCTCTCTTTGAATGAACACACTTTTCACATCAAGCTCGATGATCATATCAATATTATCTTCATCCAAAATTGTATCTCTTTCAAGAACAATCTCATTCCTTTCAAGGCTTACGACTTCTCCGGTATCTTCATCCACAAAATCTTCGACCCACGTACGCAATACTCTGGCGGCCAAACGCTTTCCAAGATTAGCATGCAATGTTTTTTTATCAGCTTTTACCTCTACGGCCATTCCGAAAAGCTCAAGAATATCTTTATCTGTTTCATAGCCGATAGAGCGAAGCAAAGTAGTTACCGGGAATTTCTTCTTACGGTCTATATAGGCATACATTACGTTGTTAATGTCAGTAGCAAATTCCATCCAGGCTCCTTTGAAAGGAATCACCCTGGCAGAATATATCTTAGTTCCGTTAGGATGCGTACTCTGGCCAAAGAAAACACCAGGAGACCGATGTAACTGAGATACGACTACGCGCTCAGCCCCGTTTATTACAAACGTTCCACGAGGTGTCATATAAGGAATGTTTCCGAGGAAAACATCCTGAACAATAGTCTGGAAATCCACATGTTCTTCATCATTACAACTGAGTCGTAGCTTGGCTTTTAGAGGAACTGCGTAAGTCAGTCCTCTTTCGATACATTCCTCAATAGTATAACGGGGAGGATCTACAAAGTAGTCCAGAAATTCCAGCATAAAAATATTTCGCGTATCATTAATCGGAAAACTTTCCTTAAATACACGAAAAAGCCCTTCAATATTACGCTTGTCGGGTGTAGTTTCTAACTGAAAAAAGTCTTTAAAGGACTGAATTTGTATTCCTAATAGGTCGGGAGTTTCCGCCAAATGCTCAATTTTTCCAAAACTGATTCTTTGTGCTGGAGCTACTTTTGTTGAAGGCATATTTTAATTAAAATATTTTAGAATGAGAGCCCTTAAACCAGGTATTTCTCACAATTTTCCACTTACCAAAATTTAAAGGATTGCAAAAGTAAACATTTTTTTGAAATTGGTAATAAGTTTATTAAATCTTATCATTCCTTTACAACTGCGCAAACCCGCTTTCAGAACAAAAGTCTTTTCTAATTCAGGAAAAATTTATGTTGAACGATAAAAATTATGCAAATACACAGTTCACAATTTTATAATAGCCTAAGAAGGCTTAGTTTTGCATTTTATTAAAAATTAAAACAATACAAATGAAAAAGTTATTTTTTGTACCCGCTGCGGCAACTATGTTTTTTCTTGCTTCTTGTGGCGGAGGTAGCAGTTCCAATGAATCTACAACTTCAACACCGGCTGATACTTCAACTGCTGCAGCTGCAGCGCCTGAAGCTGCGGAAGCTCCCGGAGCAGATATCCCAGGCATAGATTCTGTTGCCGTAACAGATCATATCAAACTTGACGGACAGGACGATATGAAGTACGACAAGACTCTTTTTAAAGTGAAAGCCGGTCAAAAAATAACGCTGGATTTTAAAAATATAGGTAAACTGCCTGCAGCAGCTATGTCTCACAATGTAGTAATTTTAAAACCGGGGACTGATGTTCAGGCTTTTGGAACAGCAGCTATTTCTGCAGCAGCCACCGAACATATTCCACCGTCAATGAAAGATGATGTGATTGCCCACACTAAATTATTAGGACCTGGACAAAGCGACCAAATTACATTTACACTTCCTGACCCCGGAGTATATGATTTTATTTGCACATTCCCGGGCCATTTCGGAACAATGCACGGCCAGATTGTAGCAGAAAAATAGTTCGAAGTCAATTAAATATAAATAAAAGCAGCTCAATAGGCTGCTTTTATTTTTTTCCATATTCGCCTCAAATACTGCGAAAAACAAATTCCCGGATATTTGTTTATCTGCTGTGTGCCTTTTTTTGCTTAGGAAGAAAATAGTCGGCTCCAGACAAAAAAGCTGGTTTCGCTTTCACCACTTTCCCGAAAATTGGGCAGCTGTCTATGTGTGCTCCCGGCAAGTACCCGGTACTCATTAAAAATTCATTAACTATTTCGCCGCCTGTAAATTTGAATGTATTTTTAAAAATTTTCACCCATTCCTCTTTTGTTTTTGGATGATGGAAATCAATCCATTTTTTAAAAGAGCCAAATTCTTTTTGGATTTTTAAAATGACTTTTGCATTTTCGATGGCAGCATTTATTTTAAGCCGGTTGCGGATAATTCCTGCATCATTCATTAATCTTTCAAAATCCTTTTCCTTAAAAGCTGCCACTTTTTTTATTTCAAAGTTTTTGTAAGCCTTTTTAAAATTGTCCTGCTTGTTTAAAATGGTTGTCCAGCTTAATCCTGCCTGGCTTATTTCAAGCACTAACCTTCCAAAAAGTTCATTATCGTCGTCTATTGGAAATCCGTAAAACTGGTCATGGTATATCCGGTGAACATTTGTAGATTCCATTGCAATCACCGCATCGCAATATGATTTTGGTTTTTCCATAAAAATAATTTTAGATAATAAATTCAAGATAAATAAATTGATTTAATGAAGATGAATTTTCAAGATGTTTTTTATCTTGAAAAACTAAAATGATTTGCGGTTTTCTTGTGACATTCAAAACACAGCAAATCGACAAATATCCGCGTTTTCTATTTATTCAATTTTCAAGTCTTAAAGAAAAATGCGATGTTGCGGGAATTTCATAATTTCATAGCAATATTTTAACCCACCCCACAATAAACTTTATGAAGAGAGAACTGACTTCGTGGTATAGCCCTGCATTGAACAACGAAATGCCCATTATTACTTATGGAGATTATGGGTTTGCTCTATTATTAATACCGACAGCAGCTGCCGATTTTTTAGAATACGAACGATTTCAATTGATTGATTCTCTCGCCCCTTTCATAGATTCCGGGAAAATAAAAGTGTTTTCTATTAACAGTATGAATAAGGAAAGCTGGATGAATAAGGAAATGCTGGGTGAACATAAAGCAATACGACATAACCAGTTTAACTACTATGTTTTTGATGAAGTAATTCCTTTTATCAAAAAAAGTACATCACAAGAAACGCCGATAATCACCTGCGGCGCGAGTTTTGGCGCTTTACACAGTATGAATTTATTTTTAAAACGGCCTGACGTAATTAATGGTGTTATTGCTATGAGCGGGGTTTATGATTTGCACGAATACACTAACGGATTTAATGACGACCAGGTTTATTTCAATTCCCCAATGGATTATGTTCCCAATTTAACCGATAATTGGTATCTCGAAAATATAAGAAAAAGCCACCATATTCATATACTTTCCGGCAGCGGTAGTCATGAAGATCCCCAGGCATCGATAAATTTTGCCGGAGTGCTATATAATAAAGGAATTACTTATGAACTTGATATTTGGGGAGAAGATATGACACATGATTGGCCTACCTGGCGCGCTATGTTGCCTTATTATATTGAATCAAGATTTTAATACTGAATTGAAATACTAATGGAGTATTCATTGCAGATCGAGTATTAGATAACCGCGAAGTATTTATGATAATTTTTCTACCTGCATATAGCTTAATTCCACTGGAGTGGCACGCCCAAAAATCTTAACCTGAACTTTTAATTTTTTCTTTTCGTCTGTTACTTCTTCGATAACGCCATTAAAGTCGTTGAATGGTCCATCAATGATTTTTATAGTTTCCCCGACAATGAAAGGCTCGCTCATCTTCATTCCACCGGCATCCGCCATTTCATCCACTTTACCCAACATTTTATTTACCTCAGATTTTCTAAGGCTTATAATTTCACCTTTCGAGCCCTTTCCATCGGTCAAAAAATGCATCACGTTTGTAGTGTTGCTTAAGTGTTGCACCATTTCTCCGGTAAGTTTTCCATCAAGCACCTCCATCATTACATATCCAGGATAGAAATTACGCTCTCTCATCACTTTTTTGCCATTCAAGACTTTATAGACCTTTTCCACGGGGAGAAAAATCTGCAAAATATATTTATCCCAGCCTTCGCGAATAATGTCTTTATCGAGATACTCTTTTACTTTTCTTTCTTTACCACTTACTACTCGTAGGACATACCACTTTGTGTCTTTCTCAGGCACTGCTGAAATACTGGTTGAATGGTTTTCCGGAGTTTCTTCAATATTTTCTGTCATAAGTTACTTAAATAAAGAATAAATAAATTTTAAAACGCCATTGGATACAAAATCCATTAAAGCCACAATAGCAGTAATTATTATCGTTGCCGCTAACACAATCATTGTGGATTGCTGTAGCTCTTCCCAAGTAGGCCAGGTCACCTTTTGCATCATTTCTTTGTATGAATCTCTAACGTACAATGCAATTTTATTCATAATATTTTTTTATTTCTAATAATTAAAACTATTTCATTGATCAAATATCAGCTCAATCAACGATTCATTCGTCAGCACGGGCACAAGGATTCGAACCCTGATCAAAGGTTTTGGAGACCTCTATTCTACCATTGAACTATGCCCGTATTTTTAAGAACTATCAAAAAAATCTCAACGAACTCTGATCTAAGGTTTTGTTCCGAAATACTTCGGGATATTCTACCAATGAACTATGCCCGTAAAACCAAATTAGCTAATTAGCAAATTTGCTAATTAGCTAATTTTAGTGTCAAAGATATGATATCTTATTTTATAATTTCAGTAACCTGCCCTGCGCCCACTGTGCGACCACCTTCACGAATTGCAAACTTCAAACCTTTTTCCATTGCAATTGGCTGAATCAGTTTCACTGTAAGTGAGGTATTATCTCCAGGCATTACCATCTCTGTGCCCGCTGGCAATTCTACTTCGCCAGTAACATCAGTAGTACGGAAATAAAACTGGGGACGGTATTTGTTAAAGAATGGAGT
>Ga0134126_10001301_pt1 | contig 31693 bp, 27 predicted proteins | sample KB31752_FD_96881 | JGI IMG/M metagenome (GOLD analysis project Ga0134126, IMG submission 96881) | Terrestrial soil microbial communities with excess Nitrogen fertilizer from Kellogg Biological Station, Michigan, USA - KB3-175-2 | ecosystem: Environmental > Terrestrial > Soil > Unclassified ... | reverse complement strand
TTTTCGAGCAGCTGCAGGGCTTGCCGAGAAAGCGCAACCCAGTGCTCGCGTCCATTCTTTGCGTGCTCGGCCGGGATGATCCAGCGATCTCCGTCTATGTGCCCCAAATCGCCCGCTGTGCCTCGCCGATCCGCTGTCCGGTCGATAGCAGGAACCGAAGAGGCGGCAGTGTTGAGACTGTGCGTGCCAAAGGCGGTGGATTTCACGATCGGTCAGAACACGGTGCCGTGCCTGCTCTCGACCACCTACAAGGTCCGCTGACAGGCCGTCGATCGGCGATGCCTCAATGCAGCCGGCATCGCGTGCAAAGCGTCTTGAGAATGGACAGGGGGCGAGTGGCGCCGACGGGACCTCGTTGCGTCTGCGTAACGACGCAGAGAATGCCGAATGTTTAGGCGCTCGATAGCTTAGCCGAAAGCAGAGCGGGCGGCCCTATCCGCATGCCACTCCTTGAGAAGCTCCTTGAGGGTAAGATCACGGAGTACCTTGCCCGCCCGCCTTATTCGGGCTTGGGCGAGGCTCATCGCAGGCCAGTGTCCGAGTGTAAGGGGCTGAGTGAAAATACTTTTTGTTTGTCTCGGCAATATCTGCCGCTCGCCGACCGCGGAGGTCGTATTTCGCGCCATCGCCTCGCGCGAGGCGCCGGATATCGCCCTGGAAATCGATTCCGCCGGAACGGCGGGCTATCACGTGGGCGAGGCGCCGGACCGCCGGACCCGGCAGGCTGCGGCGCGGCGCGGGTATGACCTCTCGGCGCTGCAGGCGCGGATCGTCGAGCCGCGCGACTTCGGGCATTTCGACCTCATCCTCGCCATGGACCGCGAGAACCTGCGCGCGCTCCAGCGGCAGGCACCGCCCCAGGCGCGCGAGCGCCTGCGGCTCTTTCTCGAGTTCGCGCCGGAGACCGGCATCAGCGAGGTGCCGGACCCGTATTACGGCGGACCCAACGGGTTCGAGGAAGTGTTGGATCTGATCGAAGCCGCCTCGAGGGGGTTGCTCGAGCATCTGCGCGGCCACCCGCGGTCGGACTGAGGCACAAAGTCCGTTCAAGCGACCGGTGGTGCGCCATGCGATACTGCGGGCTTGAGCAGGCCTTGCTATGAATTCCGTAGCGTGGTGGCGGGGGTGGAGACGTTCCCGCGCGGCGTGTCCATGCCGCGTCACCATCACAATGAGGGCTATGCGACCCTCGTCCTCTCGGGCTCTCTCACCGAGGTGAGCTTCGCGGGGCGGTCGTGCGCCGAAGCCGGCCACGTCCTGCTCCATGGAAGATTCGACTGCCACCTCGACCGGGCCACCTCCAAGCGCCCCCTGCAGATTCTCCGGCTGCCGTGGCGACAGGACACCGTGGAGGGACGATTTCGCGTGACGGACCCTGATGCACTCGTCCGCCTCGCTGAAGAGGATCCCAAGCGCGCATCGAGGGCGTTGCTGACGAGCCTGCAGCGCGTCGCGGCGCGCGATCGATACTGGGTGGACGATCTTGCCGAGGCGCTGCGGGATGAGGCCACCCTTCGGTTGACGGAGTGGGCGGAGAGTCGGGGCCTTCGCCCGGACAGGGTTTCTTATGTCTTCGGCCGCGAGTTCGGCGTGTCCCCGAAACGGTTCAGGATGGAGTGCCGCGTGCGCCGGGCCTGGGGCGAGCTCATGCGCTCGGCCACGTCCCTGACCGACATCGCGCACCGGCTGGGCTTTGCCGATCTGGCCCATCTCAGCCGCGGTATCCGCGCGCTGACCGGCCGTTGTCCCAGAGACTGGCGCGTTGCCGCGTCCGTGAGTTAGTCATTCCCGTGTCGGGTCAGGCGCCGCTCGCGACGTGCTTGCTGCTCGCAGCCGGGATTGCCTGCTGGGAGCCGGGATGGGCGGGCGTGGCGGGATCGCACGTGTTCGGCAATCCGGCGGTGACTCAGCGGCCACCCAAGCCGCCTTACCATGTCAGGAACTACAGGATCGCCCTCCGCTTCGATGCCGCGAAGGGCGAGGTGTTCGGCGACGAGACGATCCGACTGGCGCCGCTCGGCTCGGGATTCAGCCGCTTCTATCTGGATAGCTCCGACTTGACGGTGCAGCGCGTGAGCCTGCGAAGCCCGCAAGGGCGCGTCCTGCCGTTGCGGTTCAAGGCCGCCGATTCACGGCTCTGGATCACGTTGGATCGCGCGCACAGCCCGCCTGACGTGCTGCGGATCGAGATCAGATATTACGGCTTCCCGCGCGCCGGCCTCTACTTCGTCCGTCCGGGCGCGGCGAATCCGAATTCCCCCGGGGAGATATGGTCCCAGGGAGAGCCGCAATTCAACCACTTCTGGTTTCCCTGCTGGGATTACCCGAACGACATGTCGACGAGCGAGACGGTGGTCAGCGTGCCGCGAGGTCAGAGCGTGGTGTCCAACGGAAAGCTGGTCCGCGTGGCCGCGCACGGAGATCAGGTCACCTATGACTGGGTGGAGAGCGTGCCGCACAGCACCTACCTGACTTCCATTGCCGTGGGGCCGTGGAGAAAAGTGGCCGACCACTACGGCGCGTTGCCCGTCGACTATTACGTGCCGGTCACGGTGAGCGCGACAACCGCTCGCAGGTCCTTCCACCTCACTCCCGACATGATCGGGTTCTTCTCGAGCGCATTCGGCGTGCCCTGGCCTTACGAGAAGTATTCGCAGGTCACCGTCGCTCACTATTTCTTCGGCGGCATGGAGAATGTCAGCGCCACTACGCTCACCGACGCGACGCTGCACGATGCGCGCGCAGACACGGATTACTCGAGTCAGTCTCTGGTCGCGCACGAGCTCGGACAGGAATGGTTCGGCGATCTGGTGCAGGGGCGTGATTGGGCGGACATTTGGCTCAACGAGGGCTTTGCCACCTATCTCGAGGCGCTCTACACCCAGTACCACCAGGGCGATGACGCGTTCCGCCTGGAGATGATGCGGGACCAGGAGACGGCAGAGCGCCAGGATCGGGACGATTACCTGCGTCCCATCGTCGACGATCACTACGTTTATCCGCTGCAGATGTTCGATGGCATCACGCACGAAAAGGGCGCGGTGGTGCTCGATATGCTGAGGAATATGCTGGATGGCGAAGCGGCAGCTTCGCGCCCGGCGTCCAGGCAGGAGCTTTTCTTCAGGGCCTTGCGGGCCTACCTGACGCAATATTTCGGTCAGGACGTCGATACCAAGGCGCTGGTCCGCGTGCTCGAAGCGTCGACCGATCGGAAGCTCGAGGGCTTTTTCCGCCAATGGGTGTACATGGCGGGACACCCTGACTACCGGGTGACCGCGCGGTACGACTCAAGCGCTCGGATCGAGAGACTCGAGATCGCGCAGACTCAGGCGGCGCCTGGAATTGCGCGCGTCTTTGTGATGCCCGTCGAGCTGGACTTTCATGGGGCACGAGGACAGGTGCGACGGGTTCTCGTCCACGACCGCCAGCGCACGCAGAAGCTCGACATTGCCTTGAGCTTCGAGCCGCTCTGGATCGATTTCGATCCGCGCGACATCATCGAGAAGTCGCTTCTTTTCGAGCAGCCCCTGGCGGCACTCATCGCCAAAGCCCGGGACGACCCGGCCATGATGAGCCGTCTGGCGGCCGTGCGGGAGCTGGGGCGGGTGCGCGGTCCGGGAAGGGATGCCGCGGTATCGGCTCTCGGCGCGCGACTTCGGCACGAGCCCTTCTACGGGGTGAGGCTTTATGCCGCGCACAGCCTGGGGGAGATTCATACCCCCGCCGCAAAGACGGCCCTGGTGGGTGCTCTCGCGGACGCTGACAGTCGGGTGCGTGCCGCAGTAGTCCAGGCGCTTGCGACCTTCAAGAACGACCCCGAGGTTTATCGCGCGCTCCTCGGAAGACTCGATGGCGACTCGAGTGAGGCGGTCGAGGCGGCTGCGGCCGAGGCGATCGGGAGCTCCGGTGATTCGCAAGCCTTCTCCGTTCTCGAGCGAGCGGCTGCAAGCGGAGCCGATGGACATGTCATGGCGGGAGTCTTCGCGGGGCTCGCGGCAACAGGTGACCCGAGAGCCACTGCGATTCTGTTGACCCACGCGCGTGCCGGAACGCCGGAGACTCTGCGCTTGGCGTCACTGCGTGCGCTCGAGAGCGCCCGTGGGAACCCGGCGACGAGCGCCCGTGCAGCCGTGGTCGCAGTTCTGCGCGCCGCTCTCGCCGATCAGGACCTCTCGATCCAATTGACCGCCGAAGAGGTGGCGGGCGTGCGCGGGTTGACCGAGCTGCGCCGGGAAATCGAAAAACTGGCGCGAACGGCTCCTACCGCGTTCGAAAAGGATGCCGCGGAGCAAGCTCTGCAGCCGCTGCAGGCGCGCTGACATCCGGCGCATGGAACGCGCCGGCGTCGGGGTTCGCTGAGGCGAACCCCGTAACGCCACTCCGCTATTCTTCGGATCCCTGGCTGCCGCCTGAGGCAGCCCGATCGGGCGGAGCTGACGACCAGACAACGTACGGCTTGGTCTCCCGTGAAGTGTTGCTCTCGGTCGGTGGAGACGGCTCGAAGTGCGCGGCAGGGGCTGCAGGCTCTTCGTGACGCGGGGCAGGCTCGCGCGGCTCGCGTGGCTCGCGGGACTCGCGTGGCTCGCGGGACTCGCGCGGCTCGCGGGACTCGCGTGGCTCGCGGGACTCGCGGGACTCGCGGGACTCGCGGGACTCGCGTGGCTCGTGGAACTCACGCGGCTCACGAGGTTCGCGCAACTCCCGTGGCTCGCGTGCCTCGGGCGCGGCGAACGGCTCTGCGGCGGGCGGCTCCTGGTGGCGCTCATGGCCGTTGGAAGGCGAGCTACTGGAGAAGTCTGCTCCTGCGCTCTCAGCGGAGGATGCTCCAAAGCCCGTTGACTCGCGCGCACCGGACTCCCGGCCCGCACCGCCGCTGCCACCATGTCGGCCGCGACGGCCTCTGCGGCGGCCACGGCGCTCACCGCCGCGCTCCCCGCGCTCGCCGCCGCGTTCACCGCGTTCGCCCGGCACCTGACGCTGTTCGCCGCCGGCCTCGAAGCCTGTGCGTGGCTCGCCGCCACTTGGCGGACCCGCGGTGTTCGCTGTCGACTCCGCAGCGCGCGAACCGACGTCCCGGTCTCGTTGGTGCCGTTCGTGGTCCCGGTCGTAATCACGACGATCACGATCACGATCACGATCGCGTCCGTCACGTCCGCGTCCATCCGCGCGTCGGCCATCGCCGTGGCCGCGGCGTTGACCGCCTTCCGACCGGCGGGGCTGCCGGGAGTGCTCCCGTCGGCCATCGCGACGTCTCTCGCCATCACCACTCGAGCGGTGCGCCGAGGAAGTTGGAGCGGCCGCAGCCGGAGCTGGCGCGGCGACCTGCGCGGGCGCCGCAGCTTCCGACTCGCCCGTGAAGATCTTCCTGAACCAGGCCCGAATGCCGCCGTTGGCGTGCGCTTCCGCCGCCGCGCCCTCCGGGGCAGGCGTGGCTGCCGCCACGGGCGCCGGATGCGACACGATCGGGGCCGGCGTGCTCGGCAGCAGCGCCGCGACCGCGGGGACCTCGGCAGGCGGCCGCTTGTCGCGGGCGGCGCCCGGCTCGACGGGCTCCGGCGCGGTGGGCATGAGGTAGCTCGTCTGCCGGTTCTCCGGCAGGTCCACCTCATCGTCCCGGACACGCCTGATCGAGTACTCCGGCGTCTGGATGTTGGGATTCGGCACGATCACGAGCTCCGCGGAGCTGCGGTCCTCGAAAGTGCGCAACCACTCGCGCTTCTCGTTGAAGAGGAAGGTCGCCACTTCCACCGGAAGCTGGGCGATGACGCGCGCCGTGCGATCCTTGCGCAGCTCCTCGCCGATGAGGCGGAGCACCGCGAGCGCCATCGACTCGACGCTGCGGATGCTGCCGATGCCGACGCATCGCGGGCAGACGATGTGGCTGGATTCCCCGAGCGACGGCCGCAGGCGCTGGCGCGACATCTCCAGGAGCCCAAAGCGCGACAGCTTGCCGATCTGGATCCGCGCGCGGTCCATCCTCACCGCTTCGCGCAGACGGTCCTCCACGTCGCGCTGGTTCTTGCCCGACTCCATGTCGATGAAATCGATCACGATGAGGCCGCCGATGTCGCGGATGCGCAACTGGCGCGCGACCTCGTCCGCCGCCTCGAGATTGGTGTTGAAAGCCGTCGTCTCGATGTCGCTGCCCTTGGTGGCGCGCGCGGAGTTGATGTCGATCGATACCAGCGCCTCGGTGTAGTCGATGACGATGCTGCCGCCCGAGGGCAGTTGCACCTTGTGCGCGTAGGCGGACTCGATCTGGCTCTCGATCTGGTAGCGCGTGAAGAGTGGGATATCGTCGGCGTATAGCTTCAGGCGCCGCTGCGCGTCGTTGGGCATGAAGCGCTGCATGTATTCCTGCGCCTTCTGGAAGGCGGCCTGGTCGTCGACCAGCACCTCGCCGATGTCGTCGGAGAGGTAATCGCGCAAGGCGCGCGTGACCGCATCGCTCTCCCGGTAGACCAGGAAGGGAGCGGGGCGGTCTTTGGACGCGGTGGCGATCTGCTCCCACTGCCCGTTGAGGTTGTCGAGGTCCCATTGCAGCTCTTCGGCGCTGCGGCCGACACCCGCGGTGCGCACGATCGCGCCCATGCCGTCGGGGATGCGCAGCTGATTCATCACCTCGCGCATCTGGTCCCGGTCCTCGCCCTCGATCCGGCGCGAGACGCCGCCGGCGCGCGGATTGTTGGGCATCAGGACGAGGAAGCGTCCAGCGAGGCTGATGAAAGTCGTGAGCGCCGCGCCCTTGTTGCCGCGCTCCTCCTTCTCCACCTGCACGATGAGGTCCTGGCCCTCGGAGAGCAGCTCACGGATGTTCATGCGGCCGCCCTGCGGCTGCTGGCGGAAGTAATCGCGCGAGACTTCCTTCAGCGGCAGGAAGCCGTGGCGCGTAGCGCCGTAGTCGACGAAGCAGGCTTCGAGCGAGGGCTCGATGCGGGAGATACGTCCCTTGTAGACGTTCGCTTTCTTCTGTTCGCGGGAGGGAATCTCGATGCTGAGATCGAAGAGCTTCTGTCCGTCAACCAGCGCGACCTGCAACTCCTCTTGCTGAGTCGCATTCACGAGCATTCTTTTCATGTGCACCTACTATTGGATGTGGGGCCGGCAAGAAAGCGGGAGGCCGCGGCGCTCGAGCGCCACGGCGGCGAAGATTCCTCACACTCTGCGCTTGCTGACGCTGCGCGCGAGTCACGATGTACGCGTCGATGCCCGCCTCACGAAGGGCGGGGTGCCGGAAAAGCTTCGGTGCTCTCAACCGATGCCGCGGCCCGCGGAACCCTGAGCAAGGGGGTTCGACGCAGGCTGCGCGATCTTGTTGGCCCAATACGATGGCCTCTTCATCCGAGGTCCAACTAACATACGGCGCAATGCGCCGCCTACCATTGGCGCGTCCGAAACGACGGACGGCGGACGGAGTATACTGGAAAGAATACTGTAGAAACAGCGTCTTACGCCGAGGTCGACGTGCCAGAGGACGATTTCCGGTCTTCCGGGGGTGAAACCGCCCGCGCGGGCCAGGGCCCGGCTGCAGAAAACCGGGGCCGGGGAAACGGGGTGCGCCACTTCGAGGTCGAGGAGGGCGAGGCCGGCCAGCGGCTCGACAAGTACCTGGCACGGCGTCTGGGCGATGTGCCACGAAGCCGCATTTTCCGCATTATTCGCAAGGGCGAGGTGCGGGTGAACGGCCGCCGTGCGGGGCCGGACGCGCGTCTCGGCGTCAATGACCGCGTCCGTGTACCGCCCCTCTGGGAGCAAGCAGCGGAGGGCGCGGCCCGGGCGCCGCGCGGGCCGCCTGCGGCCACGATCGAGGCGGTCGCGCGGGCGATCGTGCAGGAGACGGACCGGCTGCTCGTGCTCGACAAGCCGGCGGGCATCGCGGTGCATGGCGGCAGCGGGATCAGCTTCGGGGTCATCGAGGCCCTCCGTGCCTTAAAGCCCGGCGAGCCCCTCGAGCTGGCGCACCGCCTGGACCGGGACACGAGCGGGTGCCTGCTGGTGGCGCGCGACTCCGCGACGCTGCGGACCCTTCACGCCCTGCTGCGGGAAGGGCAGTGCGATAAGCGCTACCTGGTGCTGCTCGCGGGCAAGTGGGATCTCGGCCAGAAGCGCATCGATGTGCCCTTGCGCACCGACACGCGGGTGGGAGGGGAGCGAACGGTGCGCGCGGACGCTTCGGGCAAGCCGTCGATCAGCGAATTCCGTCCGGTGCAATTCTTCGGTAAGACCGCCACGCTGATGGAGGTCGCACTGCACACCGGCCGCACGCATCAGATCCGCGTCCACGCGACTTATGCCGGTCACCCCGTCGCGGGCGACGAGAAGTATGGGGACAAGGCATTCAACGCGCGGATGCGCGAGCTCGGGCTCGCGCGGATGTTCCTCCACGCCCACAGCATGAGCTTCGAGTGGCCGAACGGCGGCGCCACGTTCAGCGCGAGCGCGCCTCTTCCGTCCGAGCTTTCAGCAGTGCTGGACCGGCTCCAGAGCCAGCGCAAAAGCAAGTAAGTAAGCGGCCCGGGGCCGTTCCCTGGGCCGCGAGGCGAATCCCTGTCACAGGGCTGGCCGCGCACAAGATCGCCGGAGCGATTTTGGACGGCGCGAAGCGCCGGGCCCGAAGGGCCGAGGCCAGGATCGGCCGAGCAAAGCGGCAGGATGCCGCACTTTGCGTCTATGGAAGAACGAAGCCGGCGCGCCGGAGCGCACTGGCGAGCCAGATCAACGGCAAACCGATAAGAGCCGTCGGGTCGTGGCTCTCGATGCTCTCGAAGAGGGAGATGCCGAGGCCCTCGGCGCGAAAGCCGCCGGCGCAGTCGAGCGGGCGATCGCGCTCCACGTAGCGCTCGATCTCCGCGGCCGTGAGACTGCGGAAGAACACGGTGGTCGTATCGATGTGCACCAGGCGGATGCCCGCCTGCGCACCGATCACCGCGCAGCCGGTGTGAAAGCGCGCGCTGGAGCCGCTGGCGGTGCTGAGCTGGGCGCGGCAGCGGGCGGCATCGCCCGGTTTCTCCAGGATCTTGCTGCCGAGCGCCGCGACCTGATCGCTCCCGATCACCACTGCGTCCGGCCGGCGGGAGGCGATGGCCTGGGCCTTCGCAATCGAGAGCCGCAGTGCCCGGTCCGGGGGCAGCTCGCCGGGGAGGGCATCCTCGGCAGTTCCGGGGGGCAGGGCCGTGAAGGCGATGCCGAGCCGCTCGAGGAGCGAGCGGCGGTAGGGCGAGGTCGAGGCGAGAATGAGCTCGGGCATGCGGGATTCCCGGAAATCGCCCGCGCGAAACAATGACTTAACGCACGCAGCGGATTTTTGACTTGCCGACAGGCGATACCTATTATACGCGCCCCATGTCGCCGCCCTGGTCCCAGCCGCTCGATGTCGATCGGCTCTCCCGTGGCGAGGCCGAGATCGACTTCGACGTGCCGCTGGCCGAGCTGCCGCGGCTGCGATCGCGCATCGCCGGCATCGGCGGGAGGGTGCGGGGCACTGCGCGCTTCGCGCAGCGCTCGGGATTCGCCGTCGCGGAGCTGTCGCTCGCCGGCAAGGCCACGCTGCAATGCCAGCGGTGCATGCAGCCGATGGAGTGGGCCCTCGACAGCACCACCGAGGTGGCGCTGATCGTCGCCGAGGCGGACGCGGCCGAGGTGCCGGAGGATCTCGAGCCGGTGCTCGCGCGCGACGGACGCGTCAGCGCGGGGGAGTTGGTCGAGGAGGAGTTGCTGCTCGCGCTGCCCATCGTGCCGCTGCACGAGGTGTTGAGCGAGTGCGCCGTGCCGGCTTCCGCCCCGCTCGTTGCGGACGAGGCGCCGGAGCACGTGACGCAGCGGCCCTTCGAGGGCCTCGGCGAGCTGTTGAGACACAAGTAGTTGGTTGGTTTGGTTTTGAGTTAGCGCGCGCTTCGGGCGCACGAGGACATTATGCCTGTTCAGAAAAGTCGCAAGACGCCCTCCCGGCGCGGCATGCATCGCTCCCACGACGGCCTTTCGACGCCGGCGCTCTCCACCGATCCGCAGTCGGGAGAGACGCACCTGCGCCATCGCATCACGCCGGATGGCTTCTACCGCGGCCGCCGCGTGATCGAGAAGCCCGCCGAGGCGGACGAGCAGGAATAGCGCGCGCCCGCGGACGAGCGCCGCCGCACGGCGAACGTGCTACCCATCGCCATCGACGTGATGAGCGGCGATCATCCGCCGCCCGAGTACATTGCCGGAGCGCTGCGCGCGCTGCGCGAGGACGCAGCGCTGCGGGCGTTGCTCATCGGCGATCCCGCGCTGATCGGGCCGCGGGTCACTTCTCTCCCCGAGGCGCTGCGCGCCCGCGTCGAGACCGTCCCCGCCCGCGAGGTGGTCTCGATGAGCGACACCCCGCGCGAGGCGATCCGCCGCAAGAAGGATTCGTCCATGCGCGTGGCGGTGGACCTCGTCAAGAGCGGACGCGCCTCGGCGTGCGTGAGCGCCGGCAACACCGGCGCGCTCAATGCGATCGCGCATTTCGTGCTCAAGACGTTGCCGGGTGTCGAGCGGGCGGCCATCATCTCGGCCATCCCGGCCGCCCACGGGCACACCCACATGCTCGACCTCGGCGCCAACACCAAGGCTACGCCGGAGCAGCTGCGGCAGTTCGCGGCGATGGGCGCCATCATCTCGCGCGATGTCTTCGGGCTCGCCTCCCCGCGGATCGGCCTCCTCAACATCGGGGAGGAGGACATGAAGGGACATGAGGTGGTCCAGGCGGCGCATGCCCTGCTCGCCACCAGCCACCTCAACTATGTGGGGTTCGTGGAGGGCGACGACATTTTCTCCGGCGATGTCGATGTGGTGGTCACGGACGGCTTCACGGGCAATGTGGCCCTGAAGACCATGGAGGGAGCCGCGGGCCTCATCGCCGACCGTATGCGCCAGGAGTTTCACGCGTCCTGGAGAGCCCGCCTGGCGGGGCTCGCCGCCCGCCCGGTGCTGCGGCGGGTGGCCGCCAGCCTCGATCCGCGCCGATACAACGGCGCCTGCATGGTCGGGCTGACCGGCATCGTGGTAAAAAGTCACGGTAGAGCCGACGGTGTGGCCTTCGCCAGGGCCATCATCACCGCCGCGCTCGCCGCGCGTCGCGGACTGACCGCGCACATTGCCCAAGCGCTCGCAGCACAGGGAGCCGAAACAGCACAGGGTTCGACAACTTGAACTATTCGCGCATCGCGGGAACGGGGTCGTACCTTCCGGAGAAGGTGCTCACGAACTTCGATCTCGAGAAGATGATGGACACCAGCGACCAATGGATTCGGGAGCGGACCGGCATCGAGCGGCGGCACATCGCCGCGGCCGGTGAGACCACGGTGGACCTGGCGGAGCGCGCCGCCCGCGCGGCCCTGGATGCCGCCGGTGTCAATCCGGCGGACGTCGATTTCATCGCCTTCGGCACTACGACGCCCGACATGGTCTTCCCCAACTGCGGGGCGCTGTTGCAGGCGCGGCTCGGCTGCCGGGGCGCCGCGGCTTTCAGCCTGGAGACCGCCTGCAGCGGCTTCATGTACGCGCTCTCCATCGCCGACAAGTTCGTGCGCTTCGGCGAAGTCCGCCGGGCACTCGTCATCGGCGCCGAGACGCTCTCACGCATCACGGACTGGAGCGACCGATCGACCGCCGTGCTGTTCGCGGACGGCGCGGGCGCGGTGGTGCTCGAGCCGGCGCAGGAGCCCGGGATCCTGTCGACTCACCTGCACGCCGACGGCTCGTACAAGGACCTTCTTTACTGCGGAGGAGGGATCGCCTCCAGCTGCGACCCGGCCAAGGCCCGCCGTCTCATCACCATGACCGGCAGCGAGGTCTTCAAGATCGCGGTGAGCACGCTCGGCCGCGCCATCGACGAGGCGCTCGCCGCCAATGCGCTCGATCGCTCGGCGATCGACTGGCTGGTACCCCATCAGGCGAATATGCGCATCATCCAGGCCACGGCGCGCAAGCTCGATCTGCAGATGGATCGCGTCATCACCACCGTCCACGAGCACGGCAATACTTCCGCGGCCTCCGTCCCCCTGGCGCTCGACGTCGGCGTCCGCGACGGTCGCATCAAGCGCGGCGACCTGCTGCTGCTGGAAGCCTTCGGCGGCGGAGTGACCTGGGGCTCCGCTTTGATTCGCTACTGACCTTCGCGAGTCGCTCGTAGCCCGAAAGCAAATAACGAAGCGGCCCAGGGCCGCTCCCTGGGCCGCGGGATGAATCCCAGTCACTGGGCTGGCCGCGCAAAGCGGCAGGACGCCGCTCTTTGCGCCAAGAAAACAAAGAAAAACGCCGCGCGGATGCGCGGCGTTCTTGAAGGAGAGCCGGGAAGCTCTTACTTCGAGATCGACCGCTTGAACATGCGGTTGATCTTCTCGTTGGTCGCATCGACCGCCGACTGAGCGGCCTGAGCGGCAGCCAACGCCTGATTGGCAGTGCTCTGCGCACCGCTGGCCGCCTGGCTGGCCGACTGAGCGGCGCTCGCCGCCTGATCCGCCGAGCTCTTCGACGCCGCCACCTGCGATTGCAGCTGGGCAACCTGCGACTTCAGATCCGCGATATCGGACTGCATCGGCTTGAGGTCCTGGCAACCTACGAGACCGATAACCAATGCCGCAGCAGCAGCTACCTTGACAACACTCGCGCACTTCATACAAGTCCCCTTCTGGGTTGTTGATTCGGGAGGTCCTGAGAACGCTAATGCGAAGGCGGCGGGCGCGCCCCGGGTCCTTCCGGTTCTGCGCTCCGTCGTCTTCGCAGCACGCAACTGCACCAAATTTGCGTCGGGAATGCAACTCCAAACGCCATTTGTCTTTGACTCGCGACAGTTGCGAAGCGGTCCTACAGGCGGTAAGGGGATGCACGATGGACGTGCAATCCGGCGTGAGCGCCTGCGTGAGACGGCCACTCTTGCCATCTGCCTCAATCTGTATATAATTGCAGTGGTGTATAAATGAACAGGCAGCGCAAGATGTCCGACCTCACTCCGCGCCAGACGCAAATTTTGCGCCTAGTCCAACGCTTCATCACCGAAACCGGCATGCCTCCCACCCGGGCGGAGATCGCCCGCGAGCTCGGCTTCCGATCCCCCAATGCCGCCGAGGACCACCTGCGTGCGCTCGCCCGCAAGGGTGTCATCGCGCTCGTGCCCGGCGCCTCCCGCGGTATCCAGCTGAAAGACACCATCCGGGAGCAGATGGGCCTGCCGCTCATCGGGCGTGTCGCCGCCGGCAAGCCGATCTTCTCGGAAGAGAACTTCGAAGCCCGCCTGCAGATCGACCCCGCTCTCTTTCAGCCCCGGCCGCATTACCTGCTCAAGGTCACCGGCATGAGCATGAAGGACGCCGGCATCCTCGACGGGGACCTGGTCGCGGTCCACCGTACGGCGGAGGTGCGCAGCCGCCAGATCGTCGTGGCGCGCCTGGAGAACGAGGTCACCGTGAAGCGCTACCGTCAGGAAGGCTCCGTCGTCTGGCTGCTGCCGGAGAACAGCGACTTCGAGCCGATCAAGGTGGACCTCAAGGAGCAGCCGCTGCTCATCGAGGGCATCGTGGTCGGTGTGCTGCGCCGGGGTAAGACGCACGGGCTCATGTAATGCCGAGGCCCAGCCATGTCCCGCGATACACCGCAGGCGGCCTCGGGAGTCAGGTCAGCTCGGGAGCTTTCCAGTCTCCTTTCGCATCCCGCCATCTGGCGAGGCCGCAGCGTCGCCCGAACGAAGACGTTTTCCACCGGCTTCCCGGCGCTCGATGAGGGCCTGCCGGGAGGCGGTTGGCCTCGGGCCGGGCTGATCGAGATCCTTCCGAGCGGCTTCGGAGTGGGGGAGCTGTCGCTCCTGCTGCCGGCTCTTGCCGCCGTGAGCCGGCGGCCGGAGGCGCGCGGGTGCGCGTGGGTGGCGCCACCCCTACAACCTTTCGCGCCGGCACTCGCCGAGTGGGGTGTAGCGCTGGAGCGGATGTTTGTAGTGAATACTCAAAGGGAAGGCGTAAAGGGAAAATCTGCGCTCTGGGCCTTCGAGCAGACGCTTCGCTCCGGTGCATGCGACATCGCGTTGGCCTGGCTGCGTAGCGCGTTGCCGCGTCAGATCCGACGCCTGCACCTGGCGGCGGAGCGGGGCGCTACCCTCGGCGTACTGTTTCGGCCGCGGGAGGCGGCGCGGGACGCCTCACCGGCGGCCTTGCGGGTTGCCGTGGAGCCGGTGGCCCGGGGGGCACGGGTCACGCTGCTCAAGAGCCGGGGCGGCGCGCGGGGTGCGATCGAGCTCCCTTTACGGTGAGGCGCCATGCGACACCGCAGAGCTCTCGAGCTTCCCTTCCAGGAGAGCGCGGGTCCGGCGCCACGGGGGACGCCTGCGCCCGCGTCTCGATCCGGCGATCCCAGATCCGGTGATCTCCTTCGCCCGATCGTCGGGCGCCGCGATACGCCGACGGCGGCTTCCGCGGAGCTGTGGCTGGCCGTGCATCTGGCGTCATCGCCTTCTCCACCCGCACGACAGGATCTCGAGCGTCTGGGGGCTCGGGCGCAACGGCTCACGCCCCGGGTCAGTCTCGAGCCGCCGGACGGCCTGCTGCTCGAGGTGAAAGGAAGCCTGCATCTTTTCGGCGGCGTCGAGGGGTTGAGTCGGGAAATGGCGCTCGAGTGCTCGCATCTGCGGATGCCCTGCAGGCTGGCGGTGGCGCCCACTCCCCTGGCCGCTCTGGTCCTGGCACGTGCCGGCCCGAGGCCTGGCGCGCTGCCGCTCGTCATGGATCCGGCCCAGCTCATCGGGAAGCTCTCGCCTCTGCCGCTCGCGATGCTGCGGTGGCCGCAGGACACGCTGGGCCGACTCGCGCGCATCGGCGTACGGACCCTCGGCGAGGCACTACGGCTGCCGCGCGCGGGCTTTGCGCGGCGCTTCGGCACCCTGCCGCTGCAAACACTCGACCGGCTGGTCGGCCGCGCGAGCGATCTCAAGGACCGCTTCGAGGTGCGCGCGCGCTTTCGCCGCCGCCGGGAGCTGCTCTATGAGTTGGAAAATCATGCGGCGCTTTCGGCGGTGCTGGCGCCGCTGCTCGCGCAGCTCGGCGAGTTCCTTACGGCACGGCAGTGCGGGGTGTTGGCGCTCGAGTGCCGGCTGCGGCATCGCACCGTTCCGCCGACCTGCTGCGTGCTGCGGCTGGCGGCGCCGCTGGCTGACCCGAAGCAGCTGGGGGCTTTACTGGGGGAGCGGTTGAGCGCGCTCGTTCTGCCGGAGGCGGTGCGGGCTTGTGAGTTGCGCTCGGGGGTGTTGGTGCCGCGGGTGCTGGGGTCGGGGGGGCTCTGGCAGGCGGGAGAGCATGGGGGCGGGGCGGCCTCGCAGGCGCCGGAGCTCATCGAGAGGCTGCGGGCACGGTTGGGGCCGGAGGCGGTGTATGGGCTTCGGGTCGTTGAGGATCATCGGCCGGAGGCGGCCTGGAGGGTGCGGGAGCCTGTCATGACCACGCCGCCGATTCGGAGCGGCTCGCAAACTGACCCTGGCCGGAACCATGGAGGGGTCGACCGCCGTCCGCTGTGGCTGCTGCCGGTTCCGCGGCTACTCGATGAGAGGGCCGGGGTGCCGAGGAGACGGGGGGCTTTGCGGTTGCTGGGGGAGGCGGAGCGGATCGAGACGGGGTGGTGGGATGGTGCGGAGATTGCGCGGGATTACTACATCGCAATCGACGCACGGGGGGCGCGGTTGTGGATTTTTCGCGAGCGGGAGGCGCCGCACCGGTGGTTTCTCCACGGAGTGTTCGGTTGAGCTCGAAGTCTTCCGAGGCTCCTTATGCCGAGCTTCATTGCCTGACTAACTTCACGTTTCTGCGGGGGGCATCGCATCCGCACGAGATGGTGGGGCAGGCGGTCGAGCTCGGGTACGAGGCGCTCGCGATTACGGACGAGTGCTCCGTCGCAGGGGTCGTGCGGGCACACGTGGCGGCGAAGGGGCAGCAGCTCAAGCTCATAATCGGCTCGGAGCTGCGCCTCACGTGTGGCATGAAGCTCGTGGTGCTGGCCACCGACCGGCGTGGGTACGGGCGGCTCTGCCGCCTCATCACGCGCGGCCGGCGCGCCGCGCAGAAGGGCGAATATTCCCTGACACGAGCGGACCTGGAGGAAAATGGGCTCGAGCACTGTCTCATTCTCTGGTTGCCAGGGCAGCCGTTTTCCGCAGAGGAAGCGCGCTGGCTCAAGGAGCGCCTTCCCGACAGGTTGTGGATCGCCGTCGAGTTGCTTCGCGAGGGCAAGGATCGTGAGCACCTCGAGGCGCTGCAGGGGATCGGCCGGGACATGGGGCTTCCGCTGGTGGCGAGCGGCGATGTGCACATGCACCTGCGGGCACGTCGCCGGCTGCAGGATGCGGTCACCGCGATCCGGCACAACGTGCCGATCCGGGAAGCCGGCAGGAAGCTTTATCCCAACGGCGAGCGGTATCTGCGCGAGCGGGAGCGGCTCGCGAAGCTCTATCCGCGTGAGTTGCTCGAGGAAACGGTGGCCGTCGCCCGGCGATGCATCTTCTCCCTGGAGGAGCTGCGGTATGAATATCCGCATGAGCTCGTGCCTGCCGGTGAGACGCCGGCGAGTCATTTGCGCAAGCTCACGGAGGCGGGGGCGCGCCGGCGCTGGCCGCAAGGCGTGCCGGCAGGTGAGCTCGAGGCCATCGAGCACGAGCTCGCCCTCATCGCGGACATGCGCTACGAGCCTTACTTTCTCACCGTTCACGACATCGTCGCCTTCGCTCGCAGCAAGGGGATTCTGTGTCAGGGCAGGGGATCCGCCGCCAACTCCCGCGTCTGCTTCTGCCTGGGGGTGACCTCCGTCGATCCGCTGCGCGGCGCATCGCTGCTCTTCGAGCGCTTCATCTCCCGCGAGCGCAACGAGCCGCCCGACATCGATATCGACTTCGAGCACGAGCGGCGCGAGGAGGTCATCCAATACGTCTACGGGAAGTACGGCCGGGAGCGGGCCGCGATCGCCGCCACCGTGATCATGTACCGGCCGAAGAGCGCGCTGCGCGATCTGGGCAAGATCTTCGATCTCGATGCCGAGGAGTGTGGGCGGCTCACCAAGGTCATGCAGTGGTGGGACGGGAGCGAGGTGATGCGCGAGCGGCTGCGTGAGGCCGGCTTCGATCCCGATGGCCCGCGGCTGGCGCGGCTGCTGCCTCTGGCGCACGAGCTGACCGCTTTCCCGGGATTCCCGCGACATCTTTCCCAACACGTCGGCGGGTTCGTGATCTCGGAGGGGGCGCTCGAGGAGCTGGTGCCCATCGAGAACGCGACCATGGAAGGGCGCACCGTGGTGCAGTGGGACAAGGACGACCTCAACGACCTTGGCCTGCTCAAGGTCGACCTGCTGGCACTGGGAATGCTGACCGCGCTGCGTAAATCATTCGACCTGGTGAACGATTTCCGCGGCACGGGGCATGCGCTCGGAGGTCTGCCGGCGGAGGCGCCGGAGGTCTACGAGATGATCTCCCGCGCCGACACCATTGGTGTCTTCCAGATCGAGTCGCGCGCGCAGATGGCGATGCTGCCGCGCCTGCAGCCGCGCTCCTACTATGACCTCGTGATCGAGATCGCCATCGTCCGCCCCGGTCCCATCCAGGGCGACATGGTGCACCCGTATCTCAAGCGCCGGAAATCCGGCGAGCCGGTGAGCTATCCCAGCCGCGAGGTCGAGGGAGTCCTGAAGCGCACTCTCGGCGTGCCGATCTTCCAGGAGCAGGTGATGCAGCTCGCCATCGCGGCGGCGGGCTTTACGCCGGGGGAAGCGGATGCGCTGCGCCGCGCGATGGGCGCCTGGAAGCGCAGCGGCGGCATCGAGCATTTTCGCGAGAAGCTGATCGGCGGGATGCGCGCGCGCGGCTACGCGGAGGAATTCGCCGAGCGGCTGTATCAGCAGATGCTGGGATTTGGCGAGTACGGCTTTCCGGAAAGCCATAGCGCGAGCTTCGCCTTATTGGCATACGATTCTGCCTGGCTCAAATGCCACGAGCAAGCGGCGTTCACGGCGGCGCTGCTCAACAGTCAACCGATGGGCTTTTACGCGCCGGCGCAGCTCGTCCGAGACGCGCGCACGCACGGCGTAGAGGTGCAGCCGGTCGACGTCTGCGTGAGCGTGTGGGATTGCACGCTGGAGCGGAGGGAGGATGGTGAGCCGGCCTTGCGGTTGGGCTTGAGGCTGGTCAAGTCACTCTCCCGAAGCGGTGCGGACCGTCTCATCGAGGCTCGCCGGCTGCAGCCTTTCGCGAGCGTGCAGGATCTCGCGGCCCGTGCCGCGCTCGACCGCGGTGATCTGGAAGCCCTGGCTGCCGCCGGCGCATTTGCCTCACTGAGCGGCAACCGTCACCTGGCGTTTTGGGAGGTCGCGGGAACGGAGCGGCCTCTGCCGCTGGAGGTGGCGTCGGAAGATGCGCTCCATGAGGCGGCTCACGAGCCTACTCCGCTCCTGAGAACGCCCACGGAAGGGGAGCGCATCGTGGCTGACTATGCTTCGGTGGGCCTCACGCTGGGCCGCCATCCGTTGGCTCTGTTACGGGATTCGCTGCAATCGAAGCATTTGCTGAGCGCGCGGGATCTGGAGAGCCTGCCGCACGGCAAATCCGTGCGCACGGCCGGCATCGTTCTGATGCGCCAGCGTCCGGGTACGGCGAGCGGAGTGACCTTCCTGACGCTGGAGGATGAGACGGGTCAGGTCAACATCATCGTATGGGAGCGGATCGGGGAGGAGTACCGTCGTGCGTTGCTGCAATCCCGCCTGCTCGAAGTCGATGGGGAGCTGCAGCGGCAGGAAGGGGTCATGCACCTCGTGGCGCGCCGGCTGATCGACCGCACCCCCTTGCTCGGGGAGCTGGTCACCCGATCGCGCGACTTTCACTGAAGCCACGGCAAGGCGCTTCCGCGGCCGGCGTCATACCGGAAACACGCTCAGAATGACGAGCAGGGCGATGCCGAAGAGCGCGACCAGCGCCGCGAAGATCGGGCCCAGATAGGGCCCGTGATGGGCGGGAAGCTGGTGCACCCGCCGGTGGGTGAGCGCAAAGACGAGGAACCGGATGCCGGTGCTCGATGCCATCAGGACACCGAACGCGATGAGCGCGCCGCCGCCCCAGGTCGAGAGGTCGTGCGGGCTGGGGTAGCCGCCGTGAGGGGGCGGCATCGGCACTTGCCGCAACATCAGCCCGAAGCGATCGATGGCAATGCCGAAGATCATCAGCCCGAGCGCCGTGCGGATCCACACCGACAGCGTCCGCTCGCCATTCATGTAGCTGCGCTCGGCGGACATCTCGACCAGGCGCTTCATCAGCCTGATCTGTTCCGGCTCGGCCGCCTCGGGCATAGGATGGCCGGAATGTGCAGAGTCGGGCTGATCTCGGATACTCACGGGCTCCTTCGAGCGGAAGCGCTGCAGGCGCTTTGCGGAGCGGAGCGCATCATTCATGCCGGCGACATCGGCGGACCCGAGGTGATCGAGGCGCTGCGCGCCATCGCGCCCGTGGACGCGGTCCGTGGGAACAACGATCGCGGGGCGTGGGCCAGTCGGCTGCCGCTGCGGCTCGACCTGCAACTCGACGGCGTACGCATCCACGTACTGCACGACATCCAGGAGCTCGACTTCGGTCCGGCAGGCGACCGGTTCGACGTCGTCATCTCGGGACATTCGCACAAGCCCGGCATCGTCCAACGGGAGGGCGTCCTGCTCGTCAATCCCGGCAGCGCCGGACCTCGCCGCTTCAGTTTTCCGGTCTCGGTCGGCTATCTGATCATTGCAAACGGCGCCGCCAGCGCGGAGATTCGCAATCTGGCTGCAGGCGACCCACGGAAGCCCGAAAAATGACAACCCCAGAGCGGTATTTGCGCATGCTCGCGGTCGCCATCGAGGAGGCCGCGACCGGCCTGCGCGAAGGGGGGATACCGATTGGCGCGGCGCTCTTTCAGAACGACGGCCGTCTGCTCGGACGCGGACGGAATCGACGGGTTCAGGAAAACGATCCGTCCGTGCACGGCGAGACGGATGCGTTCCGCAAGGCCGGAAGACAGTCCTCCTATGTGCAGACGATTCTGGCCACGACCATGGCGCCCTGTTGGTACTGCAGCGGGCTCATCGTGCAATTCGGCATCGGCACGGTGCTCGTCGGCGACTCACGCACCTTCCGCGGCGGCATCGACTGGCTGCGCGAGCGGGGCATATCGGTCATCGATCTGGGCTCGGGCGAGTGCGTGCAGATGCACCGGCGATTCATCGACGCCAACCCGGCCCTCTGGAATGAGGACATCGGCAAATGAGCTCAACGCCGGCGCACCCGGTCCAGCAAGCGCTGCGTGAGCGTTCTGCGCTCGGGCGAGAATTGCTCGATGCAGGCGCGCACATACGGGCTCAATTGACGCTTCGAGTAGGTCATATAGCCGACCTGACGCAGCTCGCGCAGGGTCTGGCCGTAATATTCGAGTAGCGCGCCGGACAGCAAGGCTCCGGTGTGTCTCGCCCCAACGCGCGCGGATGCGGACAACCGGCGCGCGGCCTCGGGCAATCCGCGCACGGTCGCCACCGCCAGCGCCGAGGAGGTCTCGAAAATCGACCGGCCCTGGCGCGTCGACTCCTCTTTGATCTCCTCCCATCGGCCGGAGATTGCCCGCTGCGGCGGCAGGGCTGTCGGCGTCAGGCGGCCGGCCTCGCGACGAAGCGCCGTCCACTCCTCACGCAGGCTTGCAACATCGAGCGGTGGAGTGTTGAGCGTGTCCGCCAGCCGCGCTGAGGTCTTCTCCAGCCCGTCCAGGAGCTGATCGACGGTCTCGAAGCGAGAGCCTTTCGCCAACAGGCCTTCCGCCTCGAGGGCCGCGGCAATTTCCGGAATCAGGCGCCGCCCGAGGCCGCTGAGGTCAGCGAGTGCCGCGAGCACCCATACCGGTGAGACGCGGAAAGCAACGATGCCGAGCAACTCGATCGCATGACCGGCTCCGCGCCTCGCGAGAAAGTCGCCCGGCTGGGGCTGCTCGGCGGGGTAGACGCCTTCGGCGCCTCCCACTCGCTCGATCAGGTAGCGAAGCGTCACGTCCACGAGGCTGTGGTACAGATGACTTCGGCGCACGCCCCGCGGCAGCGCCACCTCGCCGACCTCGCGCAGGAATCCGGCGCTGAGTGCGACCGCCGAGCGGACCACGCGCTCCGGAAGGGACAGGAGGTACGCTCGCGAAGGCATGCCGGCCCAGTATAGAGAGACTCTGCATGCGGATTGGCTTGGTCTCGGGACACGCACGGACCTCGCCGCCCTGTGACAGCCGGCCACCCGATGCCGCCGTTTCCGCTGAAGAGATCACGGAATGAGCCCGCTCCTGCCTGCGATCATGCGCCAAAGGGGGCATGACTACTCAGGGTGGCGACGCATGTGGGCTGGGATACTGGGGCTGACGTTTCTTGCGGTTGCGGTCGCCGCCGCCGTCGGCTGGGGGCTCGCAGCGCGGCGGGTGGGTACGGCCCGGGCGCCGGCCCGGGCGCCGGATGAGCTCGCCACCTCGTCCCTCATCACCGAGACCGAGCGGCGGATGCTCGAGCTCATCGCCAAAGGGACTCCTCTCTCCGAGGTGCTGGACACGCTGACGCACGCCATAGAGGGCGTCTCGCCAGAGTCGCTGTGCACGATTCTCCTGCTCGATGAGGAGCAGCGGAACCGGCTTCTGGTCGCCTCCGGCCCGAGCGTTCCCCAGGCGTATCTGCAGGCCTGCAATGGGCTCGAGATCGGTCCTGACGTGGGGGCGTGCGGAACGGCAGCCTTCCGCAACGAGACCGTCGTCATCGAGGACATCGCCACCGACCCGCGCTTCGCGGCCGCCCGCGACTTCGTGCTGGGCCATGGCCTGCGCTCCTGCTGGAGCCAGCCGATTCGGGACTCCAAAGGCGGGGTGCTCGGTACCTTCGCCACCTACCGGCGAGTCGTTGCGCGCCCGCTGCCCGCGGAGCTCGGGTTGGCACGCGTGGCCGGCCAGCTCGCCGGCAACGCCATCGAGCGCATCCGGGCGGAGAGGCAGCTTCGCGATGCGCTGCGGCGGCTCAATCTCGCCGAGACGGTCGCGCGCTTCGGCATCTGGGAGGCCGACTTCCAGAAGAACACCATCACGGTGTCCGAAGGGCTCGCGGCGCTGCTCGAGCGGCCGCGCTCGAAATTCCAGCTGACCCGCGCCGAGCTCGAAGCGATGGTGCATCCCGAGGATCGCAACCTCCTCTGGTCGAGCACGCGCGAGCGCGGTCCTTCTCAGAGTGCCATGCAGGAGGAATTCCGCCTCATCCTGCCGAGCGGCGCAGTGCGCTGGATGCGCAGCCTCTGGGGCTTCGACCAGGGCAGCGGCTTCCCCGCACGGGCGACCGGCGCGATGATCGACATTACGACCGAGAAGCGCATGCTCGTCGAGGCGGAGCAGGAGCGCGCCGCGGCCGAGGCATCGGCGCAGATCGCCCGCGAGGCCGAGCGACTGGAGCAGGATCGCAAGAGGATCCTCGAGCTGGTGGCAAACGATCAGCCGCTCGAGAAAGTCGCCGTGAGCATCGTCGAGGCGGTGACGGCTCACCTGCCGCGCTCGCTCTGCGCCATCCGGATCGAGATGTCGGGGGGCCCGCGGATCGCTCTCTATCCCGGCATCGCCCGCTCACTGGCGGAGGCCCTCGACCGCATCGATCTCGCGACGATCAACGAGACGCTCTCCTGCGCACCGGTCGAGCGACTGTCGGACTGCGCGGAGTGGACGCACTACGTGCAGAAGGCGGGAACGCTCCTCGCGCATCGGCTGTATAGTGCGGTTGCCATCATGCGCGACTCGCGGCGGACCGGCATCATTTTCGCCCTGACGCGTCAGGAGTGCTCGGATTCGCAGCAGCGGCTGTTGGAATCCTGGGCGCGATTCGCAAGTCTCGCGGTCGAGCGGCGCGGCCTCTACGAGCAGCTCTCCTTCAGAGCGCAGTACGATGCGCTGACGAATACTCTCAACCGCGCCTCACTCTACGAGAGACTCGCGGGTCTTCTCCCCGGCGGGGGCGCCCACGCGCTCGTATACCTCGATCTGGATTCCTTCAAGAAGATCAACGACACGCTCGGCCACGCGACCGGGGATGAGGTCCTCCAGCACGTCGCGCGACAGATTTCCTCCGTGGTGCGACGAACCGACACGGTCGCGCGAATCGGCGGAGACGAGTTCGTCGTCGTTCTCGCCGGGATCGCCGATCGCGCCGAGGCCGAGCGCCTGGCGCAAGCCATCGCCACCGCGATCACCGTTCCGCTGCAGGCCGGCACCGGGCAGCTGTCGGTCACAGCGAGCTTCGGCATCGGCCTCTACCCGCTCGATGGCAACGATGCGGACGGCTTGCTCAGGGCCGCAGATGAGAGCATGTACCGAATGAAGCTGTCGCACCGCCGGGCCGAGGTGCCCTGGATGCCCAAGGCGGGCTAGGCGTCAGCCTCTTTTCTTCCGCCGCGGCTTCTCGGGTGCGTCTCCCTCCTCGCCGCCGACCTCGTAGTCCTCGAAGTCGCTGGTGAGCTCGGCCGTGCGCTTCTCCTCGAGCAGACGCTCGAGGCGACGCCACGCGGGATCGCCGGCGCGCTGGCCACGGCGCTTGGCGAGGTCCAGGTCCTTGATGACCTGATCCAGATCGACCTCGCCTTCCTCAGCGGCCGGCTCGTCGTCGTCTTCGTTTTCGAATTCGTCCGATTCGGATTTCTCGCTCATGCGGGACACCGGAGTCCTGCAGGGGAACGGCGCAAAAGTTAAATCAGATTCCGTGGGATCCGCAATGGCCGATTCAGTGAATCAGGTCATTCAATTGGAAGATCGGCAGCAGCATGGCAAAAACGATGCCCATGACGAAGAGGCCCATGAAGACGATGAGGAGCGGGCCGAGGAGGCCCACCATGGCCGCCAGGATGCCATCGAGCTCCCGCTCCTGGCTGACGGCGGCCTGCTCCAGCATGGAGTCGAGCTCGCCGCTCGATTCACCGCTGGAGATGAGGTGCACGGTCATCGGCGGGAAGAGCCGGCTCGCGGCGAGCGAGCGCCCGATGGGCGCGCCCTCGCGCACCCGCGCGGCGGCCTCGAGGACCGCATCGCGCATCGGCAGGCTCGTCACCACCTCGCCGGCGATGCGCATGGCCTCGAGCACCGGCACGGAGCTCGCCGAGAGGATGCTGAACGTACGCGTGAAGCGCGCCGTGTTGAACCCGCGCGAGAGCTTGCCGACGAGCGGCGTGCGCAGCTGCAGGCGATGGTAGCGGCGCCGCGCGTCGGGGTTGCGCAGCCAGCGCAGGAAGAGCACGAGCGCGATGATGATGAGAATGGCGAGCAGGAGGCCGTAGGTGCGCAGAAAGCCGCTGAAGCCGATGAGGATCCGGGTGGCGAGGGGGAGCTGTGCCTTGCTCGCCGTGAAGACCGAGACGACTTTCGGCACGACGAAAACGAGCAACGCCGAGACGATGCCGAAGCACATCACCGTGAGCACGATGGGATAGAGCATCGCGGCGAGGATCTTCTGGCGCATCTCCTCGCGGCTCTCCGTGTAGGTGGCGAGGCGCTCGAGCACGTTGTCGAGATGCCCCGCCTGCTCGCCGGCCGAGACCGTGGCGCGGTAGATCTCAGGAAATACCCGCGGGAACTCTGCCAGGCCGGTCGCCAGCGTGTGGCCTTCCATCACCTTGGCACGCACGCCGAGAATGATGCTCTGCACGCGCGGCTTCTCGGTCTGCTGCGAGACGGCGAGGAGCGACTCCTCGAGCGGCAGCCCCGCCCGCACCAGGGTGGCGAGCTGGCGGGTGAAGAGCGAGAGGTCCGCCGGGGAGACTCGGCGGGCGAAGCTGAACGAGCGCTGCCGGATGGCCTCCCGCTGCGCGACCTCGCTCACCGCCACCGGCAGGAGCTGGCGCTCGCGCAGGAGCTGGCGGATGTGCCGCGGCGTGTCCCCTTCCAGGACGCCCTTGCGCTCCTTGCCGGCGCTGTCGAGCGCAGTGTATTCGAATGCCCCCATGGCGTGGCGTCAGCTCAATCCTCGCGGGTGACCCGCAGCACTTCCTCGATGGTGGTCTCGCCGCGCAGGATCCGGGTGCGGCCGTCGTCGCGGATGGAAGGGGTCGTGAGTCGGGCGTGGCGGTCGAGCTCCTGCTCGCTCGCCCCATCGTGGATCATCGTGCGCATGGTGTCGTCCACCACGATGAGCTCGTACACCCCCGAGCGGCCGCGATAGCCGCCCATGGCGTCCCGCCCGGGGCGGTAGAGCACCGGGGAGGGATCGTCGGGGCCGAGGTTGAGGAGCCGGCGCTCATACTCGCCGGCCTGGAAGGGCTGCTTGGTCTCCGGGTTGAGCACCCGGACCAGGCGCTGCGCGAGCACGCCGATCAGGCTCGAGGAGAGGAGGAAGGGCTCGATGCCCATGTCGCGCAGGCGCGTGACCGCGCCGGCCGCCGTGTTGGTGTGCAGGGTGGAGAGGACGAGATGGCCGGTGAGGCTCGCCTGCACGGCGATCTGCGCCGTCTCCAGGTCGCGGATCTCACCGATCATGACGACGTCGGGGTCCTGACGCAGGATGGCCCGGAGCCCGCGCGCGAAGGTCATCTCCACCTTGGTATTGACCTGCGTCTGGCCGATCCCGTCGATGTAGTACTCGATCGGGTCCTCGACCGTCATGATGTTCTGCGTGTTGTCGTTCAAGCGCTCGAGCGCGGCATAGAGCGTCGTCGTCTTGCCGGAGCCGGTGGGCCCGGTGACGAGAATGATCCCGTGGGGCTTGTGGATCAGCTCATCGATGAGCGCCTCGGTCTTCGGGTCCATGCCGAGGGCGCTCAAGTCGAGGCGCCCCGCCTGCTTGTCGAGGATACGCAGCACCACGCGCTCGCCGTGCCCCGAGGGAATGGTCGAGACGCGCACGTCCACCGCTCGGCCGGCGATCTTCAGGCTGATGCGGCCGTCCTGCGGCAGCCGTTTCTCGGCAATGTCGAGCTTCGACATGACTTTGATGCGGGAGACGACGAGCGGCGCCACGGCGCGCTTCGACTGCAGGACCTCGCGCAGCACCCCGTCCACCCGGAAGCGCACCACCAGGCGGTTCTCGAACGGCTCCACGTGGATGTCGGAGGCGTTCTCCTTCACGGCCTGGGTGAGCACGGCGTTGATCAGCCGGATGATGGGCGCATCGTCGTCGCTGTCGAGGAGATCCGCCTGCTCCGGCAGCTCCTGGGCGAGGTGCGCCAGGTCGGTAGTGTCATCAAGCCCCTCGACCGCCTGCATGGCGTCGGACCCTGCCTCGTAGATCGTGCGCAGCAGCAGATCGAACTCCGCCTCCGGCACGCGCTCGAGCTTCATGGGGCGGCCGACGAAGCGCCGCACTTCCGCGAGCGCGATTGGCGAGACATGCTCGCGGCAGACGCATTCGGCCTCGGTGTCGGTGATCAGCTTGACCAGCACACCGTGACGCTTCGCGAACGCGAAGGACAGCCGGCGCTGCGGCGCTGCGGGTTGGAGCTGCGGCTCGTCCATGACTTCGGCGGCGTTCACGGTGTCCCTCCGCTGGATGAGCCGGCGGCCGCGGCGGGCTTGGCCGGGACCTGTTGTGCCTGCGGGCTCTGGGCGGGCGCCGTGCGCGCGCCCGAGGGCGGCGAGTTGGCCTTGGGGCTCCGCTGCGGCGGGCTCGGCGAGACTGGATTCGGTGCCGACAGCGTACCGGGCGGAGGCGGGGGTGGGAGCTCTGGCAGGCGCGGCGCCGGCGCGCCGCGCAGCAGTTGCGGGAACTGCTCCGGCGGCATGGAATTCTCCTGCCCCAGGATGTAGTTGTAGGTCCGTCCGGTCTGGTAGGCGGCCTCCGACTGATCGCGCAGGATCGTCGGCTTGATGAAGATCATCAGGTTGTCGCGGGTCGAGGAGTCGTTGCGCGATTTGAAGAGGAGCCCGAGGAGCGGGATGTCGCCGAGGAAGGGCACGCTCTCGTGGGTGCGGTCCTGCTCGTTCGAGATCAGGCCGCCCAGCACGACGATGCCCCCGTTCTCGATCAGCACGTTGGTGCTGATGCTGCGCTTCTCCGTGGTGGGATCGCCGGTGAGGCTGGTGCTGGCGCCGTTGAGGACGCTCGAGTTCTCGACGTCCAGCTTGAGCATCACCGCGTTGCCCTCGGCCGAGATCGTCGGTGTCACCTTGAGGACGGTGCCGACCTCCTGCTGCTGCACGGTCGTGAAGGGCGTGACCGTGCCGCCGGTGATGCCCGCCTGGCTGGAGTACTGCCCGGTGACGAAGGGCACCTCTTGGACGACTTTCAGCGTCGCCGCCTGGTTGTTCATCGTCACTGCCGAAGGCGTGGACACGATGTTGGTATCACCGTTGCTTCTCAGCGCACGGATCATAGCCGCGAACGACGTACCACCCGAGGTGATCGTCCCGACACCGATCGTCGTCCCTTCGAGGAGCTGCGTGCTGAGGTTCTTCGTCGCCGCCGCATTGTAGAGATCGACGATGCTCGTGCCGCCCACCGGCGACACGAAGCCGCCGAGCGGCAGCTTGTTGCCCTGCGAATAGGCCGCCCAGTTGATGCCGAGGTCGTCGGTCTTGGAGATGTTGACCTCGGCGACGATCGCCTGCACCAGCACCTCCGGGCGGCGCCGGTCGAGCGACGCGACGATGTCGAGGATCGTGCGCATGACCTTCGGCGGGGCGGTGATGATGAGCGCGTTGTTCTGCGCATCCGCCCACACCAGCGCGTTCTTCTCCGCCTGCGCGGTGGGATTCTTGGCGGCGCTCTCACCGCCGCCCAGCTGCGCGAGCTCCGACATCTGCTCCTTGAGCTTCGGCGCGAGCTTCGAGGCATCGACGTAATGAAGGAAGATCACCCGCGTATCGCCGCCCGCCTGCAGGGGCGTGTCGAGCTCCGCCACCAGCGCCTTGATGCGCAGCCGTTGCGCCGGATCGCCGCTGATGAGCACGCTGTTCGAGCGCTCGTCCGCCACCACCCGCACGTTGCTGCCCTCCTGGACGTTGGCGGCGCCCTGGGTGAGCGACTGGATCGTGCGCACCACATCGGAAGCGGAGGCGTTCTGCAGCGGGATGACGTCCACATCCTGGTTCCCGATCTGGTCGATGCGGGCGATGATCTGCATCAGCCGATGCACGTTGCTCGCCCTGTCGGAGATGATGAGGATGTTGGACGGGGGGTAGGCGGCGAGATGGCCGTACTGCGGGATCATCGGCCGCAGGATCGGCACCAGCTCCGCCGCGTTCACGTTCTTGACGGCAACGACCTGCGTGACGATCTCATCGGAGGTCGAGCTGACGCTGGACGGCAGGTCGATTCCCGGCCCATACCGCGCCTCCTCGTCCGGCATGATCTTGTCGATGTTGTTGCCCGCCGGCACGGCGATGAAGCCGTAGACCTCGAGAATGGAAAGGAACGCCTGGTAGAAGGCGGGCGGGGACATCGGCGCCGAGGAGTACATCGTCACCTGCGCCCGCACCCGCGGGTCGAGGATGAAGCTCTTCCCGGTTGCCGCGGCGACCGCCTGGACGATCTGCCGGATGTCGGCGTCCTTGAAATTGGGCGTGATGCTCATGCCCTGCTGCGCCGCGTGCTGCGCCTGGCAGACGAGCGGCGGTACCAGCAGAGCCAGACAGCATGCGAATACGCGAAAGCCTTTCACTAACCTCAACCCCCGTGTGGGACCGGCCTTACTGCACGCCCTGCGGCGGCGCGAACGGCTGGGAGACCGGCGGCGGCACCGGCGGTCCGGATGCTCCATTCTGCGGCCCGGCGAGCGATTCCGCCTCCTGTTCGACAGCGGTCAGATTGAGAGTGAGATCCTGTTGCCGTCCATTGCGCAAAATCGTGACGTGGGCCTCACTCGAGGAGCCGAGCGTCCGCAGAATCTCCTCTCCCCGCGCCGGATCGTCGAGCGGCGTGCCGTCGATCGCCGTGACGAGATCGCCGGGCTGCAGCCCCAGGCGGACGAACGCCTGCTGGTCGCGTCCCGGATACACCCGAAAACCCTGCTGCTTGCCGCCTACGAACACCGGCTCCGGGCGCATGATGTCGCCGATGATGCCAGGATTGCGGCTCACGAGCTCCTGCATGCGCTGCACGAGGGGAGCCTCGGTCGGGGCAGCCGACAAGCTCGGCGGCGGCGCGCTGCCGGCGAGCTGGCGCGGCAGGGCCAGAGATTCGATGCCGCCGTCACGCTCGAGCAGCACGTGGTCGGGGTACACGGCGTGCAGCCGCGCGCCGCCCGGAATGTTGTCTCCGACTTCGTATACCTTGGTGGCCGCGGCGCTCGGCCCGAGTATTGCGAGCCCACTGCGCGGATCATTGGCGGCGATCACACCGGTGAGAACCAGCGGCATGCTCGTCTGTGGGGCGTTGGCGTTACCGACGGCCGGCGTGGGCGCGACCCCGAAAAGATGCGTATTGGTGATTGCGGCGATGTCGACGGGCGCGCGCCGCACGCGCGAGGCCGCGGCGATCATGCCGGGCGCGGGCGCGCTGCCCACCCCGGCCAGATCGGTGACGATCATCGCGGCCTGCACGCCGAGCGCGAGCGCAAGCAGCCAGGTCGCCACCCGCGGACCGCGGGTGAAGAACAGGGCGCGCCATTTCTCGACCCCGGGGACGGCTTGGAGCCAGGAGGCGGCGCTCATTGAGGTGGCAACGTCATGGATTCGCCCGGCCAATCATACGGCGCACGCGCTTGTGCTCTCAAGCGATTGTTTCTGCAAGAGTAACGGCACTCCATCATTGCAGGCTTGTGTTGCAGATTCGCGACCCCTATAAAGACGTCATGCCCGACCCGCATCCGACCCGTCCCGATACCGGAATTCTCGTCGAGGAGGCGCGGCCCGAGGTCAAGAGGCCGCCGCTCTACCAGGTGGTGCTGCTGAATGACGACTACACCCCCATGGAGTTCGTCGTCGACGTGCTGGAAAAGTTCTTCGGCCTCGATCGGCCGACGGCTACGCGCATCATGCTCGAAGTCCATACGAAGGGTAAGGGTGTGTGCGGGGTCTTTACGTTCGAGATCGCCGAAACTAAGGTGGCACAGGTGACCACGTATGCGCGGGACCACCAGCATCCGCTGATGTGCACCCTCGAAGAGGCTTGAAAGTGCTGTCAAACGAGCTTGAATACTGTCTGAACGACGCCTTCCACCAGGCCCGGGAGGCGCGCCACGAGTACCTCACGGTCGAGCATCTGCTGCTGGCGATCCTCGATACGCCGCGGGTGCGCGAGATCCTGCGGGCCTGCGGGGCCGATCTCGGCAAGCTCAAGCAGGAGCTGAAGGATCACATCGAGCAATCCACGCCGCGGGTGGAGGAAGGCGAGGAGCGCGAGGTGCAGCCGACCTTGGGCTTCCAGCGCGTGCTGCAGCGGGCGGTGTTCCACGTGCAGTCGAGCGGCAAGAAGGAAGTCGGCGTCGCCAACGTGCTGGTCGCGATCTTCAGCGAGAAGCAGAGCCATGCGGTGTTCCTGCTCAACCGTCAGCACGTGACCCGCCTCGATGTCGTCAACTACATCTCCCACGGCCTCTCCAAGATCGCGGAGGAGAAGACCGACAAGGACGAGGCGCAGGCCGATGTCGAGCGCGATCCCGAAGGGGGCAGCGCGCTCGAGAAGTTCACCACCAACCTCAACCGCCTCGCCCAGGAGGGCCGCATCGATCCGCTGATCGGCCGCAAGCTCGAGGTCGAGCGCACCATCGAGATCCTCTGCCGGCGGCGCAAGAACAACCCCCTCTACGTGGGCGAGGCCGGCGTCGGAAGACCGCGATCGCCGAGGGACTGGCGCGGCTCATCGTCGAGGGCAAGGTGCCGGAGGTGCTGGCGGACTGCACGATCTATGCGCTCGACATGGGCGCGCTCATCGCCGGAACGAAGTACCGCGGCGACTTCGAGAAGCGCCTGAAGGGCGTCATCACGGAGCTGAAGAAGCAGCCCGGGGCCATTCTCTTCATTGATGAGATCCACACCGTCATCGGCGCGGGCGCCGCCTCGGGCGGTGTCATGGACGCTTCCAACCTGATCAAGCCGGTGCTCACCAACGGCGAGATCCGCTGCATCGGCTCGACGACCTACCAGGAATACCGCGGCATCTTCGAGAAGGATCATGCCCTGGCGCGGCGCTTCCAGAAGATCGACGTCACCGAGCCCTCGGTGGCGGAGACGGTGGAGATCCTGATGGGCCTCAAGCCCAAGTTCGAGGAGCACCACGGCATCACCTACGCCGCCGAGGCGCTCAAGGCCGCAGCGGAGCTGGCGGCCCGGCACATCAACGAGCGGCACCTGCCCGACAAGGCGATCGACGTGGTCGATGAGGCCGGCGCCCGCCAACGCCTGAAGCCGATCGGCGAGCGCGAGCCGGTGATCGAGGTGCGGCACGTCGAGGACGTCGTGGCGCGCATGGCGCGCATTCCGGCGAAGAGCGTCTCGACCTCCGACCGGGAGATCCTGAAGAACCTGGAGCGCAACCTCAAGCTCGTGATCTTCGGCCAGGACCGCGCCATCGAGGCGCTTTCGGCCGCGATCAAGATGGCCCGCTCGGGGTTGGGCGATCAGCGCAAGCCCGTCGGCAGCTTCCTCTTCGCCGGCCCGACGGGTGTCGGCAAGACCGAGGTCACGCGCCAGCTCGCGATCGTGATGGGCGTGGAGTTCCTGCGCTTCGACATGTCGGAGTACATGGAGCGGCACACCGTATCGCGCCTCATCGGCGC